>Ga0209296_1001855_pt1 | contig 15526 bp, 21 predicted proteins | sample S_130206_EF_Meta_FD_187319 | JGI IMG/M metagenome (GOLD analysis project Ga0209296, IMG submission 187319) | Freshwater microbial communities from Lake Simoncouche, Canada to study carbon cycling - S_130206_EF_MetaG (SPAdes) (version 2) | ecosystem: Environmental > Aquatic > Freshwater > Lake ...
ATAATAACTCAAAATTAAATAAAATGGCAGAAACAAAAGTATCAGCAAGAGATTATATCCTTTTAGCTGACATAGACGACAGCGGAACATTTAAACCTGTTGCTTGTCTTACAACTAACTCAATGACATCAACTGTTAACACTATTGATGCAACTTCTAAATGTGGCGACCAATATCAAGCTGGTCCTTCATTTACTCAATCATTTAAAGGTGATGGTTTTGCAATTGATGAAACAGGAACTCCAAGTAAGGATTCTTACGAGCAATTGTATGCTGCTCACGCTGCAAGAACATCATTCCAAATGAAAATGGGTAAAGCGACTCCAAGTACAGGTGATATTGTGTATTCAGGGGAAGTATTTATTTCAAACTTTGATGTAAATGCTGCTGATAAAGATGATGTTAAATTTACTGCGACTTTCGTAGTTACTTTACCTCCATTAACACAAACTGCAACTGCATAAAAAATAACCTATGTTTGAATTAAGACTGAACAACAAAACTATTCCTTTGAAGTGGGGAACTTGGGCTATGCGTGAATTTTGTATAGCTAAAGCAACTATAAACAATAAAGGAGAAAAAGAGAATCTACCAATAAATAGATACTTTGAAATATTGAACAATACACAATACGATTTAGAACTTATAATTTTATTAATTTTTATAGGGTATAAATCTGCTTGTAATACTAATAAACAAAGTGTAGAATTTGATGAAAATGATGTTTGCGATTGGGTAGATGAACTTGGTGGCATATTTGATGAAAAAGGTGGTGTAATTGAATATATTAAATACATTGTTTCTACAACTGTATTAACTGTTCAAGGAACTCCTAAAGAAGAAAAAAAAAAGTCTAACAAATCTAAGCTGGGATGACATCTTAGTAAAGGCTGCTGAATGTGGGGTAAAACCTATTGAGTTTTGGGATATGACTTGGAAAGATTTTTCAATTATTGTTTTAGGCAATGAAAGAAAAGAATTAAATGAATGGGCAAGGACTAGAAACCTTGCCTATATTATATACCTAAGTAATAGTACTGAAAAGTCTCCTAAGTCAATAAAAGCATTTTGGCCAATTGATATGTTAGATAGTAATGAAGAAGAAGAAGAAAAAACACTTTTAACGGATGACCAATTGGCGAGAACATTAAAATTATACGGAGTAAATTAGTAAAATGGCACAGGAAACACTTAAAATTACGATTACAGCCGATAATAAACAGGCTTTAGAAGGTTTACAACAAACAGCTGTTGCTACTACTCAATTAAGTACATCTTTTAGCAAATTACCTAATGCATCAAATCAAGCAAATCAAGCCTTATTAAATTCAGGTCGTGTTTTACAAGATTTGAATTATGGTTTTATTGGTATTGCAAATAACCTTAACCCATTACTTGAATCATTCCAAAGATTAGGGGAGAGATCAAAAGAAGCTGGAAGTAGCATTGGTAAAGAATTAATAAGTGCTTTAACTGGTCCAGCAGGTCTTGGTGTTGCATTATCAGCAGCCACATTTATATTCTTAAAGTTTGGGGATGAAATATCTAATTTTATTACACAAAAAGTAGGTGGTTTAAATACTGCATTATCAACTGAAATTAAAGTTTTTGATGATGCATCTAAAGCCTATGTTAAGGCTTCTACTGATATTAATAGTCTTAATGAATCACACGAGCAATATAAAAATGGCTTAATAACTAAAGAAGCATTTTTAAAGCAATTTAATAATACTCTTGGTGATACAATTGCAAAAACAAACGACTTAAGTACTGCTGAAAAATTCTTGACTGAAAATTCAGAGGCTTATGTAAAAATGATTTATTATAAGGCAATAGCACAAGAAGCAGCATCACAAGCAGCAAAAAAACAAGTAGAACAATTAAAATTAGAAGAATTACCAGCAAGTCCAACTTTTGGACAAAGAGCATTAGCTTTAGTAAGTCGTGGCGGAACATCTGGTGAAGATATTGCAGAAAAAGATAGAAAAGCTAGAATAAAAGAATTAGAATATGATGCTTATATTTTACAAGAGATAAATAAGAAATATAATACAATTGCTGATAATATTCAAGAAACATTTACTAGAGTATTTGGTGCATCTAATAAAGGAGTTGCAGATGTTAAAGAAAGTGAAACAAGTAAAATATTAAAAAATTTAGCAGAACAAACTAAATCTTTACAATATCAATTAGATGAAGGTCTTATAAAAAAACTTCCTACATCTGATAAGGATAAAGAGTCATATTATACTTTAAAGATAAATGCTATTTCGGATGCTATTAAAAGACTTGCTGGATTAACAGGTGGTGAAGCAAAAGCTGCTTTAGCAAGTTTAAGGCAAGATTTATCAGCAACTAAAGTTGATGAGGCTTTAGGTCTATTAGAAAAAAGAAGACAAGGAGCAGTAGGTGCAAATGCAGAAAAATCATTAGACCCTGAAAGAACTGCAAGATCAATGGCAATGCTAGATAAAGAAGCTAATAAAATTTTTATAAAAGGAGAAATTGATAAGGGAAAAGAAGTTAGTAAATTATTAAAAATACAAGAAAAAGATTATGAACGTTTTGCTAATACAATTGCAAATACTGCAACTAATTCAATTATGGGTTTATGGGATGCAATGGAAAGAGGCCAAAATATAAGTGATTCAATAGGTGAAATGTTCCAAAATTTAACTAAACAAATTGCAGCAGCAGTTATTCAAGCTGCAATATTTGCTGGTATTTTATCTTTAATAAGTGGTGGCGTTGGTGCTGAAGGTGGTGTTTCATTTGTTGGTGCATTTAAAAGTATATTAGGTTTAGCAAGTGGTGGTGTTGCAACTGGCCCAACATTAGCAATGATTGGAGAAGGTAGCGAAAGCGAAGCTGTTCTGCCATTAAGCAAACTTGGTAATATGATGCAAGGTTCATTTAATGCAGGATCAATGAGTGGTGGTTCTACAAGTGGTGGTGGACAATTTGTATTAAGAGGACAAGACTTATTACTTTCTGTAAATAGAAGTCAAAAGGCATCAAGAATTAAAGGACAATCAATCAGTTTAGGATAATGGCTTACGGATTAAGATATACAATAACTCAAATTCTAAGGAATGGTAATAATCAAGTAATTGAGATTTATGAGAGAGATTATGATGCTGGAATAGTTAAAACTTATCAGCCAGTATCAATAATTGTTCAGCCTAACTCAAACGAGGAGTATCCATATCCTACAATTATATCTACTCAGGTTAACTTTTCTATATTATTAGAAACGCAAGATGATTACGACCAATTTCCAGATGTACTTAGTCAAGATGATAGAAAGTATTATGTAATACTAAAAGAAAGTACAAACGTAATGTGGAGAGGTTATATGTTTAATGATTATACTCAAATGGGTTTTTCAACAGGTATAACTCAAGCAGACTTTACTTGTATTGATGGAATATCATTTATACAAAATATTCAATATATAAGAGATGATAGTATAAATCAATTAGATACTCAATTAAATGTAATTAGTGCTGGATTAAGATTATTAGAATATCCAGATGTATTGAATTTAGTTGTGGCTTGTTCATATTTTGCAGATGGAATGAATGATAGACAAGATAGCGTAAGTAATGAGCCATTTAGCCAAATCTATCAGTATAGAAGGGATTTTATTGGTGAGTCTTATTATGAGATTATTGGCAAAATAATGACATCATTTAATTGTAGAATGTTTCAAGCTAATGGAGATTGGTGTATATTTTCAATGAATGAAATGGCTGCATCTACAAATTATTTTACTAAATATAATATTTTATCTACTCCTACAATTACAAGTAGTGGTGTTTTAAATAATACAGTTAATATACTTCCTTATGCAGATGGAAATGTGCATTTTATTAATAATAGTCAAGTAAAGCTATTAAAGAAAGGATTTTATAATATACAAGGAAGGGGTGCTTATGAATCAGCTTTAAATTATTGCGACAATGCAGACTTAAAGTTAAATGCTTTCCCTACTAATACTGCAACTGCGTTTATTTTAGGAGCAACAGGAGATTCAACGGCAACAATAGTTCCAGATACAACAGGTCAATTTGATTCAGTTTCTTTAGTAAGAAATACAAGTGGTTTAGCTAGTATTGAAAATGGTAATTTAGCTGCTCCAAATTATTTCCTTCCTTATATTGGGGAAGTTCCTTTTAGTTTAAGTTTTGAACACGCAACTTCAACAGGTGCTAAATTGCAAATTTCAATGAATACATCATTAGGAGTTGTATATTTAGATACAAATGGGCTATGGCAATCTTCAGTACAAAATTTAACAATAGATGATAATGATGCTACATATTCAACATATACTAAAGATATTCCACCATATTTTGTAACAGGTGTTGCAATATTTGGATATTTAAAGTTTAAAATAGTATGTAATGCATCTGGAGAATCAACAGCATTAAGAAATTTCATTATACAAAGAGGAGATAGTGAAATAAAATTTATTGAAGCAAACTATGTTGCTGATAATACAATTCAATCTACTTTACAAGTATTTGAACAACCTTATGGCAATAATTATCTTACTACTTATACATATTCATCTAATAAAGGTGTTTTATGTGCTTCAGATGGTACATTCTTAAAGGATTGGTATTCATCTTGTCCTAGTGGCACTCCTTTAGGAGCAATAGATTTAATTGTATTTATGACTTATCAAAACATAAGAAACTTAAATAAGAACGTAGCAACTGTTGAATGTGATTTAGGAGAGCATACTAGCGATGTAGGATTTGTCTATTTAGATAAGGTATTTACAACAACAGACACAGTTACAGGTAATTTGTCTTATACTGGTAAGAAATTCATTATGAATAGAATAAGTCAAAATGCTTATGAAAATCAATTAAACTCAGTTCAACTGATTGAGGTAAGTGTAGCTGAAATAGAGGCATTTATCATTCCAAATTACATAACGGATGCTGGTCAACTAGGACCATTTTGGATAGCACAATTTAATATTAATATAGTTTAACTTTGCAATATGGCAGACAAAGTACAGGGTAAAAATATAATGCTTTATTATCACGAACCACCTTCTGAGGCATACCCAGATGGTAGAGATATTGCATTTGCTTGTTCAACAAATTGTTCATTTTCAGTTAATGTTGACCAACTAGAAGTAACTTCTCAAACAAGTGCTTGGTATCGTGAATATAAGAACGACCTAGCTTCTTGGACTATTAGTTGTGATGGCTTAATAACCTTAGATGGTTACGGCTATCTTTTCTTACTTCAACAGCAACAAGATAGAACTCAAATAGAAGTAAAGTTTGTTATTGATAACGGAGTAGATGGTTTAGTTATTATAAGTGGTAATTGTAATCTAACAAGTTTACAAATAAACGGACCATATAAAGAGATAGCTACTTACTCAGTATCATTACAAGGATCAGGTGCTTATGGCTTAACAGGAACAACAATAAACCCAGAAGGTGTGGTAATAATAGGTGGTGGTGCAGTTTACACTAAAGGAACAACTGCTGCTGGTGGAGAAACTACAATAACATATTCTGATATGATAGGCAAGTCTTGTCTTTATGTATCAAGAGGTGGTATTGATGTTCAAGCAATTTTATCAAGTGGTACTCCTGTAGATGAGCAAGTTAAGTGGGTAAGTTCTACTGGGATATTAACATTTAGTAGGGTTTTAGAAAGTGGAGAGTTCGTAAGAAGTCTTTTTCAATAATTTAGTTATAAATTAATAATAATGGCAAATCAAATAGTTGTTTCATCAGGTGCAAAGGTTAGGGATTTAAACGATGTCATTATTGGCACAAGTGGAGTATTAAGTTCATTAGCTTTTAATGTATCTAATGGAGTTCCCAAGTTAGATGTTAATGGTAAGATATTAGTATCTCAATTACCTAACTCTGTAATGGAGTATCTAGGAACTTGGAACGCAGCGACAAATACTCCTTTTTTAGTAAACGGAACAGGTAATGCTGGAGATGTTTATTTATGTAATGTAGCAGGTACAGTTGACTTTGGTGCTGGTCCTATTACTTTTGTAGTTTCTGACCAAGTAATTTATTCAGGTTCTATATGGCAAAAGGCATCAGGTTCTAATGGAACTGTAACATCGGTAGCAATTACCGAGAGTGGAGATTCATTAAATATTACAGGTTCCCCAATTACTACAAGTGGAACAATTAACATAGGCTTTAACGGAACGAATCTTCAGTATATAAACGGAGCTGGTGATTTAACTACATTTCCGACTTTATTGTCAAGTGTTGGTTTATCTATGCCAAGTGCTTTTAACGTCTCTAATAGCCCTCTAACGGCTAATGGAACGATAGGAGTAACAGGAGCAGGTAATGCTTCTCAGTATATTAGAGGAGATGGTACTTTAGCAGCTTACAATCCAAGTACAGGTGGTGGTGGTTCTTCAGTTTCGTATTATCTTAACGGAGGAACAAATCAAGGCACATTTGTAGGAAACACTTATTATGAAATGAGTAAAACTGCGGTAATAGGAACAGGAGTAGATTTTACTATAAATGCTAATGGATATATAAGTCAATTTATAACCGATGCTAATGATCCTGCACAATTAGTTATCCCAGCAGGAAATTGGAATTTTGAAATGTACTTTAGTGCATCTTCAAGTGGAGGCTCACCTAGTTTTTATGTAGAACTTTACAAATATAATGGTAGTACTTTTACTTTAATAGCAGATAATTCAGCAAATCCTGAATACATAACTAATGGAACTGCGATTGATTTATATACAACTGCGGTTGCGGTACCTGAAACATCATTGACAATTACTGATAGGTTAGCTATAAGGGTTTATGTAATTCACGCAAGTAAAACAATCACATTACATACTCAAGATTCTCATTTGTGCCAAGTTATAACAACTTTCTCAACAGGAATTACTGCTTTGAATGGATTGACTGCACAAGTGCAATACTTTGCAACAGGAACAAGTGGAACTGACTTTGCGATTAATTCATCGACTGCAACGCATACTTTTAACTTACCTACTGCATCTGCTACAAACAGAGGTGCATTAAGTTCTGCTGATTGGACAACTTTTAATAACAAATTAAGTACTGCAACAGCGGCTGCAACTTACGTTCCATATACAGGAGCAACAAATTCAGTAGATATTACTGGCAATAATTTTAGTTCAAGCAATATAAAAGTTAATGGAGATAACACAACTAATTTTGGATATTTAGGATTTAAACAATATGCAGGTGGAAGTAGTGGTTTAAATGGTTATACTTCAATTTTTGCACAAGGAACAAATAGTATAAATTTTGCATTTAGTGCAACAGGTGGAAGTAAAACTATATCTTTTTTAAGTGATTTAATTTCAACCAGTACTACAAGAAGTTATTCTTTACCAAATGCAGATGGCACTTTAGCATTGGTAGGTGGTGCAGGTGTAGGAACTGTTACATCAGTAGCAGCTTTAACTTTAGGAACAACTGGAACGGATTTAAGTTCAACTGTTGCAAATAGTACAACAACTCCTGTTATAACATTAAATGTTCCTACAGCAAGTGCAACAAATAGAGGTGCATTAAGTTCTGCTGATTGGACTACTTTTAACAATAAACAAGCTGCATTAACAAATCCAGTAACAGGAACAGGCACTATAAATACACATTCAAAGTTTACAAGTGCGAGTGTTATTGGTAATAGTATGGTTTCGGATGATGGAACAACATTAACAAGTACAGGTGCTACAAGAAGTAATTTATACATAAAAGCAGTAAACAATACATACTATGGTCAACTTGCATTTACCAATGGTACAAACGCATCATCTGGTGGTATTAGTTATAACAATGCTAGTCAGTATATGCAGTTTGAAACAAGCACTAGCGAATGGATGAGATTGACTAGTGATGGGAAATTAGGCATTGGAACTACCAGTCCAGCTTATACATTAGATGTTAGTGGTACAATTAGAGGAACTGGTACTGCTTTTGATTATTATACATCAAGTGGTTTAGGTACATCATCTGCATCAGGATTAATGAGAGTAATTACTACTGGTACTTCTGTTGGAATTGCTATTGGTCAGTCTAATAATACAAGATATACTGGTATATCAGCAAATGAATTTAAAGTTTATAATGATGACTTTTCTTTTGGCACTGCTTCTGCATATCCTATGTATTTTCAAACTAATGGAACTAATAGACTTACCATAACCTCAGCAGGTAATGTAGGTATTGGTACAAGTAGTCCAGCTTCAGCTTTACACGCAATTGGTGTAATTCGTTCATCTAATGCTGGTAATACAATATCTACAAGAATAGAATCAGATGGTTTATATACAAGTGGTAGTGATATGTATGTAGATGCTGGGACTTCTAATATTAGATTTTACACTACATCAGAAAGAATGCGTATTACAAGTGGGGGTAATGTATTAATAGGTAATTCTAATGGAAGTGTAGGAGTTTTAAATGTAACAGGCAGAATTGCTTTAACTACAGGTTTATTTTTTAGTTCTAATTTAACTTCAGAGGATAGATGGGAAATAAATGGAGGTAGCAGTACTGATTTAACTTTTACAAGAAGTGGAGTTGCCGAAAGAATGCGTATTAGCTCTGCTGGAGTAGTTACAATAACCAATTTAGGAACAGGAACAGTAACTGCAACAAGTGGTGTGTTATCTGCTGTTTCTGATATGAATTTAAAAATAGAAGATGGTTATATAGATACTGCTTTAGATAAAATATTAAAATTAACTCCTAGATATTTCTACTGGAAAGAGGAAACAGGGTTACCTACTGATTTAAGACAATTAGGTTTTTATGCTCAAGAGGTAAATGAGGCAATAGGAGAGGAAGGTGCTAATACTCCAAGAAATGAAAATGATAAATGGGGTATTTATGACAGGGCTATAATTGCAATGTTGACTAAAGCAATGCAAGAGCAAAACCAAATAATAGAAGAAACAAAAGCAAGATTAGACAACGCTGGATTATAATAGAATAATCTTATATTTGTAAAAAATCAATATTATGATAACAATCAACGAGCAACAAATCAAAGACCTAGAGTCATTTATTAACACGATTCCAACTGCTTATGGCTTACCATTATTGCAGTTTTTAGGCAAATTAAATGCCGAGCAAAATCCTCCAATAGAGGAAGCAAAAGAAGTATAATGACTCCACATAGCAATCAAGCCGACTTTGGAATGGTACTGAGTATCACGAGTGCTGCAATCAGCATCGCAAGTATTCAACCTATTGTAACATTCTTTGGTAGTTTGGTTGCTATTGCATCTGGACTATTTGCCATTAGATATTATTACAAAGCAGCTAAAAAGTTTAAGTAATGAGAGACATTGTAATTACGATAGTGATTGCAGTAGCACTTATTTTTATCTTCAACGGAAGGTACAACGGAAACGAACCTACAATAGTAACGCATACCGATACTATTTATAAGCACGAAATAACAAAGAAATATATTAAAGGGGATTCTATCCCTTTTGTCGTTTTAGGTATCGATACAACCATTGTACACGATACTGTACGTATAGTTCAAGATTATGCGTACGTACGAGCTTACTCGGACACGATAAAGATAGATTCAAGCACTTTTATTATTAACGATACCATCTCCAAAAATAGAATTCTTAACAGGGGTTTTTACGCAGACATAAGTCAAAAAACGATAAAATTGGAAACTATCAGGACAATACCATCCAAAAATGAGCTTTATTGGGGTGTATTAGCCGATTTAAGGGCATTTGACAATAAAGTCGGTGTAGGAGTTGGTTTAGCGTTTAAAACCTCTAAAAAGGGCTTATTTACAATATCAGCAACAACTAATCAATATTCAATCGGATTTTACACTAAATTTTAATAAATGAAAAAGTTAATAAACATAATAAAAGGATTTTTTACTAAAAAGGAAATAGTAATACAAAAGCCTAAAAAAGCTAAGAAAAAATGACACAAGAGGAAATATCAAATCAATTAGCTGCAAATCAAAGCAAAAGTGGATTAGTTGAAAAGCTAGTCTTTGTCTTATTGCCTATTTGCGTTTCTGCTATTGGATGGTTACTTACTCAAGTAAGCACTTTAAACAACCAGATAACTGTTTTAAATAATAAAGTTGCAGTTGTAGTAAATGCAGAAAATAAAGCTATCCCACCACAAGGAACAACGATTGAAATGGAGGCTATTAGGTCAGCAGCAGCACAAAGCAGAGCAGATATGAAGATGGAAATAGTTGAAAGAATGACTAACATTAAAGAAGCAGCAGCAACAGAAAGAGCAGAAATTAAACAAAGATTAGCAGTATTAGAATATAAAAATAAATTAAAATGAAAGACTGGATAAAAAATTTACTTAGTGATGAAAGAGGAAGCATAAGCACTAAAAGAGTAATTGCTTTAGTATCGGGATTTTTTCTTTGTATTACTTTAATAGCTAATTCATTTAGCCATATTGAAATAGCACCAAGTGATAAATTAGTAGATGCAGTAATGGTAATTTGTATTGCTGCAATGGGAACTACAACAATAGATAAATTCTCAAAATGAAACAACAAACAATCCTTAGATTAGCCTTAGTGCTTTGGTTTGTATTATTAATATACTTTACAATAGCAAGATATGTTAAGTAAGAAAGCAATAGACCTTATTATCCAATTTGAGGTAGGAGGCAGAGCATACTACGACAAGAAACTTCAATCCCCTATTTGGGCAGGTGGCGAATCAGGAATCACAATAGGAATGGGCTACGATTGTGGTTTTGTAAACGAAAAGCAATTCTTTTTAGACTGGGGTAATAAACTTACTCCTAACTTTTTAGAGCCATTAAGAAAGACTATTGGACTTAAAGGCATACAAGCTAAACAAATGCTAAGAGGGGAATTGATGCAGGTTAAAATATCATACAATATTGCTTACGAAGTATTCGTTAAGTGTTCGGTACCTAAGTATTTTAAAATGACTAAGGCAATATATCCAGAACTAGAAACGTTAAATGAGGACACTCAGGGTGCATTAGTTTCTATGGTTTACAATAGAGGAAATAAGCTAGAAGGGGATTCTAGGATTGAGATGAAGCGAATAGTAGAAATGGTTAAGAACAAGGATTATGATGGGATTGCAGAGGAGATTGAAAAGAGTAAGAGACATTGGGAAAATCGTGGACTTGATGGCTTAGTAGTGAGAAGGGAAGCAGAAGCAGACTTGATTCGTGATTCGTTAGCATAACAAAAACCTAAAATATGGCTGGAAGTAAAACCACAATGAGTGGTCAAATAGTCTTAGACTACTTGGCGAAGTATCCTGCGTGGATGCCCTCAAACACATTAGCTAGTCTAATCCTAAAAGAGAATAAGAATCACTTTACCGATAAAGAGAATGTGCGTTATCTAATACGCTATTATAGAGGCAAGACAGGTCCAGATAAAAAGTCAACTAACAATAAAGAATACTTAGAGCAAACTAAAAGAAGTTGCAGTCATTTTGTGCAGCCTGAAACTTGGGCAGAGGAAAAGGTAGTATTTGACCTACCATTAGGCATAAAGAAGATGGGATTTATTAGTGATATTCAAGTGCCATTCCACGACCCTAAAGCAATAGATGTTTGCTTTGATTACTTAAACAAGGAAGGGATAGATACGTTATTTATTAATGGCGACTTAGTAGATTTTTATCAATTAAGCGACTTTCAGAAAGACCCAAGAGTTAGAAATTTTAGTGATGAATACGAAAGCATATTAGAGATGCTAGGATTTATAAGAAGGTCATTCCCTAATTTAATTATTTATTACAATTTGGATGCTAACCACGAATTTCGCTACGAAAGATATATGAGGACAAAAGCTCCAGAATTGTTAAGTTTGCAATTGTTCGAGTTAGAAGATTTGTTGAAGCTAAATGAATTTGGGATAAAGCCTCTAAAGAACTTAGATCACGTTAAATTTGGCAAGTTGCCAATTATACACGGAGATACTACTTTTAGGAGAGGAAGTGGTGTAAGCCCTGCTAAAACCCTTTACGACAGAGTTAAGCAATCGGCTATTGCATCTCACGTTCATAGGACAAGCGAGTACACAACTAAGAACCAATTTGATGGCGAAATGTTTACTTGTTGGACTACTGGAATGCTAATGCATCCAAACGTTGAGTATTGTAAGCACGTGGACCAGTATAACGCTGGATTTGCTTTACTAGAGAAAGAGACAAACGGAGATTATAGAGTTCACAATAAGAGAATAACAAAAGGAAAAGTATTTTAAATATAAAACTATGAAGATGCCTAAGAATTGGAATCGTTTAAACATATCAGAACAAGAAAGCTGGTTGGTTAAGAAATATCAAGAGATGATTAGCGAAGTAGAATCAGTAAGTAAGATGTTAGCTAAGATAAGAGGTGGCAATAAAATAGTAGTTAAGGAGATTGAAAGACCAGATGAAGCCTTACTTAAATCGTGAGAATCAAAATCATATATCGTAAACTTGGTAAGGAACAGGCTTACGGCATATCCTCAAGTGATGGGGTAATTGAGATTGATGAAAGGCTGAAAGGAAAGAAAATGATGGAGATATTGATTCACGAGGTATTACATTTATTAAACCCAAAGGATGATGAAAAAACCATAATTCGCAAAAGTGTAACTTTGACTAAAGTCTTGTGGAGTGAAGGGTATCGGAAAATTGATGATACAATCGACCTTCCTCTGCAAGATGGTTCAATTTAGGTTGTTTTTTCTTGTTCATAGGTTCTCCTCAGTGTAAAAAGCTGGGGAGTTTTTATTATATTTGTATCTAGATATACTAATGGTTTAACGGAGGTTCGTTTTTACGATGCCTCCCTTTTTTTGCCATTTAGTCAAGTTATAGCTTTACTACGTTATAACATTAGTTAAGTTATAACTTTACTTTATTGTACTAATTATGGTACAATGTTCCCAATTTGGTTACAAAAGTTCGCTAATAGTAAACTTTATCAATCACAAAAGTTACCCAATAAGGCAACTTTGAGCCGTAAATGACTGATAATTGGCTCATTTTAGACTGATAAAAAGAAATTTAAATAATTTATTGTTTGTATTGTAATTGTTTGTATCTTTGTTGAAACAAAACCAAATTAGTATGAAAACACTGTTAAGCCTCAACAACAATTTTTACCCTTACAATGGGCAGTTTATCCCTCAAATTGGGGATTACATTTTCTTAGATTACGAATTAGAAGGAACTAAATTCTTTTTAGTAACCATAAGAACTATTGACTTATCGAACAATCAAATTATTTTATCAATCGTAAAAAGCTAATTATGACAGACCAACAAAACAAGAATTTTCAGGCAATCGTTATTTTAATCTTTGTCTTTATTGTAACAGGAATCTTACAAAACATTTAAACCAAAATATGAAAGTAGAAAAAAAAGAAGTAGTCTGCATCCGACTGCCAGAATCAATCAAGAAAAAAGTAGATGCCGAAGCTAAAAAGATGTATTTAGCACCAAGTAAATTAGTTTCCATAATTGTTCAAAAATATTACGAACCTAAAAACTAAACCTATGCAGCCATTAATCTATCAAGGAAAACAACTTAAACTACACCAAAGAGCAACTTGCCTATTAGAACTGCTTAAGAAAGCACAAGCCAGACAATCTAGTATTGAAACTGATCTCCAAAAATGGAGGGGAGCAACTTGGGATAATCCCATTAAGCTAATGAACAAGTACGAAGATGACTACCTTATTAAGATTGCTAGAATGAACCAAATACAAAAGCGAATCTTAAAGTCTTATCACTTCTTGATACTGGACCTTTATGAGATTACAGAAGATTTTATGTTACCAATAAACCTTTTACATTTTTAATATGACATACATAGACAATAGCAAATCCCAATTATTACGAGAAAACTACATTTTAGAGGTAGAGAACGAGATGCTTAGAAACCAAATTAGAAAACTTAAACTAGAAATCAATGAACTACTGGTCAATGCCAAGCCTAAGAGAAAGGCAAAAGGCGATGAAGGAAAAGATTAATTATGTAGAAAACATAATCAAGGAGATTTGCAAATACTACTCTTTAACTGGAGATCAAATTAAAGGCAAGAGCCGTAAAAGAGAAATAGTAAAAGCTAGGTTTATAGCTATCTATATTATCAGGACCGAGACTGACTTTAAATTAAGTGCCATTGGAAGGATATTTAATAGAGATCATTCAACGATTTTACATTCTATTAGAATTATTAACGATACTTTAACACTTAAGTACGATACTGATATTTCCGATGAATTAACTGAAATAAAAAAGATTATAAATAACTTGACTTATTAACAAAAAAGTCTTAATTTTAATTATTATTTACCAAAAAACCATAGTATGATTAACTTACAAACAAACTCACTTATCAACATTTACAAGGCTTTAGCATCCTTTCAACAGGATTGCCCTGTAATCCACAAGGGAACGACTGGGCATAATTACACCTATGCCGACTTCCCTACAATTCTTGAAGTAATCAATCCAATACTCAAGAAACACAATCTAGGATTTACCCAGCTTCTTATTGAGGATGGATTAAAGACAGTTATCTTTCACACTATTAGTGGAGAATCAATTGAATCTAATGCAACAATCCCACAAATTACTCTTAGGGGTATGAATGAGTATCAATCATTCGGTAGTGGCATAACCTATTACAGAAGATATGCTTTAAGTGCTGCTCTTGGGTTGGTAACTGATAAAGATACCGATGCCTCTGGCGAGAAAGCTGCATCCGTATTTATTAAGAAACATAAATCAATACTGGACCTAACATTAGCTATTGATATGTGCGAATCTATTGCAGAATTACAAAAGCTACATACATTGAATGGTCATTTATTGAATGAAGGAATTATGGCATTATTTACAAGTAAAAAAACAACATTAAAATAAAAACTATGAGTATTTATCACAACTATCAAGCAGTAGCCGAATCTGGGCTAGGAATTGGAAACTTTTTTAATATTTCAATAAGTGATGATGTAGTATTTTTATTAGGTTGGCATTCTCACGATACTATTGAAAATTGTAAAAAATTAGGATATGAATTTGTTTGGGATAATCTAAACAATAGACTTATATCTGAAAATAAAAAAATAAAAATAATTTTAGCACCAAAACCATTTTAACTATGAATTTAGCTATCTGGGAGATTGCTCCCTCAAAAACAGAAATTGATTTAATGGCTCAAAATGTAGCCAATGAATTAAGTGAAGGAATTATAAAAGCCGAAGATATTGCCGTAAAGGTTGCAGTAGTAGAAGCCTTTGCTAAAGCATTAAGGTCCAAAAGTGAAGAGCATATAATTGACTTCTTAGACAAATGCCCAAAAGGTAAATACGACTATCTAGGAGCCAGTTTAAGCCTTAAAGATTCACAAACCTATGATTATGGTGCCTACTCAGAGAAGTGGGCAGAATTGCAGGTTAAAATAGATGAATTAAAGGCAGAGCAAAAAGATATAGAGGAAAATGGTAAGAAATTTGAGAGAG
>Ga0209296_1001856_pt1 | contig 15517 bp, 13 predicted proteins | sample S_130206_EF_Meta_FD_187319 | JGI IMG/M metagenome (GOLD analysis project Ga0209296, IMG submission 187319) | Freshwater microbial communities from Lake Simoncouche, Canada to study carbon cycling - S_130206_EF_MetaG (SPAdes) (version 2) | ecosystem: Environmental > Aquatic > Freshwater > Lake ...
GCCCCATCGGCGAAGAAAACCGCCAGAAGCTCTCGCTGTATTGCAACGTCGGCCTCGATGCCGTGTTCGAATGCCGCGACGTTGAGCACTCCATCTACGAACTCCCGATGCAGCTCGCCGAACAGCGTATCGACGAGGTCGTCGTCAAGCGTCTCGGCTTGCAGTGCCAACCGATCGACATCACGCCGTGGCGCGAGATTGTCCGCCGCCTCCTCGAACCGAAGCACCGCGTGCGCGTCGGCGTCGTCGGTAAATACATCGAACTGCAGGACGCTTACAAATCCGTCTACGAATCCATCACGCACGGCGGCATCGCCAACGAGACCGCCGTCGAGGTCGTGCGCATCGACGCCGAGGACCTCGAGACCAAGGGCACCGCGCAGCTCGAAGGCCTGGACGGTATCCTCGTCCCGGGCGGCTTCGGCAACCGCGGCATCGAAGGCAAGATCATCGCCGCCCAGTTCGCGCGCGAACGCAAGGTCCCCTACTACGGCCTCTGCCTCGGCATGCAGATCACCGTCATCGAATACGCCCGCCACGTCCTGGGCCTCAAGGACGCCCATTCGACCGAGTTCGCCCCCGAGACCAAGAACCCGGTCATCCATCTCATGGAATCGCAGAAGAGCGTGGTGACCAAGGGAGGTACGATGCGCCTGGGCTCCTATGATTGCGCCCTGACCCCCGGCAGCCGGGCCCGGGCCGCCTACGGCACGGACAATATCAAGGAACGCCACCGCCACCGCTTCGAATATAACGACGCCTACCGGGCCCAGCTCGAGGCCGCCGGCCTGATGGTCGGGGGCACCAACCCCCAGAGCGGGCTGGTCGAGATCGTCGAGGTCAAGGACCACCCCTGGATGGTCGGGGTCCAGTACCACCCGGAATTCCAGTCCCGCCCGGACCGCGCCCACCCCCTCTTCGCCGCTTTTGTGAAGGCTGCGGTTGAGAAGTCCCGGCTGTCCTGCTAATTCAGAGACGAAACCGGCTCTGCCGGACGCTGACAAGTGGGCGGAGATCCGCCGAACGCGCCACCCCGCGCGCCCCTTCCCCACCCCCATGTCCACTAATATCAACGCCGCTGGCACTTGGGTGCCGCGCCTTCGCGAACAGGTCGCCCGTGTCGTCGTCGGCCAGCAATACCTCGTCGACCGCCTGCTGATCGGCCTCCTCGCCAACGGACACGTCCTCCTCGAAGGCGTCCCCGGTCTCGCGAAGACGCTCTCGGTGCGCACCCTCGCGCAGACCGTCCACGCCGACTTCTCGCGCATCCAGTTCACGCCTGACCTGCTGCCGGCCGACATCGTCGGCACGCTCATCTACGACCCAAAGACCGGCGAATATAACGCCAAGCGCGGGCCGATCTTCGCCAACTTCGTCCTCGCCGACGAAATCAACCGCGCGCCCGCCAAGGTGCAGTCCGCGCTCCTCGAGGCGATGCAGGAACGTCAGGTCACGCTCGGCGGCGAGACGCACAAGCTCCCCACGCCGTTCCTCGTCCTCGCGACGCAGAACCCGATTGACCAGGAAGGTACCTACCCGCTCCCGGAAGCCCAGGTCGACCGCTTCATGCTGAAGCTCAACATCGGCTACCCGACGCGCGAAGAAGAACGTAAGATTCTCGACGCGATGGCCAAGACCTCGCCGAAGCTCGACGTCGAGGCGGTCATCTCCAAGGAAGAGATCCTCGAGGCCCGCCAGGCCGTCGACGCCATCCACGTCGCCGACCCGATCCGCGACTACATCGTCTCGCTCGTGCTCGCCACCCGCGGCCAGCATCCGGGCGGCCCCGACCTCGCGAAGTTCCTCCAGTTCGGCGCCTCGCCACGCGCGACCATTAACCTCACCCTCGCCGCCAAGGCCTGGGCCTTCCTGCAGGGCCGCGACCACGTGACCCCGCAGGACGTGAAGGACATCGCGCCCGACGTCCTCCGCCACCGCCTCATCCTCACCTACGAAGCCGACGCCGAAGGGGTCGACGCCGACGCCATCGTGCGCCGCGTGCTCGACGCCGTCAGCGTTCCCTAAGTAATCCCGGCGACCGTGGCCCAGCCCGTCCCGACCCACCCGCAGGAGACCCTCCGCCGCGCCCAGCGCGTCGAGATCGTCGCCACGCGCGCGGTCAACGACGCGATGGTCGGCGCCTACCTCTCGCGCTTCAAGGGCCGCGGCACGGACTTCGAGGAGCTGCGCGAATACGTCCCGGGCGATGACGTCCGCTCGATGGATTGGAATGTGACCGCACGCACGGGCAAGCCGTTCATTCGGCTTTATCGCGAGGAGCGCGAACTCACGATGGTGATCGCGGTCGACATCTCTGGCTCGTCCTCGTTCGGTTCCGGCGAAGCGACCATCCGCGAACGCGCGGCTGACGTCGCGGCCTGCCTCGCGGTCTCCGCGCTCAAGGCGGGCGATAAAGTCGGCTTGCTCCTCTTCACCGACCGAGAAGAACTCTGGGTAAGCCCGAAGAAAGGTCGCCGCCACGTACTCCGACTGATCCGTGACGTGCTCGAGTTCCGTCCTGCCTCGCGCCGCACGTCCTTCGCGTCGCCGATGCGCCGGTTGGGTCGCGCGCTCAAGCGCCGCTCGATGATCTTCGTGGTCTCTGATTTCCTCGCCGGCCCCGAAGGCGCTGACGCGATGGCCGCCGCGCTCGGCGAACTCAATGCCCGCCATGACACGGCCTGCGTGCAACTGGTCGACGCGCGCGAACGCGAGCTGCCCGACGTCGGGATGGTCGCCTTGCAGGACGCCGAGACCGGCGAGATCCGCGAGGTCGATACAGGCTCGGAGCGCGTCCGCCGGACCTTCGCCGCCAACGCCGAAGCCCGCCTCGCCGAGACCGCCGCCGGCCTAGCCCGCGCGGGCATGGATGTCGCTCGGCTCGACGCCGAGGACTCCGTGGCGCCTACCCTTTCCCGTTTCTTCGAACGCCGCCGGCGCCGCCGCTGATGATCCTCGCCCTCGAAGAAGCTCCGTTCGCCCTGCAGGGTCCTAAGCCGACGATCCCGCCGTCGGCCTGGGAATCGAACTGGGCCCTCGGCTTGATCGCGCTCGGCCTGCTCGCCCTCGCTGTCGTCGCCGTCCGCCGCTTCCTCCGCAAGGGCCCGCCGTCACTGGCTCCGCTCGCGCAGCTCGAACACGCGCTGCGCCTCGCCGAAACCCAGCCTGCGCCCGAAGCGATCGCGCAAGCCACCCGCGCCTTCCGCGTCTACCTCGCCGCGGTCGAACCCCTTGCCGCCACCTCCCTTGCGACGGAAGAACTCATTCAGGTGCTCGCCGGCCTGCCGGTCTTCCTGCCCGCTCGCCAGCCGCTGCTCGCCGCGCTCCGGAGCGCCGACGCCGCCAAGTTCGCCGGGGCGTCGCTCGAAGTGTCGCTGCTGGTCGCGGGCATCCGGGAGGCGGCCAAGCGGGTCGAAGACGCACGCCGCACATTCGCCAAACCGGTCGTCGCGCCAATCATTCCAGCCAAGACGCGGCCAGCCGCACCCGTCGCACCCGACGCCCCGCCGCCACTGCCCGGCCCGCCGCCACTGCCTAGGAGGGGTCACGTCTGATGGATCTCGGCTTCGAATTCCAATACCCGTGGGCGCTGCTCCTGCTCGCGCTGCTGCCTCTTTATTCCTGGCTCCGCGGTCGCGTGGGCAAAGCCGCGGCGCTCATCTATCCCGACACCTCACTGCTTGAAGGCCTTGGCCGCCCGGTGCGCGAACAAAGCGGCCGTCTCCGCGCCTTTCTCCGCCTGCTGACGGCCGCGCTGCTCATCATCGCTCTCGCTGGCCCGCGCACCGCGAACAAGGAAATCGAACGTGAGACCGAAGGCCTCGACATCATGATGGTCGTCGACCTGTCCTGGTCGATGATGGCCCTAGACATGAGCACGCCGCGAGCCGAGGTGACCCGCTGGCAGGCGAGCCAGAGCGTCATCTACGACTTCCTTTCGAAGCGACCGGACGACCGCATCGGCGCCGTGGTCTTCTCGGGCAAGCCCTACCTGCTGAGCCCGCTCACGATCAATAAGATCTGGGTCGAGAAAGGCATCGACCGCATGCACATCGGCATCATCCAGGAGACCGGCACCGCCATCGGCGAGGCCGTGGCGATGGCCGTGGACCGCATGAAAAACACGAAGGGCAAAGGCTCCAAGGTCATCATCCTGCTCACCGACGGCGACGACAACATGAGTAAGGCCATCCTGCCCGTGCCGGCCGCCGAGCTGGCCGCCGCGCTCGGCATTCGCATGTATTGCATCGGCCTCGGCAAGGATGAGCCCACCGTCCTGCCGCGCTTCGACACGCGCACGGGCCAGCTCTACCGCGACGTCCTCGGCAAGACGATCCCGATGCAGACGATCAACCCGGCCAACTACGAGATGCTCGGCAAGATGGCCAAGGTCGCCAACGGACGCTTCTACCGCGCGCTCGATCAGAACCAGCTAAGCCGCGTCTACGAGGAGATCGATCGCCTCGAGCGGACCGAGGTCCGCATCCGCGAATCCGTCGTCTACGAAAGCTACCGTCTCGTCTGGGCCGCCCTCGCCGGGGTGCTCCTCCTCCTCGAACTCGGCTGGGGCCTCCTGCGCCCCCGTGCCCCCTGAGCCATGGAAACCGCCGACTTCCATTTCGAGCAACCTTGGGTCCTGGCCGTCGCCCTCATCGGCGGCCTCGTGCTCTTCGTCGCGCTGTGCTGGGCCGAGCGCCGCCGCCGCCGCGGGCTCGCCGGCTTCGCCGCCGCGCGCCTGCTCGACCGCCTCACCGCCGGCTATTCCTCCGCGCGACGCCGCACCAAGGACGTCGCCCTTTCGCTGGCCTTCGCCCTGCTCGCCGCCTGCTTCGCCGGCCCGCGCTGGGGCGTCGAGGTGTCGCAGCAGAAAGGAGCCACCGAGGATGTAGTCTTCGCGCTCGACGTCTCGAAGTCGATGCTGGTCTCCGATATGAGCCCCACGCGCCTCGCGCGGGCCAAGGTCGCCATCGCCAACTTCATCCGCCGCAAGGGCACCGGCAACGTCGGGCTCATCGCCTTCTCCGGCCAGGCCTTCCTGCAGTGCCCGCTCACGCGCGACTACGACGCGTTCTTCCGCACCCTCGAGGAGACCGACACCGGCAGCATCCAAGTCGTCGGCACCGACATCGGGCGCGCGATCGAAGAAGCCGAGCTCGCCTTCTACTCTAACCGCAATCGTAAGCTCCTCATCATCCTCACCGACGGCGAAGACCTCGAAGCCGGCGGCATCGAGATGGCCAAGAAGCTTAAACGCAAGGGGCTTGTGGTACACACGGTGGGCGTCGGCACGCCTTCTGGCGGACCGATCCGCGTCATCAGCACCATCGGCTCGCTTGAGACGCTCAAGGATAAGAATGGTGAAGAAGTCACGAGCCGACTCGACGAGAAGACTCTTGGCGCGATTGCCGAGGCCGCTGGCGGCCGCTTCGTCCGCCTCGGCCAGGCCGGCGAAGGCATGGAGGCCCTGCGACTCGCGATCCAAGCTGGCACCGACGAACGGGGTGCGGGACGCCGCGGTATCCCGCGCGAGGAATGGTTCATCGGCGCCGCCCTCTTCCTACTGGTCCTCGAATCGCTCACCTCCACCCGCCGCAAGACCGCCTGACTATGAGAAACCTCCTTCCGCTGTTCTTTCTGATGTCGGCCGGCCTCGCGGCCGACAAGGCTCCCGCTGACGACCTCGCCAAGCTCGACGCCCGTGAACTCCACAACCGCGGCACGCAACGCCTCGCCGAAGGCGACCTCGCCGGCGCCGAAGACGCACTCCGTGCTTCCCTCGGACGCGACATCGATCCGCTCCGTCCGCCCGCGCTGCACAACCTCGGGCATGTGCGCTTTGGCAAAGGCAAGGCGGTCCTCGGCGGCAAGACCGCCGGCGACGTGACCGAACTTTCCATCGCACGCTCCTACTTGGAGGCCGCCGATGCGGATATCTCGGATATGAAGGACCAGATCGAGCTGCTCGATAAGGCCAAGGCTGAAGGCCGCGAGCCCGACTACGTCCCAGCGACGTCCGCGCTCGGCGGTGGCATCAACACCTTCCGCACGATCAAGAAGCTCATCCCGAAGGAGGAAGCGATGGTCACCAAGCGTAACGGCGTCGTCGCCGCCTGGACCCGCTCGGTCAGTGATTTCCGCGGTGCCCATGAGCTCGATGCGGCCGACGCGCAGGCCAAGGCGAACGCCGACGCGATCGAGGAGCTCCTGCGCACCCTCCGCCGTGAGACCGCCGCCCTCGAGGAAGCCATCGAAGCCCAGCGCAAGAAACTCGAGGAGCTCCGCGCCGTGATCCAGGAACTCGTGAAGCGCATCCCGGACGATAAGCTGCCGCAGAACGCCGAGGGCGACGAGGAGGACGACGAGAACTTCCTGCCGCCGGAGCGCCAGAAGCCCAAGGCGGGCAGTGGCGACCCCAAGAAGCCCAAGCCAGGCGAAGAACAGAAGATGACCGAGCAGGAAGCCCGCGGCTCCCTCGAAGGCCTGAAAAACGAATTCGGACGCAAGATGCCCGCCGGCGGACAGGATGGTAAGGACGGCAAGGGCGGCAGCGGCGGCAAACCCAACGACAAGAAGGGCAAGGATTACTGAGATGCGTCGCCTGCTCTCCCTCTGCTTCGCCCTGCTCCTCGGCCTCACCGCCGTGGCGGAGGATCGCGTCAGCTGGGAAATCACCCCGCGCGTCACCGCACCTGGCCAGCCGTTCCGCCTCCAGATCATCGTCGAATCGGACGTCGTCCTCGGCGGTGCGCAACAGGCGGGGAAGGAGATCCGGCCCCCGCGCGGCATGGCCCTGCGTCTCTCCGGCCAGATTGTCCGTTCGGACTCCAACGAGGCCACCATCAACTACTCCGGCGTCGCCCCGGAACAGGAAGGCGAATACATCATCCCGGCCTTTAACCTGCGCTTCGCCCGCAAGATGATCGCCGTAGAGCCGATCAAGCTGACCGTCAGCAAAAGCGTGGCTTACCGCCGGACCGCCCAGGCGCGTGCCGAACTTGCCATCCCTGACCGCACCTTCTTCGTCGGCGAACTCATCCGTGGCTCGATCCGCATGCGCGGCGGCGAAGAGGAAACTGTCGTGGCCAGCTTCGGGCTCGAATCCGTGGCCGAAGGTTTCACCCTTTCGGTGACCGCCGACCGCCAGCCGCTCCCTGAAGAACTCGGGCAGGGCATGCAGACGACCTTCGAGCTCACCCCGATCCGGGAAGGCGTGAGCGAGTTGGCGCTCAACGGCACAATGCTCATCCAGGGCGCCGCGGTGAACGCCTTCAGCAACAGCGGGCGCGACCGCCCCTTCGCCTTCCGCCGCAAGCTCACCATCGAACACGTGCCCGAACGCGGCCGCCCCGCCGACTGGTCCGGCGCCATCGGCACCTTCGCCGCCGAGGCCGTGCAGGTCTCCAAAGACAAGCCCGAGGTCGGCGAACCCATCCGCCTGCGCGCGATCCTCACCGGCACCGGCAACCTCGACCGACTGGTCACCCCGGAGATTGCCGGCAGCGATCAGTGGGACGTCCTGCCAGCGCAAGAACGCCGCCGTCACTCCGAAGAGCAGCGCTTCTTCGTCTACACGCTCGTCCCGCGCCTACCCGGCAAACTGCTCACACCGGCGATCCGCTTCTCGACCTTCGACCCGCTGACGAAGCAATACAGTCGCATTGAATTTAAGCCCGTCGAAGTGATCGTCACTGGCACCGCACCAGCGAAGGTCGACCTCATCACCGCCGACCCAGCGGCGCCGGCCGACACGAAGAAGAAAACCGTGACCGGCTTGGCGACACCCGACCCGCGCCGGAGCTCGATGCTCTTCCTCGGCACGCCCTCCGCACCGCTCGCGGCCTCGACGACCTTCTGGTCCGGTAACGGACTCCTCGTGGTGGGGCTGATTGCGCTAACTGCCACGACTCTTTATCTGGGCTACCTTGCGGCCCATCCGGAGATCCGCATCCGCCGGCGCGCCCGCGCGATCCTCCGCGCTGCGCTCGTCACCGCGGCGAAAGCTCGCCTCCAAGGCGACCACCGCGCCTTCGCCCTATCGGTCGCCCACGCCCTGCAAGTTGGCAGCGCGGCGCTGCTCGGCGCCGAAGAAGCCGCAATGACCCAGAGCGACATCGAGCGGGCCCTGCCCGACGCCGATCGCACCTTGCTCGACAGCCTTTTCCTCCGCGCCTATGGCGAACGCTTCGCCGCCGGTGCGCCTGATGCCACCGCGGCCGGCGATACCGCCGCGCTCGAACTCGTCCGCCGACTCCTCGCCCTGCTATGAGGTCCTTCGCCTGCCTTCTCCTCTGCTGGATGGCGACGCTCGGCGCCGCCGAGGACCGCGCGATCTCCGCCGCGGAGACCGCGTATGCCAAGGGCGATTACGCGCTGGCCATCGAGAAGTGGTCCGAAGAAGCCCGGACGGAAGGCGTCACCGCCGGACGGCTCTCCGCGCTCGGCAACGCCGAGTGGCGACTCGGCCGTAAGGGCCGCGCGATGGTCTGCTGGGAACGTGCGTTACTGCTGGACCCGCGTGACCCCGTCGCGCTCGCGGGCATTCGCCATGCGCTCAACGCCGGCGGCACCGAACGTCCCGCCTTCACCTGGACCGAGGACTACGCCTCATTTCTGACCGCCGATGCGTGGCTCATCCTGGCCACCCTCTCCTTCTGGGTCGCCTTCCTGTGCGTCATCGTTCCACGGCTCCGTCGCCGTTCCGCGAGTGAAGCCAACCACCGGGCGCGCGTCATCTCGCTGACCCTACTGGCGCTCTGCATTCCCGGCCTCTGGGGCAGTCGCGTGCTTTCCAGCCGGGCGGTCGTCCGCAAGACCGAGATCGCACTGCGGCTCACGCCGACTCAGTACGGCGAACCCCTGAACGCCGTCGCCGAAGGAGATGTCGTCCGGACCGGTCGTCCTTTCAATGGGCATGTCCGCGTCACGACGGCCGACGGCAAGACCGGTTGGCTTCGCGCGGGTGAGATCGAGTCCGTCCGCGGCCCCGGGCTGCCGGCGGACCTGGACCAGAAGGCCGCACCCTGAGCCTTTCGCCTTGGAGAGTCGGGCAGGGTCGGCTTGGATGCTGACGTGCGCCTACTCGACCGCCACGTCCTGACCGAAACCGCCGTCGCCGGCGGGGCCGCCACGGGCGCGTTCGTGTTCGTGATGGTCGCGGGCAACATCCTCACCCAGGTCTCAAGCGCCATCGCCAGCGGACGCGTCAGCGGCTGGGAAGGACTCGAACTCGTCGGCCTGCTCATCCCGGGCGTACTTCCTTATGCAATGCCGCTTGGACTCCTGACCGGCGTACTCATCGCGTTCGGAAGGATGAGCTCGCAGCAGGAACTCACCGCCATGAAGGCCAGCGGACGCAGCCTCGGGCGCATCGCCCGACCGGCCCTCCTCCTGGCCACCGGCCTCGCACTGGTCTCGGCCTGGCTCAACCTCGAGATCGCCCCTTACGCCAACACCGAATACCGCCGGCTGCTGGTGGGTTCCGCCAAGGATAATCCCGCTTCGGTCATCGTGCCCGGGAAACTCAATCGGCAGTTTCCCGGCATGGTGATCCGCGCGGCCGAACGCGACGGCGAGGTGCTCCGCGACTTCTGGCTCTGGAGCGTCGATGAACGCGGTCGCCTCACGCAGACTGTCCACGCCCGTGAGGCCCGCCTCGCTCCGGCCGTCAACACCAAGGGTGAAGGTATCCTCCGGGTGGAGCTGACCGACGCACGCCTTGAGAAGCGCCAGCCCGGCGACGAGACCTTCGCGAGCCCGTCCTCGTTCATCCAAGCCCGAACCACCTCCCTCGAGTTCCCGGCGTCGGGTATCTTCAAGGATGGCGAGAACTTCCAGCGTAAGCTGCGCTGGCTCACGACCTCCGAGCTCCTCGTGGCCGTTGACAAAGGCTGGGAGGTCGCACCCAACGCCACCCGCAAGGAGAAGGAGCGCGGCCAGATGGTCGCAACGACCCAGCTGATGTCGCACCTCGCGGGTGCCTTCTCGGTGTTCTCGCTCGCCTTCCTCGCCGTACCGCTGGCCGTCCGCGTGGGCCGGTCCGAGACGTTCGTCAACGCAGCCGTCGCCCTCGGCATCGCCTTGTCCTATTACTTGCTGACCTCGATGGCCGCTTACGTGAAGAATCCGGACCTGCGTCCCGACCTACTCATCTGGCTGCCAAACATCTTGGTCGTCGGCCTAGCCTGGATGCTCCTGCGGCGCGCTTCGCGCCACTGAGCCAACTCACTTCTCCTGCTGATACCAGGAGAAGAAAGCGTAAGCCATGCAGCAGAGCGCGAAGACCTCGTTGAAGCCCTTCATCACCACCGCGCCCATGATCATATCGGCCGAGGCGGAAAGGTCACTGATACGTGGGGCAAGACGGTAGGTCTCGTAGATCGGATGGTCGCCAAAGATGAGCACAGCCCAGATTGGGAGGTCGGCGATCATCAGCGCGAAGCTGTAGAACATCGCCTGGCCGTAACCGACACGCGGCAACTTGGCCGACATCGAGAACAGCGGCCAGACCATCAGAATCGCGGGCAAGAACATCGACCAGTGCTCGATGACGTGGAGCGGACGGCTGCGCAGCGCAGCCTCATAGAGCTCCGGGAAATGCCACATCGAGAAGCAAAGGGTGAAGATCAGCCCGCCGGTGATCGGGTGCGTGAGCACGCGCAGGACACGCGTCAGGCGCGGGCGGCCCTCCAACAGGAAGCCATCAATGAATTCCGGCGGTAGGCCCGTCACGATGAGGGGCGCGGAGATATAAATCAGCAACATGTGCTGGAGCATGTGTGCCCAGAACAAGAAGCCTTCGCCCAGCTGGTCGATGGGCGAGCCGACGGCGATATAGGCGACCAGCACGCCGAGATGGAAGCGGACCGCGTACCAGACCGGATACCCCGTCCGACCCGGGAGGAGCCGCGCCCGGAACGGGCCGCACATCAGCGCGTGAGCCCAGCACGCACCGACGACCAGGAGCAGCAGCAACGGCTCCGTGTGCCAGTGGAGGGGGATTTTCATTACCTGCATATGAAGCCAGCCTCGCCTGACTCGCAAGCGTGGGCACGAAAAAGGCCTCCGCCGGAGCGAAGGCCTTCGTCAGGCGATTGACGTCGCCCTTAGCTGAACCAGCGGGTGTCGATGCGGTCGACCGAGAACAGGCAGAGCAACGCCGCGTAGGTCGCGAACGCGAGCGCCAGACCAGCGAAGAAGCACCAGAAGAGCAGGCGCTTATCGTAGATCAAGTGCATGAACCACAGGATGACCGCGAAGAACTTGCCAGCGGACATCAGGGTCAGGATCGTCAGGACGGCGGCGACGGGGATTGGCAGGAAGATCAGCACAATCTCGGCGCCGGTGACAACGGCCAGCCAGAGGGCCAGCACGATGAAGTGGTGATAGCGGCGGACTTCCTCGGCGAGGAAGTCAGGGCTGGGGGCGGCTTCGTGAGAAGAGGACATGGTCGGGAGGGTGGGTTACTTGGCGACGACCGGGAGACCCGTGCCCCAGATGCCATTGGGCCCGAGGTACTCGACGAGGTAGACCGCCGTGAAGATGATGATCCAGACGATATCGACGAAGTGCCAGTAGAGGCCCGCGACTTCGACGTCGAGGGCGCCCATGTGGCCGCCGAGCTTGCCGGTGAAGCTGTAGAAATACATCAGGATGAGCCAGAGCACGCCAATGGCGACGTGCGTGCCGTGCGTGCCGGTAAGGACGTAGAACGTCGAACCAAGCACGCTATTCTGGATGGTCAGCTTCTGGTGGTAGAAGTGCGTGAACTCGAAGACCTGACAGCCCAGGAAGATCAGGCCGAAGAAGATCACGCCGAGGACATTGCGGCGGAAGGACTTGATCTGACCCTTGTGCATTGCGGAGACCGCGAGCGCCATCAGGAACGAGGACATCAGCAGGATGAACGTCGAGAAGGACGTCAGCTCGATATTGAACAGGTTCTGGATGAAGCGCTGGTGTCCTTCGGCGTCGGTGAAGCCGGCGGGGTAGAGCTTGCGGTAGAGCAGGTGCGTCGAGATCAGCGTCCCGAAGAACATGCAGTCCGAAGCCAGGAAGAGCCACATGATGAGCTTCTTGTGGTCGATCCCGGTGGAGGTGGGCGCTTCGTGCGCGGCGGCGGTGTCAGACATTGAGGTCAGAGTTTAGAATGAGGAGAGGAAGGCGCTCAGTGGGCCACGGTTTCGGTCGGAGCCGGGGTGCCGGAGGCGGCGGGAGTCTTGAGCATGTAGCCGCCCGGACCTTCGAGGGCCCAGAGCCAGATACCGATGAAGAGAACGCCCAGACCGGCGACGACGATCCAGCCCGCATGAGGGATACCCATCGCCATCATCGGCATGCCGAAACCGGCGAAGAGGAAGCCAGCGGAAGCCAGGATCGGCATCCAGGACTGACTGGGCATGTGGACGCCGGCATCGCCGCCATCGGGCTCGGCGCCGATGCGCTTGGTGCCATGCTTGTCCTCGAAGAAGGCATCGCGCGTGGCGACGATGGGAGCCTGGGCGAAGTTATATTCCGGCACCGGGGAAGGCAGCGACCACTCGAGCGTGCGGCCATCCCACGGATCGTTAGAGCACTTCTTGCCGCGGAAGGCGGTCCAGACGAGGTTCACGAAGGCGAGGAAGACGCCGATGCCCAGGATGTAGGCGCCGATAGTGGCGACAAAGTTCCAAGTCTCCCAGCCGTTGCCAGCGTGGTAGGTGTGCGTGCGGCGCGGTTGGCCAGCGAGGCCGAGGTAGTGCATCGGACCGAAGGCGAGGTTGAAGCCAAGGATGACCAGGCCCGAGGCGATGTACGCGATCGGGGCGTTCGGCATGCGGCCGAAGATCTTCGGGAACCAGAAGTAGAGGCCAGCCATCAGGCCGAGGAGCACGCCGCCGAGGAGCACGTAGTGGAAGTGCGCGATGACGAAGTAGCTGTCCTGCTGCTGGGAGTCGGCGGGCGCCGAGGAGTGCATGACGCCGGAGAAGCCGCCGCACATGAACATCCAGATGAAGCCGAGGGCGAGGACCATCGGCGGGGTGAAGCGGACGCGTCCGCCCCAGATTGTGCCGAGCCAGTTGAAGATCTTGACGCCCGTCGGGACGGCGATGGCCATCGTGAGGAGCGAGAACGCGGCGGTCGGCACGGGGCCGAGGCCGGTGGTGAACATGTGGTGACTCCAGACGGCGAAGCCGAGGAAGCCGATGACGGCGCCGGAGAACACGATGATCGGGTAGCCGAAGAGCGACTTACCGGAGAAGGTCGGCAGGACTTCCGAGACGATGCCCATCGCCGGAAGCACGAGGATGTACACCTCGGGGTGGCCGAAGATCCAGAAGAGATGCTGCCACAGGACAGGCTGGCCGCCGGCGGACGGGTTAAAGAAGTTGGCGCCGAAAGCGCGGTCGAACATGAGCTCGATCAGCGCGACGGTGATGGCCGGGAAGGCGAGGATGATGAGGATAGCGGTGACGAGCGTCATCCAGGTGAACACCGGCAGGCGCATCATGGTCATGCCCTTGGCGCGCATGTTGATAATGGTGCAGATGAAGTTAAAGGAGGCTGCGAGCGAGGCGATACCGAGGACCTGGATGCCGATGATCCAGAAGTCAGTGCCGACGCCGGTGAAGCGCAGCGCCTGTCCGTTCTGGCCGAAGGTGCCGGAGAGCGGTGCGTAGCTGAACCAACCGTTGGCGGGAGCGAAGTCGGTGTAGACGAGCGCCTTGTGCCATTCGAAGGAATTGAACCAGCCGGCGAGGTGCGCGAACTCGAAGAACCAAGAGGCGTTCAGCACGAAGGCGCCGAAGACGAAGGTCCAGAGCGAGAACGCATTAAGGCGCGGGAAGGCGACGTCGCGCGCGCCGATCTGCAGCGGCACGAGGAAGTTAAAGAACGCGGCCGACAGGGGCATGACGCCAAGGAAGATCATCGTCGTGCCGTGCATGGTGAACAGCTGGTTGTACATGCGCGCCGTGACGAAGTCGTTGTCCGGGCGGGCTAGCTGGGTGCGGATCGCGAGGGCTTCGACGCCACCCACGAGGAAGTAGAACATGGCGAACGCTCCGTAGAGGATGCCGATCTTCTTGTGGTCGACAGTCGTCAACCAATCGAGCCAGCCGGTCGTACGGTCAGGACGGATCAGGCCGAGGTCGCTGCGCTCGGGCGCCAGCTCGGTCTTGCAGGCGACCGGAGCGTGATGGGAATCGTGGGACATGGGTGTGAAAGTGGGAGAAGGTTTACTTCAGGGTGAGAAGGTATTCGGCGAGGTAGTCGAGTTCCTCGGCGGTGAAGGTCTGCTTGGTCTCGTTGAGGCCGGCCACGTTGAACATCTTGTAGTAATGCATGCGGTTGCCGGGTTTGACGTCCTTGGTCGGCTTGCCGTTGGCGTCATGGGAAGTACCGGACGAACCGATCCACTTGATAAGGTTGGCCTTGAGCTTCGCAGGGTCGACCGCGACCGACGATTCGGTGTTCTCGTTCTTGCGTTCGAGCGCGCGCTGGGCGGCGAGATCACGATTATCCAGCCAAGCGCCAGCGAGCGACTTGCGCGAGGCGACGTGCGTGAGGTCCGGACCAAAAGCGCCGGCGCCAAAATGGCCGCCGACGTTGTGGCACATGAGGCAGCTCTTGGCGGCGAAGAGGGCCTTGCCCTTGTCTGCCGGGGAGCCAGCGACAACCGGAGCGGCGTCAGCCTTCTGCTTCTGCACCCACTTGGCGAATTCGGCAGGCTCGACGACTTCGACGCGGAAAAGCATGTAGGCATGCGAGTCGCCGCAGAACTCGGCGCACTGGCCGTAGTAGTGGCCAGTCTGGTCGGCCTGGATCCACATGTGGTTCTTTCGGCCAGGCATGAGGTCGACCTTACCAGCAATCTTCGGCACCCAGAAGGAGTGGATGACGTCCTCGGAGCGAAGGTTGATGCGGACGGCGATGCCCTTAGGGATCACGAGTTCGTTCGGAACAGAATGCTTGGCGTCGTTGGTCAGTCCGAGCTGAGGGTATTCGAAACGGAACCACCACTGCTTGCCGATGACGTCGACTTCGAGCACCTGCTCCTCGACGGCCTTGGCGTAATTCTCGCGGGCGCCTTCGACGCGCGGATACCAGACGGAAAGCTTCGACGTCGGGACGAATTCGGCCGGTACGTCATCGGTGTACCAGATCGCGGTGAGTGTCGGGATGGCGATGATGACAAGCGCGCCGATGGAGGCGGTGATGAGGCCAATCTCGATCAGCGGATTACCGTGGCCGTCTTCGACGATCGCGGGTTTGTTTTCGTCGCCCGGACGCGCACGGAACTTAATAACAGCGTAGACGAGCAGGCCGCCGACGAGCGCGAAGAGAATGACGACCAACCAGACCGTCTTCATGAACAGGTCATACTGGACCTGGGCGACCGGGCCCTTGGGGTCCAGGGTCGACTGGCGAACGGTCATTTCGGCCTTGGAGCAGCCGACCATGATCATGGCCAGGAAGGGGGCGGCCAGCAGACCTACCCGACTAAAGAAGCGAGAAAACATAAAGGATGAGTTTCGGACGC
>Ga0209296_1001859_pt1 | contig 15512 bp, 13 predicted proteins | sample S_130206_EF_Meta_FD_187319 | JGI IMG/M metagenome (GOLD analysis project Ga0209296, IMG submission 187319) | Freshwater microbial communities from Lake Simoncouche, Canada to study carbon cycling - S_130206_EF_MetaG (SPAdes) (version 2) | ecosystem: Environmental > Aquatic > Freshwater > Lake ...
TAAGGCATCATCCAAGGTTCATTCTTAGGCGCGCGCACTGCTGCGTTTCCTGGAAGCAGCGTTGGTGGCGGCCACTCCGGCGGAAGACGCGTGAGCTCGAACGGCGATCTTGGTCAAAATCTTTGCCAATTGAGCGATTTCGCGGTCGGTTAAGTCTGACAAAAGCGCCGCATCTCGGTCTGGCAAAAAGTCGTTGATGTTTTCGAGCATATCGATGCCGGCCGTCGATAGTTTAAGCGAGTTACTTCTGCGGTCTCCAACCCGGGGTTCGCGGGTCAGAAAGCCATTCTGCTCCAATCGATCAATCGATTGCATCAGGGTAGGCCCTTCCACATTCATGATCTTTGCCAGCTCGGTCTGGGTCAGGCCCGGGGTTGCCCCAATAACAACCATCATGCCCGCCTGTACGGACGTGATCGGCCGCAGTGGCGAATAGAAGGTGTTCATCCAATAGGACTGGAAGGCATTGTGTGACCGACGCAGGAGGTATCCAAGAACATTCGAAAGGGCCGGTGCGATAACACCTGCTCCCAGCTTTTGCGCCACCAGTTCAGGTCTTGTGCCCCGACGTCCCACTGCCGTGACCGCTATTAGCCCATCCTGATGCTCAGGCAGTATTTTTTTATTCGTTAGGGTGTTCATCTGCCGGTTGGGCTCCGAGACCAGCTATTGTGTCAGGATCGAGGGCTCGATCCAGCCGTCTCACGCGCTCGTTATTACCATGCCGTCGAGTAAAGCCCAAACGTCCGTGGAGGAAATTTCAGCGCAATCGCTGAGCAAAACGAACAGAATTTTCCAGGGACCCGAAGGTGAAGAAGTGCACGCCATCAAGACCAAGCGCCGGGTTGAGTTTGAACGCCGCCATGACGTCTAGCAGCAGCTCTTCCGGGGTTTCGCCGGTCGCCACCGCCTTAGCCAGCGCTTGACGTTCCTTCAGCGCCCGCAACGAGGGGCCAACCCCACACATCACCGCATATTTGATCAAGGTTGCCGCCGCCGCCGGGCCGGCAACGCCGATACGCAATGGTGCGGTAATCCCTGCTGCGCGGACGCGCTGCACCAAGCTCACAATGGGCTCGGCGGCGAAAGCAAATTGGCTCACGAGATAGGTCTCGAGACCCGCATGGTGTGCGGCATCGATCTTGACCTTGAGGGCTGGCCACATCACCTCGTCTGCGACGCGCGGGTGACCCTCTGGGTGGCACCCGAACGCGACCTTGCCCACGCCGTGCTTCTGCAGCAGGCCCGTTTCGATCAAATCTATGCTGGCGCTGAACGGCCCGACTGCATGATCGCGGTCGCCGCCGAGTACCAGCGCGTGGTCAATGCCCGCTTCTGTCGATAGCCGGCTCAAGGTCTCATCAAACTCGCTAAGCGACCGAATATTGCGCGCCGCCAGGTGTGGAACGGGGATCAGACCGCCGCGACGCAGCCGCGCACAGGCTGCGACGAGCGCGTCTGCATTTTCGTTGGGAAGGCTGGCGACGAACACTTCTGCGTTTGGCTCGAGTAGATCGCAGGCCGCCTCTATGCCGCGAGAATCCTTGGGCAGAACTTCAACCGAAAAACGCCTTAGCAGGTCTTGCAGGGGCGGGTTTTCCTCTAGGGACCTGAGTTTCGTATTGTCCGTCACTTCAAGCTCCCTGGAGGCAAGGCCGCAACCGCTCAACCGGCCACCGTAATCTTAGTATCGATGTGCCTTGGCGGACCCTCGCTGGTGCAGCGGGCTGTACTGGGTAACGACCAAGAGGACACAGTCGGAAAATCCATTCCGGTTCGATATAAGTCAACCATATTATAAGGGTCCCTCACTTTCCCTTGCCTAGGGTGCGGTTTTTGGTGCATTTCTTCACCCATGATCCAGCCTCAAGCTCAGCAGTACATCCTCACCCTCTCCTGCGCGGATCGGCCCGGAATCGTGGCGCGTGTTTCAACGCTCCTGTTCGACCATGGTGCCAACATTCTGGACGCCGCGCAGTTCGATGATCAGGAAACAGGGCAGTTCTTCATGCGCGTTGTCTTTGACGTGCAGTCGGAGAGTTTGCGGGAAGCGTTTGAACCGCTGGCCCAGGCGTTGGGCATGAAATGGACCCTAAGGCCCCGTAGTCAGCATCGCCGGGTCCTGATCCTGGCGTCGAAATTTGATCATTGCCTGGCTGATCTGCTCTATCGCTGGCGCATCGGTGAGATCCCGATGGAGATCACCGGAATTGTTTCCAACCATCCAGCGGACACCTACGCCAACATCGACCTGGCCGGTTTGCCGTTCCACCATTTGCCCGTAACCAAGGAAACCAAAGCCCAGCAGGAAGCTGATCTTTGGGCGCTGATTGAAAAGACCGACACGGAGTTGGTCGTCTTGGCGCGTTACATGCAGGTTCTGTCAGAGGACCTGACCCATAAATTGGCGGGCCGGTGCATCAACATACACCACTCGTTCCTGCCCGGTTTCAAGGGCGCGCGACCCTATCATCAGGCGCATACGCGCGGTGTAAAGTTGATCGGTGCCTCGGCCCACTATGCCACCGCTGATTTGGACGAAGGTCCAATCATCGAGCAGGATGTTGAGCGTATCAGCCATCTGGACACGCCCGAGGACTTGATCCGTAAGGGACGTGACATTGAGCGCCGCGTGTTGGCCCGAGCCGTGAGATGGTGGTGTGAAGACCGCGTAATACTGAACACCAGCAAGACCGTCGTTTTTCCAGATTAAATCTATATCGGCGTCACGACAGGGCGCTTCGAGATAGGGTCGGTTGGTCTATTCAGGCGTTTGACGGGATAGATCCACATGGCTGTAATCGCCCCAGACCATCAATGCGGGGGGATGATGTCCTGAACCCGCCAATGGCGTTTAGTTTAAGAGCTTAGCCGCTTCTATCGCATCTGCGCGAAGGCCCTCGCCGCCTGACTCAACGTAGGCGATGAGGGTCTGACGCATTGATGGCACCCAAAAGGCGTTGATGTGTTTGGCGATCTCGAGGGGCGCATTTGCGTGCGGCTGCGATTCGAAAAACGTCGCGATCTGGTTGGCCATATAGACTAGGCGTTCGACCGTTCCAGAGCCGCTCATTCTGCGGGCTCAGCGTCGACGATCAGGCGGCTGCGCGCGGCAAACGCTTCATACCGTTCTTGCCATTCGGTCGGCCCGTTGGAGATTGAGACCTCGACCGCCGTGACCTTATATTCGGGGCAATTGGTCGCCCAATCCGAAAACTCGGTGGTGACGACGTTGGCCTGCGTCGCCGGGTGATGGAAAGTCGTGTAGACGACGCCCGGCGCGACGCGATCAGTGATCTTAGCGCGCAGGGTCGTCGCGCCGGCGCGGCTCTGCAGTTTCACCCAATCTGCATCCCGAATGCCGCGATGTTCGGCGTCGTGAGGATGAAGTTCAAGCACGTCTTCTTCGTGCCACAGGACATTGTCCGTGCGGCGAGTCTGGGCCCCGACATTGTACTGGCTCAGGATGCGGCCCGTGGTCAGCAGTAGTGGGAAACGAGGCCCGGTCTTCTCGTCAGTTGGGACGTATTCTGTGACGACGAATTTTCCACGCCCGCGGGCGAAGCCATCCATGTGCATCACCGGTGTACCTGCGGGTTGCGCGGCATTGCAGGGCCATTGGATCGAGCCATGCTCTTCGAGTACCGCATAGGAAACGCCGGCGAAGGTTGGTGTGAGCCTTGCCACCTCATCCATGATTTCCGACGGGTGAGCATAGTTGCTGGGGTGACCGAGCGCGTTGGACAGGAGCTGGGTGATCTCCCAGTCCTCGTAACCATTGCGCGCTGTCATCACCTTACGCACGCGCTGGATGCGACGTTCGGCATTTGTGAAAGTGCCGTTCTTCTCCAGGAAGGTCGAGCCGGGCAGGAAAACGTGCGCGTGCACAGCGGTTTCGTTGAGGAAGAGGTCCTGCACCACAACGCATTCCATGGCCGCTAGGCCGGCGGCGACATGTTTGGTGTTGGGGTCGGACTGCAGGATGTCCTCGCCCTGAATATAGATGCCCTTGAATGCGCCATCGACAGCGGCGTCGAGCATGTTCGGGATGCGCAGCCCGGGTTCATTGTCGATTTCGACGCCCCAGACGGTCTCGAACATCTCCCGCGCCGCATCGTCGGAGACATGGCGATAGCCAGAGAACTCGTGCGGGAACGAGCCCATATCGCAGGCCCCTTGGACGTTATTCTGACCCCGCAAGGGATTTACCCCCACGCCCGGACGGCCAAGGTTACCCGTCGCCATGGCCAGGTTGGCGATGGCCATCACCGTGGTCGAGCCCTGGCTGTGCTCGGTGACGCCCAGGCCATAGTAGATCGCAGCATTGCCGCCGGTGGCGTAGAGCCGCGCCGCGCCGCGCAGGTCGGCAGCGGGAACCCCCGTTAGTGGCTCTAGCGTCTCGGGGCTGTGGCGCGGGTCGGAGACGAACGCAGCCCAGTCCTGGAACTCGCTCCAGTCGCACCGCTCGCGCACGAAGGCCTCGTCGATCAGGCCTTCGGTGACGACCACGTGAGCCATGGCGGAAAGCACGGCCACGTTCGTGCCTGGCCGCAGCGGTAGGTGGTATTCGGCCTCGATATGTGGGCTGCGGACAATATCGGTGCGGCGCGGATCGATCACGATCAGGCGCGCCCCTTCACGCAGCCGCTGTTTGAGGCGCGACGCGAAGACCGGATGGCCGTCCGTGGGATTGGCACCGATGATCAGCGCGACGTCGACGTGCTCGACGGTGTCGAAATCCTGCGTTCCGGCCGAGGTGCCGAAGGCTGTTTTCAGGCCATAGCCGGTGGGCGAATGGCAGACGCGGGCGCAGGTATCGACATTGTTGTTGCCAAAGGCGGTGCGCACCAGTTTTTGTACCAAGAAGGTTTCCTCGTTGGTGCAGCGCGACGAGGTAATGCCCCCAACAGAATGGCGGCCGTACTTGGCTTGGATGCGTTTGAACTCCGACGCGGTATAGGTAATCGCCTCGTCCCAACTGACCTCGCGCCAGGGGTCAGAGGTGGACCTGCGGATCATTGGTTTGAGGATTCGCTCGCGATGGGTGGTGTAGCCCCAGGCGAAACGTCCCTTGACGCAGGAATGGCCGCGATTGGCCTTGCCGTCCTTGAAGGGGACCATACGCACGACGTCTTCTCCACGCATTTCGGCCTTGAAGGTGCAGCCCACCCCGCAATAGGCGCAGGTGGTGATCTCTGAGTGTTCGGGTTGGCCGACTTCGATCACCTTCTTTTCGGTGAGAGTCGCCGTGGGGCAGGCCTGAACGCAGGCCCCGCAGGAAACACATTCAGAATTCAGGAAAGGTTCGGCCTGACTGGCGACAACGCGGCTGGCAAAACCGCGACCAGCGATGGTCAGCGCAAAGGTGCCCTGCACCTCGTCGCAGGCCCGGACGCATCGGGAGCAGGCAATGCATTTGCTGGGGTCGTAGGTGAAATAGGGGTTCGACTCGTCCTTCACCTCGCAGAGGTGGTTGTCGCCTTCATAGCCATAGCGCACTTCCCTCAGGCCCACCGCGCCGGCCATGTCTTGCAGCTCGCAATCACCGTTGGCGGCGCAGGTAAGGCAGTCGAGCGGGTGGTCGGAGATGTAGAGCTCCATCACCCCTTTGCGCAGCTTGGCTAGGCGCGGATTCTGGGTTGTCACGGTCATGCCTTCGGCCACCGGTGTGGTGCAGGAGGCGGGCGTACCGGCGCGTCCTTCAATTTCGACCAGGCAGAGGCGGCAGGAGCCGAACGGCTCAAGGCTATCTGTGGCGCACAGCTTGGGAATGGAGGTGCCCATGGCCTTAGCCGCGCGCATGATCGATGTCCCGGCCGGCACACTGACGCGCTGGCCGTCAATCGTCAGGGTAACCTGCGTACTGGCTTTCGACGCGGGCGTGCCAAAATCGATTTCCTGGATCAGGCTCATGGCCGTTATCCTACCGTTTCGGTCTGGGGCGCCACCGCGCCGAAATCTTGCGGGAAATAGGTGAGGGCGCTCATCACTGGGTAGGGGGTAAAGCCACCGAGGGCGCAGAGTGAGCCAAATTTCATGGTCTCGCAGAGGTCTTCGAGCACAGCCACGTTGGCGGCGCGGTCTTGGCCCTGAATGATGCGATCGATCACCTCTACCCCGCGGGTCGAGCCGATGCGGCATGGCGTGCATTTGCCGCAGCTTTCTACGGCGCAGAACGCCATGGCGAAGCGCGCCTGGGCTGCCATGTTGACAGTCTCATTGAAGACCACCACCCCGGCGTGGCCTATCAAGCCGCCGCGCGTGGCAAACGCCTCATAGTCAAAAGGCGTGTCGAAAAGGGCGTTCGGGAAATAGGCCCCAAGGGGTCCGCCGACCTGCACGGCTCGCACAGGCAAGCCAGACGCTGTGCCACCGCCGATGTCATCCACCAGCGCGCCGAGAGTGACGCCGAACGGCGTTTCAAACAGTCCGCCGTTCCGCAGATCGCCCGCCAACTGGATTGGCATCGTACCGCGCGACCGGCCAACCCCAAAGTCGCGATAGGCTTCGGCCCCTTCGGCCAGGATGAAGGGTATGGCCGCCAGCGATAGAACGTTGTTTATGACCGTCGGCTGTCCAAATAGGCCAATGTGGGCGGGCAGGGGCGGTTTGGCGCGAACCTGTCCACGTTTGCCCTCAATCGACTCCAAAAGGGCCGTCTCCTCGCCGCAGACATAGGCACCCGCGCCGACGCGGACTTGGATGTCGAAGGCATGGGACGATCCAGCCACACCGGTGCCGAGCAGGCCGGCGGCCCGCGCCGTCTGGATCGCCCGCTGCATGGCCGCGATGGCGAAGGGATATTCAGAACGGATGTAAACGTAGCCCAGGGTGGCACCCACACAGACTGCCGCGATGGTCATGCCTTCGATCAGCACGAAGGGGTCGCCCTCCATGATCATCCGATCGGCGAAGGTGCCGCTGTCGCCCTCATCAGCGTTGCAGACGATGTACTTTTGCGCCGCCGGTGCCAGGCGCACCGTGTCCCACTTGATGCCGGTCGGAAATCCGGCACCGCCGCGCCCTCGCAGGCCGCTGAGTTTGACGGTTTCAACGAGAGTCTCGCTCGTCATGGCTAGGGCGCGTTCAAGTCCGAGATAGCCGCCATACGCGCGATAGTCGTCCAGCGACTGCGGGTCAGTGAGGCCGCATCGGGCGAATGTCAGCCGGGTCTGACGCCTGAAGAACGGCAGATCGCCGGGATCACCAATGCATTTTGGATGACGATTACTGCCCTCGAAAAGGTCCGCGGCGACCAGAGCTGGAACGTCGGTAGCGGCAACACCAGCGAAGCCGATGCGGCCTGAGGCTGTCTGCACTTCTACCAGCGGCTCAAGGCCAAATAGCCCCCTAGAGCCGTTGCGGACGATCTGCACCGCAAGGCCCGCCTTGGTCGCCGCGACTCGCAGGGCGAGGGCGACATCATCTGCGCCGACCGCTACAGCGGCCATGTCGCCGGGAACGAAGAGCCGAACGGTCATGTCAGGGCCTTGGTGATCAGGCTTTCGATGCGCTCAGCGGTGAGCCGAGCCACCGGCGCACCGTCGATCAGGGCGGCGGGGCCGCTGGCGCACAGGCCCAAACAATAGATCGGGTCAAAGGTCATGGTACCGTCGGCGGTTGTTTCGCCCAATTCAATTCCGAGTCGCTGCTGCGCACGCTGTGTCACTTCGCGTCCGCCGCGCGCTTGGCAGGCTTCCGCTTGGCACAGTTTGAGAACGTGGCGGCCAGGAGGGCTGCGGCGGAAGTCATGGTAAAAGGTCAGCACGCCGTGCACCTCGGCCCGTGACCAGTTCAGGGCTTCAGCGATCGCCGGCACAGCGTCGTCGCAAATCCATCCGAACCGTTCTTGCAGGGCATGCAGGATCGGCAATAAGGCACCGGGCTCGCTCGCAAGAGACTCGATAATCTCTTGAGCCGTCGTATTGTCCCAGACTGGCAAAGTCATTTCGTCACCTTGGTGCCGCTCCATGCCGACCCGGCTCGGGCAGCCCGTCTGTTTCAATGATTATGACATGGCGAGAAATTGCACCATGGTTTGAGGTGGCTTGTTCACGCATGCCCTGGCTGTGGAAAGACGCATAAGCCATGGCGGCAGGAACGCCAGTGTAAGAGTATTCGTAAGGGTTCGTCTGTTGTATGGGACTCGCCCGTCGCAAGCCGAATTCCCGTAAAGCTATGAATGACCAGCAACTGTTTGCCTTCGAGAACGATTTTGTCGCCACTCTGAGGTGTATTCCTATGGCCGTGCGGTTCAAGCTTGACCGTTGCGGCATCAAACTAACTTTGCGGCAATGGAGCCGCCTGACGCAATCTGACCGAACCGATTTACTCATCAAAAAATGCCACACAGCTGAAGACGCTGATCTGTACCGCCAATACCTCGTCGATTTATTTTCAAATCGTTCCGGAGAGAAGGCAATGGATTTGCCGCCTCAATTGGAACCGATTTGGGAAAATTTGTTCCAAACACCAAATTCAATAATATCATTTGCAAAATCTATTAATGTAGATTCACCTTCAGATGAAGAATGGAATATTCTAACAGAATTACAAAAATTTGTTCTTGTTAAGCTCTCACGAGATGGTCACGACAATTTAAATTTTGGTCCTGCACTGAAGGAATTTGGGTTGGGCGAGCGTGTCTAATTTCTAAAAATGTCGCCTGATCCCTTTGGTCGCTTTTCTGCTTCGCATAGGGGCGCGATTGACTTGATTGGCCCAACGCAGCGTCCGCGAAATTCTCGAGCGCTCATCGCAAATTTCGCCATGTGGGGAATACACATCTCGGTTATCCAGGGCGACGCAACGCTTGCCATAAGGGCATGCTCATGGCTAGGGTCTCTAATAATAAGGTCAGCTTACGGCAAGCCAAGCCAGCGGTTGCGGATAAGGCTGATAGGGAGGCGACGGAACATGGCTTTTGAGCTTCTTGGGCAATCCGTTCGCTGGCGATTAGGGCGAGTGTCGGTCTCTCGTTTTTCGCCGACAGCATCCCTATCGGCATTGGATTCTAACAAAAGGCCACCGCAAGGAGCGGGTGCATAATGACAACACGATCCATCCTTTCGGCAATCGCCTGTGCCGCCGTCTGGGCTGCAGCCTCTTCCGCATTTGCGGCTGAGGCGCCGCAGCCGCCCTCGGCCGATATTTTCAAGTCGAAAAACGTCTACACAGACCGGGAAAACTGGACAAAGCCGTCGTACTTCCGATGCAATACGCCTGCCCAGCTAGATCAGATGGCCAATCCAAAGGGTGGCCAGGGCGTGCGCGCCACGGGTGCCGCTGGCAACTGCGCCGTCAAAACCCCTCGCTCGACCATCGTCAGCCCCTACGCCTACAAGACCGCTCGGGAGCATTATGATGCGCTGCTGGCGCGCGCGAAGACGCACGGTGGACCGACGGCCTATGCCCGCGGCAAGGTCCCGGCCTGGGACGGCTACTACACCCGCGACACGCAGCCGAGTTCTACCTCTGACTGGCTCTCGGGAATCGGGGTTCAGGCCCCCGAAGTGCTCGCGGTGCTCAAGCCTGAGTACCAAAACCGTATGATGCAGGCGCTATATCATACCGCAGTTGATAAGGTTCCGGTGAACCCAGATACGCTCTGCTACCCGGAAGGCCTGATGCGATGGTGGATGCGCGGCTCGTCTGGGCCCGATTTCCAAGTGCTTATGGCGCCGTGGAAAGTGCAATTTTTGTCTGCGGGCCGTGACAACTTCCTGCGTCAAATCCTGGTCGGACAGAAGCATGTCGATAAGGTGCCGCAGTGGTACGGTGAAGCTGTCGGATTTTGGGACGGCGACACGCTGGTCTCCCACACGGCCAATGTCCAGTCTTGGACAATGGGTCACGGCATGTTCGAGTTTTCAGCCAAGCTGGAGGTTATCGAGACCTTCAAGCCTGTAACGGTAAAGGGTCAGCTTGTCGGGCTGAGCCATGAGACGGTGTTCTACGACGACGACGCCTTCACCACGCCGATCCGTGTTGTCGACCGATTCACCCGCACGGCCACGCCTGCGGGCACGACCAAGCGTTTCGAGCAGTTCGAGTGCCTGACCAACTTCCGCACCCTTGCCGGCGAGCTGGTTGATATTCCCCGAGATAGTGACTTCTACATCGACTACCTCAATCGCCCTTGGGCGCAGAACTGGGCACAGTTCTTCGAGAAGGGCTGGACGCGTCCCAAGGACTCCTACGAGCCCGGCTACACGCCGCTAAAGTAGGTTCAGATGCGCAATATCCACGAAATCACAGACACGTCGTTCAGGAAGCGGACGCTAAAGATGATCAACTCGAATAAGATGGCAGGCTCGTTTGCCGTCGCCCTGCTTGCCGCAACGGTGCTCTCAAGTGCCGCCCATGCCCAGGCTGGCGGCGTGCCGGCCCCGGCAAACTTTCCAAAATCGACAACCCAACCCCTGCCGCTTCCTGGTCAGTACGACGATCGTTTGGTGCCCTTCCTTCAGGGTGGCGGTGGCGTGGCCGAAGCCGCTCCGCGACAGGCCTCTGCCGCTGCCGCGCCAGTGCCTCCAGCGGCACCTGGCGTAGGTGCGCCGCCTACCGGACCGAATGGTGCGCCCCGGCCCGCTGGCGGCGGCGGTTTCGTGCGTGAGCCGGTCGGTACCGGGACTGGCGGTCCGCCTGGATTTCCTTTCGGCGTATCTGGCCTGAATCGGGTGCCCAGCCCCACCTATGCCGGACCACCGGCGGGTGTGCAGCCGTTGGAGAAGGACCTCTTCACCTCTAAGAACTTCTACGAAGATCGGGCACTTTGGTCGGACCAGCGCTACTGGCGCTGCAACTTCCCCCGTCAGATCACCGACGTGTGGACCACCGACCGCATGGGCAAGAAGCCGCCGGAAACCTCAGCCTGGGGCGATTGCTCCATCGACCTACCGCGTAGCTATATTGTCAGCCCCTACGCCTTCAAGTCGGCGGAGGAGCATTACAATGCATTAATGGCGAAGACTAAGGCGCATGGCGGCCCGACGATCTACACCGCCGCCACTGTGCCCGACTGGGATGGCTACTATACCCGCGACAACTCATCGACTCGCACCCGCCAGGCCGAGTGGCTGTGGGGGATCGTGAATCAGGTACCGACGATCTTATCGCTGCTGACACCGGAGTACCAGAAGCGCCAGGTGCAGGACATGTACCACGAGGGCGTGACCAACGCCCCCCAATGGGAAGCCCAGTTCTGCTATCCTGAGGGTATCTTGCGCTGGTGGACCCAGGCCTCGCAGGGCGGCACTTTCCAGCTGACCATGAGCCCCTGGAACGTGCAGTTCATGTCGGGCATCGCCGACAATTTTATGCGCCAGGTGCTGGTGGATCAGAAACACGCCCTGAACGGTAAGCGGGAATGGCTTGGCGAGACGGTGGGTTTCTGGGACGGTGACACTCTGGTGGCCTGGACCAAGAACGTGCAGCCCTGGACGATCTCGCACTCGATGATCGAGTATTCCGATAAGTTCCAGGTGGTTGAAACCTTCACGCCCGTATTTGATGCCAATCACAAGTTCATTGGCCTGGACGAAGAAGCGATCCTCTACGATCAGGACGCGTTCCAACAGCCTTTGAAAGTCGGCTTCCGTTACGTGCGCAACACCACGCCGGAAAACACCGATAAGCGGTTTACGTACATCGAGTGCAAAGGGAACCTACGCAACCTGAACGGTCGGGCTGTGCAACTGACGAAAATCGATCCGCGCTTTGTCGATTACTATGGCCGGCCTTGGGCGCAATTTTGGAGCGGGTATTATGAGAAAGACTGGGCTAAACCAGTCTTTGAGGATGTTCCTTCCGACGTGCTCGACATTTTCAACTAGGTGCGTTTCTATGCCGGCGAACATTTGAACGGCCAGTGTCATTCACGATTCGACACTCAGCAGGGCGTCGCTATTGAAAGGATTTTAGAAATGAAGAAAATCATCCTCATGGCTCTGGCGAGTACGCTGGGCTTTTCTGCTCTTCCCGCCGTGGCGCACCACTCGGGGGCTATGTTCGACGACGAGAAGTCGGTGACGGTTAGCGGAACCGTCAAGGAGTTCCAATATACCAATCCGCACGCATGGCTGATTTTGGTGGTTCCTACCGGCACAAGCGGCGCGACCAACACCTGGTCCTTCGAAATGGGCGAGCTGTCGAGCCTTACGCGCGCTGGCATCCACAAACAGGACTTCGCTCCGGGGACCAAGGTCACTGTGACGGGGCGTCCCATGAGGGACGGGCGCACGGCCGGTGCCTTCACAAAGGCCGTGCGGGCGGATGGCGTGGAATTCACCCCGCGCGGCGTTACCAAGCCCTCTTAGGATCGCGCCGGATAGGCGTCGTCGTGATTGAAATGACACAGGTCCATGCTCGAGTTTTATCGAGAGGGGAGAAGGTATGAAAGCGTTTCAACTGAAGACTTTGAGGAGCTCGCAATTGTCGGGAAAGGCTAGTCTCCGCTGCGCCGTCTTGGCGATTGTGGCGGTGTCATCGGCGGCGCTTGCGCCCGTCAGCACCCAAGCGGCCCCGGCAGCTAATCCGCCCGCGGGCGATATATGGGTTAAGTCCAGCGTTCCAGGTGCCACACCCTGGGCGCAGCCGGGACCTTCAACGTCCGTTCCGAAGTGGGCCGAACAATCCTACAAGGTCTTCCTCGATATGAAGGCCAAGGCAAAGCCCGCGCCGATCGACGCTAATCATATGCCAGATTGGTCTGGTCTTTGGACGCTCGACCCGACCAAAGGGTATATCTGGGATAACGGGATCGAAAGGGAAGCCCGTGGTCTTGGTCCTAAGCCAGCGAAGGCCATCCTCGATCATTGTTGGTCGGGTGACAAAGCCAACTTCCCCTGCGCGGGCTATCTTCTAGGGGCCCTATCTCCGGAATATGCTCTACGCTACCGCCAGAAATTGGTGGCGGTGACTCAGGGTATTGAATGGGATCCGCTCAGCGATTGCACGCCTCCCGGCTTTCCGCGCGGGGCGCTGCTGAATCCCTTCGGCCGGGAGCTTATCCCGACCCCGAAGCAGACCTGGATGACGTCGCAGACCCTCAACGACATTCGCCGCATCTTTACGGATGGTCGTGGCCATACGCCGCAAGATGAGGCCGCTCCGCTGTGGGATGGCGATTCGATCGGTTTCTGGGATGGGGACACCCTCGTAGTTCACACGCTTTATGTGCGTGAGCACGTGCAGATGCAGCGCCTTCAGCCGGATCTCAGTGAACAGGCCAGCTTTGTGGAACGCATTCGGATGACTGATCCGGATACCATCGAGGATGAAGCGACCATCTACGATCCGAATGCTCTTCGGGAGCCTTGGCATACTGTGGTCAAGTTGGTTCGTATGACCGACCCGCATAATCACGTGAACATGTATGCTTGTGATCCCAACGTCTATCAGACGCCTGAGGGCACAACGGATCTGATTATCCCAGGCCAAACCGTGACCATCCAGCGGGAATATCGCAATCCGGAGGATGCTGGATACAGCGTCGAGAAGGTCATTGAATGGGGCGGAAAGTTTCTGAAGGGCGAGATTCGCCCAAAGGCTGAGCCTGCGCGTTGATAACGATCGGCCCTGACGAATAGGGCCAATGTCGGAAAATGGGGGCCATGCCGGCTGTTATTGGCATGGCCCCTTTTTTTGTCCTTGCCCCGACAAGGCCGCAACTGCGCCGCGCAATTTTTGGAGAGTTTGTGACCATCGTTCGCCCGACTGGCGGCACCGCCGCCGCGCTTGATCACTACGCAGACGGGCTCGACCCTCCTAGGCGCTATTTTGCGATCTTGACGATTTGGTTGGCGCTGGCCATGGCCGTGTTGGACGGCGCAATCGCGAATGTAGCCTTGCCAACCATCGCGCACGACCTTTCGGCGGAACCCGCTTCATCGATCTGGATCATCAACGCTTATCAACTGGCCATCGTCGGGGCCTTGCTGCCCTTGGCGGCGTTGGGCGACAAGCTGGGTTACAAGAGGGTCTATCTTACAGGGGTTGCAGTCTTTATCGCCGGGTCGGTTGCCTGTGCCCTGTCGCATACTCTGCTCTCTTTAACCGTCTCCCGTGTCTTTCAGGGTCTGGGCGCGGCTGGGATCATGAGCATCAACACCGCCCTGTTACGCTTCACCTACCCTCAACGCATGCTGGGACGTGGCATCGGTTATAACTCCCTGGTTGTGGCTGCGGCGACCGCCTTGGGTCCGACCATCGCCTCCGCCATCCTCGCGGTTTCATCTTGGCAATGGCTGTTTGCCGTCAATGCGCCCATCGGTGTCTTGACCATCATCATCGGCATGCGCGCCTTGCCCCGCACGCCGCCGTCGCACGCCCGGATCGACCTGATTGCTGTGCTGCTGAATGTCGTTGCCTTCACCGGAACCATCTTTGGCATTGAGGGCATGGCGCGCGGGGCCGGTTTCGGCGCCGGGGTCGTTCTTGCGGTCGGGTTGTCTGCCGGGGCGCTACTGGTTTCGCGCGAACTGCACCTTTCTGCCCCGATGGTCCCACTCGACCTCTTGCGCGGACGCTTGATGCGGCTGTCGGTTCTGACCTCGGTCGCGTCCTTTGCCGCCCAGATGTTAGCCTTCATCGCCTTGCCCTTCTTCCTGGAGGACACGCTGGGCCGCAACGCGATACAGACTGGGCTCTTGATGACCCCATGGCCTGCGGCTGTGGCCTTAGCGGCCCCCTTTGCTGGCCGGCTCGCAGATCGTCATCCGGCGGGCATACTTTGCGGCGTCGGTCTGTTCATTCTGGGGGCGGGTATGGTCGCCCTTGCGCTCACACCGACCGGAGCGAGCGACCTCAACATCATCTGGCGCATGGCGCTTTGCGGCATAGGGTTTGGGTTCTTCCAGTCGCCGAACAATCGCACCCTGGTCTCGGCAGCACCGCGGCATAGGAGCGGCGCGGTCGGGGGATTGATGGCCACGGCCCGGCTGCTCGGCCAGACGGGTGGGGCGACGATGCTGGCGATCCTGTTCCACCTGGGCGCCCCGCGCCCGACCCAGACGGCCCTGGTCGTCGCTGGCGGCGTAGCCTTTCTGGCGGCCCTGGTGAGCGTGCAGCGGCTACGGCCCGAGGCCTCAGCCGCCTGAAGGCGACGAGATTGCTGTCGAAGGGCATCAACTGTGCCAGCGGTCGCACAGATGTCTGTTCCGTCGCGAGTCCTATAAGGTGCGCCATGCGCCGGACCGGATTTCTGTTCGCTGCAGCAGGTGTTAGACCTATCGGAAACTCGGGGCGATCGCGTGCAACCGCAGATTAACTTGGACGCCTATTTACGGCGCATCGGCTACGACGGACCAAGGAAGGCGAGCCTGGAGGTGCTGAATGCCCTCCACGCGCTGCACCCCCGCGCCATCCCATTTGAAAACCTTGATCCCTTGATGGGGATCACGCCGCGGCTGGACCTTGAAAGTCTGCAGACCAAACTGATCGCGGGCCAACGTGGCGGCTGCTGTTTTGAACAGAACGGCCTGTTCGAGGCCGCGCTAGAGACTATGGGCTTC
>Ga0209296_1001861_pt1 | contig 15508 bp, 25 predicted proteins | sample S_130206_EF_Meta_FD_187319 | JGI IMG/M metagenome (GOLD analysis project Ga0209296, IMG submission 187319) | Freshwater microbial communities from Lake Simoncouche, Canada to study carbon cycling - S_130206_EF_MetaG (SPAdes) (version 2) | ecosystem: Environmental > Aquatic > Freshwater > Lake ...
GTTCGGGCAAGTGTTGTACCTGACAAGGTGTATGTGCCAATCCCAACTTCCCACTCAGAGGTTGTTTGCCCAGCAATGGTGTAGTAGGTTGTGTTGCCATTTCCAATTGCAGCAAATGATTGATAGCCAGTTGATGCCCCAAGAAGCGTCACTGTTCCAGTACCAGCCGTAGTGGTAGTTTCTTTTACCCGATCTGCAAGTACCAATGCCATTCTTTATCCTTACGGCGTTGTATCAATCAATTCCCACGCGGTTGGCTCATCTGATTCAATCAAAGACCACCCAGTACCCTGTGTACTTGTTATATTTTGCCAGTTTGCGTCCTGACTGTCATCAATCAGTTTCCAGTAAATAGCAATTACAGTCCCAACTGAACCTGCGGCTTGAACACCAGATAAGGCAATTGTGAGGACTGGACTGACTGTACCAGCATACCCCGTCGCCTCATTTCCTGTCAGCGCAACTTCCACGCCGCCGTGAGTTATTGTGCCAACTGCGCCAAAAGCTTCAACTCCCGTCAGAGCTTGTGTGTTGGTCGGAGTAACTGTACCGACACTACCAACCGCCAAATCCCCTGTCTGGGGCCACTGTTCTGTGTAAACAACTGTTCCAGCAAACCCGGAAGCTGCTACACCTGTCAGCGCAACTGTCCTGACCCCATTACTTATTGTCCCAACTGCGCCAGAAGCTTCAACTCCCGTCAGAGGCCATTGTTCTTCGTAAACAACCGAGCCAACAGAACCGGAAGCTACTACGCCCGTCAAAGCAACCGTTCTGACTCCGTTACTTATTGTCCCAACAGCCCCAGAAGCCGAATCACCCGTTAAAGCCTGTAAATTAGTTTCTGTAACATTGCCAACATTTCCAGTCGCAGATACGCCCGTCAGGGCGACAAAAACTGTTTGCTCGCCAAGAGCAGCAAACGGTGACTGGGCAAATGCGGATATACCAAACATGGTCTACGGCCTGCACCGCCTCCGCTTAGGTTGTAGCCAGACGCAACAATGCTGCTGATGTGCTGTTAGTAGGCATCGTCAAAGTAAAAGTACCCGCCGTTATGGTCTGTGAACCAAACGTGTGGACACTGATAGCCTTGTTGCTCTGAGTTGAGTTGTACAACAGCACGGTATCAAATGCCGTGGTCAATGTTACCGTTGTATAGGTAATTGAAGCCGAAGGAGTCCAGTACGCCACGCCAGCAGTCGCAGAACTATTGGTTGAAGTTGGAGCCGTAGCATTCGTTACCGTCACCCCGCCAGCGGTGTAACCTGCACCAGAGACTTCGCCCGTTACCGTGTAAACAGTGGTGGCAGCATTGATGGTTGCAGAAGCAAGGTATAGGGCTGCTTTTACCGTATCTGTCGTTGGCGCAGTCAAACTACCCCGGGATACTATGGTCGAAGCGCCAAGCTGGTGTTGACCGAGCATAAGTTCGCTCATAAAAGAAGTACACATTGATTGAGTATTTGCCATGATTTATCCTTTAGCCGATTGATGCTGTTTCGCCGCCGCCAAAGACGGGCATTTTCTTCAGGGTTACATGAGCAGAACGGTGAACAAGTTCACCCTCTAGCCAGTATTCAACCCATGAGGTCAGTTCATTGTCATTATCGACTGTACCCTCTCGCTTCTCAAGCAAGGAGTCATCCATGTCGCCTTTGGTTGTGGTTACAAGTGCCATTACGCTATCCTTATGATTGCTGAAGTGTTTGTGACTGCGGGGAACTGAACAGTGAATGTTGTTGTTGATGTCTTGTCTGCACCAAAGTCCAGTACACAAACAGCGCCGCCAGATGTGTATATCAACGCTCCCCGAGCCGTAATAGCGCCACTCCAGACCGCATTGTCAAAGGAGATGTACGCCACATTGCCTGAGTTGCCTACCGTGGGAGTTTGCGCAATCGTGAGCGCCAAGCCGCCAGCCGTGTACCCAGAAGCCACAACCTCACCCTCAGTCGTATAAGCAGTGGTAGTCGGGCTAAGCGTGGCTTCATTGGTGTACAACGCAATGTAAAACGTACCGGACGTGAAATTGAACGTGCCGTTCATCAAGCCTGTACGAAACACGTTGCATGCAAAGTTTCCTGTAAATGCCATTATTTAACCCCGTTGTTCTGAGGTAACGGGGCTACACGCACTTGACCGCTACGGTACGCATCGCTGCGCTCCATACCATTACCCAGACGTATGGCCAAACCAAGAGCTTCTTTGTATTTGGCATCGTAGCCCAACATGATGTCAGCCTCACCCTTCATGTAGGTATACGCCTCAATCAGTGAGCCATACAGCAGCACAGTGTCAAAGTTATCGCCCAGCCATGTTTGGCCTGTCGCATTTAGCACTGTTGCAACGGGTGCTGAAAAGCCTGCTCCTGTGCCGCCAATACTTGTGTTTGCCGCACTCATAGTGTTGCCAACCAAATAAGAAGAGCCACCATTTGTAATGGTTACCGCCGTTACTCCGCCGCCAAAAACAACAACTGTAGCCACCGCGTTTAAGCCAGAACCGCCTGTTAACGGAACGTTGTAATATGTGCCGTCTATATACCCAGTACCAGCAGTAATGGTTCCAACAGAAGCCAACTTTCCCTGCACAATAGATTCTGGATAGTAGTAATAGTGCAGTTCTACGCTATACCCAGCATCAGGTGTTGGGCCAAGAATAAACGATAGTTCATTTGAGATAGTCGTACCGTTAACTGATGGGCCAAACAAAGCGTAGTATTTTGGAATCGCTGTATCTGTTGGGGTTGGATATGCCTGACGAATAAAATTTACATCTTTGTTCAGCAAATACTCATAAGAGCCAGTTGCATCAATAACAGCCACTGAATACACAGCAAGAAAATCATCTGGGCACGACAAATATTTGTTTCCCGACGTTGTTGTTCCTGTGACATTTTTGCGTATAGACGGAAACTGAATCGTGTTGTAAATGCGTTGCTCAGCCTGCTCAATAAACGTATTGATAGGCGTAGGATCGGTTGAATAGTTAAAACTATTCTCCGTGTAATCCTGAATCGCAGTTACAAGCTGGCTGTAGTTCATGCCATCGGGCCTCTGGCCATCACGCCTTTAGTTGCCGCGCCAGTACCACGGATTTTGATGCCGTCAGTTTTGGTTGGTTTGTAGTCACCGCTGCGAACGTTGGCCACAGACACGTTTGCCTCACGCAGATATTCTTTGTTTGGCTGGTTGTAGACATCCACAGTCGGGATGGTTTTGGGTTGTTTGTACTCAGCCATTTCAGCCTCCACGACCGACAGAACGCTGGTTCATGACCTTAGCCATGTTGCGTCCGTACTTAAGCATGTCACTGTTGGTTTTGCCACCAGCACGCAGTTTGGTTGGTGTCTTACCGGGGTGCATCTTTTTTTCATGCTTGTGCACAGCACCAGCAATCATTTTCTTGTCCTGAGCTAAATCTTTCTTGTCCATAATCGACTCCTTATGTCGTTGCAACTGTAACTGTACCAATTTCTACCAATAAAACCAAGTTATTTGGTGTTAAAGCGGCATCAAAGAACGCTGCACCACCAACCGGGTTCCAACCCCACTGAAACACCCTGCTACCTCCGCTGAGCACGCCCTGCGCATCTACGTCTGGGCTGTTCGTCAAAACAAGCTGCAAACCTGTGCGCCCAGACAACTGGTAGCTCAGGTCAGGACGGGGGTCTCGCACACCCTGCGGGTCGTCCACTGGGTACATACCCAACTGGAGCTGCGGCTGATCTGGTTCCCAGCACTGCGGACACACCTTCAAGTCGTATGTCTTGGTTTTGACAACGAGCTTTTTGAGTGCCGTGAGCTTGAACCGAAATCCGCACCGGTCGCACTCGGCAATTGAGTTCTTGCCAGAGGAAAACCGATTACCCATTAGACCATTCTCCCTCTGGTTTTACCACGCTTGGCTATACCGTCTGCGCGGGAAGAAGCTGTGGCTTTGACTTTCCCACCTTGCTTCATTCGTTCCGCATCTTTAAACCGAACTGCCTTGTCTTCTGGTAGTTTGCTTTTGGGTACTCGCACTGAAACAGAGTCTGTTGCATTCTTCCACTCTCTACCAAACTTACCAAGTTCATCGCCGCCACTCCACCACTTTTCGTCACCTACTCCGTACTTTGGGTTAGGGTTTCGCTCAAAATACCCTGACTTTTTAGCAGCGTCATATTCTGCTTGCGACATATTTCTGTATGCGTGAGTAATATCTTTATCACTGCTTGGCATGCGCACTGGAGAATTTTTTAAACGTACGCCTTCTGACAAAATCATTTTGTTTTTTACAGTTGGGCGCAACGCCATTTCAGCAGCGCTTAAAACTCTATTGCCCAAGCTTCCAGCAGCGCTTACGGCGCTCTTGCCTAATCCCGCGCCAATCAAATATTCTTCTGGGTATACAGGCTCAATCGCCTCTTCTTCAGGCGTAGGTACGCGACGGGTTCTACCTTCGTTGTATTTCTCTAGTACGCTTTTATATTTCTCAGCCATTACCCACCCCCAATGAACATCTGTCTAGGCACGAGGCGCAACGCGGCGCGTTCCTGATCTTCGTCAGCCGCCGTCATCCAAGCCTCGTCGTACTGCGCTTTCAACACTTGCAGCCTGTCCATACCGCCCGGCACTTTCAAAGCGATGTAGTAGGCCAATCCAGCCACCATACAAGGCACAAAACGGAACGGCACGTCCATGACATTCACACCGTTTCCAGCGTCTTGTACGCGGCGCATGCGCCAGTACACAAACTGGTATGTCTGGGAGCCGTCAGGCGTTGGCCACATGGTTACGCGGGGGATGTTGTTGACGTAAATTTTGGCTGTTGAACTGGCAGTGTGGGCTGCGGCTGTTGTGCCGTTTTGACCACGGTAGCAGTCGCCCAACGTGTTGCCTTCAATGTAGTTGTAGAAGATGGTTTCGCTGTCAAGGTTGATGTAACCAATGGCAGGTAGCCCAGCAACCGTGGAAAGGGTGATTTCGTTGTCGGTTGACGTGATGCTTGTCGCCAAAACCGCCGATGTAGGGCTGATCTGGCCGTCCAAACGCTGATACCAGACCTGAATGGGTCTGGCTTGGGTCAATTTGTTGGGTAATGTGGCGTAAGTGGACACGCTTATGCGGGTAATTGTCAAATCTGACTGGGTTGCGGCCACATTTGCCTGTGTTCGAATGACGTGATCGAGCAAATCGACAGTATCAGTAGGAATGGGGTATGTGTTCAAGCCTTGAGTTAGGGTGATCGTGCCCTGCTCGAAAGTCCACATGTTGACACCGCGATTTGCCCAATCAGCAAACAATAAATTCAACGACCGGCGAGCCGTTTTCAGGTCATAACCTGTGCGCAACTCTGAACCAGCACGCTCAAACGCTTCCTCCACCAGTTCGGTGAGGTCTAAATTAAAGCCTGCTTGTCCAGAAGTTGTTGCCATTATCTAAATCCTGCCGTTTTTTTCGCCACCTTGGGTGGTTGCTTCACGAATTGCTTTCCGGCTTTTTTGCCAGCACGTTTTGCACGCGTTGTCGCAGCGTACTCAGAAGGGCTGAGAGCTTTGATTGCAGCTTCAGGAAGGTATCTTTCGCCTGTGTCAGAAGATCGTTTGCCACTTTTGGTTCTCCACTTTTGTGCAGTCCAATCTTTGAGGGATTGCTGCGGCGCTTTCAATCTTTGTAACCTCCGCCAGCGGCCTTGTACTTCTTGGCCACGAGCTGAGCTTTACGTGCTGACCACTGACCTGCGCCAGTGCCTTGTGTTGCTGCCGCTTTGACCTGCGCCACGATCCGCTTGCGCAGACTTGGCTTTGTGTAATTACCCGCCGCGTTAACTTTCCCACCCTCTTTGTACTGCGTAAAGGCGGTGTCGTCGCGGCGTGGTTTCTTCACACCTTTGGGCATTTTGGAGGGGTTGATGTCCCCCATCCCACGGCTGGCCATCATATTAAATCATCCGACCTTTGGTCTTGCCTTTGACAGCGCAACCATCTGCACGGCTGGAGGCACTGGAGACTTTACCGCCTTTGGCCATGCCTTTGTCTTGATATTTTTGAAGTTCTTTGGCTGTAGGGCCGCCGGGTTTGCCGCGACCAGCGCGACCAGCACCAGCCTTGTTTACATCAAAATCCTCACCCAAATTTATTTTGCTTTCGTCTTCCATACCCAAATAGCGCATGGCTTTGCGGTCTGGTTCTCTAGCTATGACCATTTGCGCTCTGTTAGAACGCATTCCTTTTTCATCAAACTTTTCTCCAGACTGGTCATCAAGAGTTGGGTTTGCATCACGATCAATGGTGTAACCGTACATTGGGTGTTTATTTTTTGCCATGATTATTCCTTAGCAGGCTTTGCCGCCCATGTTCATTTTGACCATCTTGCCTTTGGTCTTGCCTTTGGAAGCAACACCGTCACGGCTTGGAGCAGCAGTCTTAACTGAACCCATCTTGGCAGATGTGATGCCGCCAGAAGCCATTTTCTTCATTGGCATTTCTTTTTTGCCTTTTGCCATGTCTTTTTTCTTGGCAATCATTTCCATGAAAGGGTTTGCTTTAGCCATATCACCACCTCTTTTAAAAGTTTTGCCTTTGTCGGCGTTTGAAAAATCCTTGCCCACAGATTGCGGGACTCCTACCTTCTTGGCAAACGCCGGGCTGTGAGCCACCGCCGCCATGAAATTGTGTTGCTTTTTACTCGTGCTTGGCATCATCGTCTTTCTTTTTACGGAACAACGCGGAGAACTCTTTGCCTGTAGCCATTTCGTAAATGCGCATGACACCCACCACCGCACCGATCAAACCAAATACGGGGGTGAGCAAGTCCAAAAACGTACCAATCGTGGTAAACACTGCCACAACGTCCAGTACATTCTTTGCATTGTCTGTATGCTCGGTCATTTAAACCATCCTGCCTTTAGTCTTGCCTTTGACGCAACATCCGTCTGCACGGGCAGAAGCTGAACCGCCTTTTTTCATGCCTTCAACAACGGTGTAGGGGTCTTTGTACGCACTTTTTGAACGCGACTCAATGTCGGCAGATTTACCGCGAGTTTCACGGCGCTGCTCATCAAGAGCTTCTTTGCCTGCGGACAAAACACGATCAGACGCTCCAGAACTCACGCCTTTTTTGCGCTCGGCTGATGCCTGATTTTCCATTGCGGCTTTTTCAAGCGGTGTCATTTTTGCCATTTACACAAACCTACCCTTCGTCTTGCCTTTGGTAGCACAGCCATCAGCTTTGGTGACATACCCGCCATCAGCACAGTTCCAAGCTCTCAAGGACTTGTTAATCCTCGAATCGGGATCCCTTGCTGTTTCGGCGCTCGTCAATTTCGCTTTCATCCCTTTCATACGGGCGCAGAAAGAGTCTCGCCTGCTGCCGCCCTCGGGTTGAGGACGCTTCAACCCCGGTTTCCCGGGATTCGCTGCGTTGTAAGAAGCCCGTCCTTTGGCGTTCAAGCCGCCTTTCGGATTCTTCCCTTCTTTGCGTGTCCATGCAGGTGACTTAGCCATAGAACACAGTCACGCTGGCAATGTTTGTCAGCGTTGCATAAATGTTGGTGGAGCATTTGACCCCCTCGCCCGGAACCAACACGTAGAACGAGTTGGGGTTTGAGTTGGCCGGGATGTCGATCTCAATCACAGTTGTGCCGCCGGAACCGCCGTCTTTCAACAGCAGTGTTCCAGAAGAACTGGCCGTGGCACAGATAGAGAACCCTTTGATACGCGCTGGCTGGGCAAAAACCGAACCAGTCGCGTTCAAATGCGTTGACTTAACGTCATACTGCATCGTCATGGGATGCTCCTAATCAGGAATTGGCAAACGGTGTGGCAACAGTGCCTGTACCCAACGCAATACCATTGACCATGTATTTGAGCGCATCAATTGCAAAAATTTGCACCCAAGTACCAGCAACACCACCGGTAGTGCCACCGTTGAAATTGATGAAGTCGTTTGCGGCTGCGGCAGTGTAGGCAACCAAAGCGTTGGAGCTGTCGGTGTCCACGCCAAAGATTGTGCCAATGAACTTGTCAGTGCCATCAGTACCAATCTTCAAAGAGCTGGTAGCAATGGTTGTTGGAACCCAAATGGTGTACACAACCCCTTCGTTATTGCTAGTGCTGGGGTCTTGGCCGGGGCCAGAAGTGACTGGGTTGGTGGAAGCATCAATAGTTGGCAAAGTCAAAACGACGTTTGCAGCCAATGTGCCACCAACGGAAAGAATGCGACCAGCGTGGTCAACGGGGTTCAATGTGGTTGACGCAGTGATTGCGACAACGGTAGCTGGGCCTTGTTGATACAAACCAGCCAAAGAACGGACTGGGCCTTGAAATGTAGTGCGTGCCATGATTTTTCCTCACATGCAAGTTAGGCGTATCTGTCTGCATGTCGTCGGCCCGGGCCGTCAGATACACCGGAAATTCCGGGAATGGTTTGAATATACCGCAAAAGAAAAGGGGACGCTAGCCCCCTTTTCCCAAGTCGCTTACGCGCCTGCTGAACCCCACATACCGAGAGGATCAGACCAGCCGAAGCTGTAACGCTCACGAGCCTTGTAACGGACGTTGCCGGTATCAAAGTCGCCGTCCATTGAGTTGGACAGAGGCATACGCTCAAAGTGCTTCATGCCGTTTGGAACGTCGGTAATCAAATACCAGCCGTTTGTGTCGGTCAAAAAGTGGTTGACGGTGTAGCCTTCAGGGATTGCACCCATCTGCTTCAACGCGTTGATGTCGTTGTCAGCAGTAGAAACACGCAGTTCAGTGTCAAGCAAACGCTTGGCAACGAACATCAGTGAAGGAGGCACAATCATCTTGCGAGGCTTGGCGGCGATCAACAGACCACGCTCATCAGTCCATGCAGCGATTTGAATCACGGCATTTTCCAAAGAGGTTTCGTTCAAATCCACACCGGTGGTTGGGCTGTTGTAGTTAACACCGCCATTCACCAAGGGGTGGCCAACACGAGTGCTGGAGCTGTTGTTACCGAACAAAGTAACGCCGTCACCGCCCAAGTAGGAGCCATTGAAACCGTTGTTGATAACAGCGGCTGCTTTGACTTGCTTGGTGTAAGACATCGCACGAGCCAGAGCTTTGGTGTAACGAGCAGACAAGCTGTCGTACAAGTTATCTTCAATCGCTTCTTCAGTGATTGAGAAACCCAAAGCGATGGTTTCGTGGTTGTAGCGTGCGGTGAATGCTTCCTGTGCATTGTCGTAAGAGATGGCAGAACCCTCGTTCTTGACGGGAGCAGCAGCGAAACCAGCAAGCTTGGTCTCTTCTTCAAAGCTACGCTCAGATTTCTCTGTTTCGTAGATCTCTTTGTGCTCTTCGCCGTAGCGAGCGTATTCCATACCGAACAAAGCGTTCAAGCCGGGGAGCAACTCTTTAAGTAGTTGTGCGCGTGAAATAGCCATGATCTAGCTCCTATTACAGGCCGACAGCGTTGCTGTAAGCGTGGTATCCGGGGTTGAACTTCACCAGAATGTCAGTATAAGCGTCGCCAACCTGTGAAGTTGTGCTGTTCACAAAACCAATGACGCGGAATGCGGCAGTAGTAGTGATCGCAGTAGGATTCACAGCCGTGTTGGAGTTACCAGTGGTGGTAGAGCCAGTTGAAGTGCTTTGTGCAGCATTCAAATACACGTTGTTGCCCAACTCAGTTTGAGAGATAACGCCAGCGGCTTGTACTTGGAATACAGCGCGGTCATCGTCAATCACGTACGCAGACACAACACCGGTAGTGCTGGCTGGGTAGTACTGAGAATAGATCACTTGGCCTTGTGCGTTGACGTATGTGCAACCAACAAACACACCGATAGCACCAGTCAAGGTACCGTTGCCGGGGAATGAGTTGGTAGTGCCGTCAGCACCAGTACCAGTCACCAATTGCAAATAGCCATCAGAGCCAACAAAAACAATGCTGCCATTGAAAATGTTGTTGCTGTAGCCAGCGGGGTCGATCAGAAATTGTCGAGTGCTACCTGCGTAAGGTAGGCCACCCAACTCGTTTACGGCTTTGAAGCCGTAGGGAGAAGCGGTTGCTGCCATTTAAGGACTCCTTGTTTACTTAGAACCTGAACCAAATCCGGCTCCGCGACTGACTGACGATTTTTTCTCGGCAAACAGAGGCATCATCGGGTTATTGTTTCGCATGAAGTGGTTGTCCACTGATTCCATCTGGTTCTGAGCCTGCTGATCGTAGTAGTCGTCACGGGACTTGGCGCGTTCAGCGGACATCTTGCAGAGCATGAGTCCACCAATCTCGACGTTTCCTGTTTTCTCACTACCAGCAATCATCAACTCAGGATGGTCTACTGCTTTCACCGGCTCCCAGCCATCGCGGAATTTGCGTGACACGTTGGTCGGTTCGGCCTGTCCCAAGACATGTGTGGCTACCCAACGGTAGACATATCCGGGTTCAGGTGTCGGATCGGGCAGTGCAGTCGGCGGTACGTATACAGCACGAGCCTGCTTTTCGCGTGACACATTGTCACGAGGGGTACGGTTTTCAGCCATTTTGATTCTCCAGTTTTAAAACTTCAGCAACATATTTTTTCGGATCAAGGTTGTACTTTTTAATTAACGCAGCCTGAGACGGCGTTAACTGCACTTTCCTAGTTCCGGTTGAACGGGATGCCGGGGCAACCACAGATGAAGGTCGCCGCTGAGTCTCAACCGACCTTGGCTTGTCTTCGTTTCCACCGAAAACTTCAGGGAACTTCGACTTCACGCGAGCATCAATTTGCTCGAAATAATCATCGGAGCGAGGATCAACTCCGTTGTTGACTAGTTTTTGATGCAGCCCTAGTGCAAAGCTGGTGACTTCCTCGAACCCGTCTGAGCCAAACCACTGGTTTTTTGCTTGCCAGCGCAAGGTTTTTTCGTCGGCTCGCACCGGTTCGGGTGTTTGTTGACGCGGTTGTACATCAAATTTTTCTTCTTGTAAAGCAGGCGGACGAAAATTTTGTGCATTTTGCAACTTAATTTTGGCCTCGAACAGTCTTTCCTGTGCCGCAATGATGGCATCTGTGTCAAACGCCTCCTGTGCAGCTTTGTATTCCTGTCGTGCTTTGTCCATTTCCGCTTCGGCTGCGGTCTTGGCCATCTCTCCGTACTGCTGTGTACCAGTATGGACGTACTGTTGAAGCTTCTTGTTCTCTTCAACATAGTGCTGTGCAAGACGCTCAAGCTCTTGCTTTTCCCTCAAAAGGGCTTCTTTGGCACGGCGTTCGTCGTGACGGGCATGGGTCAGTTCCTTGATGCGTTTTTGGGCACCTTGGGTATATGACTCAATTTCGTCGTCGGTCGGGTCTTCTACCTCCCGGTCAAGGGGGCGACGGCCACGATCCTTCTCAGGCGTGTCGTCAACGATCTCAATTTCAACTTCGTCTTCGGCGACTTCAATGTCAACCTTCTGATTCTTGTCGTCATCAAGTTCGTCAGGGAACTTGTATTGCTCTGCCATATCTGCTCCTTTTAAGCGCGGGTAAGCCCACGAGGGTCTTGCACAACAGCGTCCACTTGGTCATCATTGATGAGCCGGAACTCTTTTCCAAAAATTTTGAAACGCGTACCGGAATATGTACGCACGAGTACGAAGTCGCCTTCCTTGCACCACGCGCCTGCGGGGAACTTGGTCTGGTCTTTATACGCGTCGGGGCCAACCTTGAGCACAAACAGAACCGTTGTGGCATGTTCTTCTTGGCGCAGGGTGGATGTGGCTTTCACGAGATCAAGCTCAGTACCATCAATCTTTTCAGATATGTCAGGTACAGCACACAGCAGCTTCCAGCCTGTTGGCTCTGGCAGCATGGTGGCTTTCTCTTCGCTGGTTGCATCTGATGCGGGTGCATCAACGGGTTGGATTTCCGGCAGGGCAAATTGCCCCGGTTCAAGCGTGATTTCACTCATCGGATTTTTCTACTTTCTCAGCAAGGTCAAGAAGATGGCGCTCTGCGATAGCTAGACCCTGAATAACACCGCAAAGTTTTTGATACTCGTCGAAATTGCGACACCCACCACCGGCGCAGTCATCTGCGTAGTTGTTCATGTCGGTACGTATTTTTTCGCGCAATACGCGTGCGAATTCGGAAATCATTTAGTCGGTTTCTCCTTTTGTTGGTTGGTTCTTTGTTGCATCTGCATTTGCTCACGCTTGGTTTTGATGTCCCCAGCTTTACCGAGTGCAGATATCTCAGCATTTTGTTTTTGCAACTTAAGCTGGCCAGCCTTGGCCATTGCATCCACTTCCAAACGTTTGTTCTCAAGCGCCAGCTTGCCTTCAACCTCTTGTTGGCGCAGTGCCAACTCTTGTTGCTTGATCTGCAACTCTTGTTGCTGCATCTGGATAAGCGGGTCTTGCTGTTGTTGCTGCGCTTGCTTTTGCGCGGCCATAGTCTGACTCTGCTGGAGTACTTGTTGTGCAGCTTGAGCCATCATGCCTGACAACTGGATCTCCATCTCTGGTGGCAGCTTCTCGTCTTCGGGTGGCAGTGGCATACCCATCTGTTGCTCAATCTTCTGACGATACGCAAAGCCAACGTGCTCAGCAACGTGCGCCATCATGGCTGCTTGAATCTGTGGAGCCTTGGGGTTCTGGCCAACCAATTCCATGACGATTGGGTCTTGCATCGCCATCATGTGCACTTTGATATGTGACTCATGATCTTGGTAGAAGAACGCTTTGAGCGGTTCCAAACGCAACGCAGCCATGTTCTCAGACACAGGGTCTTTTGGCTTCTGGTCGTCTGGCAACGGCACGAGCTTATCGGCATCCTTGACACCCAACACCGCCAGCATCTGCCTGTGCAACTGTGGCAAGTCATAAATATCTGGAGCCATCTGCGCCATCTGGATCACAGCTTGGTACTGCACAACCCGCTGGCTCATGGTTGCTGCGTTGGGGTCGCTCACAGGAATGATGTCTACATGGTCGTAGTCAGCAGCCTTGGCTTTACGCGGCGCGTCGATGGGGTCGTAGTCGTATGTTGGGTCAGTGAAGTCGCGGATGATCGCGGCCAGCAGGCGCAGCTCTTGTTTGAATGTGTAGTGCAGACGGGCTTGAACTGCCGTCATCACTTTGAGCTGGCGCTCCAACAAGGCTAGTGTTGTGCCCACAGGAGCTTGGGCGGACATGTCTGATACCTTCATGTCGGCAGTGGCAGCAAACCTGCGGCCCTCCTCCACAATCTTGTCCATCAGCCCAGACAAGACAATGCTTGGCTCTTTGTATGGCAGGGGCAGGATACTGTCGCGCAACGCGCCAGAACCAATATCTACGTCGCGCCATTCTCCGGGTGCGATTGGTGTGTCGTCACCTTTGATGCGCATGCCTCGGGACTTGAGGCCCCCGGGGAGGTTTGAGAGAGTACCTGCGTCAATAAGCTGGCGCATGAGACTCGTGGCCGATTTGGCATAGCCTCCGATGAGATGGAAAAGGCCGAAGCCGTAAGCTCCAAAACCCGGGATGTATTGATAGTGAACAAAGTGCTGTCGTTTGAGTTCAAGTGGATCTTTCTCTTCCCAGTTTCTACGGATGGCCAGAACATCGTTCGAGCCTTTGATTAAAGTAAATACGTATGGTCGTGTGATTCCTGTCGGCTCACCGTCGTCATCCTTGTCTTCATCACCCTTGAGTACCAAGTCAACGTGGGACTCATACAGTGTGTATCTGTCGTCATTCAGGTCGGAGAATCCTGTCTCCTTATCCTTGGCTTTCTTGATGTTGTCCTGCTCCTTGCCGGGGTCAGGCAGCTCGATGTCGCGGTAAAAGCCTGCTTGCTGGAGCTTGATGATCTCGTTCTTGGTCTTACGCATGACGTGCGTCACGCGGTAGCAAGTGTCCAAATCTGTTGTGCCATACGGCAGGATGATGTCTTCAGCCGGTACAAATATAGATACCTGACGGCCAAGGTTCGGGTCGTAGTACACCTTCTTGAACGCTGAACCTGTAGCCGGTAGGCTCCACAACATGCGCTCATGCTCAGGGCGAAACTCGCGCATGACTTCGGTCAGCTCGTAGTTCATGTCCTCTTGGACACGCACAGCGGCTTCTTGCTTCTCCGCTGTTTCCTTGCCCAGAATTTTTGTACGCACAGGCCCTTGGGCTGGGAATGTCTCGGTGATGGTCTCACTCTGGAAGCGCACCACGGCTTCGGTAATCATAGGGTGGAACACGCCAGACGCGCCGTTCCAAGGTTCTGTTCTCTCTTCATACTGAAGGCCAAGGAGTTTGAGTCCTTCTGTGTACGCCTTCTCCCAGTCCTTGCGGGAGTCCTTGTCGTTTTCAATGTCACCGGCCAAGTCAGAGGCTATCGACATGATCTCATCTTCGGGGAGGGTATCAGCCAAGTTCTCGTTGAACTCATCCTCCCCGTCTGGGCGAATGCTTAGTTCCAGATCGCCCATATCAATGTTCACCGCCTCTGGGTCGATGATCTCAATTTCAATCGGCTCTTCGTCCTGCGCAAGAGACTCAATCCCTTGGGGTTGCTGGTACAGAGCTTTGTCTATGTTGGTGGCCATCATCTATCCTTAATAGTACGCCGCCACGCGGCGTTTGAAAAATCGGGGTTCGTCCGGCTCATCGGTGTCGATTCTGATGAAGCCGCCTTGTCTGACGCGCAGCAGTGCTTGGGTGGTTGTGTCCACGTAGTCATCGTTCTCCCCCACAGGGAAGGCCGCAACCTCTTCAATCACTTCTCGCGCCCAGCGTGTGTCAGGTGCCCATACCAAGCCGGATGCAAACATGTCGGCCACGGCATTGACACGCACCATCTTATCGTTTCCACGGCTAGGTGTAAATTCCTGCACCGGTATGCCCATCGCCCGAAGCTCTTGGATCAGGGGGCCACCAGCGGCTTTTTTCTCCACGATGAACGCATCCGGCTCCCACTCCGTCCAATGCTTGAAGGCAGACACCTTGAGTTCAGGAAACGCCATCCTGTCCTTAAACGCGTCCAGCAGGATCACCTGCGCCTTGTTGTTCTCTTCCTCGTTGTAAAACACGCCCCACGTTGTGCACGCGCTGTAGTCGGATGTGCTCTTTGTCTCGTGCGCCGTGTCCCAGCTCTGGATTATGTACTCACAACTGGGGGGTTCTTTGGGTTCCCAGATGCGCCAGTGCTTTCTGGAGATGATCGCCGCCGTGTCGCTGGTTGGCTGCTGCATGTATTGCGCGTTCCAGTACCGTGGCTCCATTGAGGACTTGGCGCTCAGGAGGGACTCCAGCGGCCACTGCTCTGGCCAGAGCGACTTCTCGTTCTCCGTGCCTTCGTTCAAGATGGCTGGCAACTCCACGATCTCCCACTGGGGTGAGTCCGGGTTATTAACTTGGTACTGTATTAAGCGACCGGTTAAGTCCAGCGGCCCCCAGCGTGTCATGATGACAATGATTGCCCCGTTGGGCATCAGTCGTTGGAATGGGCCGGTCTGTAACCACGACCATGCCGTGTCGAAGGCGAGTCGGCTATTCGCTTTAACGTCTTGTTCTGAGTGAGGGTCGTCGATAACGAATAAATCAGCACA
>Ga0209296_1001862_pt1 | contig 15505 bp, 14 predicted proteins | sample S_130206_EF_Meta_FD_187319 | JGI IMG/M metagenome (GOLD analysis project Ga0209296, IMG submission 187319) | Freshwater microbial communities from Lake Simoncouche, Canada to study carbon cycling - S_130206_EF_MetaG (SPAdes) (version 2) | ecosystem: Environmental > Aquatic > Freshwater > Lake ...
ATCAAGCGGAGTTTTTACTTCAAGACATTTACTTCCATCTGAGTTTTCCGCTAAAACGGTTTCTATCGGATCCACTAAGTATTGGTTAAATCCGCTCAAGATCCTTTGAGTTACCAACTCGGTATTCTCAACTCTTTCATTTTCAAAAATTGCAGCAGGAGTGTGCAGGGCAAATAGAGTTAAGGTGTGCAATCCAGTTTTTCCGACAATTGAAGGATCTGTAATTGAATGACAGTAAACTTCAGCCGGAATCACGTCAGGTAATAAATTTTGCTTTGCAGTATTAAAAGCTTTCTCAAGATCACTCAATCTTTCATTGATGTGAAAAGTTCCAGCGAATGCTAACTTGGGATCGACTCCAGATTTTAACTCTGGCAATTTCTTCAGCAACATATTGATCTTGATTTGAGAGCCATCGCGTATGTTTGGCTGCTTACTTCCAAGGGCTGAGGCAAGTGCAGTGGGTGAGGCAGCCCAAATTAAATCGCGTCCTGCGAAATTGCCACCAGTTGAACCTTCTAGCTCAACTCCGTTTACATCTGGAGTTACCTTGGTGATTTTAGTATTTCTAATTATTTGTACGCCAGATGTGATCGCTACTCTTTCAAGTTCCTCGGCAAGTGCACCCATCCCTCCGACTGGAACTTTCCACTCTCCTGTTCCATTTCCGATGAGGTGATAAAGGAAGCAGATATTTGCTTGCAGGTCATCAACAGATGTAAAAGTTCCAATCAGCGCATCTGTAAGTACTACACCTCGTACTAAATCATCTGAGAAGCGTTCCCTTACAACCTGACCAATAGGTTGTTCACAAATCTCATTCCATAGACGGTCATTTCCCAATTTGCTTTTTAGGTTTTTTACCGATGGAAGTGGTTCTAGCAAAGTTGGGGCAATTATTTTGGCAATAGATTCGACTTCACTGTAAAACTTTTTCCAGGCTAAAAACTCATTACCTGATCCAGTAAGTTTGCTGAAGGAGTTTTCGGAAAGTTTTCCAACATTTCGCTCAACAAGTAACCCGCAATCTTTGCCAGCCCGAAAATCTGGTGTGTAGGAAGAAATCTCTCTGGATTTTGTGATGAATTTGATCCCCAAATCTTTAACTATTTTATCTGGGAGTAGGGAAACTAAATATGAGTATCTAGACAACCGAACGTCATGCTCTGGGAATGCTTGATAACTAATTGAAGCGCCTCCAAGATGATCAGAGCCCTCCAGTAGCAGTACTGATTTTCCAGTTTTAGCTAAATATGAAGCTGAGATAAGTCCATTGTGGCCACCGCCAACAACAATCACGTCATAAATCATGGCTAGAGGAGAGATTTAATTCCGGAAAAAGCACTTTGTAAAATTTCAGGTGAAGTTCCAAAATTTAATCGCACAAATCCTTTACCAGGTTCACCAAATGCTAAGCCACTATTAACCGCAATTTTTGCTCGTTCTAAAATCACAGCAGCTGGGTCTTCACCTAAATCTGTGTCTCTAAAATCAATCCAGGACAAGTAACTATTGTGCGGATTACTAACTTTAAGTGGAGTTCCACTAACTAGTTCATCGATAAGTTTTTTGTTTATTTCCAAACGGGCGATTACTGAATCTAGCCATGCATCTGAATCGTTAAATGCCGCCACCATTCCAAAAGCTCCTGTGATTGAGGCGCGAGCATGAATACTCATAGCAAGTGGCGCTAACACTTCACGCAGTTTTTCACTTTGGGTATAGAAGAATCCACATTTTAATCCGGCTAAATTCCAAGATTTACTTGCTGAAGTAACAGTAATTCCTACTTCTCGAGCAGTATCGCTAACCGTTAAGAAAGGGACAAATTTCCCTGAAGTAAAAGTCAGTGGTGCATGAATCTCATCGCTAATAATTACTACACCGTGGGCTTTCGCTAATTCGGCAAGCTTTGCAAGATCTTCTTTGCCATAAATTAAACCAAGTGGGTTGTGTGGGCTAGACATTAGAAAAAACTTTGCACCACTGGCAAATGCTTTTTCAATAGCTGCAAAATCTAAACTCCAACTCCCATTTTCTGCAATCAACGGACGTTCATCAACTTCCATATGGACTTCTTTAATCCAATACGCAAAAGCGGGATACACAGGGGTGGTAATAACAACACGATCCCCCGGTTTGCCCAGTAATCTTAAAATTTCAACAATTACAACACCGACATCAGTACCTAAGTGAACATGCTCAGGTTCTAATATCCAATTCCATCTGCGTTTAGCAAAAGCTGCAAATGCTTCTGGAAGTTCTGGTACAGAGGCTAAGTAACCTAAATCTGATCGATCTACTAAATCATGAAGTACTTTTTTTATTGAATCCGAGATTGGAAAATCCATTTCAGCAACTGGCAATGGAAGCACATCCGCTGGAAACGCGCGCCACTTCGCACTCTTGCGCTTGCGAAGCTGGGCCAGCGAATCTGCCTCAATTGGTTTCATTTGACTGATGGTACTCGGTGCACTTTATGTTGAGCCGCTTGTGCAAGTGGTCGCACTACCATCGAATCAATATTGAAATGATGGGGCAGCATTACGCTCCACCTGACCGCCTCGGCAATATCTTCGGCTGTTAAAGCTTCAACACCTTCATAAATCTTGGCAACTCGTTCTACATCGCCGCCATATCTGACCATTCCAAATTCATCAGTCTTGACCATTCCAGGTGCAATCTCGGTAATCCGAATTGGCTCTCCACTTAATTCAAGTCGCAAAGTTCTAGCGAGTGCGGTTTCGCCGGCTTTTGCAGATGTATAACTTCCACCGTTTTCATAAACAATATGTCCGGCAGTGGAAGAAATGATCACAATATGTCCGCGGCCAAAACTCTTCATTATCGGAGTTATTGCGGCGACCATGCGCACAGATCCAACAACATTAACTTCATAAGTCTTCATCCAAAGTTCTGGGTCTGCATCCGTGACTGCTAAAGCATCGAAAGCTCCACCCGCGTTTGAAACAAGAATTGAAACTGGTTTACCTTTTAAGTGAGCTGTTAATCCCACTATACTTTTTTGGTCAGTGACATCCAAAATAAATGGCTCAATATTTGCATCTTCTTTGGCCAGTTGGGCTAAACGATCTTCACGGCGAGCCGCCGCGATCACGTGATAACCATTTTTTGCAAGCAAACGTGCCGTTGCTGCACCGATGCCACTACTTGCTCCTGTTACTACTGCATACTCTTTAACTGACATCTTCATTACTCCTCTTTAGATTTAGTTGCGCTTAGAAGTTACTGCCAGGCTAACAAGGGTAGTTACTCCCAAAGATGCTCCGATAACACCAAGACTTACAGCTAGCGATACTTCTGGAATGTGCACTCCTAAAATGTCATGAACTCCAATTCCATGAAGTGCCTCGATGATTAATTTCACTCCGATAAATCCAAGAATTATGGAAAGTCCTTTAGATAAGTAAATTAATCTGTTTAGGAAATCTCCAAGTAGGAAATAAAGTTGCCTTAATCCCATGAGGGCAAATGCATTCGCAGTAAAGACAATGTATGGGTCCTTGGTCAAACCAAAAATGGCTGGGATTGAATCAAGAGCAAATAATAAATCTGTAGTTCCAACTGCAACTAACGCAATGGTAAAAGTCGATGCTCCTTTTGCTCTCAGTTTTGTGATTAATTTATTCTCTTTCCATTGTTCTTCGTCACTTCCGGCTTTTTCTGTTGCTAAATGCCACGCCGTGTAAAGAAGGAAGACTCCAAATACGAAAAATATTGCAATAAACCGATGAATCAATGCAGCACCTGCTGCGATAAATGCGCCACGCAGTACCAGCGCCATAATGATTCCCCAAAGTAAAACAAGCTGAGCTTGGGTTTTATCAATCTTCAATTTAGTTAGAATAATTATGAAAACAAAAACGTTATCAATCGATAGTGAATACTCAGTTAACCAGCCAGCAAAAAATTCACTGTGTGATGCCGGATTATTTGTGGTGTCCAGAGTTGCACCAAATATAATTGCGCCTAGAATGTAAATACTTATCCAGATTCCGGCCTCTTTTGTTGAAGTTACTTTGGATCGGTTTTTGACAGCTAACGCTAAATCAAAGGCGAGCACGGCAAGCAAAACCACAATCGTTATTACCCAAACGCTAACTGAAGTCATTTCTCTCCTAGTAAGTAATGATCGCTCAGTCTAGAGTAAGCAAATGCCGATTTCAGCACCGAAAATGAAGTCAATCTGTGCAAAAATCTGTGAAGTTGATGAGAGGTTTGAAGCGGTCATTTCCAGTAATCCACTCTGCACAATAGGCCGAAAACCCTCCAGTGAGAGCAATTATCAATCTTTGGTTTCATCTGTTGTTTCTCAACAATTATCGGGAAAAGCAGCGAGCACAATTCATGGGCGGTTACAAGAATTAGTTGGTGGCGAAATAAATCCACAAAAAATTGCGATTCAATCTGTTGAGAATCTTCGCGCAGTAGGGCTATCTGGTGCAAAAACTAAAACTATTTTAGGGCTAACAGATTCTGTAATCGCTGGATTGCCAATCGAACAATTACATGATTTTGAAGATGCGGAAATTCTGAGATTACTGACTGAAATCTGGGGAATTGGTGAGTGGACGGTACATATGTTCATGATGTTCCAAATTGGTCATTTAGATATCTGGCCCACCGGAGATCTTGGAGTTCGAAAAGGTTGGGAGTTAATACATAACTCACGGAAAGAATTAACTCCAAAAGAATTGGCAATCAAGGGAGAAAAATTACGTCCCTATCGCAGCGTTGTGGCTTGGTACTGCTGGCGCGCATTAGATAATCGTTAATCTTTAAGCTCTAAATCTAGCGAAACCGAATTTATGCACCATCTTTGATCAGTTGGAACCTCATAGCCTTCACCTTCAAATACATGTCCAAGGTGTGAACCACAGGCAGCACATCTAACTTCGGTGCGTTTCATTCCCATGGTGAAATCTGAAATTAGCTCTACAGCGTCATCTTCTTTTGGTGCATAAAAACTTGGCCATCCGCAACCTGAATGAAACTTTTCATTACTGGTAAAAAGCTCTGCAGAACAAGCGTTGCAACGATAGGTACCTGGACGTTCTTCATCTGTATATTTCCCGGTAAATGGACGCTCTGTCGCTGCTTCTCGTAAGACAGAGTATGAAATCGGATCTAGCTCTTTTTTTAACTTTTGTTCATCGATTACTACTGGATAATTTCTAGAACTAGATTTTTTCATGAACAATTTCAGGGTATGCAATTCCGGTTGTGGAATGACAATCGTAACCATTTGGATTTTTTTCTAAATATCTCTGGTGATACTCCTCCGCAAACCAAAATTGAGGAGCCGGTAAAATCTCAGTTGTTATCTTCGAAAAACCATTTTTCGTTAACACTTCCTGATACGCAGAGAAACTCTGCATCGCAGTTTCCTTTTGCTCATCACTGGTATAGAAAATTGCACTTCGATACTGAGTGCCAATATCCCCACCTTGGCGATTCAAAGTTGTTGGATCATGCATAGTCCAAAACTCTTTGAGTAGATCTAGGTATGTAATTCGTGATGAATCAAACTCCACCATCACGACTTCGGCGTGACCAGTTGCTCCGGTACAAACCTGTTCATAAGTTGGGTTTTCTCTTAGGCCACCCATGTATCCAACAGCCGTATTTGTGGTTCCGGCCATCTTCCAAAAACGCCTTTCAGCGCCCCAAAAACACCCGGTACCAAAGTACGCAAGATTTAATGATTGACTCATAATCACTAACTCTGCCATATGAGTTCGGGACGCACACTTTGGACTGATAACCTCATCAATTAGTTGCCCCCGTAGCTCAGGGGATAGAGCACCGCCCTCCGGAGGCGGGTGCGCAGGTTCGAATCCTGCCGGGGGCACCAGATTTAACGAGATATGTCGGATATGTGAGAGGGATTACCACTCTTCAGATGTAAATGTCCTTGAACTAGGTGAAATTGAGCGCGACAATAGTGACTTGAGTACTTCATACTCGTTTTGCTTCGCAATTAATCTAGATATTGATTGAAAGAGACCAAAAAGGGTCTAATTGAACAGGAAAAGGCGGTGGTGAGCCATGATGGATTGGCGCCATGAAGCAGCCTGTCGCGACGAAGATCCTGAACTTTTCTTCCCAGTAGGAAATACTGGTCCCGCGCTTTCTCAGATCGAAGAAGCGAAAGTAGTTTGCGCCCGTTGCACAGTCACAACTGATTGCCTTAAGTGGGCATTAGAAAGTGGACAAGAAGCTGGCGTGTGGGGTGGATTATCCGAGGATGAAAGAAGGGCGCTTAAGCGCAGAGCAGCTCGAAATCGCGCACGTGGAATTGAAAATCCAAATCCTTTTGAAAATCTAGAAAACCGTTAAACGAATAACTGCTTTAGTCCCTGCTGGAAGATTTTGACTTATATTTAATTCGCCCGATAGCTCATTCGTTGTAAGAGTTTGAACTATTTGCAATCCAAGAGTTGTGGAACTAGTAATTGAAAAATTCTCTGGCAATCCTGAACCATCATCGATGACTTCAATTAATAATTCATCATCTGTTCGATTAACTGAAACAATTAACTCTTTTCCCGAATTCACTAATCCGTGTTCAAGCGCATTTTGAATTAACTCAGTAAGTATCAAAGCTAGCGGTGTTGCAACTTCAGGACGTAGGTTTCCAAATTTTCCAATTCGGGAAATTTCCACACCTTCGCGGCGGGTTCCAACATCTTTCAAGCCTAATATTAAACGATCTAAGACATCATCGAAAAGTACTACTTCCTGAGCGCTAGTGGACAAAGTCTCATGTACAAGTGCAATTGAAGCGATGCGCCTGACAGCTTCTTCAATCGCAGCTTCTGCTTGCTCATTGTCGGAACGTCTTGCTTGGAGACGCAATAATGCCGAAACAGTCTGCAAGTTGTTTTTAACTCGGTGGTGAATCTCGCGAATTGTTGCGTCCTTGGAGATTAACTCCTTTTCACGTCTACGAATCTCTGTCACGTTGTGCACTAAAACTAAGGAACCAATTCGATCAGTGCCTGCCACAAGTGGCAGTATGTAGAAATCGACAGTCCCCTGCCTATTTTCTAACTCAACTTCTCGTGCATTTTTTCCACTCAAAATGATTTGCCAGGATTCATCACGTGGCAATCGCGCTGAACTTTCGCTCAAAAGCTCTTCAGCAATTAATCCAAGATTTTTTAGTTCAAGGTCACTTTGCAAACCTAACCTTCTAAAAGCTGAAATCGCATTTGGGCTGGCAAAAGTGACCATTCCATTTACATCTAATCTTATTAACCCATCGCCAACGCGTGGAGTGACTTCAGATGTAAGAGCTTCAATCGGAAAAGAACCCTCTTTAATCATTCTTGCTAAATCGTTTGCAGTCTCTCGATAAACTCCTTCAAGTCGACCAGTGGATCTAGAGAGTTCTGCATTTCTATGTCGTGAGATGACGGCGATAACTCGATCACCATTAACAACTGGAATGCTTTCTTCTTTTACTAAAATTTCACCTACTAATTCAGGATCGCCATCCAAAAATATCTCGCCTTGCGAAAGTGCTGAATCCACCCTTGCGCGTTGTCCCCATTGAACTTTATTACCAATTAAATCCCGTGGATGAACTGTGGCAGCGGTTGTGGGCCTCATCTGTGCAACCACTACATGACCTTCAGGCCAACTGCTCTCTGTCTCCCGGATTGGAACCCAGAGCAATAAGTCCGCAAAAGATAAATCTGCCAATAATTGCCACTCTGCGACTAATGATTGCAATCTCTTTAAATCTGACTCATTAAGTGAACTAGTGCTCGTTAATTCTTCGAAGCCTGGCATAACTAACCTACTTGTCCCTGCAGATATAAATCAATTTCTTGGGTAGCAAACCATTGCAATTCATCATCTCCTGGTACCGACAGCAAAAGTGAATCAACTTCTTCAATTGATACTGCTCGATCAAGAGTGATCTCTCCATTTTCGCCTTGTACGGTTTCTTTTCTTGGTAACTCTGCGGCCAAAACGTATCCGTATGAATCTTGAACGTCCCCACGCGAGATATCCCTCGCTCGCTCACTTGCTTCGTACTCTAATTCCTCTTCGGATAATTCAATATCAAATTTATCTGGGACCGCGAATCCTGCTGAAATTGTAATAAATCCTGTGCTCACTAATGTTTTAAGATCAGAGCGCGTGGCAGGGAGGTAGATTCGCACCTGCCTAGCCTACAGACTTAGCCTTCATGCTGGTTGCGCTCTCGGAATATAGCCGCTTAATTAGCCCTGACATTGAAGCAGCTTTACTACCTTTCGCCTCGCATAACAGCATCCCATCTCTAACGCATTCGTCGAAAAGTTGGTCGGCTCTGGGTAAAAATGAGACCTCTAATTCTCTTGATCCAATTAACTGCTTCTTTATCTGCGACTCCTTCAGGATTGTCTTTGAATTGACTTTATTTTTATTTATCACAATCATTATTTTGGCTTCACTATTAAAATCTAGAATGTGGTCGACCATCAATTTAAGTCGCAACAAAGAGAAAATATCATCTTGGCCAATTAGAAAAATCTTTTCTGCCCGATTTATAAAATATGATTGTAAGGATGAGTTTCCTGCCAAATCCAATACCCCACCATCAATTACTATCTGTGAGAATTTATCTTGACACTTTTTTCTCAAGTCAGCCCATTTGTCTGGAGTTGTAATTTCTGTTTTTGAACGAACTAGTGGATTGCAGAGTAGATCGTAATTCGGACGTATAGTAAGAGCAGCAAAAGTGGATGTACTTCTAGATTGATCATCAAATCCAAAAAAGAGCGCACCTTCTGCGCCATCCATATTTTCCTCAGCAAAGAGAATTTTCTGCCCACTATGAGCCAATTCTCCTGCATAGTTCCACGCGAGTGTGGAAGTCCCGGGAGAACCTTTAGTTCCCAAAAATAGGACTTCCGTAGCGCCTACAACGATATCAAGGCAGTTAACTTCTTCCATTTTTGCAAACAACTTCGCTGGAAGTAATTCCACCTCTTCTGGTGAAATTATTATGTTTGGCTTAAATTTTTTCCATCTTTCATCAGTCGCATTTCCAATTCCTACTATCCAAGCCGCACGTATTTCTTTTTTACTTTTCTGATCAGGTGTTAGAATCAGGATTACCTCTTTTGATTCATCTCCAATAAAATTATTCAACTCAAATAGTCTTTCAGCTATCTTTAATTCGGCTTTAATGAGAGCCAGGATTATTTTGCTCTCGATCAAAGGTGTTGAAATTGCAGTAACAACCCTAAATTGAATTTTTCTATCCGACTTGATGTTGGACAATTCTTAAATTCCCTCCTTGGGTATTGCTCAGGATCTGCTCTACCTCTTCCGCTGGGACTATCAATGTCAGGTTTACTAAATTGTTGAAATCAATTCCCTTCCGATCGAATGCAAAAACACCTAAATCTTTACCAATTAACTTTGCTCTGAATGGAGCCTCTGTTGTTACCGAGTAGAGATCAATTTTCTCACCCGAGGCTAAAACTGTTGAGATGTATTCCCTGCCTACCGGTAAAACAATCAATGAATTGTCAAGCAGTTCAGTGTCTTGCAAAATTGCATCTGTGGGAATTAATTCATTGGTCATAACCGCACGTTTTATTTGCATGCCAATAATCGATTGTTTGGCTGATAGGTAGGTAAGTGCTTGAGTTTCAAAACGTACTTTACGGATTTCTAAATCATTTTCATTCACTAGTTGTCCTGGGAAAAGATTATGTCGTGCTGCCCACATCTCCGCTGATTTGGTTGAGTTACTACTAACCAAGTAAAAAGCTATCGACGCTGAGATCACAAGGCAAAGCCCGACTAAATATCTTATTCGCACTCCCCTTGAATACTTCAACATATTGATACGGAAAGTTCTCTTCCCACAGTCATCCAAAAGGATGAAAAGAATTTAACTTTTCGGTGGAATTTTTCAAAGAAGAAAAAAGCCATGCTCTTTTTAACAGAAGGGCAGAAATATGAATACCACTCCAACAATTACGACTCACCACGGTCTTATCTTTCGAACTGCACCATCAATTCGGCGAAGCGATACTCAAGAAATTGAGGAAGCGCTTGGACACGAATCAAGTGCTCAGATTTTCCAAAGCTCTCAACTTGGTTTTATACCAACACCTGATGATCTGGAGGGAGAATTAGATCGAGAATTCAGTAGAGAACCTACTCTCGTTTCCTCTCTTCCCGACGGTGATATTTGGGCGGAGCGATTTGTAATTTTGGCGCTAGAAGTTATGGCTGGGTCTCGCCCAATAGCTCAAATGTCTCGCTGGTGCTCGAGAGTAGTTTTCACGTATCTAATTGAGAACATCCACCCAAAAAAATCTATGCCAAAACTTGGCAAATTACATATTGGTAAACCAACTGAAGAATGCATGGAAGTGGTTTTACTTCTCCATAACCCGGTAAGAAAACGGGCCCTAGTGGCTAGATTTGAAGCTCTTGATGGTCGCTGGCTTTGCACCTGTTTACAAATATTGTAAACGTTATCGATTGCGAGGATCTCCGTGGCACCGTTTGTATTTTTTTCCAGAACCGCACGGGCAGAGTGAATTACGAGAGACATCATCAGTTTTTGTGACTGGGGCTGCATACTCACCTGGAGCGGAGTATTGCAATTCTCGATTTTCCTCTTTATTTGAAATACCACGAGCTTGAATTTGTTCGCCCTCGTTTGTGGTTTCAACGGAAACTTCAGCACTGAAAAGTAAACCTACAGATTCTTCTTTAATGCCTTCCATCATCGCTGCGAATAACTCGTAACCTTCTTTTTGGTACTCAACAAGTGGATCACGTTGAGCCATTGCACGAAGACCAATTCCTTCTTGCAAATAATCCATCTCGTATAGATGATCACGCCATCTACGATCAAGTACCGATAAAACAACTCTACGCTCGAGTTCACGCATAATCTCAGGAGTTAGAGAACTCTCGCGTTCTTCATACTTCTTTAATGCATCCTCGACAAGTGTTTGTTGTAAATACTCACTTGAGATCCCACTTCTCCCACCACAATCTGATTCCAGTTCGCTGATTGTTACGCCAACTGGGTAAATACCAAGCAATGAAACCCAGAGTGCCTCAAGGTCCCAATCTTCTGGAAAGCCTTGTGAACTTCCAAAAGCTGCAGATGTTCCGACGGCATCTTCAATAAATGCTGTCATTTGCGATTGAAGGTTTGCACCTTCAAGCACTTCACGTCTTTCACCATAAATTACTTGGCGCTGACGATTGAGTACGTCGTCATATTTAAGAACATTTTTACGGATCTCAAAGTTTTGGCTCTCCACCTGGGTTTGAGCTGATCGAATTGCGTTGCTAACCATCTTTGACTCAATTGGAACATCATCAGGAATTCCTGACGCACCCAAAAATCTTTCAACAAGAGTTGAATTGAAGCGGCGCATTAGATCATCTTGAAGTGAAAGATAGAATCGAGATTCTCCTGGATCGCCTTGCCGACCAGATCTACCACGAAGCTGATTATCAATACGGCGCGATTCATGTCTTTCGGTACCAAGAACATACAAGCCGCCAAGCCCTACTACTTCATCATGCTCAGCAGCCACTAGTGCCCTTTGACTTGCGATTTCCGCCGGCCAAGCCGCTTCATACTCTTCAGGAGTTTCAGCTGGAGATAATCCACGTGCTTGCAAATTGAAATCTGCAAAAAAGTCAGCGTTTCCGCCGAGCATAATATCTGTACCACGGCCAGCCATATTTGTAGCAACCGTAACTGCTGCTTTGCAACCTGCGCGAGCAATAATTGTTGCTTCCCGCTCGTGGTGCTTTGCATTCAAAACTTCATGCTTTATGCCGCGTTTTGTTAACAAACCGGATAATTCTTCTGATTTCTCAACACTTACCGTACCCACCAAAACAGGCTGTCCATTTTTATTTCTTTCAACAATATCTAAAACAACTGCGTTGAATTTAGAAATTTCTGTCTTGTAAATCAAATCCGATGAATCAATGCGCTGCATGGGGCGGTTTGTTGGGATTGGAACTACTCCCAATTTATAGATCTGATGAAACTCTGATGCTTCAGTTGTTGCAGTACCTGTCATTCCAGAGAGTTTTTTGTAAAGTCTGAAGTAATTCTGCAATGTAATTGTCGCCAAAGTTTGATTCTCATCTTTTATCTGAACTTTTTCTTTTGCCTCTAACGCTTGATGCAGACCCTCGTTGTACCGTCTTCCATGCAAGATTCGACCGGTGTGCTCATCAACGATTAGTAATTCTCCGCTCATAATTACGTAATCGCGATCGCTCTTAAATAGCTCTTTCGCTCTGAGCGCGTTATTTAAGTAAATAATTAGTGGCGTATTTTCAGCTTCATAAAGATTTTGAATTCCGAGTGCTTTTTCTACTTCAGTAATTCCCGCTTCTAAAACCCCTACAGTTTTTTTCTTCTCATCAACTTCGTAATGAATATTTGCTTGTAGGCGAGTGACGATATTTGCGAATTCGGAATACCATTTTGTTGGGCGATCAGATGGTCCACTGATAATCAGAGGAGTTCGGGCTTCGTCGATAAGAATCGAGTCAACTTCATCCACAATTGCAAAGTTATGTTCGCGTTGCACACACTCTTCAATAGACCATGACATGTTGTCACGTAAGTAATCAAAACCAAACTCATTATTTGTTCCATAAGTGATATCGCATGCGTATGCTTCGCGTCTTTCTGTTGAATCCATTGCGCTAACAATTACTCCAACTTTCAATCCAAGAAAGCGATGTACGCGTCCCATCCATTCACTGTCACGTTCTGCTAGGTAATCATTTACCGTGATGACATGCACGCCTTTTCCGGCTAGGGCATTTAAATAAGCTGGAAGTGTTGAAACTAGAGTTTTACCTTCACCGGTACGCATTTCTGCGATATTTCCGCGATGGAGTGCAATTCCTCCCATCAGCTGAACGTCGTAATGACGCTGGCCCAAAGTTCTCTTCGCGGCTTCGCGTACAACCGCAAAAGCCTCTGGAAGTAAGTCGTCTAAATCTTCACCTTCGCTTAGTCGTTGGCGAAATTCAATAGTCTTGTTTCTAAGTTGTTCATCGGTTAATTCCGCGATTACAGCTTCAAACTCATTAACTTTTTTCGCAGCTTTTTGCAAATCTTTTACGACGCGTCCTTCACCTGCACGCAGGATCTTGTCTAATATCGCAACCACGGACACCTTTTCGTAAACGCTCGCTCAGTCTGGACTGTAATTATCTAGGGCTACTCTAATCGTGAGGGGCACTTTGCTTCCAATTATCCGCCTTATTTATGCCGCGAAAGCCCAGTATGGGCTGCTGTGATGGCCCCAAGTGGCAAGAGTCCGCGCTGACCAAGCGCCCGCACGGCTTCTCGCAATGTAGCCCCAGTAGTCACTAAATCATCCACCAAAATTATGGGGGACGATAGAGCCAAATGTAAGTTTTTTGAAACACAATCGAATGCGCCTACCAAATTTTTAGAGCGTTGTCTTTCGTCAAGTTTACTTTGGTCTGCTACATCCCGATTTACTTTAAGTATCGGCAAGACTTTATCCCCGCTTTGAATTGCTAATTGCGTGCAAAGGTCCATCATGAAATCGCGACCTCGTCGCCGGATTGATTTGGGATTTGAAGGTATGGGAACGAGCGTAAACATTAAATCACTGCCTATTCCAAAACGAGCTTTAAGCAGTGCCTCCGATAATACTTTTCCTGCTTCCCGTTCCCCGTTTTCTTTATAGGCTAACAAAATAGAACGTACTTCATTTCGATACTGTGCCACTGAAATAACAAAAGTTTTATTCTGGTTCAAAAAAATAGTGACTGGTGGTCTCTGCCAAAAACTTTTGCAGAATTCGCAGATACTCTCAGAGGGTAAGTGACAGCCAGGACATTTTCTTGGATAAACCAAATCTAAAAGTGGGCTCAGAAACTTTTTCATGTTCAAGTAATACTGAGAAAATTTGGTATCGCCAAGTGAGAGAGTGTTGTTTGCGGATTATTCCGGTATGTGCAAAATCGGAATTGGCCGATCACTTAAGCTTTGCCCGCGCTCCCTAGGGAATGTAAAAGTGAATTGCGCGCCATTGCCAATTTCACCCCAAACTTCAATTACTCCACCATGTAGTTGGGCATCCTCTTGCGCAATTGAAAGTCCGAGTCCGGTTCCACCTTTGGTTCTTGCCCGCGCAGGATCTGCTCTCCAAAAACGATCAAATACTCGAGTCAATTCACTTTTTCTTAAACCAACTCCGAAATCTCGGACACTTACAGCGACACTTTCATCAGTAGCTCTAATCAAAACCTCAATATCTTTATTTTCGGCATGTTCTATTGCATTGATAAGCAAGTTACGCAAAATTCGATCAATTCTTCTTGGATCTAACACGACAGAGATTGGTTCCTCAGGTTCAGTAATATGTATATCAATTCGGTTATCGTGAGCGATTGGAATTAGAGCGTCAATACTTCGATGAACTACGACTTTGAAATCAAGAATTTCTGGTTCTAGTCTTACAACGCCGGCGTCAAAACGACTTACCTCCAAAAGTTCACTTAACATGTATTCAAATCTGTCGATCTGTGCCAGTAATAACTCCGCACTTCGCGAGATTGTGGGTTCAAAACTGTCTCTCGCTTTGTACAGAACATCTGCTGCCATCCGCATTGTTGTTAAAGGAGTTCTAAGTTCGTGTGATACATCTGCCACAAAGCGCTGTTGCACCCTGGATAAATTCTCAAGCCGTAAAATTTGTTCTTGCAGGACGTTTGCCATGTCATTGAAGGAACTTCCGAGACTGGCAATCTCTTCGGCTCCTTCGGTGCTCATTCTTTCTTCAAGCTGGCCAGCAGCTAGTTTTTCAGCGATCTGCGCGGCAGATCTAACTGGCCGAACTACCTGCCTAACAACCACTGCAACGATAATTGCAATTAACAATATGAGCGCCAGACCGCCAATTAAAAGAGTACCCCGAAGCAAGGCAATTGTTCGGTACTCATTTTCAATATTAAACAGAAAATATATCTCGTAAATGCCAACCGTAGGTATTGCTACTTTTCCACCAATGATCAGCGCTCTGGGATTACTGACTGGAACCGTCAGGGGGGAGATATTTTCACGAGAAATAATCGATCCATAAGCATGTTGCAACTGTGATGAGGTACGTACTCTATTGCGTAACTCTTCAGGAACAGAATTTTTTGAAATCAAATTTGTAGTTCGTTCAGTATCTAGCAAAGTTCCTTGTGGGGAATTCTGTTGAATCAAAATTACTTCACGGCCAAATCCACTTTGATTGCTAGGTGTAAAATTATTAATCACATTATCTAATGCCACTTTATAAGAACCAAGTAATTGAGTACTAAGAAATGAAAATTGTGACTCTGTTTGATAAATTGATGATTGGCTCTCTGAGAGTGCAGCTTCCAATCTTGAATTCTTAATCCCCTCTTCCAGTCTAATAAGAATTACAAAAGCCAGAATTGAGATTGCAAT
>Ga0209296_1001863_pt1 | contig 15503 bp, 9 predicted proteins | sample S_130206_EF_Meta_FD_187319 | JGI IMG/M metagenome (GOLD analysis project Ga0209296, IMG submission 187319) | Freshwater microbial communities from Lake Simoncouche, Canada to study carbon cycling - S_130206_EF_MetaG (SPAdes) (version 2) | ecosystem: Environmental > Aquatic > Freshwater > Lake ...
TCGATTTGCTTATTCATCTTGCTATCTCCTTTAGTGGTTGGTAGGTGATCCACTAAGAGAAAGATATACGTAGTTAGCATAACTAGCAAGCTATTGGGGCAGGTTTCTTTTAACTATTTCTGGCAGCTATTGGGGGCAGGTTGGCAGCGATACCGGACACGACCTCGACCGGTACGGGTCACCTCGACCGGCAGCGGTCAAGCTATCGGGTAGAGCTGCGAGCTATTACCTCGAAGGGTTGGCAGGGTTAAGGGTTGGATAGCTGCGAGCTATTGGCTCGGCCTTGTTTGGTTGGTAGCTCGTCGGCTCGTCGGTTGGCAGGGGTAGCTCGTCGGTTAGGGCATTACTTAATTAGCTAGAGCTTAGGGAATAGGTAGCCGTGGCGGTTACTTATTTAGTTAGCAATAATCGCGGGCTTAACCCTGCCGATAGGTTAGTCACCCTAAACGTTTACCGCTAACCCTTACGCCCTATCCGCTCGCAATAAGGGGGCAGACAGTAAGCAGACAGTAAGTAAACAAGGGCAGATAGGGGGCAAGGCAGGGCAGGGGGGCAGGCAGGAAAGTAGAGCCGACCCCCTGTTGCTATATTTTATGTTGGGGTGGCATATACACCCCACACAAATATATTTCCTAAAGTGAAACCAGCTGTAAACCTCTGACCTGCGGTTATACACTGTAATAATAGTGTGACACGAAACACAGTACTAAAAGCGGTAAACGCGTTATTTTTCCTGCCTTAAGTATAGTAGAGGAGTAAAGTGGGGATGGTTGACTTTACGACGAAAGGTTGGCCTCTAACGAGGCCCCTAGGCCGAGTACTGATTTACCCCTCAGTTCGCTGTAGCTCCTTCGGGCGCTAAGCCCGAACTGCTCCAGTACTTTTAGTGGGGATAGTTCTATTAAAAAACGCGGTACGCCTAGTAACCCCTTCCCTGCCTAGTATCAAAGAAATGACATTTCGCGCCATTCACGGCGCTCAGCTGGGAGGCACTACGTGGCAGATAACAGTGCCGATATTGCCAAGCGGATTATCCTTGGCTGTGTAGCAGAAGGTATGACCATAGACGCGGCTTGTTCTTCAGCCGGTAAGTCTATGAAGACTTATGAGTATTACCGTCGCACCGATAAGATCTTCGCCGATAAGATTGACCGTACTAGGCTCGGTCTAAAGGAGAAGTCTTTTGCCTCTGGCGATGTTCACGACATCACATTTACTGAGTTTAGAAAACGCTTCCTACACTCAAACACTTTTCCGCATCAGCAGAACCTAGTAGATATGATCGAAACTGGTAAACCTTCTTGGTTGCACCCCAGTATGAAGTATGAGCCAGGAGTGGCAAATAACCGCATCCTGCTAAACATTCCGCCCAACCACGCCAAGTCAATGACCATTACGGTTGACTATGTAACTTGGCAGGTAGCTCGTAACCCTAACTTTAGAGTGCTAATAGTTTCACAGACTCAACGCCTAGCCTCAGACTTTCTCTACGCCATCAAGCAACGCCTGACTCATCCTATGTATGAAGACCTCCAGAGCGCTTATGCTGCTGGCGTAGGGTTTAACTCTAAGTCTGCCTCGTGGCAGGCTACCCGTATCACCTTTGGTGATGAGCTGCGTGAGACCGGTGAAAAAGACCCAAACATTGAAGCAGTTGGTATCGGCGGTCAGATCTACGGCAAGCGTGCCGATATGATTATTGTAGATGACGCTGTTACTTTATCTAACGCTAATGACTTTGAACGACAGATCAAGTGGCTAACCCAAGACGTTAGATCTCGTCTTAACCCTACTGGTAAGTTAATTATTATCGGTACCCGTGTTGCCTCGGTTGACTTGTACAAGGAACTACGCAACGAAGACCGATACCCTGGCGGTATCGTGCCTTGGTCATATCTTGCGATGCCGGCGCTTTTAACTGTAGATGATGAACCTGACAAATGGGAAACTCTTTGGCCAGCTTCCGACCAACCATTTGATGGACAGAAAGAAGATGAGAAAGATCCAGAGACTGGATTCTATCCTAGATGGAATGGCCGCAACTTATTTAACGAACGCCAATCTATGGATGCTTCAACTTGGGCTTTGATTTATCAGCAACAAGATATCTCAGATGACGCCGCCTTTGACCCCGTATGTGTTCGTGGCTCTATTGACGGTATGCGTAAGTCTGGCCATCTAGTTGCCGGCCACCCTGGACACCCAAGAGACTTAAATGGCTTTACCTACATCTGTGGTTTAGACCCAGCAATGATTGGTGATACCGCAGCTATCTGCTATGCCATTGATCGCCAAACTAAAAAAAGGTACATAGTAGATGCTATTAAAATTAGCCGTCCGTCTCCAGCTGCTATCCGCAATCTCATTTTTGATTGGACATCCCTCTACTCCCCCTCCGAGTGGATCGTCGAAAAGAACGCCTTCCAATCCTTCTTAACACAAGACGAAGGTATCAGGATGCACTTAGCATCCAAGGGAGTACAGTTCAAGGAACACCATACTGGATCTAATAAATGGGATGCCGGTTTCGGTGTAGCTTCTATGTCTACCTTGTTTGGTACTAAGCAGTTCGATGGCAAGCACCATAGAGATAATTTAATACATCTGCCATCAGATCAAACCGAGAACATTAAATCTTTAATTGAACAATTAGTTACTTGGTCACCTAGTACTAAAGGCAAGACCGACTTAGTTATGGCGCTGTGGTTCTGTGAGATCAGAGCACGCGAACTACTTAACTATGGTCAGTATGCCACCCACCATATGAAAAATCCATTTCTATCTCGGCAAGAGATAGGCAAGCGAACTGTTATCAATTTAGATGAAGCCTTCGCTGAACAAAACCGTATGCAAGTAATTTAACAAGGAGCACCATTGTTATCAGTCAAAGAAGTTGACGCGAAGTTATCGCGCCTACGCTCACGCTCTGCAGCGCGAGATCAACGTATGCGCGATGTGCTATCGGTGCGTCAAGGAGATATCTCCAAGGTATTTCCTTCAATGTTTTCAGAGGACTATCCAAAGCCTCTGGTTGCAAACTTCATTGACGTAGCAGCACGCGACCTAGCAGAAGCAATGGCACCACTGCCATCCTTTAACTGTTCAGCAACTAATATGGTTTCAGATACTGCTCGCAAAGCCGCAGATACTAGAACTCGTATTGCTAACTTCTATGTTTCAAACTCTGACTTACAGCTACAGATGTATACCGCAGCAGACTGGTATAACACCTATGGTATGTGTATCGGTATGGTTGAGATGGATTACGATGACAACAATCCACGTATCCGTATGCTCAATCCATTTGGAACTTACCCAGAGTTAGATCGCTATGGTCGCACCTTATCTTTGACTCAAGTTATTATCAGCGATGCTGAGACACTAGCTGCCCAGTATCCAGAGTTCTATGAAGAAATCCTTGGTAGAAACAATTATCAATTAGCTTCTGCTTATGTCTCAATGGTTAAATACCACGACAAAGATCAAGACTTGCTTTACTTACCGGAACGAAAGAACCTAGTACTATCACGTACTCCTAACGTTCTTGGTAAGTCTATGGCACGTACCGTGATGCGCTCATCCTTAGATGGCGAAGCACGCGGTCAGTTCGATGATGTGCTCTCAGTTCAACTTGCTCGTGCTCGCTTTGCGATCTTACAGATCCAAGCAGCAGAAAAATCTATCCAAGCACCTATTGCTATTCCACAAGATGTTCAGGAACTTGCCCTCGGACCTGATGCCATTATGCGTTCTGCTAATCCGCAAGGCATCCGCCGTGTTCCATTAGAACTTCCCGCTGGAGTATTTACTGAATCCGGTGTATTAGAACGTGAACTTCGTATGGGTGCTAGATACCCTGAGTCTCGTTCAGGCAATATGGACGCATCTGTTATTACAGGTCGCGGAGTACAAGCGCTACAAGCTGGCTTTGATACACAGATCAAAGCAGCACAAGCACAGTTTGCTAGATTGTTTACCGAGCTTGCCTCACTTTGCTTTGAAGCAGATGAGAAAATCTTTGGTGGAATCCCTAAGACTATTAAGGGAACCGATGACGGTACACCTTATGTACTTAAATATATTCCATCTCGTGACATTAAAGGCGAGTACGGCGTAGATGTACGCTACGGAATTATGTCTGGTATGGATCCTAACCGTGCCATCATTGCTTTACTACAAATGCGTTCAGACAAACTTGTTTCTCGTGACTATGTACGTCGTGAAATCCCTATGGATCTAAATGTTACTCAGGAGGAACAACGTGTTGATATTGAAGAAATGCGCGATTCTTTGCGTGTTGCTGTTGCACAGTATGCTCAGGCGATTCCGGCTCTCGCGGCGCAAGGCCAAGACCCTTCCGAGATTATCAGCCGTATCGCAACTGTTATCCAAGGTCGGCAAAAGGGCCAAGCACTAGAGAACATTATCGAAAAGGCATTTATGCCAGCACCAGCACCAGAACCAATGATGCCACCAGAGATGGCAGGTATGCCTGGCGCAGAACAGATTCCAGCAGCAGGTGCGGCCTCCGCCCCTGCCTCGCAGCAACCTCCAAATCCACAAGGTGGTATGGCCCCTGCTGCTGGTCAAAAACCCGATATAGCCCAACTACTAGCTGGTATTACCGGCGCCGCATAAAAAAGGAGGAGGTGTAATATGAATAAAGGATCACGCGCAGCAGCACCTATGGCTCAGCCAAAGGAAGGCAAGATGGATACCTCAAAGCCAAAAGGTGGCAAGGTATTCTTCGGAATGATGCCAGCAGGACGTAAAGGTAACGCAGTTAAAAAAGGATAAATTTTTTATAGGAGGTGTACTGGGTGATGAACGACAATAATGACATTCCTCGCCCAGTGCGCCCTTCTGATTTTTTAGTAATACTTACAGGTTTTATTCACAATTTAGCTCAAACATTTGAAGCTATGACTAGTGAACTATTAGAACTATCCGTTTATCATTCTAACCAAAAGACAAAAACAATTCGTGCTTGGGAAGATATGACCGCAGATTTAGAAACGTTAGGAGAAGAAACAGATGGCTAAGACACCAATGAACCCAATAGCCGGAGTTTCAGGTCCTGGCAAGTATTCTGTTCGAACAGATAAATTAAGTATGGGATCTACTGCATACGGTGAAGGCGTAGACACCGCAGCAATTCAGTCAGGTGCGCCTCTTTCAAGAACTCCAAATCAACGCCCAATGCCAGCGAACGAAGTTCGTGCCGCTGCAACGCAGGCTCCAGTAACAGGTTTATATGATCCAACTTCACGCCCTAATGAACCAGTAACAAATGGTGCTGATGTAGGTCCAGGTTTAGGATCTGATTCTTTAATGATGGCTAAACCAGCAGATGACTCAGAATTTAGAATGAAGATTGAAGCATCAAAATCAGTGCTTGCTTACATAGCAGACTCGCCTAACACATCACCAGAAACTCGCGCTGCAATCAAAGATTTGTGGAATATGCAGTGAGTTTATGGAATCGAATTGGTGATATAGCTTCGACCATTGCTAAAAATACGGTCAAATTTGGCGGCGAAGTCCTTGGTGGCGCTAGCAGTGTTGCTCGTGTTGGCTGGGATATTGGTACAGCACCTTGGAATGATGCCGCTGAATTTAATGGTTTTTCTAATACCTTAAAAAATGCTTGGGCACCAGAGAGTAAAGATATAATTAAACCGCTGGCATCAGCTGGCGGAGCAATTATGAAAGTTCCTGGCGTTCAACCGACCCTTGAGCGTATTAACTACGTTAACCAACAATATATTCGTGAGCCGTTAACCACCTTTAACCTTGTACAAGGCGATCTTCTTGGTGGACGGATACCAGTAACGGATATATTTGATCCTAATACTTGGCGTAAAGCCTATACAGGCGCTCAGGAGATCTCGTACGGTCAATCATTTGTAAATGTTTACCGGTCAATATACGACCCAAAGTTTAATATCTATGATCCACGCGAACGTGAACAAGCATTTAATAAAAGCGCTTGGGGCAAAGCAATATCTGGATCAGTAGATACCTTTGCTCAAATCTTTGGTGACGTAACCATTGTTGGCGCTAAGGCTGGATCAGCCCTTAAAGCAAGTAGCTTAGCAACTGGTAAATTAAAAAATTCAGACATAGTTGCTAAAGCAGCAGAAGATTTAACTAAAGCACAGTACGGCGAAACTAATCGCTTTACTAAAGTTATTGATGACTTTACTGCTAATGATTTTATTTACGCAATTAATCACCCAATGATTAAAGGATCAGATCAGCCAGCGCTTCTTGCTCATCTACTTGGTGAATCTAAAGACAAAGACACTACTGCTCTTATACTTCGTACAGCAACGGGTGATCCAGCAGCTATGGATGAACTTGCGTTTGCTCGTGCTGATATGAAAGATGCTCTCGCTAAGGCTCGTGCTGATCTTTCATCAGTAGATGAATATAAACTGTTTTCCGCACCAGATGGAACTGGAATGATTCCATTCCTAAATGATAATCCTGCTGTTATTGCTGAAGCCGAGGCTAACTACGCAGCACTCGCTAAAGCAGATACTGAATTTGCAAAGATGATGGAACTTGGCGAAGGTGGCGGTTCACTCGCTCGCACAACTGGCGTTCTTACTCAGGGTGTTGAAGATTTTGTAGCAAAAGCACGTTCTGCTCGCTTTTACGATAAGCCTGTTGGAACTCCTGATGTTGAAATATTTCAACCAACTCCATTCCACCGTTTATATCAAAAGATTTCTTGGGCACAAAACGAACGTCCTGCTGGCATAGTTGATTTTAATGATCCAGATTCATACAAAGAAGTTGTAGCAACACTTGAGCGCTTGCGTACAAGTACTGCCATACCAGGTGTGCCTGCTACTATGAAAAGACTTGACGTTCTTTCAGACGAACAGGCTAATTCTTTACTTGATTCTTATATGGGGGCAACCACTCCAGAGGCACGTAGCTTAGCTATGTTGAATATTGAAGGTGCTGGCGTTCGTGCTATTGCTGCTAAATATAATATTGATGCTGAAACAGCCGATCAGATTTACAATGCCTACCAAGGTAACCGCACATCTGCTCTAAAGTCTATTAAAGATAAAGGCTTTATGGTTGACTTGGATGAATCTATTCTTAAAGTTCCGCAGTTTGAATCTCAGACTGCCAACCAGCTTCCAATAATGGACTTTGATTTACTAGATCGTTTACTAAAGCAAAATTCTTCAGCAATTCAAGCACTTAAAGGCGCACTAACAGACAAGCCATTAAGCGTCATTGATCTAGTACAGGACTTGTTCAAGGCTGGAGCGCTATTGCGCCTCGGTTACACGATCCGTAACGGCGTTGATTCACAACTTCGTATCGCAGCGTCTGTTGGCGCTATGACTTCTTTACGTCACCTTGGTCCTGGTCTAAAAAATATTGTCAATAACACAGTGCGTGTGCCTGCTCGTTTAATTGACACCTATTTACCAGTACACGATGGTATGTCTATTAAGAATGTACAGCAGTCTACTACTGCTGTTATTAGAGATCTTAAAGATATTAAAACTAAAATTGCTGAAGCTGAAACAAAGTTATCTTTGTATCCTGATAACTTTGATTTAGCCGGTGAAGTAAACACTCTTAAACTTCTTCAAGAAGAAAAGATGGCTGTCTATAATCATTATACAGAAACAATTAATAAGTTTGGAACTGTTACACCAAAAGACCGAATTGGTAATGGAACTTACGATATTACTACTAGCGATGGTACAACTTATCAACTATACGACGCCTTTGGCGGCCCATTAGGTGAGATGTTTAGAAAGATTGCCTCATCTGGTAACACTTTCCAACGTATGGTTGAAAGCAACAGTGATATGTATGCTCGTAAACTCCAAACAAAAGGTTTTGGCAAGGTAAGTCCTACTGATCCAGGGTACTTTGAGCAATGGTCACAAACATTGCGTCAGCAATTTGGCAACTCTGCTGTTGTTAAAAAACTTGCAGCTGGTGAAAGCGTTGAAAGCATTACTCGCTGGCTTGTGGGATCTCCAGAAGGCCGTGATCTACGCCGCCGTCTTAGTATTACATCTGATGATGCTTTAGAACACGTAACAAACATTAATAGATTCTTTGGCAAGTATCTACCAGAGTCATCTGGCTTGCGAAATAAGTTACGCGATATTACTGCCAATGATTTACGCGCTGCTTTTCCAGATCCAACTACTTTGCCTATTATTCACGGCCACGTTTTAGAAGAAGCCTTGTTTAACACTGGCAAACTAAACGTTCGTAATATGATTAATACAGCTTTTAAGTTCTTAGGTACCATACCTGAAGATACTTGGGCACGTCATCCATTGTATGTACAGTTATACCGCCAAGAGGCTCGTCGTAGAGTTGAAGTTACTACCGGTCTTAAAGAAGGTAATTTAACTACAGCAGACCAAGAAGCAATTATGTCTGCTTCTCACAAGGTCGCAGTACGTGAAATGAAAAACATTTTGTTTAATATTGAGCGCCGTACAAACCTAGCAACAGCTATGAAGTTTATTAGTCCATTCTTTTCAGCACAAGAAAATGCTTACAAAACTTGGCTTAAATTAGTAGCAGCTAACCCAGCAATTGTTAATCAAGGATACAATGTATGGCAATCACCTAACCGTTCCAGCTTAGTAACAGATCAAGATGGTAATGTTGTACCAGAAGGACAAACTTCTGGTAATGATGTTATTTGGATAAGTATTCCAAAGGGCGTTACAAAGATTCCTTTTATTGGCAAAGGTCTTGAAGCCTTTGTAAAACCAGAAAACAAATCTGGAGATAAAACAGTTTATTCTGGCGGCCTTGGTATTCCAAAGCAGTCGCTTGATATCATCTTCCAAGGTGGTATGGATGTTCTTTACAACAAAGGCAATCCAAATGTATTTGGTGATATTTTTCCGGTAGGTCCATACGTAGCAATTCCTATCAGCGAGATTGTTAAGAATAAGCCTTCACTAGCAGATTCTTTTAATTGGGCACTTCCTTACGGTCCAACAAAGGATGCAGTATCAGGACTACTGCCAGCTTGGGTAAACAAAAAACGAGCAGCTGGTGACGGACTAGATGATCCACAGTTTGCCAGAAGCTATGATCTAATATTTGCTACAGAGCAAACACGCGCCAAGCGTAATGGCCGCCCTCCTGTAAAGCCTGAAAAGATTATGCAGATGACCAAAGATTATTGGAATCTGCGTGTTGCTGCTAACCTAATATTGCCGTTTGCTCCACGCTTTGATAGCCCATATAAGTTTTACATTGAGAAGTCTCGTGAATATAAGCGTCAATTTGGTTTAGAAGCAGATGCTAAGTTTCTTGATGATTTCCCAGAGTTCTTTGCTTTTACAGCCTCTACTTCTAAAAACCCAGGTAAGGTAGATTATACTGTAAATGCTGTTAAGAATATTGAAAAGTATCCTGATCTAATAACTGAACTTGCTAACATAGAACCAAAACTTATTGGAACTATTGTTAATGATAAAGACGGTTACAAGTTTTCTCAAGCTGCTTACCAATATCTTTACAGTAAAAATATTACTCCTAACTCAAAAGAGAAGTTCTTATCTGCGCAAGATCCGATTGTTGCTCAAAGAAACAATGAAGCAGAAAAGGGATGGATTATATTTAGCCAGTTCCGTGATGCTATCGAAGCTACCCTTATAGGACGAGGTTTAACTTCTATCCAGCAAAAAGGCGCAGAAGATCTTGCAGTAATTAAAGCAGCAGTAATTACTAAACTATCAAGAGAAACTGATGCTCAAGGTAATCCAATGATTGATCCAAAGTCTGGCCAATTTGTACGCACAGCTTGGTACGACGATTACCTAGATTCAGATGGATCTAAAACTAACCGAGTCGTAGCAGGACTTGCGAAGATCATTGGCAATGAGAAATTTATGGCTGATAATCGCAAAAGCACAACTTGGAAGTCTATTGGAGTTTACTTTGATTTTCGTCAAGCTATTGCCGGTGAATTAGGAAAGCGCGAAGTTAAATCAATTGATGCTAAAGCAAACGCTGACCTAAGAATTGTGTACGACGCAGTTGTCCGCAAATTAAAGACTGACGATCCTATTGGATTTGGCGAGATATACGAAAGATTCTTAACTCAAGATCTAATTGTAGATAAGTATTTAACACCTCAAGTTCCAAAGGAAGGTAAATAATGGCTGCTAAAGACTTGTATGACCTTCTTGTATCTACAGGAGTAATGACACAAGCACAAGCCGATTTGGCTCGTGCTGCTGCTGCTAAAACGACCACCACAAGCGTTAAACCTGCGGCTACTCCAAAACCTACTAGCACTAAATATCCAACAATTTTTAGTTCAACCGCTGCTACCGCTTTTATTAACAAAACATTTCAAGAGCAACTAAAGCGCGACGCTACTGCTGCTGAATTAAAATATTGGAAGCCTCTACTAAAGGCTGCTCAAACAGCTGGTGGAGCTTCTCAAAAGTATGCGATAAAAGATAAAACTGGTATCCAGACTACTATTACTGGCTTAGATGAAACACAGTGGTTTAAGGATCAATTAGCAACTAATATAGAGTATAAGAATACTCTTAAAAATATTGATTACGCAGCAGAAATCAACACAATCAAAACTGTTGATCCTAAGTACTACGCTCGTCAAGAAGAAAAGAAAATTTACGACGATGCAGTTACGGCTGCTGCTGGCGATGCTGCCAAAATCGCTTCCCTTAATGAAACAACCACTTACGGTCGCGGCATAAAAGAACTGCTTTCAATGATTCAAGCATCAGCTGATGCCAGTGGCGCTACCAATACTCCAGAAGAATTAACTGCAATTGCTAAAAAATTGTATGACAAAGGTGTTGGCGCTAATAGTGCTGAAGCAGTAACAGAAATTAATAATGCTTTCAAATCAACTACTGGATTAGTTAAAGATCAAGCAGATGTTTTAACAAAACTTGCTGCTAACAAAAAGATTTATGACAAGTTAATTGCTGCTGCTGGTAATGATCCTGCCAAGATAGCAGCCGCTAATGACACTACTGAGTATGGTCGTGGACTTAAAAACATTATTACTGCTTTACAAGAAAAAGCAAAAAATAGTTCTGCAATTAATACTCCAGAAGAATTAAAAACACTTGCCACAAAACTTTACAATCAAGGCATAAGCCTTGACAGTAATGAAGGCGTAGCAGCTGTAAATGCTGCTTTAAGAACAAAGACTGGCCTAGTGGCAGATCAGGCAGTTGACTTAAATGTGCGTCTTGCTAATAAAAAGATCTACGACAAACTTATCGTAGATGCTGCTGGTGACGCCACAAAGATTGCTGCGGCTAATGAAACTACAGAGTATGGACGCGGTCTAAAAAACATAATTACCGCTTTACAGAATAAAGCAAAAACATCCAATGCGACTAATACTGTTGAGGAATTAACAGCAATTGCTACAAGATTATACGATCAAGGTCTTACCCTTGAAAGTGCTGAAGGAATTGCTGCTGTAAATGCTGCCCTTAAAACAGATGTTGGTTTACTATCTGAAACACCGGCAGATCTAGTACAAATTGCTGCTGATAAAAAGATATACGAAAAACTTATTGTTGCAGCTAAAGGCGATCCTGCTAAAATTGCTGCCGCTAATGACAACACCGCCTATGGTCGTGCCTTAAAAGAATTAGTTGCTACTTTACAAACTAGAGCAAAAGACTCTGGTGCTATAAACACTTCAGCAGAGTTAAAAGAACTTGCTCAAAGACTTTACGATAAAGGTATTTCCTTTAATAGCAATGAAGGTATTACTGAAATTGGTAATGTTCTTAAAAACAAAAATGGTTTAATCAAAGATCAACCAGCAGATTTAATTAAAATTGCTTCAGATAAAAAAATTTACGAAGGCCTTATTGCTGCTGCTGCTGGTGATCCAGATGCTATTACTAAAGCAAAGACAACTACTGCTTACGGACGTGGGCTATCTGAAATAGAAGCAGCCTTAAAAACACAAGCAAAGATTAGCGGTGCTTCTAATACTGCTGAAGAATTAACAGCGCTGGCTCAGGGTCTTTACGATACTGGAATTAAACTAGGAAGTAACGAAGGCCTAGCCAAGATTAACGAATCTTTCAAATATAATGCTGATGCTAAGACTGGTAAATACTCCGGTACCGCTGGAACTACAATTGCTGACCTTCAGAAAACGGCCTCAGACAATGGCTTAGATCTACAAAAGAACTTTGGTGACCAAATTTCTGGTTGGTTAACCGCTATCGCTAGCGGTGAAGATGTAAAAAACATTAAACAACAGATCCGTGAAGTAGCCAAACTTGGACAACCAGATTCTATTAAAAAATTAATTGATAGTGGAACTGATTTGAAAACTATTTATGCACCTTACAGAAATACTATGGCTAGCGTGCTAGAGATTCAAGATCCTAATTCTATTAGACTTGATGATCCTAGTTTACGTATGGCTATCACACCTGCAGGTGAGTTAAACCTTTACGATTACCAAAAAACTTTACGTAAGGATGATCGTTGGCAATACACGCAACAAGCAAACAGCGAAGTAGCAAGAGCTACCAAGCAAGTGCTTCAAGACTTTGGGTTTATGGGGTAACAAATGGCCGTTAAAGTAGATCCATTATTCAAGCGTGATCCTAAAAAAGAAGCAGCGGCTATTGCTAGAGGCACCGCTACCGCAGCCTCAATCGAAGAACGCGGCGGTATTAACGCTTCTGGTTATTATGGTGATTCTTGGAGCGCAGATAAGAACCTAAGTGATGCTGAGTTTGCTGCTATTCAAGCAGCAGGCGGCAATGTAGGAGCTAACATTAATGCAGCTACTGCAGCAAAGTCAGGTATTTCAACCAATGGCAATGCTGCGACAATCGTAGCAACTGATCCAGCTGTTACAGCTGCCGCTGCCGCTGCCGCTACTGCGGCTGCTGCGGCTAAAGGACAACGTACTTCTGCTTACAACATTCTTTTTGAAGAATTTAACAAGTACGGTCTTGGCACACTAGTTTCGGATATTAAAAACTATTTAATAAACAGTACCTTTGATCCATCAGAATTTTCTATCCAACTACAAAACACTCAAGCATACCAGGATCGTTTCAGTGCTAATAAAGATCGTATTGCTAAAGGCCTAACCGCTTTGAGGCCAGCAGATTATATTAAAATGGAAGATGCTTACCAGAATGTTATGAGAAACTATGGATTACCTAATTCGTATTACACAAAAGATGCTACTGGTAGGCAAATTGGTTTTGAAAAACTTCTTGCTAACGATGTAAGTAATACCGAGTTAGAAGATCGCATTATGACAGCGCAACAGCGTGTGGTTAATGCCAACCCAGAAGTATTAGCATCACTTAAAGCGTTCTATCCTGGTATTACTAACGGCGATATTCTTGCCTATACGTTAGATCCAACTAACGCAATTACCGATATCAAGCGCAAGGTAACAGCAGCAGAGATTGGTGGCGCAGCCACACAAGCCGGACTTACTACTGGTATGACTCGCGCTGAAGAACTTGGCGCTGCTGGTATTAATAAAGCGCAAGCACAACAAGGCTTTGAGACAGTAGCTGGTGGTGCTCCACGTGGTGGACAGTTAGCATCAATATACGGTGAGAATCCTTATACACAGGCCACAGCAGAGACAGAAGTCTTTGGTCTTGCTGGTAAAACAGAGGCCGCTACCCAGCGCAAGAAACTTACAGGACTTGAGAAGGCCACTTTTAGTGGTCAATCTGGAGCAACCAGCACAGCACTAGTTAGAGATAGAGCTGGCGCTTACTAAACAAATAAACCTGCCACTAGAACTACTGGCCTAGTGGAGCGATAAGAAGACCAGGAGTTAGAGCCATACCAGTTCCCCGATTGGATATGAGGCTAACGATCAAACCAACTGATAGGGAGAAGGACTAATGTCCAATTACGACTACGAGGATGACGATGACTTCACAATGGAAGACACCGGCAACGACCTTGTTAAACAACTACGCAAAGCATCCAAGCAAAAGGATAAAGAACTTGCTGAACTTCGTTCACAGTTCGATGGACTAAGCAAGGCGCAGCGCGAAAGATCAATCAAGGATGCCCTCGCAAGTCGCGGGATAAATCCGAAGATCGCTTCATTTATCCCACAGGACATTGACCCAACTGAGGAGTCCGTGTCTAAATGGTTAGAGGATTACGCCGATGTATTCGGCTATGAATCTAGCCAAACCCAGGCAACACCTAATGTGAATCCAGCCGACGCTGCTTCGTATAAGAGAATGACAAACACTGCAGACTCTGGTGCTTCACCAGAACATAACGCAGACATTATGCAACGTCTACTCAATACAAATAGCAAAGAAGAACTGGACGATTTAATTAGATTGTCTGGACTCTAATATCCGATCCTAACGAAAGGCTAGACCAAAGTGGCAATTCCAGCAGGTACTACCACCTCTAGCTCGACGATCAGCAACCTCGTACAAGCAGCATACGACCAGTATGTTAGAATGGCGCTTCGCTCCATTCCTGTTATGCGTAATCTTGCTGACGTCAAGCCAGTGCAACAGGCAATGCCAGGATCATCAGTTGTATTCTCAATCTATTCAGACTTAGCGCAAGCTACTTCAACATTGACAGAAACATCAGATGTATCTTCCATTGCTCTAGGTAACCCATCACAGGTTACTGTAACTCTGAACGAATACGGTTCAGCAGTTACAACAACAAAGAAGTTAAACCTAACTTCATTCAACGATGTTGACTCAGCTCTTGCTGATATCATCGCTTACAACGCAGCAGATTCTATTGACAACGTAGTAGGTCAGGTCCTGTCCGCAGGTACTGGCGTTATCTACTCAAATGGTCCAACAGGAACTACTCCGACTTCATCAGCAACAGTTCTACCAGTAGACACAATGACAGTTGCGGATATCCGTAACGCTGTTGTATCACTACGCACAAACAAGGCTTTGCCTCGTATGGGTGAACTATATGCTGCATACCTACACCCACGTCAGTCAGCCGATCTTCGCGCTGAAACTGGTACTGGTGGATTCCAGGAACTTTCAAAGTATGTTGATCGCACACCATTCGTGGCTGGCGCAGTTGGCGTAATTGAAGGTGCTTTCATCGTTGAGACACCACGTGTCCTAAACGGTCTAAAGCTGGCTACAGGTATCGCAACAACCACTACTATTACTAATAGTGCGTTGACATCAAACGTTGCAACAATTACTACAGCAGTTGCTCACGGTCTTGGCGTAGGCCAAGTTGTGACAGTTGCTTGCGTAACTGCAACATCACTTAACGGTACATATACAATCGCATCTGTACCTACAACAACAACATTTACCTACTCTCTGACAACAACTAACGTTACTTCAGCAGCAGATACAGGTACTGTTACATTTACCAACAACTACCGCGCAATTGTTGCCGGTCGTGAAGCATTGGCTGAAGCACAAGCTGCAGACATCTCAACCGTTATCGGTCCAGAGATTGACGCACTACGTCGT
>Ga0209296_1001866_pt1 | contig 15478 bp, 24 predicted proteins | sample S_130206_EF_Meta_FD_187319 | JGI IMG/M metagenome (GOLD analysis project Ga0209296, IMG submission 187319) | Freshwater microbial communities from Lake Simoncouche, Canada to study carbon cycling - S_130206_EF_MetaG (SPAdes) (version 2) | ecosystem: Environmental > Aquatic > Freshwater > Lake ...
AATCATCAAGAAATAATTGAAGAATGCAAGAGAAGGATGGAAATAGCTGTTTCTATTGGATGTGGTTGGATTATTGCGATGCCATCATTTAGTCATCGTGGTAAGGTGAGTGATTGGAATGTTGGTGTTGAGTATTTTCATGAATTATTGCAGATTGGAAAACAGATTGGTTGTATGCCAACTATTGAGTTCATGGGTCAGACTGGATTGATTAACAATTATTTCACTTGTAAAAAATTTATAGATGAATTTGGCGACGATGCCAAGATGGTGATTGATTCGTATCATTTATGGCGTGGTGGAGGATCGGTTGATGATTTTTTGAAGATAGACAAATCACAAGTTTCTGTTTTTCATATAAGCGATGCAGATAAGAGTATTGATAGGGAAAAGCACATGGATCGCAACAGGGTTATGCCAATGGATGGCAAGATTGATCTTAAAAAATTTGCTGATAATGTGAAAAAAATAGGATTTGATGGTTTTGTAAACATCGGTGTTTACAATCAGAAACTTTGGTCTATTAATCCTCTGGAATTATGTGTTGATTCCATAAGAAGATTGAGGGAATTATTTCTCTAATTTATTATGAATCCTTACAAATCAATATCTGATTTTGAAAAGAGAATGGCTGATTTTGTTGGTAGTCCTTATGCTGTTGCGGTAGACAGTTGTACAAATGCTTTGTTTTTATGTTGTAAATATTTGTCTGTTAGTGTGATTACATTGCCTAGCAAAACATATGTAAGTGTTCCATGTTCTGTAATTCACGCTGGTGGTTCTGTATTGTTTGAGGATTATTCTTGGAATGGAACATATCAGTTAAAGCCCTATCCAATTTATGATAGCGCATGTAGAATGATAAGGGGCATGTATGTTCCCGGCACATATGATTGTGTTTCTTTTAGTGCGAATAAAATACTGAATATAGGGAAGGGCGGAATGATCTTCACAGATAGCGAGAAAGCTGTGAGATGGTTCAAATTAGCGAGATATGAGGGACGAGAGGAATTGTCGTTAATGGATCAGGAATCTTTTGAATTTGCTGGTTGGAACATGTATATGACACCAGAACAGGCAAGTCGTGGATTGGTATTAGCTAATTATCTGAGTGATTCGTGTGTAAAGACACCAATGTATCCAGATCTTTCAAAGAAGTTTAAGGTATTGTCATGAAAGTTGCCATAATGCAGCCTTATTTTTTTCCTTATGGTGGTTATTTCCAGTTGATGTCTAGTGTTGATCTTTTCATTTATTTTGATAATGTTCAATTTGTCAGGCGTGGTTGGATGACAAGAAACAAGATTTCCTCTCCTAGTGGAGATGGTCAAATTTATATAAATGTTCCTGTTTGTAAGTCTGATCGTTCTGCCAAAATTAATGAGATAAGTATTTTTGGCGATTGGGTTGGCAAGCACTTAAAGACATTTGAGCATATTTATGGCAAGAGTGTCAAAGATCATATTTTTTATGATTTTTATAGTAGTTTGGGTTCTGAGAAAAATCTCAATAGAATGTTGGTCAGGTCTTTGGATTGGGTTTCTAATTATTTTAGAATTGGTTGTAAGAATGTTCTTTCGAGTGAATTGGAATGTGATGGTAAGGGTCAGGAAAGAATCATAAATTTGTGTAAGAAGGTTGGGGCCAAAGAGTATTGGAATTTGCCGGGTGGTGTTGAATTGTACAACAGAGATGTTTTCTTGGATAACGGTTTAGAATTGAATTTTATTGATACTAGTCATCAAAAAAAATCAAGTATTATAGAGACTATATTTAATGAAAAAACTGGTAATATACGATTCTAATTCAGGATCTACAAAAGAAATAGCCTTAAATATTTGTAGCGATGCTCGTCATTATACTGAAGTTGATAATTTAGAAGAATATGATTTGATTGTTTTCGTTTGTCCAACATATGGAGACGAAGAATTGAGTTTAGGGATGGAAAAATTTTTGATATGTTTGAAAAACAAGAAGAAATTTGCTGTTTGTGAAACTGGCAATTATTATGGATTTGATGATTTCTCATTTGGTTCTAGAAAAATAATCGAGCAATTGTTAATTGGTTCTGGTTGGGATAATATTGGTGGATTTTCTTTAGATTCTTATAAGCCCATCAAGTGGGAAGCTTTTGAAAAATGGTGTAATAAAATAAATGAAAGATCGTGATGTTGTATGCAAATTGAAGCAAATAACTCCATTAGCCACTTTTGGCTTTGAGGGCGATGATTGCGTTGAAGCTATTTTCACTGATCCCAATTGTTATTTTTATGGGATTTTGAGGTTAATGACGGATGATGCGAAAAGGGAAGTTTTGTCTTTGGTTTCAAATCTTAAGAATCTTCGTTATTTAGATTTAAGAAAAAACAGGCTTGGTTTCTTTGAGATTGATCTTTGTAATTTAAGTCATCTTGATTTGGGATCGAATTACATGGGATTTGTGCCCAAATGGATTGAGAAAAACAATTTAAGTTACTTAAATTTGGGCGTAAATGAATTGCACGGTCTTCCTGATTGGTTTGGTAATTTGAAAGAATTAAAAGTATTAAAATTACACAAGAATAAGATATGTGATTTTTCTTGTGTATCTGATTTTGTGAATTTAGAAGAAATTAATTTGTATTTCAATTGTGTAGATGATATTCCTTCTTACCTTTTTGATTTCAAAAATATAAAAGTTTTTTCTTGGGGAATATCCAATCTTTCCGTTTTATCTGATCGTGTTTGTGAATGGCAAAAATTAGAATACTTGTCTTTAGTTGGCAATAATTTGCGTAATTTGCCCGATAGTATTTGTTCGTGTAAATTTTTGATTGGCTTGAGGCTGAATAAAAATCAAATTGAAAATCTGCCTAAAAATATAGGCAATCTGTATAATTTGCGTGATATAACTCTTTACAAAAACAAGATAACTGATTTGCCAGAGTCGTTCATGAATTTGAATTTAGAAAGATGTAATCTTGCTGGGAATTGTTTTAATGATTGTCCTGTTGTAAATAGTAAGTGGTTGGCCTTAAGTGAAAATGATTTGGATTTTGAATGGACAAAATAAAATTAAATAATTCCGACATATATGTTTTCTATCCATCTGTAAATTATTGGGTCGATAGATTAAAGAATAATTCTTATTTTTCATATTCAAAATTATGCCATGCTTTTTGGAATGTTGCTGTTGGCATGGATCGTCAATTAAAAATGTTCAAAAAAATACACAATGAAAATTTCATTAACGAATGTATTAGCATGCTATGTGCGATACCAGTTGATGGTAATTATTTTCAAGGAATTTCCATATGCGAATCAAATTGCGAACATCAATCGATAGATGAAATGTGTAATGCAGTAAAAAATCATTTACACAACAAAGAATTGTATTACGGTCTTATTTGGAAAAAATATTGTTTGAATGGTGTTGTTAAAAATTTCATTTACGAAGTAAGAAATAAACATGTTGTTTTTGTGGGAATGCCTCATATTGCTAATGTTCCATTGATATGGGGACTTGATAATTATGAATTTTTGTCTGTAAATATTCTTGATGCAACTGAAAAGAGATATGAAATTTTGAATATTTTGAAAAATAAAAAAAATTCTGTTATTATTTTTCAATGTGGCGAGATGTTATCATTTTGGTTAATAAATAAATTGCATGAATTGAAAAGCGACAATTTTTTAATTGACATGGGCAGATCTTTAGATGTTTTTTGCAATATGGACAATGTAGGAGAAGACACATTGAAATTTTTCCCAAATGTTGCAAAACCATATTGGAGTAGACAAAGTGATAATTTCAATAAATTCAATTCATATGAAAAAATAATAGTTCCATATAACAATAATTATTTTCAAAACATACTAATCAAAAAAATAAAAATTGCAACTGGATTTGATGTCGTGGAAAATGATACTGACAATACAAAAGTGATTATCAAGTTGCGTGAAGGAGAAAAAATAACTAGATACACACCATTAACTTGTTATGCTTTAACCTACAAATGCGATGATTTTTTTCTTATGCCAAAATTTGAATGTTTATTTGATATAAATAAAACCATTAAATTGTGAAAATAAGTTTTATTGTTTTTCAATCATTAGTTCTGTTTTTTGTATAACCACTATTTATGTATGATTTTTCAGCAAGGTCATTATACCTTAAATGTGCTGTCAATCTTATCTGATCTGTTGAATTGATTCCACTTCTGTGAATGGTTAGATTATGAAAAACAAGCACATCTCCCATTTCCATTTTTATGGGAGAAAAGTGCCAATCTTGTTTTTTTAGAACGGGAACACCATGGAAGTCCTCTTGCTCTAATGGGCCTAAATGGTGGCTTCCTTCTACGACTTCTAGAAATCCCAATTCACTGGTTATTGGTACAAGAGGAATCCAACAAGTAACCCCGTTTTTGCTTCCCAAGTTGCTATGATAATCTTGGTGTGCTGGCAGTTTCCAATATGATTCATCAATGCTTGTTCTTGGAGAACTAAATGCAAGACATGGCTTAGTGTTGAAAGAGGGTTTTGATATTTCACATAGATTTTTCAATTCTGATAGTAGCTTGTCATCTGTGCCTAAAGAGTACAGTGAAATAAGTTTTTGTGTGGCAAGAGCGCAAGATTTGAATCCTTGCAAATCATTTGAAAAAAGTTCAAATATATTTTGATTTATTTTCTTTTCTTCGCAATAAGAATTGAATACTGAAAAAATATCATTTCTAACTAACTCAATTCTTTTTGGACAGAATAATTTTTTTAATAGAATATGACTGTTTTCCATAATCAATAAGAGTTAAAAAACATATATAATTTATGCCTTTGTGTCATGACAAAAAAATCTGTCACATACACATCCCTAAAACTGGCGGGACAAGTGTTATAAATTATTTTCGCATGCCAAAAAATTTAGATAGTATGTTCGGCATGGACGGAAATAGTGAAAGAAGTCATTTCAGCCAATTAGAAATACAAGAAATTTGTGATATATCAGATTATTTCAAGTTTGTATTTATAAGAAACCCTTGGGACAGATTGGCTTCAGAATTTGCGTGGAGAATGGCCGCAAGACCAAACAAGCATGGAATTCTAAACGATTTTAATGAATTCAATGAATTTGTTTCTGGATTAGAAGCAATTTTCGATGATATTGTAAATAAAAAATATCCACACAGAATATGCAATCACTTTTTTCCTCAAAATTGGTTTTTTTATTCTGTGGATTTCGTTGGCAGATATGAGACATTCAGAGAAGATTTGGAAAAACTTGGAAAAATGTTCAATATAGATCGTCTAATACCTCATGATAACAAGGCTAAAACGGTTGATTACAGAAGTTTGTATAATGAAAATTCTATTGAGATAGTTAAAAAATTGTATCATGATGATATAAAACTTTTTGGCTATGATTTTTAGTTTAGTTGAATAACATGAAAATTCCCGTGGAACCATATCCATTACCGTTATAAAGCATATATTTTTCTTTCCTGCCATTTAGTTGAAATAGATATGGATAGCATTGCATATCTTGGTCCAGTTCATTTTTTGGAATGAATGGTTTAATTAATTTATTTTCATTTATAGAAAAAATTTCATAATTACTGTTTAGTTTTTTAATTGAGAAGTAAGATATTCCATCGTGAATGCAACAGCGAGAAATGGCATCATTTTCACAGTTGGTTTTGAAATATTCTTGATCGTCAATAAAGTTGAAATTTGAGCTAGAAGTTGCGATTCGCAAATGATAGCAGGGTTTATCTTGATCCCAATGAGTACCGGCACAGTATATCATTTTGGTTTTATTGTCTTCTGAATAAACAAATGGAGAATTGACGAGGCATGGAGCATTTTTATTTGTTGAGAAAACTGGGCCTGAATAAATTCTTTCAAGTTTTTCGTTTTCGTTTATCTGACAAACTCCTATGGCATGCGAATAAGGAACAGATTTTCTGAGATGCCATCCAGAGTAAAACAAATAATTTTCAAAGATGCAAGATGGCATCACGCCGCTGTCATCAAAGCTGCCCCTTTCTCCGGGCAATAGTGCATAAGGATCGTCATCAAGTAAACTGAAATTATAATCGAACTTTAGTTTGCCGATGTGGCTTATTCCATCTTTTCTCCAACTATAGAAAATTAAAATGTATGAATCTTTAACGAATGGAGTTGGCAATTGTCCTTGCTTGTCATAAATTAATTTTTTATTTTTCCACATTGTTGTGAATTTTTGCTAGATTGCCAATTTGTTCAAAATTTAATTTCGCTGCTTTCTTTTACTCTTTTTGCCGGAATTCCAACCCAAACACCGCCTTCTGGCTCTAAATCACAAACCACAGAAGCATCTTGGCCAACAAATGTGCTAGAAGAAATATGTGTATCATTTTTAGTGCTACAATTTGTCCCAAGAAAACAAAAATCATCAATTCGGTTGTGACCAGCTATCACTACATTGCCAGAAATAAAATTATTGTTGCCAACTTTTGTGTGATGACCAATATGGCTAAAACTCCATATAACCAAGTTATCACCAACCTCACAAAAAGGTTGTATGTTGCATCCTTCAAAAATAAATGCATTTTTGCCTATTTTTGCATTCCAAGTGTAAGCCTTGCTGCTAATGTAGCTTGCAAAGTTGTACCCCTTTTTTTCAATTTTATCACATATTTCGGCTTTCAATTTGTTCATCTTTGATGCATATATTGGCGCACTAAATAAAAATTTATCTGGAGGATATTCTTTTTCAATGTCTTCAAAAGCGATGACTGGCAAATCATTAAAACGAGATTCTTTCAAATAAGCACCATCCACACAAAATGCGACAGGGACATAATTAGAATCATTTCTGAAATAAAAACAAGCTAACTCGGCCATATCTTTATTGCCAAATATAATTATCTTATTGGTGTTAGTATTCAAAAATTCCTCCACTCTTGATTTCCAGCAAAGCTATGAAAACATTTTCATCCAAATTCGCTCAAAGAAAAATCCATATACTTCATATTTGTTGATAAAGCTATAACAATTGAAGTAGAAGTTTAGGTCATGTTTTCTGATCGATTCTTTCTTGGTTGCAAATATACCAGAATAGACGAAATTAAAAAAATCTGTACCATAGTCTTCGTCTGGAAGTCCTATCATGTTGCAGAAGTGATGAATTACATCATCTCCGTGCTGCAATTCTTCGTGTTCTGACAAATAGGCAAAATAAACACCCTTAATTCCATCATCCCAATGTTTAACAGGACCAAGAGTATATCGACTTGCAGTTTCTACATAGTAAAGATCAAGATTGTTGTTTGTAACCTTCGGAGGAGGTAATTCATCCTTTCTCCAATAAACACTCATAGGCAAAAATTTAGAATCAAGACCCTCATTCAACATTTTATAAGTAAGTAAAGCAAAGTTTGGCGCATGTTCAAGAGGATTGCCTTGCGTAAATATTGTGATATCACTTAAATTATCATATTCTTTCAAAATATATCTAATATAAGTTTCTGATTCTCTTCCTGTGTTGTTGCATCCATTGTGAACGATGACATTAGGATGTTTAAGTTCTTTAGGATTGATGATATCTTTGCCTTTATTGAATACCTCGATTTTGATTTGTTTTGGCATTAGTTCAAACCAACTCAAATCTTCTTGGTATCTTGCAACGATCATTTTTATATCATGCATTCAATATAAGAATTACTTTTTTCTTTTTTTAATTTCAAGAATCAGATTCTGCATTAGTTTTGTTGCTTTGTCGATTAGATTGCTTTTCTTGACATCGATATTATTTTGGCTGTATTTTTCCTTGTATCCAAAAACATTGCCTTCAATGCAGTTTTCTGGCACAAAGATACCTGAATAACGACATTGATTTACAATTGGCATGATTGCTTCTTTGGGGTTAATATAGCTATTTTGCTTGCAGTCAACCATGGATAGTGGTATTTTCCTGTTCACATAATCATCTGCTCCATCATCTCCGTGAATGAAAAATGCAGCGACTTTTCCTTCGTAATGGTTTTTCAGTAGGTCACGATATTTTCCACTTTGTTCTGCTGCTATGGTCAGCTTTGGGTTTTTTATGTCTTTTCCATAGATTTCTTTTGCTTGTTCTTGAGTAAGAGTGAGGTTGACGCAGACAAGTCTGTCAAATAAGGCTTTGACTTGACTACTTGGTCCAGACCAATGAACAGGAGTGAAGACTACAAATCCATCGGCTTTTTTTAATTTTTTATAAACATCTTTTTCGTGCATAAGATCATTTGTTCCATCACCTTTTGCATAGCAGGAACATTCATAATGGCAATGAAAACCATTGCTTGTTCCGATGCAACCTTTACATGGTCTAATTTGAGGATCATTATCCATGACCTTTAGATCAATAAGAGTGATTTTGGCTTCTTTGGTGATTTTTTGAATGGCTTCATTTAGAAGAAAGCTGGTCTTGCTATTTCCTCCAGAACACGAGTCTTTTGTTCTGGGGCTACCCTGAAATGCAACAATATTGATTTTGTCGTTATTATTGCCTGTTGCTTCTGCTAAATACTCAATAAAGCTAATCATATTACTTCCAATTATAGTTTTTCTAATATATATATTTCGAGGAGATCAATAAAGATGAGAAGTTACAAAGAGTTTCTTGCAGAAAAATATACAATTCGAGATTCTGGCGAGATTAATGAAGCAGTTGCCAAGAAAAAGGAAACTTCCAAGAAGAAGGAATCTGCCAAGAAAGACAAAAGTACAGACAAGATTAATTGCATGCAGGAAATTGTAGCTGAGTTGAAAAATACATTTAAGCATTACAGTCTTGCGACAAGAAAATATGTGTGGGAAAAATTAATTTCTACGAAAGGTAAAGAGCTTGTTGGCAAGTTGGTTCATGATCCAATGATCTATCGTACAACCAGTCCATTTACTCAATTGGTTACTGACACCAAAAAATAATTTGACATGAGCATGATGTTTTGGAATAATTGAATACGCACAACCCGTGCGTATTTATGGAGATTGAAATGAAGAAGATTATGTTTTTGGCGATTGCTGGCATTGGATTCTTCGGACTTGATGCCAATGCTGGCATTTTCAACAAAAAGAGCAAAACATGTTCTAATGGATCTTGCTCATCTAGCCAGACAAGTAGAGTTAGAACTGTTGTTGCGGCCCCATCTAAGGCACAAGCGCCAACTGCGCCTCAAAAGAAGGTGGAAGCTCCATCTCCTGTAAAAGCACAAGAAAGCAAGCCGGGACAGGCTCCCGCTCCTGTTAAGGCCCCTTCTAAGAAGGTTGCTGCTCCTCAGCAGTAATTTTAATTAAGGTTTAGCTTGTGGTGCAGCAGGCGCAGGTCCGGCAGCGGGTGCTGCGCCTCCACCACCTCCCCCTCCGCCATCGCATGGTCCCGCTCCTCCTCCTTGACCACAAATGCGAATTTCCCCTGCCAAAGACCTAGGGGTTGGGTCTTTTGGGCTTGGTTTTGGCTTTTGGGGTGGATTGTCTCTTGGACCCGGTTTGAATGGATGACCTTTTCCTTTGCTGGAATACATTTCTTCTATTTGATTTAGCCAGTTCTTGAAATTCATGTTATATTTACGCTAACTTAACATAAATAATATAAACTTTTTATCTTAGGAATTGCATGAGCGAATCATTTCATGAATATGTTAACAACAGAGAAGATCGTCATTTGTTTGAACAAACTGACATTCCTATGAAGTTGATTACAGAAGCGATTGTGAGCGAAGGATTAAAGTATCACTTGGAAAATAATTTATCCCTTTCCAACACCGTGTTCCGATATGGAAGCGAAGCGTATTATACTTTGGTCAACGAAGTTCGTGATCTTTATCGCAATAGACTTATAGAAATCAATGCTCATGATAAGTTTTTCATAGATACGGATTTGGGATGTGAAGCTGTTTATCATGGTCAGAGTGTAAAGCTTGATAGTCCTATGCGTTCATCTGGTCCTAAAAAGTATCAGGTTTTTGTGAACTCTGGCAGGAAAAATGCTCAAGGTGAAACGATTGCCAAAAAGGTTACATTTGGATACAGAGGTCTTAGTGTAAAAAATTACTCCGATGCAAGAAGAAAATCATTTCTTGCAAGACATAAATGCAATGAAAAGAAAGATAGGACAACTCCCGGTTATTGGGCTTGCAATGTAGGCAGATATGCTAAGAAATTAGGTTTGAGTTCATCAAAGAGATGGTAGACAACAGTCACATTCCAGCAAAACAAGAAATCAATGATGGTGTCATTTATCGTTGTTTCAGCAAAGATGTTGATTCAGACGAGTTGAAATGGCATTGGGATGAAAAAGATCGTTTGGTTAAAGTCTTAAATGAAAATGATTGGCTATATCAATCAGATAACAATTTTCCAATTGTTTTGAAAAAAAATACAGAAATTTTCATTAAAGCTGGAGAATGGCACAGGGTAATTAAAGGATCGACTGATTTGGAAGTTTGTGTTATTGAAAGTTAGTTGCGACTAGGGATAATTTCCTCACATGAATCAAATAATCCTTTAACCGTATATTGTATTCTTTTATTTTCTATATCATCTTTACTGATAATTTCAGATAAAATAAAATCGTGAAATATACATTTACTTTTTCCTTCTTGAATAATGACGCAGAATTTTTTTGATATAAGATTTACACTAGATAATTTATCAATGGCGAATTTATCATCAAAGCACATTGTGAGATTCTCTTCTGGGCATTCAGAAGGGAGTTTGGTATCGTATTTAATTAACTTAAACTCTGGTAAAATAATTTCCCAAGTGGCAGAAAGATGCCACTTAGCCGTTGTGTGAAAAAGTTCTCTTTGAAATGTCATCATGAGGAGACTATAAAAAATTATTCGTAAAATTGCAACATGCAAGTTGGTATTTTTGGTGCAACATACTTTAGAAACTCAAATGCGCCCTTGTTTGAAAAGACTATTTCATTCCTGTCTCTTGCTGTGCGTACTTCACAGTCGCAATCCAAAGAATTAAAATAATTTGCTATAACTTGACTGCCTTCTGCTCCAAACTTATGAGTTCTGAGGTAAGATTTTCTTTTGCTTTTTTTGCCAGCATCGAGAAACCAAGTCATCCATGCCTCATCTGATAAAATGTCGAGCATTTCTTTTGTGATGATCTTTTTCCCGTCCTTGTAAAAAATCCTGTAAACTTGGTTGAAAACAGGATAGGCTATGCTATAGCAGCGGAATGTATTTTTGTCTTTTTTAACAGTTTGATCATCAATTTTGAAAAAATCAGACAAAACTTCAATTTTATAATCTAGCCAAAGTTTGTTGCTATCCCTCATAGCAAGGTAGCAGTTTTTACCCCTATCGGGTTTGATTATGGAAGAACCACCCAATATTGTTCCGTACAGAGTTTGTTTCTGCGATTCCTTAAGTTGAGGTCCAGATTGGTATGTCATAATTTACCTCTAATTATATACTTTTTTCGCAAGATTTTTTCCGAAAAATGATTATAAGTTTCAACAAAATAAAGCAGCAACAATAAATATAATGTTCTTTTCTTTATAAGGAGAAATATAAATGGCAGCTACAACTACACAAGGGACCGGACCCGGTTCCGCTTCCAATATTAAGCCATTGATTATCAATGGTGCTGTAAAAACATTAAATCTCGGACCTGATGCTGTTTTGGAATCAATTTCAGGCGAAAGAAAACTCTTGAGCGTGACTGCAAGCACAGTATCTTTGACGGCATCTGACAATGCTGGCAAAGTTGTTGTTCTTAACAGGGCTGCTGGCGTAACAGTAACCCTTCCAGCTTCTGTTGGCAACGGTGATGTTTACACAATCGTTGTTGGCACAACTGTGGCTTCAAATGATGATATCATTAAGGTTGCCAATACATCTGACAGTTTTGTTGGTCGTGCGATTGCTTGCGCCGATGGCGGCAGCACTGTTAATGGCTGGGAAGTTACATCTGGCGATGACACCATTACCTTGAATGGTGGAACAAAGGGTGGTTATGCTGGCGATACCATTCAAATTATGGATATCGGCAACAACAAGTTCGTTGTCAATGCTTTCCTCAATCAGACTGCTTCCGAAGCTAGTCCGTTCAGCGCAACAGTATAAAAACGAGGTATTATGGGGGCTACGACCACAGAAGGTACAGGTCCGGGGATTGCAAGAAGAGACACCAAGGGAAGACTATCCCTTGGTGTCTCTTCTTTAATTGGTCCCAAAATAGTTGCATCTGGGATCACAACTTTGAATGGCACATCTGAATATATTTACATACCTCAACAGATTGGATTAGTTAGCGATTACTGCGTTATTTTAACAAACAACTCTTCTAATCATCCATACATTTCAAACGCTTTGTTGCCCATTTCTGGGTCAAATGAATGGAGATTCCAGATAACTGCTGGAAATAATGATGTCGTTCACTATCTTGTAGTTAAAATAGGTTAAGGAAAAATTCAAAATTTTTTAATGCAACAAAAAAAATGTAAAAAATGCAAATTTGATAAGCCTATAGAATCATTTAGAATTTGCCGTTTGTATAAAGGAATGGAGCAAGGCAGTTATAGGCGATCTGAATGTATTGATTGTGAGAAAAAAAGTTCTGATCAATTGAGAAAAATAAAACACACTGTTCCAGAAAAGCCTAAAAAGTGTGATTGTTGTCAAGAAATTACTGAAAATTTTGTTCCAGATCACAATCATGAAACTGGTAATTTTCGTGGTTGGTTATGCAGGAATTGTAATCAGGGAATTGGTAAATTAGGTGATAACTTAGAAGGATTGTTGAGGGCTGTGAGTTACATTATGAAAAACGATTTTACTCATCGTCCTTTGGTTTGAAGAATTTAATGTTTTTATCGGCCCATTCTATTGCCATGTGGGCTCCTCTGTTGAGAAGTCCTACAAGTTGAGTTGGGTTTCCGCTTCCTTCAATTGCGATGTTATCTCTTTCTGCGTTTTCGATCCAAACAAGTGCAAAAACAAGGCCATTTCTTTGTTTAAGTTCTGATGCCATTTGTCTTATTGTAAGAAGTGACATGTCTGGAAGTCCTAATTCCTTTTGTTTGGCTTTTTTTAGGTCTCCATTTGATTCAAGAACATTAGCCAGTTTCTTTTGAAGCATTTTGATTGTTTCAAATTTTTTTGTTTGTTCTATAACAATTTGATATGAAAAATCTTTTGGGTCACTTTGATTTGCAAGAACGAGCAAATTACAAGGGTAGTTTTCTTTTATTTCCGTTATTTGTACAGATAGTGCTGTAAGGGTTGCTTCTTTATTAATTTTGAAGTGAATCCAAGAATATTCCGTACTAGTGTCGATTATTGATATTCCCTCATATTTATTGAGAGTCTTTACAAGAGACTCGAATTCCTTTTCCATTAATCCTCCAAAATTCCATTATTGTCTAGAGAACGCACAAGTTGCATAAGATGTTTGCACATTCCCGGTAATTTACGAGGATTCGCAGAACCGGGATTTATTTTCGCTTCGTACTTTCTTTTCTTTCTGCCATACAAAGATCGGTCGATATGATCTTCGTAGTTGAAGCGCCAATAAAAATCTTGACACCCGCAACGAAGAACAACATCCTGATTTGTATTCAGTCTTTCAAAAAAATACTTGCTTCCATTACTTGTGGATAACTCGGCCAAATGTGGATTTTTAGAATCGTAATACCTCACATTCTTGAAAAGAATCATAGGGTTATATTCTGTACCTTTTAGCTCATTCCTTGCCAAGCCTTTCACAAATAAAGTTCTAACACCTAGGAATGGAACGAATGATAAATTTGTAATACTTATTTCGTTAACCGAATTTTGCCTTTTCCTTGTGTTTGGAAAGGCATTTACGGCACTCGTATACAATCCTTGTAGGCTTGATTCATTGAGTTCGAGCCAATTGTGGAACTTCATACATATATTTATCGGATATTCAAATTTTTCATTCAAAGTAAACTAATATATCCATAGATTTTCGGCAATCTGTAAAAAATGACGAAGTGATTTATGTCAGACAATAATCAAGATAACCTTCCAGACAAATCGTCACTAGCTGACGAGGATTTTATTGCATTTGACATGAAGCGTTTTGAGGTCAGGACTCGCCCAGCAAAGGGAGGAGGCTTAGAGAACGCCATTTTCATTGGAGGAGAGTTGCTTGATTGGACTGTTGATCTAAACAGTCTAATGGAAGCAGCAAAAATGGGGCCTCAATATATTCGTGAAGTTCAAAAGGATATAGAAAAACACTTTGCCAATTCTGTTTCTGATTTCCTCGGCAGGAAGGTTACAATTGAGGAAATCCAAAAAGCCACCAAAACTGGTTGGATTTAATTTCATTTGATTTTTAACCCTGATGGGAGGTGATTCAGCTTAAAAAATCAAATGAAATAGAAAAGGGCTGTTAGGTTGTTCCTAACAGCCCTTTTTTTTTAGTTCAACCAAGTTTTCTTAGGATCGTTCATTCTACCAAAAATTGATTCAAGAAATTTTTTGTCTTTATTTTGAATTTTTGAACTTTCTCCAGTCACTCCGCTATACATGCTTTCCTCTTCTTCTTTTTGTCTTGCAAGTTTAGCAGCATCTTGAGCAGATTTTTGCGCCAAAGCTGATTGAAAAGGAGTGCGTCCAGTAGGAGCAGTAGGAGCAGTAGGAGCAGTAGGGGCTACAGGAGAAGTAGGTTTTGGTTGCGCTTGTTGCTTTTTAAGTTCTTGCATGCCTTTTTCCCAAGAACTCAATGGCTTTTCTGGTTGTGCAGCGGCAACTGGTTGTGCGGCTTGCTGCTCAATTTCCTTTGCAACTTTTTGCCTTGTTTGCTGTCCAAATTTCATGTGTTGCTTTAATGCTGTTGCAAACTGAGCAAATTCTTCTGTAGGCAGAACACCATGTCTAGCCAAAATATTTTCATACGCACTTAGCTTATCTTGAACACTCTTAATGATTGGCTCATCACGCTTTTGATCCCAAAGTTCTTGAGAAACATCTCCACCTTGGTATCCTCGACCAGCAAACCAGTTTGTCAGATTAGTTTTTTGACGACCCAACCAGTCGCCAACTGCCCTGAAAAGGCTTTCATCGATTCTTCCCCTCAATGTTCTGTGATAAGATTCAATAACATCATCAGGATTGATTCCATTGCTCATGAAATCAACAATGTGGCTTCTTATTTCATTGAAATTTCTTACTTTTTCGCCTGAAAAAACACAATTTCTAATGTATGGATTTTGAATTGATTCTCTTTTAGGTGCGCTTGTAGTAAAGGCATCAGATGGTTCTGGCACAGTCAGAATAGGTGATTTTGATTGTTGACTGAATTGATAAGGAGTTGACACACCTGCAAATGTTGGATCTTCTATGTTATATGTACTTGGATCAGCTTCTGGAACACTAGATGGCTCGCCTTGTCGGCGGCGTGTTTGGAATTCTGGTCTATTTTCAGGATTTGCCTCGGGGGCAAGATCTTGTCCGGTTTCATCGCCAGTTTCATCGCCAGTTTC
>Ga0209296_1001868_pt1 | contig 15475 bp, 15 predicted proteins | sample S_130206_EF_Meta_FD_187319 | JGI IMG/M metagenome (GOLD analysis project Ga0209296, IMG submission 187319) | Freshwater microbial communities from Lake Simoncouche, Canada to study carbon cycling - S_130206_EF_MetaG (SPAdes) (version 2) | ecosystem: Environmental > Aquatic > Freshwater > Lake ...
CGCCCCACTCATCTAAATTAGCCTGCACTGCAAACATTGCAGCACCAGACAAGTGACTCAATATATCTGCAGCGGATATGTCAGCGCCTGAGGTATTGCTTGCAGGTACTGAAAGTCCTGTACTAATACCAGGTGCCCAAGCATATGGCATAACAGTATATTTCCACTCAGAGTCAAAATTCTTTAGGGTGGTAGATTCTGCAAATACTAAATTAAATGATATGCCCCACCAAAAACAACAACACAGTTTTATTACTAGTCTCATTAATTTACTTCCTCAATATTTTTTAAAATTTTACAGACTTTTCTAACAGTTTTCTTGGGTATTTAAACATAAATGAGTTGCATACAACTAGTGCCGGCAACTTCATGAGTCCGAATGTCCATATTTACATGTGAACTGTCTAAAAGGTTAATACAAAGAGCCCGTGATATTTCAATACCATGAGAGCATCTTCAATTAAAACTTTCTAGTTCACTTCATAATTATTTTACATAAATTGACAATATACCAGGCCAATATAGCCTCAATATTGCAGTTGTAACTACAAAATTTGTCTTTCATATTGAGGATGAATTCACTTTCATAACCTCCTAATTTGATGTTGTATGGATCAAAAAAAGCCATCATGATGATGGCTATAAATAACTACATGGAGGAACTACAATAAAACTACTATTAGTTTATCTAAAGACTTATTATGCTTTGATGATTGTTTGCTTAAAGCGTGCATTTTGCACCCGAATGGGGCCTGTTTAGCGTTACTACATTGCAATCTTTTCTATTCTTATTTTTTGGATGCTGTTTTTAATAAGCTGGAGTTAAGCTATTTTAAAAAAGTAATAGGATTATCACTCCTGTAATCATTAGTAAAATTCCCATGCCCTCTTTGTGACTTGTTTTTTTTAATAAAACATGTTTTGTCAATAGTTGTGCAAATAAAACTTCTATAAGTCCCAGGGTTCTTACATTTGCTGCAAATGTTAGTGCAAAGGCAACAAACCACATTTGCGAGGCCATTACACCAAGTAATCCACCCCAAATCGATGCTTGCCATGCTTTAAAACACTTTAAATATAATTTTCTTTGGAAAATGGACATCCATATTCCTAACAATGCAACTTGAATACATAAAGCGCACATTAAGGACCAGGTTGTTCGTACTACCAGGCTATCGTCTCCAAGAGATACTAACGCACCGCGAAAAGAAACTGCGCTTATAGCAAAAAAGCCGCCTGAAATCACACCCATTAATACTGAACTCCATATTTTTTTATCTATTACTTTGTTTTCTTTGCTAGTAGATAGAAGTATGACTCCTAGGCTAGCAATAATAATTGCTATGATTGATAGTCCTGAAAAAGTCTCATTGAGTACGATGGCTCCAAAAATTGCCACTTGTATTGGCTCTGTTTTTGTATAAGCTGTAACCACAACAAAGGAGCCTATTCGCATAGCTGCTAGCATAAATGCAGTTGCAATAATTTGTGTACTACTACCGCTGAATATGAATATTAAAAAATCTATATTCATATGTGGTGTGTCTGCACCAGTTATCCACAAAGTCCCGAGTGCCAATAGAATAGCAAAAGGAAGTCCATAAAGAAATCTGACCTGTGTGGCGCCGATAGTTCCTAATTCTTCGACTAATCTTCGCTGTATAACATTTCGACCAACCTGAAATGCCGCAGCTAGAATAGTTACTGGTATCCAAATCCAGGCTATATCCATTATTTATTGCTATCTTTAAAATAATTTGTCTATTGAGATACTTTACAACCATCCTACTTCACTAATACATTTGAATTCAATTATCTGGATTCTAATTTCTAATTTTTTTTATAGGTTTTAATAATTTAATGGGGTAATATTTGTTATCCACTAATTTCCGAGCATAATCATTTAAAAGTCTACGATTTTAATGGTCTTATGTTTCTTTTTTGAAGCCTCTCATGTGTTTTTTCTCGCCTTTCTTTTTTTACTAGTTTAACTGCGGAGGTCGCAAATGATCACAGTAGAACAATTTCTTCAATTTAATTCTAGATCTATCTTTAGTTTAAAGCCAGAAAATAAAGTTATAGATTCACTGTTTCTAATGGCTGAAAAAAATATTGGCTGCATCCTTATTATGAGTCATGGCCAACTTCTAGGAATTTTTTCAGAGCGAGACTATGCGCGAAAAGTGGTTCTTAAAGGAAAAAATAGTAATGAAACACTTCTTAGTGAAGTAATGACCCATAAAGTCATTACTATCGAACCCCATACGGGTATGGACAAATGTATGCAAATAATGACTGATCATCATATTCGACACTTACCAGTAGTTCAGGAAAACAAAGTGCTTGGCTTAATCTCAATTGGTGATGTAGTGAAGGAAATGATCCAGCAACAAAAAACTTTAATCGAAGAATTACAAAAATATATTTCTGGCTAACTCGGGCTTCGATCGTTTTCGTAATAATTATTGATTAGATTACTCATATTTTCTTTATTAAAACTCACCGATTCATTTTACTAATATGTCTCGATGAAATACAGGTAAATCAATAGATGGCGGCTCATGTCCAGATTGATAAAGCATATCACTTAAGTGGCCCCGATGAAATGTTTGATGATTAACAATATGAAGCAAGATATCACTCCTATTCATTTCACCACTGCCGCCATCTACAAAGTTAAAAAATACTTTTTCGTTTAGTTGTTGCTCATTTAATGAATTTGCATATGAAATATACCAATCTCCTATCTCATTTAATTGATGAGAATACTGATCAAGAGTCTCTATTATTTGGCTGCGCCTAGAAGTATACCCATGATCTTGTCCTAATAAATGCCCCTGCCAGATCCGATTAATAATATTCATATGAGCTAAGGTTGGCAAAATGCCCCCAAAGGCGGCTTCACGTTTTTTTGTAATTTCGCTGATAGGTAGTTCATCAATAGTTTCTAAAATCCGACTATTTGCCCATTTGCTATAACAAGCAAGTATGTGGATATTTTGAACGAACAACATAATCTACTCTTTTCTATTGATTAATTTTTAGACTTTTAAATATAATTCTGAAATATTAAGTACACACATTCGTTATCAATCCTCTGCCATAGGGGCCACTTAATAAGTTGATAATTTAAGAACTCTTCTAAGGATGAATTTATTACTCGAACTCGTTAGTGAAGGGCATGTTTAATTGCTATTTTTACTAAATTTTGTAATGAGTTGACTTTCAATTTTTCCATTACGCGGCCTTTGTGTACTTTTACAGTTGCATTTGAAATTTCTAATTTTTTTCCTATTTGCTTACTTAGTAAGCCATTTATCAATAATCTACATACTTCTTTTTCCCTCTTTGTAAGAGTATTGTAGGCTTTCACTACCTCTTCAGCTTCTTGTAAAAACAAATAATTTTTTTCATCTTTTTGTATAGCTTTTGAAATAACAAGTAGTAAGTCATCTAACTGAAACGGCTTAAAAATAAAATCCATGGCACCATACTTCATACTATCAACTATTTGCTGTTGATGGCTATGACCACTAACAAAAATGATTGGCGTCTTAATACCCCGTAAAATCAATCGGTTTTGAATTTCAATGCCATTGATGCCTGGCATTTCCATATCTAAGAGGATTACTGCAGGCGATCGCTCCCTCAAGTTTTCTAAAAAGCTTTCGCCATTTGTATATTCTTCGACTAGATAACCCTGCTCATTTAATATTCTTGAGATTGCCTTTCTGATTGATGCATCATCATCAATCAGAAAAACATGTTTAGATTTATTTAACAATTGTTCTTATTTTGAAGTTTATATGTTTTAACAATTTTGATGTTATTTTTTATCATTCTGCTTAATCTAACATATCCATGCGAAATTTTTGCCCTTTTTGGCCCTTTAATTGTCAAAATTTTTAAGCCTCAAGTTTTACTTGCTTCAGTGTTATCGTACTTGATGATTGAACTTCAAACTTTATCCTTCTTCCAATAGTATCCTCACGATTGATGGTACCACTATATTTTGCATTGACGTGCTTACAGAGTAATAGACCTATGCCCACTCCTGAATTTTTCATTGCACTGAAAAGTTTGAATAATTTTAATTTAAATATTCCCTGAACACCTCCCACATTATTAATAATCCAAAGAATTACTAGTTCGCCTTTCCGAAATACTTAAATAGATGTTTTATTGCTCAAACTATCAAAAAGTAGTAGTGATTGTTTTCCTTTTGAGTAAATCAATAATTTTCTAGTTTTTTTTCTTAGCTCTTACAAATTCATGTTCATTTGAATTTATTTAACAGACTTTTTTTGACCTTAACAGGCCTTATTTTTTTGGAGTCAACCAAGCTTGGAGTTTTACCAAATTAATCTGTCAAGGTAAATGTATTAGCCCCCTTACTCGAAATTGTAATAATTCTAGTGATTATTTATCGAGCTCCAACGCTTTGGATTTTTATCGCTCACACTTCATACTTAATTTATTCATTACTTAGGTAACTTACCATAACGAAGATAGGGTAATTTGATATCAAGCTCGCCATATTTTACCTTGGCTTGCTCGTCATTTAAAGCCAAGCCGACAATGACATCTTGGCCTGGCTCCCAATTTGCAGGGGTTGCCAATGGTACCCCCTCAGTTATCTGAATAGCATCTAAGGCCCTTAGAATTTCGGCAAAGTTCCGACCAACGTTCATTGGATACGATATGCTGAGTCTCAATTTTTTATCGGGGCCAATAATAAATACTGTTCTAACAGTTGCACTGTGAGCAGGTGTTCGACCGTCAGGTAAGTAAGCGTCTCCCGGCAACATATCATAAAGTTTTGCAACCTGCAAAGAAGTATCGTCAATTATTGGGAAATCAGCTGGTACACCAGCAAAACTAGCAATATCTTTTTTCCATTTTTGATGCTCTTCTACGCTATCAACAGAAACGCCTATGACTTTAGTATTGCGTTTGGCAAACTCTGAGGCTAACCGCGCAACTACACCAAACTCAGTGGTACAGACTGGCGTGAAATCTTTCGGGTGCGAAAATAAAATCGCATAGCTGTCACCAATCCAATCATGAAATCTTATGGTTCCAGCTGTAGAATCCGTTGTAAAGTTAGGTACAACATCGTTAATACGTAGTGACATGATTATTCCTTAATATAGTTTCTATTGCAGTTCAAAACGCGTTGGTAATTTAGTTAAAAATTAATTTCTAGGACGCCTCCTATCCCTGCTTACTTAATCCTAACTATTAATTCTGAAGGCTACAGACTAAAAATTATTACAGATTATCTTCTTTACATAAAGGAATATAAAGCTATATTGTTATTACTTTAAGAAATAACAATCCGTTTTAAATTTAAATCTTTCTTTACGCTTATTCTCCGAATTCCTAGGTAGAAATATAAAAGCCACCTAAAGTATTTATGGTGGCCTTAGCTAAAACCAAGATGGTATCAGGACATCTTATCTTTATGTAAAGATGTTATTGAACGACAAAACAATATAACTATGACTGTTGCAGCTAATACCTCAACTACTATAAAGCCTACAACATCATTTGGAGCAATACCCACAAAAGTATTAGTAAAGCTTCTCGCCAAAGCAACGGCTGGATTGGCAAAGAAAGTGGAAGAGGTAAACCAATATCCTGCCGTAACAGTTAGGGCAACAAGCATAGGTACCCTGTCTTTTGCATCTTTATCACCAATACGGATCACTGAGAGTAATACTAAAGTTGAGATAAATTCACTTACCCAAATTCCTAGTCCTGTTCTAACCTTAGTTGACTCTTGAATGATGGGTAGACTGAACATAATATGTGTCATTAATATTCCAGTAATAGCACCACTGAACTGACAAGCCCAATACCCCAACATCTTTTTCAAATCTAAATAGCCCATTTTCCAAAACATCAAAGTCACAACGGGATTAAAGTGAGCTCCTGAGATTGGTCCTAGTAAAACGATCAGCACATAAAGGCCTGCTCCAGTAGCTATACTATTTCCTAGAAGAGCCACTGCCGCATTGCCAGCGCCTAATGTCTCACCCATCAAACCAGAGCCTGCTACTATTGCCAATAGTAGGGCGGAACCAATAAATTCACAAACATAACTTTTCATACTTTTGAGTGAATTTCTTTTAAGCTCATTGAATCTAGTTTTTCTAAAGGCATTGAAGCAAGAAGATCAATCCGTTTTTTTAGCCCGTTCATCACATGAGTAAATGCGGCTTTCTTTTCTAAATCAGTTCCCTTTACTTGCGATGGGTCAGGGAAGCCCCAATGCGCCGTTGAGGGCTTACCTGGCCAGAATGGACATTGCTCACCGGCCGCATTATCACAAACAGTAATAATAAAATCCATCTTTGTGGCATCTGGTAAGCCATACTCATCCCATGACTTAGACCGTAATTTACACTCTTCGTAACCCATCTCTAATACTAACTCTCTAGCAATCGGGTTTATAGATGTACTGGGTGTAGAGCCCGCTGAATAACCTACAAACTTACCGCTTGGGTGAGTAGATGCTAATGCTTCACCTAATACCGAGCGAGCCGAGTTATGCGTACATAGAAAAAGAATGTTGTATTGTTTCATATGACTTTGGCTTTCTTTAGAGGTTTAGCAGGAATACATGATTTACCGCCACAGCAGTTATCTAATAAAAATTCGCTTAATTTTTTAACATGTACGGCATTAGGGCGATAGATCAAATAACGACCCTGACGCGCTACTAATAAGAGATCAGCATCTACTAAGTCTTTTAAATGAAAACTCAGCGTGGCATTAGGTATACCAAGAGTTTCAATAATCTCACTTGGCGTTAATCCGTTATCTCCTCGCTGAACAATGAGGCGAAATACATTCAGGCGTGTCTCTTGCCCGAGTGCGAGGAATGCAGAAATAGCATTATTATTATCCATATTTCCAATTATATGGAAATATATGACATTTTTATGAAATCTAGTTTCTAATTGATAATTTGGGTAATTCCAACCACTTTTTTAATTAATATGCATTTATGACCGAACTTCCTAATATCGATAATGAACTCTTTCATCAGCCAAGTCTTGATGAATTTCAAAGCAACTTTTTCCAGAATCATCCGCCTAAGATATTACTTTTATATGGCTCACTTCGAAAAAGATCGTTTAGTCGCCTTCTCTCAGAAGAAGCAGAAAGATTATTGAAAACAATGGGCTGTGAAACACGGTTTTATAATCCTTCGGGACTACCACTGGTAGATGATGCTCCTGAAACGCACCCCAAAGTAGTGGAGCTAAGAGAACTTGCAGAGTGGTCAGAAGGAATGGTTTGGAGTAGTCCTGAGCGTCATGGAGCGATGACCGGATTGATGAAAACACAAATAGATTGGATACCCTTAAGTGTGGGAGCTGTAAGACCCACACAAGGCAAGACTCTCGCCTTATTACAAGTAAGCGGTGGATCACAATCGTTTAATGCCGTTAATCAAATGAGAGTTCTAGGCAGATGGATGAGGATGATTACTATCCCAAATCAATCCTCCGTCCCCAAAGCATTTTTAGAATTTGATGATAACAATCGAATGAAGCCTTCAGCCAATTACAATCGTGTAGTTGATGTGATGGAAGAGCTGGTTAAGTTCACTTTATTGACTCGATCCTTTTCTACCTATTTGACCGATCGCTACAGTGAGCGAAAAGAGAGTGCCGAGGAGCTGTCTCAGCGGGTTAACCAAAGGTTAATTTGATTAGTTTGTCGTTTTAAACTACAAGCGGAGCCTTGTGATGTCAAAGTTGCAATTCGTATTAGAATTCACCCTGCTAAGCGAAATAAACAAAAAGTAGTAATTAAAATTGTGTGATTTATAAATCCCTAATTTTTACAGCACTTTAGATGTTTTCCTAAAAACCTCAAGATGCAGAATTGCCGCTATCTAACGAATTTATCGCTAAAATAATACAATTTATCCACGCAAGCTTATGAATATCTCTAATAGCCAATCCCCTCCAATCCGACTTAATCCACGTCAGATTGCCTATTACTTCCTCAATAATAACCTTCCTGCGTACGACAATAACGTTAGTCTAGCCGTTCGGATTACCAACCAATACGGAAAACTTAGCAAATTAATAGCGCATATTATTATTTTGGCCATTTTCTCTATGGCCATCTTTCGAGTTTTAGAAAATCAACTTTGGGATTTAATCGGTCTTCCTAACCTTGCAAAAACTCTCCTTATCCTATTGTTATCTATTTTTACTATTGAATATCTGGGCCGACTTTGGTCTGCCCCAGATATTTGTACCGACTTACCAGAAGAAGTTGATGATTTCAGAGAGTACCTAGCCGATCACAACTATCGCTTCTATTATGTAATTTCATTTTTGGGAATTATTGATCTTCTAGTCATCCTCAGTACTCTTCACAACATCATTAGTGGGGACCTCAATTCCTGGCCAAATTATGTTGTTATTTTAGGTTTATTCAAATTAAGTCGCTATATCCCAGGAATTGAAATTGTTGGCGCGGTAGTAAAAAAGGAGCGACAAATCTTGATGGCCTCATTGTTCTCTCTGGGATTATTAGTCGTTATTTTGTCAACCGCTCTTTATTTGGCAGAACGCAATGTACAACCTGAAGTTTTCAAAAATATTCCCACAGCCTTATGGTGGGGCATCGTTACCATGACTACAACTGGCTATGGCGACATAACTCCCATAACTCCAATTGGCCGAATTGTAGGTGGTATAGCCATGTTAGGCGGTATTGCAATGCTGGCAATACCTGCAGGTATTTTGGCGAGTGGGTTCGCCGAAGAAATAAGACATCGCGAACAAATCAGTAATTGGCAAATCATTTCCAATTTGGAATTATTCAAAGACCTTGATAGCAGTTGTATAGCTGATATTACGCGTCACCTAAGATCAGTAGTTCTCCCAAAAAATACGGTTGTATTTAAGAAAAACTCGGTGCCTGATGCAATTTATTTTATCGCCGATGGAGCGGTTGAAGTGCAAATTTATCCTAGACCGCCCTCGACTATTACCTTGCAAAAAGGGGATGTATTTGGTGAGACTGGATTATTAGAGAATCGTAAACGCAACGCTACTATCAAAACGATTCGCGCCACGCGTTTAATGGCTTTAGATTTGCAAGACTTTCATCGCCTTGCCAACGATCACGCTTCTTTAAAGAAAAAGGTTGAATGCATTAACTTATCCCGCAAAACCACGTAATTGCTGTGGTTCAGGGCAGAATCGACCAAGGCCGTAGATACCTAATTCGTAATTGCAATCCCAATCATTTCTTTTTTAAAAGATCAAACGCCATGACCTCTGATATAAGTCTCCAAAAACTTAATCTGATTATCTTGATGTTCCATAATGCTTTTGACAATATCGCCTACTGAAATAACTCCAATTACTTTATTTTTTTCTACGACGGGTAAATGCCTAATATGTTTGTGAACCATAATAGCCATACACTCTTCCAAAGAGTTAGTCAGTGATATTGTGAGTGGCTTGGCGGTCATAATTTTTGAGACCACTGTTTGCTTTGCATTGCTATTTGGTAACAATACCTTAATGGCGCAATCTCCTTGAGAAACAATTCCCACTAATACTCCATCATCAATGACCAGGACTGATCTGACGCGGTTATCACGCATCAATAACAAAGCAACTTCTACAGAATCAGATGATCTTACAGAGAAGATAATATTGTTTTTTTGATCTATACATTGTTTTACAGTGGTCATAACAGTCTCCTAATCTTTACTAATTATAACTTCTAATAACAACCAAGGCCGAGGATCCCCACCGCCAAGCCCCTATGCACTACTCGATTAATACCTCCTATTACCGGCGCTTGAATTATTAGTAAGTTAGGTCAGTAAACAAAAACACGTAAAACATAGCATTACTATTTAATTTTTGATATTCTGAACCTTTCTAATTCAACTTATTTTCCTTGAATATATTCTGGATATCACTCTTACTGGCAGGTTTTTTGGAGATTGGTTGGCCACTTGGCTTAAAGCTCGCCGACCTCCCCGGTATGAAAATATGGGGAATAATTGTGGCGCTTCTTAGCATGACACTCAGTGGTCTACTGCTTTGGTTTTCACTTAAGGAAATTCCAATTGGAACAGCCTATGCCATATGGACTTCTATTGGCGCTGTTGGTACTTTCACTATTGGTGTTCTGGTTTTTGGAGATCCCAATATTCCGCTCCGCTGGCTGGGTGTTGCCTTCATCCTGCTTGGAGTAGTTTTGCTAAAGATGGGATAGCCGTGTCAAAAGAAAAAGCCTGATGGAGCAGAAAATTTGATTCTTAATGACCCGATGCCTAATCAACTAGGACCTAGAGCGTTAATCCTATCTTGTAAGTTAACCCAACAATATAGGTATAAAGTGGAATTCCTAAGATGATATTGAAGGGAAAAGTTATGCCCAATGACATACCCATATACAAAGCAGGATTTACCTCAGGAAGTGCGTGTCTTAATACAGCTGGCACGGCAATATAAGAAGCGCTCGCGGCAAGTACCATCAATAAAATGGTATCGCCCATTGGCAAGCCTAACAATTTACAAAGCCCCAATGCGATAGAGGCATGAATTAGTGGAGCGCCAATCGCATATAAAAAAGTGATTGGCGGTTTTCCTTTTAATCCCTCAAAGTTCTTAGCCGCCATTAAACCCATATCGAGCAGAAAGAAAGCAAGCATTCCTTTGAATAAATCGATTGAAAATGGAGCCATTATTTTTTGCCCACTATCACCACTTACCAAACCAACGATCATAGAGCCCAACAATAAAAGCTGTGCGCCATCCGTAAATGATTCGTGAAAAACCTTTGACAATGCTACTGACTGCTTTGAATTTGTTGTTGATGCTCTCGCTTTATTCGCTAATAAGATTGCCAAGATAATTGCAGGTGACTCCATAAGAGCCATTGCGGCAGCCATATGTCCACCAAACTCGATGCCATTTTGATCAAGTGCTTGCGTCGCAGTAATAAAAGTAACAGCGCTAACAGAACCATAGGTGGCCGAAATGGCAGCCGCATCATAGTTATTGAGTTTGGTTCTTAAAACTAAATAACCTATCAAGGGAATGATGATTGCCAAAAATATTGCCAAACCAAGCGCCAGAGCAATCTCAAGAGTAAATCCTGATTTTTGGAGCGCAAAGCCACCCTTTAAACCGAGAGCCATCAAAAGATATAAGGATAAAAATCTAGCTATAGGCTGAGGAATCTCTAAATTAGATTTTACAGCGCCAGCAAAAGCACCAAATATAAAAAAGAGAATTGCTGGATCTAAGAAATTGCTCATATCTTCTGTATCTTAAGTATTTTTAAAATTATTGTATCTACCCCACAAAGCCTGATGAGTAAATATAGACCTTTGATTTTTCAGTGCCTACGCTAAATTAAAAAATAAAGATTTGCATTTTAAACAACATCTACGAAGGCAGGGATGAGAAATTAACTATCCTTTTAAAGGATTGCTCCTGATAGAGATATCCAAGAAAAATGGAGCTAAACCAAACCCAGCACTAGGTACTATTATTAATTTTAGGTTGATAGCCTAGGCAAGCTATATTGGTATTTACCAAAACTTGTGCGTCTGGAGTAGTCTTTGATTTAATTTCATACAGCTTACAGCCATAGGGAAACTTCTTGTCCCAGGTTATATAGAAAAATTTACAAGCTTTACAGTTCATCCAAACACTCCAACATCAATCTATAGACAACATAAAATTTGCCACATATAAAGCAGGATATTATTTAATTTTGGCGGCTAGGGACAGAATCAGCCAAGGCCTAGGATGTCAGATTTTGCCTAACTACTTCTCATAGCCCTCTCTAGGCAAACAGATATATGCTCATATTGCTTTAAAGCTTTAGCTGTCGGAGTAACAAACTTCTTACGGCCATCGGACTTGTCTTCATTTAGCTTTACATAGCCCATCGCGACTAAATTCTTAATACGCCCATGAAGTGTGGCTTGTGAACCAAGCTTACTTAAGGAGATTAAATCACCGACCAATAGACCTTCACCTTGCGAAGCGGCTAAAGTAATTTTATTGAGAAGTTGCTCTTCGATTATGTTTATTTTTTTGCTGGGATTAATACGATCTAGGTTATCCAAGTATTTCAAAAATCGAATATAGGCGTAGGGTTTAATAGGCTTCATTGCCACCTCCTATAACTGGCTTTAACATAAGCCAATTTATCTTTAGCTATCGCTGAACCCTTTAAAACTAAAAAGGATGTAACAAAAAAATTTTGCATTCTAACTTTCCTTAATAAGCATTTCAATTAAACTTCATTAAGCTGTTTGAGTCTTATCCAACAATTTTTATAATCGTAAAAATTATTTATACCTTTTTACAACTCCAATATAGAGTTAGTTATATTCTCAATAAATCAGAAGTTAATTGATTATTATTCTGTTTTTTACTGAATATTTAATTAGCAAACTATCCTTTTAAAGGACACTTCATCACACAGAGATCCGTTCAGTGTCGATTAAGACTACGCTGAACACAAACTGTCAAAAAGGATAGCCCATCGCACTCGTAGTATTAGAACTCTGAGAGCCAACAAGAAGCGCTGGATTAAAGTGGGAGCACCATCAACAACTTCTATTAAAAATAGCCGAACAAGTGGGCTATGGATACTCTTGGAGGCATGGAGCAAATCTACCAAAGCCTAGGATTCTAACCCTTATGACTCTTCAAATAATCAATTACCCAACTTGGATCACTATCACTCGGGAAGATGGGGTAGTGAACCGCCTCGATTACTCCATTGTTCGCAATGAGCGTTACTCGCTTTAATAGTTTCATTCCAGCCGCAACAAAGGTTGGCAAATTTAATACCTTTTGAAATTGATAGTTGACATCACTAACAACTTGAAATGGCAAATGAAGTCTATCTACCATCTCTTTTTGATATTCCGTAGGTTGAACACTCAAGGCTAAAACTTCTGCGCCCAATTCTTGAAGCTCCTGATAGTGATCTCTAAATGAACAGCTTTGTGGCGTACAACCCCGCGCGCCAGGAATTTGATCCCAACCCTCTGGTAGCGCCACATTGGGTTGCCCTGTCATTGGGTAACAGTAGACAACCAATTTACCTTTAATGTCCGCCAAATTAATGGCCTTACCATTGCTGGCATTTAAAGATAAATTGGGTAGTTTTAATCCCTTCAAATGATTGGTTGAACCATCATCTTGAGGAATGGGTAGATCTGTAGGAAGCTGGTTTAGATTTGTCATAGATAAATTCTATACAAAACTTCAATTAAATGTGATTTTTTTTGGTGTTTCGGGGGTGCCTAATCCTAGGGAAATTACTGGGGCGTCTTATTGCTAAAAAAATTCTTAAATGGTTTAGTTGGGTTATGAATAACGGTAGCCTATTAATTTCTTTACCAAATACCAGCAATGCTTTCGGGGAGGTTTCTTTTATAGGTAACTTGAGATTATTAACGCACTCCTTTCTTAATAATCAAGAACTTAACATCACTGGTTTATTGATCTATAAAACAAGCAGTTTGCTCAAGTCATAGAAGGGGATGAAACTGCTATTGAGCATATTTGGAGTAAGATTCAACGAGATTCTCGCCACAAAGATATCCAATTACTAACTAAAGAACCTATTCTTAATAGAAGTTTTACCAAATAGTCTATGCGCTTTCCTGAGTCTGATAAGGTGCTTGAATACTTCCCAGATATAACCTAAGCTTTTAAGGACATAGAAATGCAAACGAACCATCCTCTTTTTAAGATACTGGCTCACTAAAACTGTCTTTGTCCTTTAAAAGGACATATAAATCAACGCTAATTATGCGGTTGAAATCTATCCCAATTAGTTCTATAGTAAGTACATGGTCAAAAAACGCATCTTCAAAACATAAATTTTTTCTAAGTGTTTTAAAAAGTCCGATCTTTCAGATACAGATCTGCTAGAAACGACCAAGGAAATTAAAAAGGGCCTATATGATGCAGACATGGCGGTAATGTTTATAAGAAACGTAGCTATTGTTATAGGGGAAAGAGTCGTGGTACCAGAACAGTTGTTGCAACCAAGCTCAATGACCATCGGTGTTATGCCTTTGCAAAAAACCGATGAGTAGCGATTCATTTTAATAGTGGATGATTTGAGCAATATCTTAGCGATTTATACTCATCAAATATTCTCTGACCTGTCTTCTTGAGAGAAGTAATATCAATAGATTATATAAATAACTTAAATAGTATTTGTGCTAATAGTCGTAATCTGAATTGTATTAAGTCCATTAACTCTAAGCTAATTAGCGGGGAATTCCACAACAAACTTAGCGCCTTCACCATGAGCTTCCTCATAATGGATCAATCCACCATTTCTAGTGACAATGTGCTTACAAAGCCATAGCCCTAGCCCCATGCCTGCTTGTCTAGTGGAGCTCAATAACTCAAAGAGGTGAGGTTTGAATTCATGGGGAACTCCAGTGCCATTGTCTGAAACAGTTAAGTGGACTGATTCTCCAGCACTAATAGCTTCAATAGTAATTAAGCGTTGGCGCTTTCCTGAGTTTGCTAAAGCCTGTGCGGCGTTATTCACCAAGTTCAATATCACTTGTTCAATTTCTGCTGGATTGACCTTAATTACTAAATCATCATCAACTCGAAGTTGAATTTGGATATTCTTAGATTTAAGTTCTGGTTTAACAATGTCTAAAACTTTAGATATTAAATCACCCAATGGAATTTCTTCGGCATTGGTTTCTCCCTCTGTAAATATTGACCTTAGTGATTTAACCATCGTAGTCGCCCTCTTGTTGTCATCTTCTAGGGAGTCTAAAATTTCTTTTCCCAACTCTGGATTCAGAGCGCCTTTTTCTAATTTCATTTTTAAAAACTGAATATTGAGATTAGACGCTCCAAGAGGTTGATTGAGTTCGTGGGCAATTGATGCCGATAAAGCACCAGTAGCCGCAGTTTTGTTGGCCTTCATCAGACCATAGATGAGGCGCTCCTTTTCTTTTAAAAGCTCAGTAATTTTTTCATTCTCTTCTTTAGTAACCTTTAAGGCATTGGCAATTTGATTTTCTTTTCTAATTTGTTTTTCTAAATAAAAACTGCCTAGCGCCACATAGACTAATATCGTACTGCCATATCCAATCCATAAAAGAGTTAAAGCTAGTGCATCTTGGGCATATAAAAAGAAATTGGTTTGAGTACTTCCAATCAACACCCAAAGTGTTCTACAAGTTTCTCCTAGTAAAGTAAATGCTGTTAAAAAAATCAGCCATCTCACAACTATAGTTCGGTCGACTTGGTAATACTTTCTCAACTCCCAAATTTGCCATATCAAAAATAACTCTTGAGTAATTGTTATTAATGCCACACGATGCTTAAAGGTGTCTGCTGTTACTCTCAAGTAGTCATAAAAAAAGAAAATAAGGACTGGCATGAGCCATAAAAGCAAAGCTTGATTCTTGGTG
>Ga0209296_1001870_pt1 | contig 15472 bp, 23 predicted proteins | sample S_130206_EF_Meta_FD_187319 | JGI IMG/M metagenome (GOLD analysis project Ga0209296, IMG submission 187319) | Freshwater microbial communities from Lake Simoncouche, Canada to study carbon cycling - S_130206_EF_MetaG (SPAdes) (version 2) | ecosystem: Environmental > Aquatic > Freshwater > Lake ...
TCTGACTATATCTCCCCGATGCAGTCCGAGACGATGCTGGACAGTCCTTTTAAGACCCGACCAGTCACGAATCAATGACCACTAAGCCCAGAAAGCCCAAAGCCCTACGAGGGGCAACCAAGCCAAGGCTTCACAGTCCACTTCTCAAGGGCGAAAACAAGCTCCAAGATGTCCTAGACCTATGCGAGATTGTTAAGATACCTTTACTGCCTTGGCAGGAGTTTGTGCTTAAAGATATCTTGACTGTAGACAAGAAAGGGCTCTGGATTCGTAAGACAAACCTGATTCTTGTAGCTCGACAGAACGGCAAGACTCACTTAGCCAGAATGTTGATCTTGGCTCACTTGATTAAGTGGAATACCAATGTCCTCATCATGTCATCAAACAGAAGCATGGCTTTGGACACCTTCCGACAGATCACTCACCTATTGGAGACTAATGACCACCTTAAAGGATTTGTCAAACAGATCAGACATGCCAACGGCACAGAGTCTATTGAGATGTTATCTGGAGCAAGGCTCGATGTTGTTGCAGCAACTAGAGACGGCTCTCGTGGTAGATCAGTCAATGGACTCTTATACATCGATGAAATCCGAGAGATCACCGAGGATGGATTCAGAGCTGCTACTCCTACAACTAGAGCTCACCCAAATTCTCAAACGCTTCTTACCTCTAATGCAGGAGACGCTTTCAGCACTGTACTCAACGACCTACGAGAGCGAGCCATCGATTACCCACCAAAATCGTATGGCTTCTATGAATACTCAGCACCTCAGTATTGCAAGATAACTGATCGCAATGCATGGGCTTTGGCTAACCCCTCTTTGGGATACACCATCACAGAAGAAGCGATTGAAGAAGCGATTGCTACTTCGCCGATTGAAAACACGCGCACTGAAACTCTTTGCCAGTGGATTGATTCTCTAAGTAGTCCTTGGCCTCATGGCGTGTTGGAAGATACCTCGGATAGCACACTAGAAATGGCTGTTGGGGCTTATACTGTATTCGGTTTCGATGTCAGTCCTTCACGCAGGAACGGATCATTAGTCGCAGGACAGTTACTCTCAGATGGGAGGATTGGCATCGGGATCTTAGAGACTTACAGCTCTCAGGTAGCCATCGATGAGTTAAAGATGGCAGCAAGTATAAAGGCATGGTGCGACATATATAAGCCTCGTTTAGTCTGCTTTGACAAGTACGCCACGCAGACAATCGCGGATCGCTTAGGCAATGCTGGAGTTATGGTAGAAGATGTCTCAGGGCAGCAGTTCTACAAAGCCTGTGGAGATCTCTTAGAAGGTTTGGTCAATGCTCGTGTAGTCCACAATGGGCAAGCAGAACTTATCCAGCAGATGAATAACTGCGCAGCTAAAGTTAATGACAGTGCTTGGCGCATTATTAAAAGAAAGTCTGCTGGAGATATCTCAGCACCTATTGGCTTGGCGATGGTTGTCTCCAAGTTAATGATCCCAGTGGCTAAACCTCAAATCTATACTTAGACACGCCCTAGCATATTGTCTAATCTCTTGACAAATGCTACACTTTCTGTCTATGGGTAAATTATTGCAAGCGTTTGGTTTAGAGTCTAAACCACAATTACAAGCTCAGTCCGCGCCACAAGTTCTTGGCGAGTATTCACCTTACGCAATGCCTTTCCAATATGCCTATGTAGGCAGAGCAGAAGCGATCTCTGTGCCAGCCTTAATGCGTTGCAGAAACCTTTTAGCAGGAACTATTGGAGCAATCCCATTAGAGCTCTACAAGAAATCTACTAATGAAGAACTTGGCTCACCTGCTTGGTTAGAGCAACCTTCTTACTCACAACCTCGATCAGTAACGATTGCATGGACTGTTGATTCACTTTTATTTTATGGTCAAGCCTTCTGGAAGGTTGTCGAGGTCTATCAAGAAGATGGCAGACCTTCTCGCTTTGAGTGGATTGCTAACAATCGCGTTACTATAACTTTGGATGCAACTAACACCTTTGTTAAGTCTTATGCAGTCGATGGCACTACTTTGCCAATGGATGGCTTAGGATCTTTGATTACATTCCAGTCATTAAGTGATGGAATTCTTAACACTGGAGTTTCAACAATCCGCGCAGCCATCGATGTCCAGAAAGCAGCAGCGATTGCAGCCAGCACTCCAATGGCAACTGGTTACATTAAAAACACTGGTGCTGATCTAGATCCTAAAGAAGTTTCTGGATTACTAGCTGCATGGAAGCAAGCGCGTAACAATCGCAGCACTGCTTACCTAACTTCTACACTTGAATATAACCCAGTTTCTTTCTCACCTAAAGACATGATGTACGGGGAAGCAATTTTTAACCTTGCTACAGAATGTGCAAGATTGTGCAATGTGCCCGCTTATTATGTTTCAGCAGATCAGAATAACTCTATGACTTATGCAAATGTTCAAGATGAGCGCAAACAATTCTTAACATTATCTTTACAGCCATTCATTACAGCGATTGAAGATCGTTTGTCTATGGATGATATTACTGCTCGTGGCAATGTAGTTAAGTTTGACATTGATAAGAACTTCCTACGCACTGATCCACTTCAGGAACTAGCAGTGATCGAGAAACTTTTAACCCTGAATCTGATTACTCCAGAGCAGGCTATGGAAATGACTGACCTAACACCTAATGGAAGCCAAGGTATGCAATGAACCAAGTAGTTACCTTCTCTGTTGATTTAACAGCAGACTCAGCAAGTCGCACAGTATCAGGCAAGATTGTGCCGCTAAATGTTGAAGCAGGATCAACCAATATGGGCAAAGTAATCTTTGCTTCTGGATCTATTGATATTGCAGATCCTAAGGCAATCAAGTTGCTAAGCCAGCACGATACAAAGAAGCCTCTAGGTCGCATGGTTTCATTCAGCGAATCAGAAGATGCAATCAACGCAGTATTCTCTGTAAGTCGCTCACAGCGCGGTACAGAAGCACTAATCCTTGCAGAAGAAGGATTGCAATCAGGTTTGAGTATTGGGGCAGAAGTCCTAAAGTCAAAGATTAAGGACGGCGTTACTTATGTTTCTGCTGCTCGCTTGGTCGAAGTAAGTTTAGTAACAGAGCCAGCCTTTAAGTCTGCTCAGGTTACTGATATTGCAGCAGAAGAATCTGCTGTAGAAGAAATCACCCAACCAACAGAAAGCGAGACAGCCACCGTGGAAAACACCACTCCAGCAGTCGAAGCAACACCAGTTGAAGCACCAGCGGTTGAAGCTGCTCGCCCAACTGTTTCAGCAGCATACTTTACAAAGCCACGCATTGAAGTAACAGCAGCTAAGTATGCAGAAAACACAATCCGCGCAGCACTAGGTGATGAGTCAGCTCGTCAATACCTATTAGCAGCAGATGACACAACAGATAACGCTGGTCTAGTACCAACACGCCAATTATCTGAAATCATCAACCCACTCGGTACAACAATCCGTCCTTCAATTGATGCAATCTCTCGTGGAGTATTGCCAGATGCAGGTATGACTTTCGAGATCCCAAAGATCACAGTAATGCCAACAGTTGGTGAAGTTGCAGAAGGCGCAGCATTTACAGAGACAGATCAGAACTCAGCGTTTCTATCAGTGTCAGTAAAGAAGTACGCTGGACAGCAGACATTCTCTGTCGAATTGCTAGATCGTACATCTCCAGCATTCTTTGATGAGCTAGTTCGCAACATGGCAGCAGCTTACGCAAAGACAACAAACGCAGCAGTGAACGCTGCTCTTATTGCAGGTGCAACAGCAGATGCAACTACAACAGTTACATATCCAACAGCAGCAGAATTGCTAGGAATTGTCGCTCGTGGTTCAGCTTCTGTTTATGCAGCAACAGCAGGACTACCTAACCCATTTGCTCGCAACATGGTTGTATCAACAGGACAATGGTCAAACATCATGTCTCTCAACGATGCAGGTCGTCCAATCTACACAGCATCACAGCCAATGAACGCTGGCGGTCAAGTAGCACCAACATCACTAACAGGTAATGTTGCAGGACTTAACCTCTATGTTGATCCAACAAACGCTGGCGATGGCGATGGAACAATTCTTATCGTGAACCCAGATGCTTACACATGGTACGAGTCACCAACATACCGCCTACGCGCTGAATCAACAGCAGCAGGACAGGTAACAATCGGCTACTACGGCTTTGGAGCAATCGCTACTAAGGTCGGCGCAGGCGCATTCAAGAACAACAAGGCGTAAGCCACACTTAAGTCACTCTGGGGAGTAGTAGCCCTCTACTCCCCAGAGTCTTTAGAAAGGTATGGGAATGGCACTTACAACTGTTGCAGAACTCCGTAGCACTCTCGGAGTCGGTACTTTGTACGCTGATGCCACCCTTCAAGAAGTCTGTGATGCAACAGATGCAGTCTTAATTCCTATGCTCTGGGCTCCTAAGTGGTTTCCAGTAGCACACAGCAATATCGTAAGCGAAGGCACTTTATACTTTGACATTCCAGTAAAAGACATATTCTATGTCGGGCAGACTGTAACGATTTCTAACTCTGGCACTAAATACAATGGATCTAAAACTATTACAGGTGTCGGTGCTTATTCATTTTCAGTAGCAACAACTCACACAGTTGCTCAGGCTAAACATCCTATTGAGCCATTCGGTACAGTAACAGCAGAGACTTACACAGACTGGACTACCGACATGGCAGTTCAGCAAGCAGCTCTTATGATATCTGTTGAAATCTGGCAAGCGCGAACAGCCACTCTCTCTGGCAGTAACGCAGTCGATTTCCAGCCAAGCCCTTACCGAATGAGCGCACAGCTTCTCGCTAAGGTGCGAGGATTGATTGCACACGCGCTAGACCCTCGCTCAATGGTGGGCTAATGCCTCCAGTATCGATAACTACACTCCGCACTACTTTAGCCACCGCGCTAGTAGATAATACTAAATATCAAACTTTTGCTTTTCCTCCTGCCACCGTTCTTGCTAACTCTGTGATCGTATCTCCAGATGATCCTTATCTAACACCTAGCAACAATCAGCACATCACTATTAGCCCTATGGCTAACTTTAAGATTATTATTACAGTGCCTTTGTTTGACAATGAAGGCAACCTAAACGGCATTGAAGATTCTGTATGTGGCGTGTTCGCCAAGTTAGCAGCATCATCTCTGGTCTATAATGTAAGTGCGATAAGCGCACCAAGTATTCTCAACGCTGCATCGGGTGACCTACTCAGCTGCGAGATGTCCGTATCAATCCTAACAAGTTGGAGTTAACATGTCCGAGTGGGAACTAGAAAACGAAGCCTTCCTGAAGAAAATCGGGCAGGTAGCACCAGCAACACCTAAGCCAGCATCTAACAAGAAAGACGAGGAATAATCTCATGGCTGTATTTCTAAATAATCAGGTCGGCGTGAAGATTAACACTGTTGATCTTTCTGACCATGTAACCGCAGTAACAATCAACCGCGTATTCGATGAACTCGAAGTAACAGCTATGGGTGACTCATCACACAAGTTCGTAAAGGGCTTGGAATCATCTACTGTGACAATCGACTTCCTCAATGACACAGCATCAGCGAATGTTCTTGCAACATTGCAGGCTGCATGGGGTACAACAATTACAGCAGTATTCCTACAGACAAAGGGAACAGCAGTATCTGCTACAAACCCTCTGTACACAGTTTCATTGCTAGTCAACAACACCACAGACATCAACGGTGCTGTAGGCGATATTGGTACTCAGTCAATCACATTCACTGCTAACTCAACAGTTGCAGTAGCCACAACAGGCACATTCTAAACAACTAAACAAGGGGGCTAACCATGGCAAGACTAAAGATCGTTCGTACAGATGGAAGCGTATTAGAAGGCGAGATAACACCCGCCGTTGAATATAGCTTCGAACAGTTTGCTAAAAAGGGCTTTCACAAAGCGTTTCGCGATGAGGAAAAGCAAAGCGATGTTTATTGGCTGGCATGGGAAGTCACTCGCAGGTCAGGTGAAACTGTTAAGCCTTTCGGTATGGACTTCATCGAGACACTTAAAAGTGTTGAGGTGTTGGACTCAGACCCTTTAGCTTAAAGCGCGATCTTCCATTCACCTATCTAATTGCTAGGCTAAGCATTAGATTGGGGATTGCGCCACAGCAATTGTTAGAACTAGATAAGACCATGCTAGATGCATTGATGCAAGGTCTCAGAGACGAAGCGAAGGAGGTCAGCGATGCCAGCAAGCGTAAAGGGCGGAATTGAACTCCGTAAGGCTTTGAGAGAGTTCACTCCAGAACTTGCCAAAGAAACACAGAAAGAATTAGGAGCGATCCTAAAGCCTATTACTGCTAAGGCTCGTGGCTTCATTCCTTCATCAACTCCGTTAAGTGGTTGGGCAGACAGTAATCAGAAAGGTTCTTGGGCTAACCGTGTCTGGTCATCTGCTGATGCTAAGCGCGGTATTGGATACAAGACAACACCTTCCAAGGTCAATCGCTCAGGATTTAGATCTTTAGTTAGAATCCAGAATGCTTCTGCTGCTGGTGCAATCTATGAGACTGCTGGTCGCAAGAATCCACAAGGCAGACCACAAGCCAAGATGCGTGAAGTTGTCATCCCTACAATGAGAAAAGACACTGGTGCTGGAGAAGAACGCTACATGACCAGCACAGGTAAGGGCTACGGTAAAAGCAATAACCCTTATGCAGGACAACAATTCATCGATGCCTTAGGCGGTCAGATCGTCAATGCTTATGTTCGCAAAGAAGGAGCAGTAGGTCGCTCTAGTCAGAAGATGAAAGGTCGAGCAATCTTTAGAGCATTTGCAGAAGATCAGGGCAGAACTACAGCTGCTGTAATTAAGGCTATTGAAAACTCTAAGACTAATTTTGAAAAGGTTGTCGCTAAAGGTAGCGGTGGCGGTTTGTCAGTAGGAGGAAAATAATGGCAGCAGATGTAAAGATAGATATTGCAGCCGAGTTCACTGGCAAGAAAGCCTTTAAGCAAGCAGAAACAGCAACACAGAAACTCACTGGCAATGTCAAGAAACTAGCTGGTGCAGTAGGTCTGGCTTATGGCACTTCAGCAATCATTGCTTATGGCAAGGCATCAGTTAAAGCCTTTGCCCAAGATGAAGCAGCAGCAATCAGACTTAACAGAGCAGTAGAGAACTTAGGCATTGGCTTTGCTAATCCTGAGATTGCAGATTACATTGCTAAGTTAGAGAAGTCAGCAGCCATTGCAGATGACATTCTTCGTCCAGCGTTTCAAGGTTTGCTTACCACTACTGGATCATTGACTCAGTCTCAGAAACTTCTCAACGATGCCATAACAATTAGCCGAGCCTCTGGCATTGATCTTGCCACTGTAACTAATGACCTTGCCAAGGGTTATGTTGGAGTTACTAAAGGTCTGACTAAATATAATTCAGGACTAAGCAAGGCAGAACTTGCCTCAATGTCCTTCAACCAGATCCTTGGAGTTCTGCTAAAGCGTTCTGCAGGATCAGCCGAGGACTATCTTGGCTCAACTGCTTACTCAATGGATGTCTTAGGTATTGCCACAGGCAACGCTTCAGAGATTATTGGCGGAGGCTTAGTCGATGCCTTTGCTGCTATCGGTGGAGGCACAGAAGCCAGCGATGCTGCTTATGCTATTGAGTCCATTGCAACAGCACTGGCTAAGGTAACAGGGGCAGCAGGTCGAACTGTTGGTGTAATCCCAACTCTTATCAAGAATCTAAAGAATCTGCCAAGCCAGATCTTTGGTGGTTTTGCTGGCAAGCAAATAGGCATCAATCTTCCAACTACTGTCAAGCAGGAAGAAAACAAGCTCACCCTCACACAGGTGCAACAGCAGAAGGCACTGGCTAAATTAGAAGCAGCAGCACTGAAGCGCAATCAAGAATTACTTAAAGCAAAGAGTAAGCAAGTCCTTGCAGACAAGAGCAAGGTTGCAATTGCTAAGGCAGAACTGGCACTTGGCAAGGGCACAGATGTCTTTGACATGGAGAAGATCCAACTCCTAGCAGCTGAAAAGAGTGCAGTCGAGCAGATAGGCAAGGCAACCTCACAGGCTCAACTTCTAGGCATTACTGGAGACCTTGCTCGCTTACGAGTTAAGCAGGACATTATCGCTCTAGAAGATGCAATTGCTTCTAAGGATGAGCAGTCAATCATTGCTGCAACTAACAAACTTAATGCAGACCTTAAAATTCTTGGTGCTCTCACTGGTCAAGATCTAAAACTCAAAGACATTAAATCTATCCTTGAAGATATTGTGCCTAAGGATTTAATCAACCTTACTAACCTTGATGAGGCTATTGCTAAGTTAAAACTTATTGCTGCTGGATTCGGCGCAACAACAACAATAGCAACACCAACACCAACTGAAACAATTAAGAAACTACTCACTAATGCCGAAGTTAATGCACTTCTGGTTGCAGGCAGCTTTGTGCCTGTAGTCGCTGGTACAGGTGGAGTTGTAGGCGGTTCAACCAGTGCAGGTGCTTATGCTTCTAGCGGTTTTCCTGGAGCAGATACAAATAACGGCTCAGTAAACATTACAGTCAATACAGGCATCGGAGATCCTAACGCCATTGCAGAAGCCATTGAGCAGGTAGTTCGTGGCGCAGTCGATCGTGGAACTTTGCGAGCTAGTTAATGACTTGGCTTCCAGAATGGCGAGTTACAGTAGGTGATGATGTCTATACGACTGTCACCTCTGTTTCCTTTGCATCTGGTCGCTTAGATATTGATCGCCAGCCGACTGCAAGTTACTGCCAAGTAGAAATAATCAACACCACTGGCGCAGCCTTTACAGTCAATGTCACAGAGCAGATAAGCCTAGAACTAAAGAACGGCTCTGGCACTTATGTCACAGTCTTTGCTGGAGAAGTATCAGACTTCAATGTGGGAGTAAGAAGCCCAGAGGAATCAGGCTTTATCACCTACGGAACTATTCTTGGTGTTGGCGCACTATCTAAACTTACTAAGGCTGTCTATAACACAGCAATTGCAGAAGGCTTAGATGGCGCACAAATCGGTGCAATCCTTGGCGAGGATCTACAGTTCTCATGGGATGAAGTAACACCAACAGATACATGGGCAACATACACACCTACTACCACTTGGGAATATGCCGAGACTTATCTAGGCACAGTGGACACAGGCTTCTACACGATGATTGCACTAGCAGCTAGTGCAACGGCTAAGTCTCAGACTCTTGCAGATCAGATTGCCAACAGCGCACTAGGTCAGGTCTATGAAACTAAGACTGGTTTTGTCAATTATGACGATGCAGACCACAGATCTAATTACTTGGCTGCTAACGGCTACACATTCTTAGATGGTTCTTTTGCATCGCCTAGCTCTATCCAGTCCACTACACAGATTGGCAGATTGCGTAACAGCCTTATCTACAAATACTCCACAGGCTACGGATCGACCTACAGCACCTCTAGCGCAGACTCTATAGCCTCTTATGGGCTCTTTGAGAAGTCGGCTGAATCCAACATTAAGAACCTTGCTGATATCACCGATATCGCCACTAGAGAGTTACGACTGCGCCAAGTGCCTAAGGGGTCACTGGGAGCAATTACTTTCAGACTAGACAATCCAGACATGCCTACCGCCATGCTTAACAGCCTCATTGCAGTGTTCTTTGGTATGCCTGTGCTAATCAATAACCTGCCTAGCAACCTTCTTGGTGGAACTTTTGAGGGCTTTGTCGAGAATGTAGCCTTGCGAGCAACACCTACCTTTGTTGATCTAACCCTTTACATCTCAGCTACAGAGTTCTCATTATCAACGACACAATGGGATACCGTTATCCCTAGCACAATAGACTGGGCATCTGTAAATGCTACACTTATCTGGAACAACGCGACAGGAGCACTAAACTAAATGGCAACCTCACCGATATATGGCTGGGCTGAACCAGACAACACCGACCTTGTAAAAAATGGTGCACTTGCCATTCGTACTCTTGGCAACGCCATCGATACGACAATGGGCACAATGACTCCTAAGTCAACCTATACTGCTAAGGGATCTATTGCTGCTGCAACTGCTGCATCAACTCCAGCCAATCTTTCTGTTGGTGCTAATGGCACTACACTTACAGCAGACTCCACACAAAGCACAGGACTTGCATGGTTAGCAACACCAAGCGCATCCAATCCCATTCTGAACTCAGCCATGAATGTATGGCAACGCGGTACTTCAATCTCACTTGGTGCTTCAGCAAGTTACACAGTCGGATTTTTGGCAGATCGCTGGCAAACTTCAACAAGCGCAGGTCAAGCATCAACTATTTCACGCCAAGCAACAGGTGACACTACTAACTTGCCTTTTATTCAGTACGCCTTGCGTTATCAAAGAAACTCAGGACAAACAGGAACGGCAGTTTCTGGATTTTATCAAAGCATGGAGACTGCTAACTCAATTCCTTTTGTGGGTAAAACAGTTACTTATTCTTTTTACGCTCGCGCAGGTGCTAACTTTTCTCCTACTTCATCTGCACTAGTAGCCCGTCTTTATTCTGGCACTGGCACAGATCAATCAATCTTTACTTATACAGGTTCAGCAAGTGTAATCAACGAAACAAAGACACTAACGACAACATGGCAGCGTTTTACTGCTACTGGAACAGTCGGATCAACTGCAACAGAACTTGCTATGGGCTTTGAGTGGACACCAACTGGCACTGCTGGAACTAATGATTACTTTGAAGTGACTGGAGTTCAGTTAGATATCGGATCGGTAGCACTTCCATTCCGCACTGCTGGAGTTTCTTACCAGCAAGAACTGGCTTTGTGCCAGCGTTACTATTACCGCAATACAGGCACTAGCCTATTTAGTTATTTTTCAGGTGGTGCTGCTTCATCTACAACAGCAGCCAGCGTGTTGTTTAACTTGCCAGTGCAAATGAGAGTTAAACCAACAAGTCTTGATTATGGCAATGTTCGATTATCAGATTTCGTTTCTGGTTTTACTATCACGGCTTTAACTTTGAGTACTGACGGCAATAGCCCAAGCGTTGCAACACTTGATGCAACGGGCGCAAGTGGTCTAACGCAATTTCGTCCTTATTTTCTAGGTGCAAATAACAACACAGCCGCATTTGTCGGCGTGAGTGCGGAGTTGTAAAATGGATAATGTATCTTTTATTGTAGTTGGCGAAACGGAACATGCAATTATCGATCGTGGCAATGGTGAGTTCACATCAATGCCAAAATCTACTTATGATGAACAGTTAAAGGCTAATGAAGCCAAGATTAAGTAAGGCTGCTCAACAACTTCGGGAACAGTTCGATGACTCATTCCCAAGTCGTGACCGCACATCGGATGGCTGGATCGGTGATACCCGACACGCAGCTCGCCCTAGCGATCATAATCCCGATGCTGATGGCTGGGTTCGTGCCATCGATGTTGATCGTGACGTCAGTGGTCGGAGCAAGCCAGACCTCATGCCAGATATTGCAGATCAGATTCGTATCTTATGCAAGTCTAAAAAAGAACGCAGAATTACCTATATTATCTTTGATGGTCGTATCGCCTCAGCCAAAAAGGCTTGGGCATGGCGAACATACGAGGGCTCAAACAAACATAACCACCACTGCCACATCTCGTTTGCGAAAGAAGCTGACGATGATGGGGCTTTTTTTCAAGTACCTATGTTAGGAGCCAGTAATGAATGAACTAAAGACAGCAGCAGGTTCTTGGGCTAGAGCCTTCCTAGTAGCAGTTATATCAATGGCAGCAGCTGGGGTCTCAGATCCTAAAGCTCTTATTGCAGCAGGCGTAGCCTCAATTCTTCCACCAGTTCTTCGCTACTTAAATGCTAACGATCCTGCCATGGGTGTTAAAAAATGAGCCAGACAGATTTCTTTACTCTTTACATGGCAACCCTTGCAGTGCTAGGTGGTCTATCGGGCTTCGTCATAACACACCTTCTGTCTGAAATTAAAAGACTCAATGGGCGTGTTGATGAGATCTATAACCTACTTCTAGACCGATAATTTTCCCATGGCAAGAAAAGCAACTCAGCAACTAGTAGAGCAAGATTATTCTGCTCTCGATGCTTACTGCATTGGGATGTATGAGTTTGCTCAGTCTCTAAAGCGCGCAGGCTTTGATGAAGAAACAATCCTTGGAATCATCATAGAGCGATCAGCCTACCCTGCATGGATCTTGCCAGATCCAATTGAGCCAGAACGCTTTGGCGATTATGAAGATGAGGACGATGATTAAGAAACGATATCTAGTGATATCAGATCTACAGATTCCTTACCATCACGAGCAAGCAGTTAAGAACCTCATTAAGTTAGTAAAGCGCGAGAAGTTTGACTTAGTATTAAATACTGGTGATGAGCTAGACATGCAGTCACAGTCTAAGTGGGCTAAAGGTACGCACCTAGAATACGAGGGGCAGTTAGATGCGGACAGAAGTCTGGCTCAGAACATCCTCTGGGATCTTGGCACTACCGATATCACACGATCAAACCACACGGATCGTCTTTACCACACTCTCGTTAGGGGAGCTCCTAGCCTCATCGGACTTCCAGAACTCGACTACTCCAACTTTATGGGCTTCAATGACTTGGGGATTCGTTTCCACAAGAAGCCCTTTGAGTTTCACAGAGGCTGGGTGTTAGTCCATGGCGATGAAGGATCGATGAACAATAATGCTGGACTTACTGCCCTAGGTTTAGCTCGTAAGTTTGGCAAGTCTGTAGTGTGTGGACATACGCACAGAGCAGGTATCAGTGCCTTTACAGAGGGCATAGGAGCCTCATACAGGACTTTGTGGGGCTTAGAGGCTGGGAATGTCATGGACAAAAAGAAAGCCTCTTATCTGAAGGCTGGCAGTGCTAATTGGCAGATGAGCGTAGCAGTCATTGAAACGCATGGAGACCGCATAAGTCCAATGTTAGTTCCTATTAACAAGGACGGATCCTTTACACTTTACGGTAAGTTGTACGCCTAACTTCGTTATCAAACTGTTACACAAATCTACCGCGTTTTGTCGTGTCGGTATGTCACACTAATATCGTAAGCCAGTCAAGGGCACTGGATGCAGATAGGTACACAATGATTAACTCAATAACAATTATAGGTTTAATTGGCTTATTTCTAGCTTCTAACTTTGTCTGGTACTGGCAAGGCTTTAAGGACGGCAGGCGCGAGGGTTATGTGCGCGGTCGCGATCTAAGCCGACAAGGCTTTTGGCAAGAATGAAAGCCAGCGAGATTTTACTATCAGCGACAGACACAATTCGAGATCGTGGGCAGTCCTATGGACATCCAGCCGATAACCTACAACACACAGCCATGTTACTTAGCGCATACTTACAGACTCCAATACATGACTATCAAGTGGCAGGGATTATGGTGTTAGTTAAACTAGCCAGAAGCAACCAGTCAGCACAGCAGATAGACACTTGGATTGACATGGCTTCCTATGCCGCACTTGGCGGACAACTAGCAACAGAGGAGAATGATCTCTATGTTTAACTTAGCCGATTACGAGACAGTTGAGGTGAGACTTGAAAAATTTATTAAGGACTATCCAGATTTTAGGATTGCAACTGAGTTGGAAGTGTGCGACAAGGATCGATATGTTGTTAAAGCGTATCTTTACAAAGTTACTACCGAGTCTGTTGCATGGACAACAGGGTACGCGGAAGAGAAGGTTACTGATCGAGGTGTTAATTCGACTTCAGCACTGGAGAATTGCGAGACTTCGGCGATCGGCAGAGCTCTTGCTAATGCAGGTTATGCAGCTAAAGGGAAGCGACCAAGTAGGGAAGAGATGAGCAAGGTAGTAGCACAAAAGCCCGTCAAGCCAGCGGTACAGGATGTTGTACCAGAGCAAGACTATTGGACTACACCAGTTAATGAATACATGAAGGTAGTAGATGCACCAGTTACCCTGGACAAAGCGATGCAGAATGTTGCAGCGATTATGGGAACAGGTGAAGCAATAGAAGCACCATCATGCGAGCATGGACACATGCAGTGGCGAGAAGGTGAGAAGAATGGCAAGGCTTGGGGCGGTTACTTCTGCAATACAGCAATCTCATCAGCTCATCGATGCCCTACAAAATGGTACAACCTAGGATCAGACGGCAAGTTTCAACCACAGAAAGCGAGAGTGTAATGGGAAGCATTGGAATTAAGATCAATGGCGAATGGCTAGACCTTATGACAGCGTTTGTGCCATGTCAGTTATGCAATGAGCCAGTACAGATTAAAGAGCTAGCAGAGATCTCATCTGATCCTGTTAATGGCATTGTGATCTGGCAATGTGCAAAGTGCAGTGCAGTCAATGGATGAGGAAGATGTCATTACTGTTGTCTTTGTAATAGCCATACTCATGTCAATGCTGTGTGGTTATGTGTTAGGTGTTTATGGTGCCTAGTCAGCACAGGAAGCACAGAGGTTTCCGCACAGAGCGCATAGTAGCTGAGTACCTATCGACTTGGTGGACAGGCGCATGTGTGGGAAGGGGTAGTGGCAAAGATATTGTCAATGTACCGTTTGACTGCGAGGTCAAGGCAAGGGCTGGGTTTCAACCTTTAGCGTACTTAAAACAATTAAAGGCTCGGACATCCGTTTCGGGGGAATTAGGATTCGGAGTCATTAGGCTAAATGGGCAAGGAGAAGATGCAGCGGAATATGCCTGCATTATCCGACTAGCTGATCTATTGCCACTACTCATATTAAAATACGGTCACTTAGACAAAGAACCTACAGAAACAGACATAGACCGTTGCTCTGGATGTGGGTCATACATGATAAGGAAGTGTCTTACTTGCCAGCCTACGATTATCGATGCGACAAATGCAATCTCAGTCAAGAAGTCACTCATGGATTCAACGATAGACCAGTAGTGCCATGCAGCTACTGCAACAGAGCTATGACTAAGGTAATCGCTGCTATTCCAGCAGTGTTTAAGGGCAAGGGATGGGGTAAAGATGCCTAGAAATCCTCGATTTAATGAAGAGCAGATCCAGTTCATTATGGAAAATAAGCACAAAGGTGCTCAGTATTTAGCTGAAGAATTAGGCGTAAAGCGTGAGGATATGTATCACTGGGGCACTCGTAACAAGATCAGTGTTAAGAAACGAGATTATCCTGCAAAGGATTGCATGCCATCTAATCGCACGGCTTGGGCATGGCCGAGGCATTACAGCAAGAATAAAAAGAACCTTGTTATGCGTGATGGTTTGAGATGTCATTATTGTGATTATTTAATGTCATACGATGAAGCACAGATCGATCATGTTCTACCTAAAGTTCGTGGAGGATCAGATGCTCCGTTTAATCTTGTTCTATGTTGTGCCAGATGCAATAATCTAAAGAGTACTTTGTGCTATTCATGTCCAGAGTTTAGGAACGCAATATCCACACCTGTGGATAACTAGGGGCGATACTTTACTTAACGCTCACGACACGCGGAGGTTATGCACATGCTTGACAGAGACGGTACGCTACTTGCAGCAGAGCC
>Ga0209296_1001871_pt1 | contig 15466 bp, 10 predicted proteins | sample S_130206_EF_Meta_FD_187319 | JGI IMG/M metagenome (GOLD analysis project Ga0209296, IMG submission 187319) | Freshwater microbial communities from Lake Simoncouche, Canada to study carbon cycling - S_130206_EF_MetaG (SPAdes) (version 2) | ecosystem: Environmental > Aquatic > Freshwater > Lake ...
CTGTTGCGGATATCGTGCAAGGGTTTTAATGCCTGTTCAAGATCGGGCCAAGAAATCCGGTGCCCGCCCGACTTTAAATAAACTTGATCAAGAGACCAAGTTTTCATCGCGGTGTAACCTTCAGAAAGAAGTTCTTCTGCAAGATCTGCAGCGTGGTAAACGCTGTTGTAATTATCTTCAAGAGGGCCTGGCTTGCCTGGGTCGCCATGGCCTGGCCAACCTTGGGCATCAGGGGAACCCTTAGGCCTGCGCCCATAAGAAGGACCACCACAACTATTGTAAACGGGGATAAGATCACGAACCGGGCCACCCAAAAGCTTCCATATTGGCTGTTTGGTAAGTTGCCCTAGGATATCCCAAAGTGCGAGGTCGATCGCAGAGATCGCTCGAAGTTCACATCCTCGTGCACCAAAAGCGGAGGCTCGTTCATAAAGAAAGCGCCAATGGCTTTCAATCGCAGTGGCATCCGCACCCAGTAATCTGCGGGCCATCCAGTCGTGCAAAGTAGCTGCAACAGCGTGTGGAATATAGTATGACTCGCCATGACCAATTACGGGGGTGCCATCAACTGTTCCTGCATCGGTGTGAATCCGCAGAAGTACCAACCCTGCCATGATGTCGTGTGGGATAAGGGTTTCGATTGCGACAATTCTGGGGCCGTTGCGAAAAGCGTGCTGTTGAGTAGGACCCGATGCGCGGGCAATATAATCTGAAGGGTCAGGTTTTTTGTTGGTAGTACTCAAGCGCATTCCTCTAGGAGTGAAGATCGAATTGCTCTATGCAATAACAATTCGAGACTCAGTCAATGTTTTGACCAAAAGCGTTAAGCCTGTTTGGGCTGTAACTTTGCAGGGATGCTACTTGTTTTGGAAGCCATTCTGCTGCTTAGCCAATATTGCCTGGGTATAAGGCCAACGCCAATAAGCCCAAGTTGACTGATCCAAAAAGCGGTTAGCCCCCAAGCGAGTTGATCGTTAAAACCATAGGCGTGAAGCCCAACGCCAAGTTGGTTGGTTCCAAACCATGACCAACCAGTGACCATGTTTCCCGCGATTGATAAGAGTGCAACACCACGGCTTTTAGCCATGCCTCCCCAGCGGGCATGAAGAATGATTGCGTTCCAAATCACTATAAGGAGAGCACCATTTTCTTTAGGATCCCAGCCCCAGAAACGGCCCCAGGATTGATCGGCCCAAATGCCTCCCAGCACAGTTCCTACAAAACTGAAAAGCATTGCAAAACAAACCACACCGTAAATCATTTGTGTTAGAGATTTGTCGCGTTCAGGGGTAAGTGCCGTGGTTACTAAGCCCATAACCACATAGATAATGCCTAGAAAACCTGCGACGAATGTTGCGGTGTAACCTAGAGTTACACAAGTAACATGCGTTGCGAGCCAGAAATTGGTGTCGAGAACTGCTTGCATCATTTCTAAAGTGTCGCCCTCAGCAGAAAGATGCTGCGCGATTAAAAGAGTCAATGAACCAGTGACCGATCCAACAATATTACCAATGCCATTTTTGTAAACAGCTTCGAGCATGAGGCAGCCAAGAACGCAGCCCCAGCCAATGAAAATTGCAGAGGAATAAAGGTTAGTGACAGGTGGCCTGCCTTGAATATGCATTCTTGAACCAAGCGCCCAAGTATGAACAAGCAGAGTGAGTATGCAGAGCCAGAATGCGGTTTTGTTGAGAGTTGCAGGCGCGGTAACCCATGCAAAGCATGAAATTAAAAATACGAATAGGTAAACTACAATGCAATGATAGAAAGGTGAGAAGTGATTAAAGAACACTTCGAAACCTGAGATTTCAGATTGTGCGGGCAATTCTTTAGTGATGAGTTCTCGGTATTCGATGAGAGCCTTGTTGAAATTTAGGGGCTCATTTTTAAGGTAGGAAAGAAGCATTTGACCGAACACGCTTACAGTAGGACTCATGCCAGCGTTTGGGTCAGCTTGGTTGGCGTTGCGTGATTCGAGTACGGCCTGCATGAAAGGTTTCCAATCTTCGCCTTTGCCCGCAGGGATTACCAAGGGTGTTTGCAAGGATGCGATTTCCATGTACGTTTGCAAGTGATGAGCTAGCTGTAAAACGCTTTTGTCAAATGCATCTTTCTTAGCATTTTCTTTTTGATCTGCAGCTTTGCCTGCCTTTTCGAGTTCACCTATTTGAGGTGCGAATTCTTCGATCGAGTAGCGCAGCCCGGGTCTGGGTTTTAAGGCTAAAAGGCCAAGAAGTTGATCGTTTTCGATGCGAAACACTTTGTGTTTTTCAGCAATATGGTTTTCTGAAAACCTGCTGGTCATAACATCGAGCAACCAACGCACTGCAGGCTGCCTTTTGTCTTGTTCATATTCTTTACTTATTTCAGGTTTGAATGTTTGAAAACCATCATTCATCACCATGAGTGAAACCCGTGCGAAGGTATCCATGGGCTTAATGCGCCCACGGTCTACAATAGGCAGCCTTGCAAATTCCTGAATGTGGAATCCTTCTACAGGGTCTGAAGGTTGTGCAGCTTGAAAGTAAAAATAGGTGAATCCAAGAATTACTGCAATTGCTGGGACGATGAGGTTGGATTTATGCATTGGAAGTTGCCCTCTGCTTGAGGAAAGTATTAAGATGCATGCCAAAATGAAGGAGCATGCCAAACGAGACAACCAAACAGGAAAGGTAGGGCATTAGCCAGCCTGGATTTCTGACAACTTGAAGGATAGTTCCTTTGTCGTTTGGTAGAAAACCAGATTGATAAAAAGTTTCGCCATCGTAGCGAAGCGGGTTATTCATGGAGATGAGTGTTTCCCTGTTTTCGTTAAGGCTTTCGTTGGAGAGTTTGATTTTACTGGAGAAGTTTTTTGGGGTATTGGTGCCCAGGTAGCGTTCGTGTTTGAATTCGATGAGTTCCATAGAAAAAGGTTTGTAAGATCGTTTAAACCTAAGTGCCATCTCTGTTTTGGTTCCGTCTTCCGTAATAACCGATTGCGTTGGTTTTAAAGAAGAAAGGGAAAGCCATATGGAGGCAAGATAGGTTCCTACGCTTTTGCCTGTTTTTTTATCAATCAAATTGATGTATGCGGAAGGCAAGTCGATTTTTTGATCTTTATCGGTACCTGAGGCCTCGTTCTTTTCGTTGGCCCTAATTCTAACACCATCCCCAATGTTGGCGAGATTGACACCGCCCTCGTTTTTTTCAGGGTCGATTTCTTCGACTGAAGAATTATTCATGTACTTGATGATTTCGATGTCGAAGGGTAGAAGTGGGGTGGAAATCTTTCCTCCAGTTCTAAGAAGATGGTTTGGAATTACCACAACTTTTTCTTTTTTAGGAATCGACATGTCGGAAAAAGCAAGTTCCGGGCCGTTGACTTTTCCCATGAATCCAGATGTTTCTTTTAGTTCAAGATAATTGGTTACACCACCTTGCTCGATTGTCATGTTTCCTTCTACTGCGAAGATGCCGGTGATTAATTCGCCCAGCATTAAAAGGATAATCCCTGCATGAATGGAAATGATACCAATGCGTTTGGTGGAAAATTTAAATCTTACTGCATGGGCAGCTAGTAAGTTTGCAAGCATGAGCCCGCCTATAGTCCAACCGCCCGGGAAAGGAAAAGAGCCTGGCCATTGCGCAGTTGGAGATACCCAGCGGAAGGTTTGGCAAAATCGGGCGAATACTTGATTGGGGATGAACACATAAAAAGAGCGGAAGTAATCGCTTACCGCAGTCCAGATTGGGTTATCAACTTGAGCCAGCGTCCCTGCAAAAACCAAGACCAGGGAAAGAACAAAAAGCACCACGGTAAGTTGCAGTGAAGCAAGAGGCTTCAAAATCTTCAACATGTTGAATTGAGAATTTTTGTTAGGGTTGTATTTGTTGTTTGGTTCGGTTTCGTTCATTATTTTGCTCCATCTGCAAATTGAAGAGAAGATACAAAGCTTTCGAAACTTTGCTTCTGCATTTTAACAACCGTATTTGGGCCCTTCATCTTCACAAACCACGTGGTATCAGGCGTGCTTATTACCGCACCCAAAATGCGATCAGTGCTACCCTCGATATCAATACATAACGCAACACTTGATTTTGTTTGAAGTTTGGTCAGTGAGCTAGTGATCATCTCTGGGGATTGTGGGGCAAGGCCCACCTGCTGACGCCAACGATTGATGTTGCTTTCCAACCCACCAGCAGGGCCAGCAAGCGGAGTAAGAGTGATGTCGGCTTTTCCAGCAGCTTCATTCACTTTGAATGTAGCAAGGCTCATTGCGGAATTAGGCACTTGCTCCCAAGTATCTGGTTTCTTGAATTCCTTCACCCCAGGTGAAGCTTGATTTGCAGAAGGATTAACGGGCATTTTCGGGAAAGACTTTGCAAATGGGGGCGTCATCGCGCCTTTTTTGCCTCCGGGACCTGAGTAATCCGCAAGTATGACTTCAACACCCTGAATGGTTTCTTTTTTGATAATTGTTGGAAGGTCGCCCTCAGATACAGGCCCCAATCCTACTTGTTCGCGCCAGCGATTGATGTTAGCAAGAATAGATCCCGCATCTTTGCCCAACTTAATAACAGTAAGTTCCAGCTTGGGATTTGCTTCGGGATCGATAAGGAAAGTGGCATAACGAAGTTCGTTAGTTTTGCCAGTTTTCCAATTGCTTGGGGCGTTCCATTGAATGGGTGGGGTGGAACCTTCCGCACCAAATCGAACGGTACGAACAAAGGTTTCAAATTCTTCTGTTTTTGTAGAAAGTTTGCTAGCAGGCCCCATAAGTTTAAAGAACCAAGTGGAATCTCCCTTGGAAAATATGGCGGCCAATAAGCGAACTGGTTCCCCTGTTGTGGAATTTCTTTCCGGGGGGTCGAGTCGATTAACCTCGTAGGCGGTAATTTCTTCTTTTTTGCAACCTTGTGTTAGAAGGGTGAAAAAAAGCACCAAGCCAACTTTAAACAAATCCGTTACACTTTTTGTCATTCGATTTCCTGAAAAATATATCATAGTAACTGTATTTTAGCCTAGGGCTGTAACTTCATGAAACAATTTAACGAAATAGTTTCTTCAATTTCTGGGGTTTGTTTGTGTTGGGGGTTATTCGACTTCCTGTCTTTTTTGCTTTGCAACATCCTGTTGATTACTTGGATTTTACTAGGGCTTACTTAGGCAGGGGCGGGTTGGTGTCATCAAAACGAAATTCTTCATGAATCGGTCTTTCTTCACTTTGTCTGGTTCGGCTTCGTTGGTTTAAAGCATACCTTCGCATTTGATCGTTTTTTTGAAAAGAAAAAGACGACCAAAGCCTAGCGCCATTCCATCCAGCAAGTAATAAAGCCAACCACCCAGCATTTAGGGTGCTATCTCCTAATTTAATTCCAGGACTGGGACTGCCCGTGATTGGTTCATAGAGCAAAAGTCCGCATCCGAGAAGAATCCAGGTGGCACCCAAAAAAATATTCATGAACACTATCTCATTGTACTGTAAACCTAAACAGCTATTCTTATTATCTATCCAAACCTTGAAAGGTACAATCAAAATTATTTTGTTTGTACGGTAGATGTGTAATAATTGGCCCCTAGATAACTTTTCCTTATGGAGTTTAAAATGCAGTTTGAAATACTAACCCCAGAGCTAATCAGTCTTTTACGCAAATATGACACGCCCACCATTTGTAATGTGGTCGAGTTGCTTGATTTAAGACCCAGATCTTCAGGCTATATGGATAAACGAATTCAAGCATGTTTTCCAACTCTTCCCCCTATGGTTGGTTATGCCAGCACTGCAACTTTTAGGTCCGCTGCGCCACCAAGGGGTGGGAATGTATACGCTGGGCTTTCTGGGCAACTCGAAGATTTTAAAAAGTTCCCGGGGCCCGCAGTTGTTGTGTTTCAAGATCTTGATGAACCTTCCGCCTCTGCAACTTTTGGCGAAGTCATGTGCACCACCTACAAAACTTTTGGCGCCGCTGGATTGATCACCAGTGGAACAGGTCGCGACCTCGATCAGGTTGCTGCAATTGATTTCCCTGTTTTTACTTCAGGGACTTCTTGCGCTCACGGTTATTGCCAAATCTTGGATATTGGCGTTGGTGTTCATGTTGGCGGGGTCACTATTTTTCCGGGTGACATAATTCATGCCGACAGAAACGGCGTAACCACCATCCCACATGGCACTGCATCACTTATAGCCAATGCTTGTGCGGAATACATGGCTGCAGAAGCTGTAATCATGGATTATTTGAAAACAAGCAAGCCAACGGTGGCAGGTTTTACTGCTGCAAGGGAGGAATGCAAGAAGCGAATTGATGCGTTGGGAGCAAAATTAACAGCTATGGTGTCGAAGAAGTAAGTTATTTTCCAAGGAAAGCGATCGAAACAAAAGTCGGCTTGTCGGTTGGGTTAAAAACAATCAGGGAGAGCATTCCGGGCTCTTTGTTGCGGAATGAAATGGAGGGCGCATCGCCTACATCATCTTCAAGTGCAAGTTGTTCATTGTTTTTATCCGTAACAGCAAGGTCGATGTCTTCGGAACCAACGCTACCCGAGGTGATAGCTAGGAGTGTGCTTTTACCGGAATCAAATTCGATGACTCTTGAACCCCCCGGCCCCAGGTTAAAAGATTGCGAGCTTTTAGCTTGGGTTCCATTGAGAAACTTGTACCCTTTTTCAGTAAGTAAGGCGATCGCGGGGGTCATTTTTTTAGTGGCAGCGGCCTGATCATTTTGATTTGCATCATCGTTTTGATTCATGGCAAGGTTGTCATGATTTCTTTCAAGTAATTCATAAACATGAGAAATTTCGAGAGAAAAGTTCAGCGCTTCGAGTGCGATGCCCATCTTATCTGCGCTTTTTCTCATAATAAAAGTGTTGACCCCAACCACTCGGCCAAAATCATCAAATAGGGGCCCACCGCTATTGCCCGGATTTAATGGAACAGTCACCTGCAAAAACATTGAATTCATCATTTTTCTTCCCACAGCAGAAATGATGCCATTACTGAGGGTGCGGGTTAGAATTTTATTTCCCCCACCTGGATGTCCGATCGCAAAAACATTTTCACCCACCTGAGGCGTGTGCTTTTTGGGGGGAAGTGGAACTGGCTTGATGGCTTGTTCTTCAAGCATGTTCCGCGCGCCATGCACATCTATCAACGCAAGGTCTGAAGTCGGGTGAATATCTATGATGCGAGCAATTGTCGGGTTGATATCAAAACTTTTATCTACATCATTTTTGTCGCCTGTAAAGAACTTTACATTCACCCCTTTTTGCTTGGCGCCATCTACCACATGCCTGTTGGTGATTACATAATATCTGCCTTTGAAATTAACAAGAAACCCTGATCCTGATCCTACGCCAGGGTTGATAATGAGAGGAACGGAAGGAGCAAGTTTAGAAAAGAGTTCTTGAAGAGGAAGTTTTTGGTCACCTGGAACAGCAGTGCCCATCATAGTTTTATTTGGTTCAGAAGGGCTTTTTACGATCAATGCTGCAGCAGCATTGAGGGAATCATGAAAGATGGGCGTTACCCAGATGGTTCTGTTAGCATTCGTAGCAAAGGTTTTTAAGGCAGGCCAGAAATTGGCTTCAAGTTTGCCATCGGAACGGAATGAATAAATTGCATCACCCGAGGTAGCATCTTTTCTTCCTACTGCTTTACACAAGGATTGAAACGAAGAAGAAAAGCGGGCGTTATCATTTTCATCATACCCAATTTTTTCGTCAAATGAGGATCCATAAAGCTTGAGCTTAATTGTTTGATTGGAGATTTTTTCAGCCTCGATTCCATTGCTTGATAAGGGCTTTTCCTTTAATGCTTTTAATAAAGTAACGACTTCTGGATTACCCTTTAAAGGGGCTTTTCCTTGTTCCTGCCATATTTTTAACAAATAGCCGAAATCGCTTAACGATTCATGGGTAAGCCAGTCGAGTACCATGTTTTCAGGCGACTGGTCTTCAGGGATGATCTTTTTGAATTCTTCCAACGAATCAGGAGGTAATTCCTTTAATAGTTCTGCTGCTTTTTTGAGTAATCCCTGCCCACGCCTTTCGTATAAAAACAGCCTGATTTTTTCCTCTGCGGGTTCTTTCGCAAAGGTTCCCAAATCCGCCAAGGCTGTATTCGCTTCATTGCTACTTAGCAAGGTAACTGTTTTTTTAAGGACATCGTCTTTTAATTCCCAAACTTTTTGTCTTTGAATTAAAGATGCGGTTGCGACTTTTTCTTTATTCGCTGGAGTTGCTTTTTTTACCTCTTCACCTTTTACAACTTTAGCTAGGATCTCTTTTTTTTCATTGGGTGAAGGTGTTTCATTTTTTAACCCGAATAAAAATATCATCGATCCAGACAGTAACAGTAAAAACAATCCAAACATAAGGCCAAAAATCGCAATGATCGGTACCGTACGGGAAGATATATTCGGATTGGTTAAAGTTTGATTTGGGATTTGTGGAGGGGAGGAGATGGTTGGCGCATTATTCGCCCCAGTGGTTTGGGGTAGAGCAGGTGGGGCGATGTAGGAACCTTGACCCCCAGATACTTGTGGTGTTTTAGGCTGAATTAAACCGGGCTTTGATGCTGTGTTCGTTATTCTTTTTAAATCTACCCAATCTGAATTTCCCACTAAGCAAACTTTGGCCCGTGGTGACACGCTGTTATTCTTTGCCAACTCTTCCAAATGTGATAAAGAGAAGGGGCCTTTGGTTTGTTGTCCGGGTTCACTGAGCCAGTATTGCTGCATTAAGTAGCCTAGGTTTTGTTTACTTAAGGGATGACTTTTACCAAAGTCATGGAATTTAAGCAGACTAATCTCTTTACAGCATAACCCATCCCTAGGTATGAATCTACCAAGAGTTGGTATTGTTAAATTTATAATCTTGGGCAAAATAACCTTCATGCGAAACGAATTGAATTTAATAGCCAACAGGCAGTTTGACCTTTTGGTGATTGGCGGGGGAATAACTGGCGCGGGGGTTGCACATGATGCTGCGGCCCGCGGGTTGAAAGTTGCATTGGTCGAAAAAAAAGACTTTGCTTCCGGAACCTCTGGGATTTCATCCAAGCTGGTTCATGGTGGCTTACGCTATCTCGAACACGGCCAAATATCGTTGGTATATGAATCCCTGCAAGAGCGTGGCAGATTATTGCGAAATGCTCCGCATCTGGTTAAACCATTACCCTTTTTATTGCCTGTTTACGCAGATTCCCGGGTGCCTGCCTGGAAATGGCGTGCAGGCCTGAAGCTATACGACTTGCTGGCGGGATTCGCCAACATTGCGCCCAGTAAAACCATCGCCCCCTTTGACCTTCGAAAGCAAAATCTCCCATGGGCTAAATTCCCACCACTTTGCCTGCAATACTTTGATGCCCAAATGGATGATTCCAGACTTTGCATCGAAGTTATCGAGGCAGCCAGTCAAAATGGGGCAGCAGTTGCCAACCATCTTGAAGTAACTGCGTTGGATCTTTTTCCAGGCAGACTTTCCAGAATTCAAATGCGTGATTGCCTGACTGGCGAGCAAATTGAATGCGAATCCAAGGTGGTGCTGAATGCCACCGGGCCTTGGTCTGACCAAGTCCGAAAACTTGCGGGCGAGACAGGCCCAGATCTTGTCAAACCTACCAAGGGCGTTCACATCATTATGAGTGATGTTGGCTTGAATGCTGCGATGCTTCTTTTGCACCCCAAAGATGGCAGAGTTTTCTTTATCATCCCTTGGCTTAACCGAACTCTCGTTGGCACAACAGATACCGAATGGGGTGGCCAATTAGGCAAAGTTTCTGCAACTCCTGAGGATATCAATTACCTTGTGGATGGATTCACTCATTTCTTGAAACCTGCTGTAAAACCAGAAGTTATACAGTCCTTTGCAGGTTTGCGACCCTTGTTCAATGCGGAAGCATCGCCTTCCTCCAGATCCAGAGAGTTTAAGTTGCATCTGGGCCCTAATGGTATGTTTTCTGCAGTCGGCGGGAAATATACAACCTACCGAGCCATGGCGGAAGAAATCACCAACGCTCTTTGTGGAAAATTAGGTAATCATAATCGTTGCACCACCATGAATGACATTCTTCCAGGTGGCTTTGCGATCAAACGCAAAGGGTTTGAAGCCAATGGAACCAAAGAGTTAGGCTGGAAGTATGGCTTGAATACGATTGATGCAATGCATTTGCTGAATCGTTATGGGAAAAGAGCGGGCCTTGTCGCGCAATATTGTTTGGAAAACAAGATGTTAGCTGAAAGAATCGATTCCCAATTACCAGACCTCATGTGCGAGTTCGCATTTCATAGGGATTTTGAAATGGCCCGACTGCCTGATGATTTTCTTTATCAGCGCACTAGGTTGGGTTATCTGTTGGATGATCAAGCATTAGAAAAGGTTCGCACCCGGGTTGCACCATTCTGCAATAATTATCAAAGCTAGGTTGCTATCAACACAATCATTATTTAGGCCCAAGCAGATTTCCAAGGATATTATCCTGAGGATAGCTATGGCCTAGGTGCTGCCTAAACCCTTCTGCCGCCTGCACGCCTATTTCTTTTCCTTGATGGGCAGCGAAGTTGCGCATGGAAATAAGGTATTGATCCATGCCATGATGTTTTAAAAGCCAATCTCGCTGGCTCGCATGGGCGGCAAGCATTTGCGCTTTTGTTTCAATGGTTGCGGTGATGTCTATCAAGAATTGAGGTACGACTTTATTACCCATAGGGTCTACCCCTTCGATCGGGTCGCAATAATAGAGGTACGGTATGTGATGGATGGGCTTGATTGTAGGCGAAGCATCAAAGTTTGGGATGGGGGCACAAAAAGCAGCGGCCCGTACGATTACGCTTGTTTGCTCGTGATCCATCATGTAGTCGGATGGGCTATGGGTAATAATAATTGAAGGATTTACTTCACGAATGAGACGGGTAACTTTTATAAGAGGCGCGGACGAGTAAAAAACAAGCAGGTCTTTTTCTTCGATGCAATGATACTGGCCTTGGATTAGTGAAGCGGCTTTTGCTCCTTCTTTTTTTCGTATATCTGATATCTCTTCGGGTCCGAGTGTTGCAGATCCGCAATCCCCTGCGGTCATGGTTGCAATGTGTACTTTAAAACCTTTTTCCGTTACTAACCTTGCTAAGGTTCCGGCACACAAGAACTCCGCATCATCAGGGTGCGCAAGCACACAAAGTATTGTTTTATTCATTGCTTGTTTATCTTGGCTCAATCAAGGCTTGCTTGGAGGTAAGTCTTTTTTTTGCTGGGTATTTAACGGTGGTTCCGTGTTGATTGTGGCTTGAGGTTTCTTCGGAGTCAGGTTTTTCCTAGACATGAATGTGGAGATCACATGTTCTTCAATCAAGGGCTTTCCTTGGTCATCTTTTTGATCAAATGGTCCAGGGATCAAATCCACATCTTGGAAAGGTCTGGGGGAAATAAGGGAAACAATTGGCAACCAAGTTGGAATCACACCTGGATATAACCCTGCATGAGATAAAGCAATGCCTGCAAATTCAAGCTGTTGCAACCTTTGCAGAATTTGCTGTTTGATCAATTGGCCTTCTTCGCGATCGAAGAGGTTTAAGTAGCGGAACTGTACTTCGTACGAGCTTTCTTGAGTGGAGGAATCCAGCCCAAATTCAGTCAGAACACGAAGATCTTTATCGCCAACCCTTTTGGTGGTGAGAAGCACTTTCTCTTTCCAATCAGAGATGGATTCTTTTTTGCGATAGATTTCGAGAGCAGCTCTTGGGTTATCATGAAGCCTTTCGGTTTCTGCTTCAAAGAATTGTTTTCTACAGTTCATGGTCGCAGGCTGTGCTTCTGCTCGGGCACGCACATAATGATGCATGAAATTGCTCATGTTTCTGTAGACATCGAGCTCTTTAAGGAACCAAACCGCTTGATAGCGATCTTTTTCTTCGGGCGACATTTTGTCTTCGCGCAAAGTTGGGGGTTGCTCGAATTCACCAATGTTGGCAGCTTTTCTGAATTCAGCAGCAAGCTTTCGTTTAACAGCTTCATCTTCAGCAGATTTGAACATCATGTGGTTCTGCTCTGCGTGATCCTGCCACATGCGGGCTGCATCTTCCCATGCTTTAAGAGACCATTTATCACGGCCATTCCCAATAAGAGCAGGGGCTCCATCACTAAAATTATCGCCTTCGAACCAGCCATAGATTCTCCAACCTGTATCATCAAACCAGCCTTCTTGCTGCAATCTTTCGCCTATGTAGCTTTGTGCCCGGGCAGGGTAATTTCTGAAAATAAGTGTTGCTATGTTCTTTGGCTTGCGTTGCAGGTTTCTATCCACTATGGGTTGGGTAGAACCTGGCAATACATCTGCTGGAGGTATTGGCTCTTGAGAATAAGAATACCAAGCACGCGCATCAGCGAAAGCATCGAAATCATCGCCTAAGCGGGATTCGTGGGTTAATTCGCCAGGTAAAAATTCTACTTGGGGCTTCTCAACACGCCTTGGGGCAGGCAGCACTGGGAACCTTTGTTCAACTGGTTTTAACTTGTCCTTCTTAGCTTCCCAAGCATTAGGTGGTGCTGGCGGTGTATCTTCGAATAAGGATGGTACCACTTGATTATCAGATAGAAACCCGATTACCGCATCGACTGATTCGCATGAAAATTGCCTTGCTTGTTCATACTTTGTTTCTTTGCGGATACCATCGCGTAACCTGCGAACCAACTGCGGATGGTCCTTACAGAAATTATCGAATTCGCGCATCGCTTTTTCGATACGGCCCTTCATCGTCTGATTGGTTGGGTTTTCCGCAAGGTAGGAGGCGAATTCTGCCCATCGTAATTCCTTGCCCTCATCCGTGAATACTCTGAATCGGGAAGGGTCTCGCTCGCTGGGCGGGATGCAACTTAACTGAAATATTGATCTTAAAGTGTTGGTTTCATCGCTTTGACAAATCTTGTGCTGGTTGTAAAAACCAATGTTGAAACGCAGATCGGGGTGATGCCGATTTTGCTTTTCACCCTCTGCAAGCAGTTCGATACCTCGAGTGATATAAAAGTACTTATCCTTCACTCTGTCAGATTCCACCGAGACATTATAAGCAAGATTCCAGCTTTGAAATAACCATGGTGTTATGAAGTAAGGTTGTAATTTGGTTAACGAACGAACCAATAATTCGAGTTCATTCCACTGGTTCTTCTTTTGTTTATCAATCGCAGAAATCCAAAGGGCACAGGTCGCAAGGCCTCTAGAGCCGGTGAGCGTAAGGCGAATTACAGAACCAGATAGCTCTACATCGCCTCGATTGATTTCCCGGATTGCAAGTTTGCTAGCCTGAGCGTCAATATTGTAATGGCGCCAAAACCAGGCGAATGTAAACAAAACAATGATAAGTCCGATATAAATGAACTTACGATCTCTTGCCTGTTTTTGAAAAGGACTTGCCATGCTACACCTCTAACCTGAAAGAAGAAACAGGGTATCAATTAAATCAAGAAGAAGCGATTTCGCGCCATCTCAGCAGGAAATACGCCAGTATTGCCCACGGAGCTAAATAGCCAACCAATATAAGAGCGTTTAATATTATTTGCGTTCCTGAGATATCGAAACCTTCTGCAACAAATACCGTGAAATCCAGTCTCTCTACATCTGGAATTATATCCAGCAACCTGCGAATTATCCAGCGGAAGAAAACATCACTGGTCGTGGCTATTTGGTTTGCAGTCGTTTGTTCTAATGGCGCAGCCATGTTCTCTCTTCTGACTAACCTAAAGAGTGCTTCAACTGGCCCACCACCGGGGTTTACACCCATCGCAACTTGCTGAATGAACTCTTGAACTAATCCACCCATGTATAAGATCAGGGTGAAAAGCAGGCTAATAACACCAGTAAGATAAGTGCTAAGGCAAACTGCAATTCCAGTAACCAAGCACATACGCAACCAAAGCCCCATCGAACCCTTGAAGAAGTTCAGCGAGAACCAAAGCTTTTCATTGGTGGAGTCCGGGTCATCTGCACGGAAGTACAAGTCGTATTTTGCCATGCCGATGTATTGCGTCGGATCAAGGCAAATCACTTTTACTTTGATGGGCTCAATTGCTCTGTTCGAGCTACGAAGTTCGGTAGCTCGTGTATTGTCGCTTGCGCTGGCATTCTTGAATAGCCCCGCTGGAATATCCAGAGAAAGTGTTTGATAATCGAAGATTGGTTTACTGGGGTAAACAAAATAGCCATACTTTTCAGCGAGTTCATTTTCGATCTGGGCATCGGATTTGCCATTACGGTTAAGCAATGCCTGCCTTTTTTCTCGTTCATAAATTTTGTCATCACCTTCTCGATAGCGCCAAGTTTGGAAGGTGAAAGAGCAGGCAACGCCCCGGTTTTCACGGCCCTTGGTTGTACGATAAATGTCGAAAGTGAATTCTGCACGAACCTTTTCGCGGTCTGAAAGATTTGTTGGGGGAAAAGGGAAAGTCCAAACTGCAGTTGCGGTGCCTTTTCCGCCCATGCCAGGCCCAGCGATGTAACTGCGATATTCCCACTCGCGTCCTACATTGTCGCCTTTTTTGTCGCTTTCTGTGTTTAAAAAACTCAGATCCCCATATAGAGGCACTCTAGCTTTTAAACTTTCAGAAGCTGCAGCAGGGTCGATCCCTCGAATCACATAAAGCAGACTTGTTGCAGTCATTACAAATAAAATCACGGTCATTAATGCAGTGAAACCTAAGAACCTCCCAACAACGATTTCAAACCTTTCAACAGGTTTGGTGACAATGGTGTGGATGGTTTGGCTTTTAATATCTGCGGGTATGCTGAAGGCTGCAAGTAATGAAGAGGTTAATAAAAACAAAGGCGACATCGCCCAGTAAACAACCTGTACATAACTTCGAACCTGATCCTCTGGCTTGTAGGGGATGAACCAGCTTGCAAAAAGAAAAATAAGCAACAGGGCAGCAAAGGCGTAAACAACTTTTCTGCGGAGTGCCTCTTGAAAGCTTAACTTGGCCAAGCCGAATATGCGCCTTAGGCTAAACCTAGGTAGGTTGCAAATAAAAGGCAGCAAGATTGCAGCAAGACAAAGAGCGCTAGCAAGGAGCTGAAAGTTTTCGAGGAATTTTGCGTTTTGCATAGCCTCATATTTGTTTGCATTTGTAAAACGTAATCCGATGGTTATTACAAACAGAATCAACCCAGAGCCTGCAAGCGCACTGAATAAAATTTTCTTCCAAGCGGGGATCCTGCTTTTCTCGACGGCAGAGGTTCGTAGCCATCCAAACACCAGCCATAACAGCAGGCCTAGGCAGGCAAATCCACCCACACTTTGTACCCATTGCAAGATACCCGAGGGAACATCCACCCAGGATAAAGGGTCTCGTTCAACGAACAATGTTGCAAATATAAAGGAATCCATGTTTCAAAAGCTCCGGCTTTTCCTTTTGCTATACCCAAGCGAAATGTTGAGGTTATTTTGTTTTGACATCAGAAGGTAAAAACCTTCTGCCAGGATGAGCTTTGCTCTCTTC
>Ga0209296_1001875_pt1 | contig 15456 bp, 12 predicted proteins | sample S_130206_EF_Meta_FD_187319 | JGI IMG/M metagenome (GOLD analysis project Ga0209296, IMG submission 187319) | Freshwater microbial communities from Lake Simoncouche, Canada to study carbon cycling - S_130206_EF_MetaG (SPAdes) (version 2) | ecosystem: Environmental > Aquatic > Freshwater > Lake ...
GGTGAGACCTTGGCGGTTTCCAGCAAGTACGGCTCAGGGATCGGGACGAATTCCACGGACGCTGCAGTACACGCCTTGCAGCCGTCAACCATCTCATCAAATGTCAACGGTCCAGCGGGCCCGGTGACGTTGTAGGTTCCACCGTGACCATCTGCAATGCAGCGAACGCAGAACTCGCCGCAGTCGCGAACGTCAACGAAAGTAATCAGCGCCTTGCGCGGCTCCTTTGGCGCCGGTACCAAGACGCGCCCGCCGCGTGCAATACGCACGGGCCAATACGTAAAGCGATCGGTCGGGTCGCCAGGTCCAACGATCAGGCCAGGGCGCAGCACCGAGCAGCGTTCGCCAAATGCCTTGAGCGCCTCTTTCTCGCACGCGGCCTTGAGTGGTCCGTACGTTTCGTTACTGAGTTTCTGTTCCTCAGGTGTTTCGATCGTGCCCACCGCGGCGCCCTCGTCGGCATTCGGAGTGGCCATGGAGGCGTACACGGACACGGTGGATACAAACACGTAGTGGCGTGCAGCCTTGGCCAGCACCGTGGCGGACGCGCGTACGTCCTGCGGTCGATAGCCGGATGTATCAATCACGCCATCCCAGCGGCGCCCGTCGGCGATGGCCTTCTCCAGCGCCTTCAGACCGTCACCCTTGGCGGGATCACGGTCGCCGCGAAGGGTTTCCAGGTCGGGGAACAGGTCGGCACGTGTCTTGCCCCGGTTGAACAGGGTGACCTTCCAACCGCGGCGCTGAGCGCTGGCCACGATTTCCGGCCCGAGGAATGCGGTGCCTCCAAGGACGAGTAGTTCCATAGGGGGCGATCGTATCGCTCTGCCCGGGGCGTCACGGCGCGCTCCGGTGGCGCCCACAGGCGCGCATTCAACGTCCGCACCGTGTTATTTGCTGGAAATGGCGACATTCCAGATTATCTCGATGCGGCATGATCCATTCTTCCCGATTTCTGCGCCTCAGTGGGCATGGGAGGACTCATGGGAGCAGGTCGCAGGGAGCGGCCGGCCTTGATGAGGTCATTGATCCATCAGGTTCGTGTGGACCGAGGATCACTCCGGGTGAAAGGAGCGGGCAGTGTGCCCGCGGAAAAGGGGAACAGGGATGAAACTTCAATCATTGGCATTGGTCGGTACCGTCGGACTTCTTGCTGGTAGTTCGTTTGCAAACGTGGTCTCCACCGTTGCCTTCACCGGCCTCGCGGAGTGGACCGAGTTCGCTGCTAAGCCAGCATTCTTTCCTGCAGGTTGGACCACCGCGACCACTTCTGAATCCTTTGACTCCAAGCGCTCGGTGACACAGCCTTCGATCTCCGGTGGTCTCGGATGGTCATCATGGACCGCGTCCGCAAGTTCTGGCGATGTCACCCAAGAGTTCGGCGCCATGTCGGTCAGTAAGTCTGGCCCGACGCTGATCTTCACCTTTAGCAATAAGCCCTCCGCGCTCGGCGGACTCCACGGTATCGGCGGAGATTTCGGGTTCATCGACGCGTCTGGCAACTATCAGTCTGGCCGCATTGAGATGACGCTCTCCAACGGTGCAGCCATCATTCAGGAATTCACCGCCAAGGCGTCGTTCGCGGGATTCTGGATCACTGATCCAGAGGTCACCATCACCGGCATCAGCCTCAAGCCGCTCGACGCGACGTATGCAGTCTCGGCCACCAACATGTACTTCGGATACGCGGGAGTTCCTGCACCAGGTGCACTTGCTCTCTTGGGTATCGCCACCGTATTCGCAAGAAGCCGACGCCGCGCCATCAATCGGTAATTCACTCTTCCGGGACCTCACAAACATTTCGAATTTCACAGGGAAACAGGGTAAACACATGAAGAACTTCGCCATCGCAACCATTGCAGCCTGCTCACTCATTGCTTCCGCTCACGCGGGCTACACCTCAGACGTCATCGCTTTCTCTAACCTCACGGAATGGCAGAACGCGCCGACTGACGCTGACATCAACCTCTTCGGTGCCGGCTACGCAGCCGAGTACTACACCGAGAACTTCAAGGGCCTCGCCAGCGGCTCGTCCGTCTCCGGCGGAGCAAGTTGGGCAGCATGGACTGCCACAGCAGCCACCGGTGCACTGCAGGCCACCGAATCAGGTCTGTATGCCACTCAAGCTGGCGCCGTAGTCACGATGAACTTCACTGCTCCGTATGAAATGCCGATGGGTGGCGTGCGCGGAATCGGTGGCGGCTTCCAGTTTGTGAACAGTAGCGGCCGGGCCGTTGCTGGCAAGATTTGGCTGAAGCTCTCCACGGGCGAGTCGATCATCCGCACCATCAGCTCTGCCAACCAGTTCATGGGATTCTGGGTTGCTGATCCGACCCAGACGATTACTTCCTTCCAGCTGCAGCCGATCGGAACCGGTGCGGCCTACTCCGTCGGCGCTGAGACCATGTACCTCGGCACCGCGGTAGCAGTGCCTGCTCCAGGCGCCGTCGCGCTGCTTGGTGCGGCCGGCCTGATCAGTGTTGCGCATCGCCGTCGCGAAGTCTGATCTTCAGAGATTCAAGTTCACACATCACAACGCGCACTCCATCAGGAGTGCGCGTTGTTGTTGATGTGCTCGTATGAATTGCGCCGCCGGTTCATCACTTTCGGTACGGCTCAGAATCCCCAAAGCGTCCGGTACCCAGACTTGAATGAGTCGCCGTAGCCCTTGGCGAACGTGGCAGGGATTCCAGCTTCTGCTGCGTTGTCCTTGGTGAAGATGCGTAGCGGAATGTTCATGTCCTTGACCGTGCCCATACCGCCAATCAGGCGCATTTCGGCATCCGCAATCGCGTAACCAGTCCATTCGAGGCATTCGCCCACAGCCATCTCCACCTTGCCAGCACGGATCATGTCAAGGACGAACGGGGTGCCGTTGAATCCGATGATCTTCGTCTTGCCTTCCATCTTCGCTGCTGCGACGGCAGGCACAACGAACTCGGACATACTGTCGTAAACGCAGATGATGTAGGAGATCTTTGCATCAGCCTCGAATGCAGTTTCGACAGCGGGCTTGAGCCCCGTACTCCAGTTGGCGATTGCTACATTTGAAAATGTGAACGTGATGTTCGGACCGCCGTACTGTTTGAATTCCGAAGTGATCCCGCTGCGAAGCGACGCCGTTGAAGCCAACTCGTCGGAGACGAGCACCAGCACATGAGCTGCTGTGTCTTTAGAGATCACCCAGTCCGCCAACAGGCGACCAGCGCGCGCGAAGTCAACGGGTAGGTTGGCAACATCCTTGGGTACCGCGTCCCCGACACCGAAGTTGTGCGACACCGCGACGATCGCCCCGGCCGCCTTTGCAGCGGCGATTTCTTTCGTCAGGTCGCTTGGACTTGGTCCGGCAAAGAGGTCGATCAGTGAGACCTTCGATGCAATGCCAGTCTCCATGCCTTTCTGATACTGAGCGAGCTCACCACTGTTTGGTACGAAGGAGTACGAGTATCCAACCATCGATGACACACTCTTCATCGCGGTCAGGCCTTGCTCGTACCACGGGTTGCTTGTTGGTCCCGGAATGCTGAGGATCGACTTGCCAGCCATGACCTTCTTCGCATCGAAGGCTGGTCCCGGCGCAACAAACTTCGGCACCGCATACAGCGGAGCAAGTTGAGCCAGCGCGCGCGCTTGATCGGCGGTTCCGGTTGCAACCAGCGAACTGCAGGATGCGGCGATGCCAGTCAGGGCGACGAGTACGGCGATCGTTGCTAGTTTCACGCGTGGCGTTTGAGATTTCATGATGCCAAGGCTATTGCAATCGCTTATATCTTGCATCAATAGCCACCGCATCACCAACACTGATCGAGCCGGAAGCCTCCGCCATCATGTGCTGCCCGAATGTCACGCTTGGCCCTTCGGCGCGGTAGGTGGCAAGGGTGGTGAGCGGCTCGTTTCCCGCAAACTCACCGGTTGATTGATCGATGGTGATGACTTTGCAGCGCTTGCAGGCGTTACTGACGCGAAATGCTGCGTTGCCAATACGCAGGACGCGCCAGTGGTCATCGGCGCCGGCTGTGGCGCCCCGCACCACCACGTTCGGGCGGAATCGATCCATCGGTATGGCCGACGATCCGCTGTGCTGCAGCCGGGTGTTCAACTCTTCCAAGGCTGCAGTCGTTGTGAGGAGTAGCGGAGCAGCGTCTGCAAAGCTGACGTGGCGTCTTGGCTCTCCGCGTTTGATGCTCGTCAATCGCGCGCAATCATCAGTCATCCAAACGAGCTGCGCGGGCGCATGAAGGACTTCACTCAGCATGCGGCTTGCGTTTGGATCGGCGACGCGAACGTCAAAGCAGTCATCCCAGACCGTGGCGCGGAGTGTTGGAGCGCTGCCGGATGGGAAGGGAACATCCAGCGTCCCCGCTGCACTGGAAATGCGCAGCCCAGCGTCGGAAATCGCAGCGCCAATCAGCGCCATCCGTTGGTTCGTTCGTTGTGAGATGAATACCCCGTCCGCATCAACAACCATGAAGCGACGGTCATGACGAAGCCCGCGCTCATCAACTGGCCACGTGCGCGGGGAAAATCCCGCTGCGCCCTTCAGTGGATAGACGTGCAGCGAGTCAACCACCAGGTGGTTCGTTGCGCTCGTGGGTGTTGTGACGTCAGCAGTCATCGCATGGAAACTATACGAGTTGTAAAAACACACCGGCCGGTCGCAACATACGACCGGCCGGCGGAAGCTGGAAACAATTTCAATCACTCCGACTCAGGTCGGCTGCGCCTCGATCTTGCGAGTCTCGTCAGTGCTCTCTGTACCAGTACCGGTGAAGGTCAGGTAGTCCTTGCCGACCTCGTGCACCGCAACAATCGCGGTGCCTTCGCCGAACTCGCCACTGAGCAGCCGCTCTGCAAGCGGATCCTCAATGAACTGCGCCAACGCGCGACGCAGCGGACGGGCACCGAAGTCAGGGTTGTAGCCCTTCTCGATGAGGAAGTCCTTTGCGGGGTCGCTGACTTCCAGGGTGATGCGGCGCCCAGTCAGGCGTTCCTTCACCTTGGACAACTCGAGGTCGATGATGTAGGTCAGATCCGCCTTGATGAGCGGTCGGAACACGATCATGTCGTCGAGACGGTTGATGAACTCGGGACGGAAGAACTTCTCCGCCTCGCTGAACAAGGCCTTCTTGATCTTCTCGTAGTCCTGGACCTCTTCACGCTTGGTGAAGCCAAAGTTGGCGCCACCCTTGATGATGTCCGAACCGATGTTCGAAGTCATGATGATGATGGCGTTGCGGAAGTCGATGCGCCGACCGAACGAGTCGGTCAAGTGCCCGTCATCCATCACCTGCAGCAACATGTTGAACACATCGGGGTGCGCCTTCTCGACTTCGTCGAACAGGATCACCGAGTACGGACGACGACGGACGCGCTCAGTGAGCTGGCCACCTTCTTCGTACCCGACGTATCCGGGAGGAGCGCCAACCAAACGCGACACATTGTGCTTCTCCATGTACTCAGACATGTCAAGGCGGATCATGGCGTCTGGGTCGCCGAACATGAACTCAGCGAGTGCCTTGGCCAAGAGTGTCTTGCCGACGCCGGTTGGCCCAAGGAACATGAAGGAGCCCATCGGCCGCTTTGGATCCTTGAGTCCCGAGCGCGCCTTGCGGATCGCGCGGGAAACCTGCTTGACGGCCTCGTCCTGGCTGATGACGGACTTGTGCAGTTCCGCCTCCAGCTGCAGGAGACGCGAACTCTCTGCCTTCTCCAGGCGAGTGAGCGGCACGCCGGTCATCTTGCTGACCACTTCGGCGATGACATTCTCATCGACCACAGCATCGACCTCATTCATACGGTCGCGCCAAGTCTGCTGCATGCGCTCCTTCTCCTTGCGGAGCTTCTCTGCCTGGTCGCGCAGTTCAGCAGCCTTCTCGTAGTCAGCGTTCTTGACGGCATCGTCCTTCTCAATCGAGAGGCGTTCGATGCGCGATTCCATGTCCGCCAGATCAGGCGGCTTGGTCATGCTCTTGAGGCGCAAGCGAGCACCGGACTCATCGATCACATCGATCGACTTATCTGGCTGCACGCGACCGGTGATGTACCGACCGGAGAGATCAACAGCAGCGCGGAGTGCGCCGTCAGTGATGCGCACCTTGTGGTGCTTCTCATAGCGCTCGCGTAGACCCTGCAGAATCAGGAAAGTCTGATCGGCGTTCGGTGGCTCAACCACGATGGACTGGAATCGACGCTCAAGCGCAGAGTCCTTCTCGATGTACTTGCGGTACTCATCGAAAGTGGTTGCGCCGACGCACTGAATTTCACCACGGGCCAGGGCGGGTTTGAGCACGTTGGACGCGTCAATTGCGCCTTCTGCTCCGCCGGCACCAACCAGGGTGTGCAATTCATCGATGAAGAGGATGATGTTCTTGGCGCGACGAACTTCGTTCATCACGGCCTTGATGCGCTCTTCAAACTGGCCGCGGTACTTGGTACCGGCAACCATGCTGGCCAAGTCAAGCACCACGAGGCGCTTTTCAAACAGCAGGTCTGGGACCTCCTGCGCCAAGATGCGTTGCGCCAGACCTTCAACGATGGCAGTCTTGCCGACGCCAGCTTCGCCCAGCAGCACTGGGTTGTTCTTGGTGCGGCGGCTGAGAATTTGAATCAATCGCTCGATTTCGTGCTCACGACCGATGACTGGGTCAAGCTCGCCGCTCTTGGCGAGTTCGGTGAGATCGCGGCCGAATGAATCCAGCGCGGGAGTCTTGCTCTTGCCACGGCGTGCAGTGGAGCCGCCTTCGGTTGGGCCGGGCTCTTGTGCTTGTGGCTCGGACGGAGCTTGTGGGGCCTCGTCGCGCTCCTGGTCTGCACCAGCGCCGAGCAGGTTGAGGACTTCCTCGCGGACCTCTTCAAGCTTGAGGCCAAGGTTCATCAAGACCTGCGCGGCAACGCCATCATGCTCACGCAACAGGCCGAGCAGCAAATGCTCGGTGCCGACGTAGTTGTGGTTGAGATTGCGCGCTTCTTCGATCGCGTACTCAATGACCTTCTTGGCGCGCGGCGTCTGCGGCAGCTTGCCCATGGTCACCATCTCGGGGCCGCTCTTGACGAGCTTCTCCACTTCGAGGCGAACCTTGCGCAGATCGATGTCGAGATTCTTGAGGACATTGGCGCCGACGCCCGAGCCCTCTTTCACCAGTCCGAGCAAGATGTGCTCAGTACCGATGTACTCGTGGTTGAAGCGTTGGGCTTCCTGGTTTGCCAGGGCCATGACCTTGCGGGCGCGATCAGTGAGTCGTTCAAACATTTCCAGCCTCCTTCGTGGGGGTTGATCCGTTTCGGCGGATCATGCTTCGCTTCAAACGTACGAATTGTTCTCGGGCAATGCTAGGAATTGCCTGAGGGGTTCGTGTAGATATTGAGTGCAATTGGCTTGCCACTCCAAATCCACCGATGGGGGGATCGGTCCGCGGCTTGCGGCTACTGAGCGATCTCTGCGAATTTCCGGGAATTTGCGCGAATTTCAGCAGCAAATCCAAGCCTTGCGGACAGCTACTTTGCGCATAAGGCGTGGCTCCCAATGGGTTTGTGCCATCGAGCGGTGATAACGGTGCACGAACGAGCTACGCTTCCGTCAAGCATGACTGCTTTGGCATATGTCCCGCGCCGGCTTACTGCCATCATGGCAGTCGGGATCCTGTGCCTCGCGGCGAGTCCGTCCGCGGTCGGCGCCCAAACTCCCGCAACGCCATCGGTTGCCCCGGCCGGCACGCTGGAACGTCCGATTGAAATTCGCGCGCGTCTCCTCAGCGGTGCTGCGTTCGTTGGAAAGGTCAGCGCGTGGTCCAAAGACGGCATTTCTGGATCATTTGGAAATCATGCGTGGACGGATCTGGTGACTGCCGACATGCGTCGCGTCTATATGCAGTTGATGGATCGAAAGAATGCGGAGCAATGGACTTCGCTTGGTGAATTGCTGGCAAGTGCGCGCGACGGCACACAGTTCGCTGACGATGCGTTTGCGCAAGCCAAGCGATTGGGTGCATCGCCTGCAGTCATTGAGGATGCGCGCACGCGTGGTAAAGCCGCTGGCATTGCGCGCAAAGAGCGCGAACGCATGGACGGGGAGCGTCGCTTGCAAGATGACGCCCTTCCGGATGACGCCGTTGCCAAGCCATGGCCGGTGCTGACCGACGCTGAGCAGAACAGCGCCATTGACGCCATGCGTCAGCAGGCCATCGCAGCGATGACCGTGGCCGGCGTGAAGTACGACTCCGTAGAGACCGACAACTTCCTGGTGTTTGGGGATATTTCCCGCTTGGAATTGCTGCGGTGGTCGCGCGAGTTGGACGGGCTGTACGCCCGTGTGTCGGACATCCTGGCAGTTCCCAAGGGCGTCAAATTGTTCTGGGGCAAGGCCGTGGTGTTGGCCTTTGATAAGCAAGACACCTTCCGATTGGCGGAGGCGGCGATCTTCAATCACAAGGCGCCCGCGATGCTGCGCGGGGTGTGTCACATGAAGGGGCCGCAGGTATTCATTTCCATCTACCGCGGCAACAACGAACTGGACTTTGCAAGCACGCTCGTCCATGAGACCACTCATGGCATTGTGTATCGATACGCAACGCCCATTCAAATGCCGGACTGGGCCAACGAAGGATTTGCTGAATGGGTGGCGCGCGCCTGTGTCAAGAACTCCAACGTGGACGCTTCCCGGCGCCCGCAGGGATTGGCGTTCTTTCGGCAGGGCGGTGATGCCACCAAGATCATGGCGCTGAGCGGTAAGGACGGCACCTGGCCGGGCGACAACGCCATCGGTTACTCGGTGGGGTACATCATGGTTGACCTGATGATTGCCGATCGCCAGCAGAAGTTTGGTTCGTGGGTCAAAGCGATAAAGGGCGGCAAACCGTGGCAGAAGGCGCTTGCTGAGGACTTTGGGGTGGCTGCGCCCGCGTTGGCAGCATCGGCCGCGCAGTGGTACCGCACCAACGATGGCGCACCCCGGCGCTGAGCGAATTGTTGCCTTTCATCATGAGCCAACATCAGGGTTCGCGCCGCGTCACCGTGCACTGCGGAGTAGCATTCGACCCCTCACATGGCAACGACACAGACCCTCAAGAAGAAGCGCAGTCCGTCACCCTCCGCGACCGCAAGCAAGCGCAAGAAGAAGCCCGCCGCCAAGGCGAAGGGCTGGCGTACCGCGCGCACGAGCGATCGTCACGAACTCTATGAACTTTCGGTGCAAGAGCCGTCAGCGGAGATTGCATTCATGGAGCGCGCCTTCCGCGAGCGTTACGGCCGCGTGCCCACCGTGTTGCGCGAAGACTTCTGCGGCACGGGCTTTGCAAGTTGCGCGTGGGTGCAGCATCGCCCCAACAATCGCGCGTATGGAATTGACCTGTGCTCCAAGACCATGGCGTGGGGCAAGGGGCGCCACGGCACCGCGCTCACCACTGATGAGTGCAAGCGCATGCAATGGATCAAGGGTGATGTTCGTAGTACGCCCACTGAGCCAGCCGATGTACTGGCGGCGCTCAACTTCAGTTACTTCCTCTTCAAGACACGCGCTGGCTTGCTTGAGTATTTCCGCGCCGCGTTCAGCAACATCAAGCATGGCGGTTTGTTCGTCCTGGACGCGTACGGTGGTTACGAGAGTTTCTCGGTCATCACTGAGTCGCGCAATCTTGACGGTTTCACGTATCTGTGGGACACCGAGAAGTACAACCCGATCACCGGCGAAGTGCTGAATCACATTCACTTCCGATTCCCAGACGGCTCCGAACTTCGCAAGGCATTCACCTACGACTGGCGTCTGTGGACGTTGGCTGAAATCCAAGAAACCCTGATCGAAGCGGGCTTTGTGCGCCCAGCCGTGTATTGGGAAGGCACCGTGAAGAAGACCGGCGAAGGCGACGGCGTGTTCCGTCGTAAGACCGTCGGCGAGGCATGCGGTGGCTGGATTGCTTACATCGTGGCGGAGAAGCCAGTGTCTGGCAAGCAGAAGGTGACTGCCAAATCCAAGACAGCAGCCAAGCGCCCGGCCCGGCGTTCCGCTCGCTGAGTTCATTGCAAAGGAATGAGTGTTGCTATGTCAATTTCCACCAACAGCGAAGGCCTCGGAATTGCAGCACTTGCGCCGCTCTTGGCGGAAGTGAGCAAGGCCTTCGAGCGGCAGTTGGCGAGCGACCTTCCTCCGGTGAACACGTTGTGTCGGCACGTGGAGCGCTACCGCGGCAAGATGCTGCGACCAACCATGGTGTTCCTGTGCGGGCAAGCGTTCGGCAATGTGGGTGAGCGACACGTGATCATTGCTGCCACCTGTGAAATGATTCACATGGCCACGCTGGTGCATGACGACGTGCTTGATGAAGCAGAAGTGCGCCGCAAGGGCAGCACGGTCAATCATCTGCGCGGCAATGAAGTAGCGGTGATGCTTGGCGATTACCTGATTTCCAACGCATTTCACCTATGCAGCCGCGCGGGCGATCCCGCCCTGAACCTTCGTCTTGGTGAAGTCACCAACACGCTGTGTGAGGGTGAATTGGTGCAACTGAGTCACCGCGAGGATTTGTCGCTTGATGAACGCACGTACTTTGAGATTGTGCGTCGCAAGACCGCGGTGCTCATCGGCGCGTGCTGCGAACTCGGCGCGCGTCTCTCCGGTGCGCCCGAAGATTCCGTCGAGGCGCTTCGTCGATTTGGCGAAGGAATTGGCGTGGCCTTCCAAGTTCAAGACGATCTGCTTGACCTTGAGGGCCGTGAGGATGTCGTCGGTAAGAGTCTCGGGCGCGACCTTGAGAAGGGGAAGTTGACACTGCCGGTGATCATTCACCTGGCACGCTGCGCCGGTACCAGCCGCGAGCGAACCATCGCCGCGATCCGTTCGCGGGATGGTGTTGCATTGATGGCAGAACTCACCGCGGGTGGAGCGCTCATTGATGCGCGTCATCGCGCCGAGGCGATGGTTGCAACAGCGCGCGCGGAACTAGCGAAGGTGCCAGCCGGCGCAGCCCGTGATGCACTGGACGCTGCAGCGCTGGCGATCGTTCACCGAGACTTCTGAGTCGTTGCTGCGCCCGCCCAGCCGCGGCCGTCCTTCGCGCCGGTGGCGGCGGATGGCTTGGTGTTGGCGCGGTTGGCAGCGATCAACTTGTCGATGTCTTCTGTCTGCAATGACATGGGGTGACCCTGCCAACGGACGATTCCGTCGGCCGAGAAGATCGCCATATGCGGGATGCCGTGAATGTTGAAGAACTTCTCCTTCAGTGTTGCCGCGGGATCGATCGCGAGCGGATACTTGAAGTCGGCAGGCTTGAGTTTCTGCTTCTTCATTCCCGCGTTGAAGTCATTTTCCTTCTCGTCGCTGATGCCCACAAACAGGATGTCTTGCCCGTATTTCGCGGTCAATTCATTGACGTGCGGGATAGCTGCGCGGCATGGACCGCACCAGGTTGCCCAGAAATCAATGGCCACCAGACGGCTGGCCGGATCGGGTCGCTGCCCAACCCATTTAGCAACCGTGAACCCAGGAATCTTTTTGCCGCGCATGTCGCCGGCGGACTTTGGATCAATAGGCGCTAAGAACTCTGGCCACTTCACTTCAGCAGCGGGCTTCGTATCAGTGGCACCAGGAGCGCCCATGGCGTCGGGCTTCTCCTTCGCCTCAATACTTTCGTCAACTTCCTCTGCAAGAAGCGCTGGCAGTTTGGCCTTGAGACCCGCTTCGCTCAATCCGACATAGCGGACTGCACCGGTCTTATCGATCACAATATTGACGGGCTTCTTCCAGACGCCAAGTGCGTCGCACCAATCGCCGGATGCGTCAATCGCCACTAGGCACGGTGCGTCTTTCTCCAAGATGTCGTCCGCGCGATCGGCCTGGTCTGGGGTGTGCAGTCCAAGCAGAAGAACGCCTTCCGGGAGTGAACGCTTGACCTTCTCCAGCGCAGCGCGCGGGCTGGACTTTCCGCCCACGGATTGAATCACCGTCACCTTGTCGCGGAATGCAGCGCGGTCCATCGCGTCGCCGCCAATCCACTTGAGATCAGCGGTCGGCTTGGGAATCATCCATCCCTCGTGTTCCTTGAGCGCTGCGCGGTCCGCCTTGTCGAGGGGCGCGTAGTACTTCGCCTCTGAGGTGGGAACAGCCGGGGTGTCTGCTTTGCTGTCGCTGTCCGTGGTCTTCACCGGCGGCGTCGTCGTCCGCGGCGTGTTCCCGGGGCGCGGATTGGAATACTGCGGTGCCGCGGTCGCCGCTGGCGTTGCAACGAACATCGTTGTCACCATCACCAGCAGCGCGGTCGAGAGCGAAGCCTGAGTCATGGTGGGAATCCTACCCCTGTCCGCCGGGTTCGCCCAAGCCCGAGCGGATTGGCATGGCCATGTTGTCAATGAGCCGAACATCGCCGATGCGCGCGGCGATGAGAGCGCGGGTGGGGGCATTCCAGCTGTTGACGGGCAGCAGGGTGGAGGCATGGCGCACCACTGCGTAATCGACCGTTAACCCGTGCGCTTCAAGCGTGGTTCGCATGATGCGCTCGGCACTCGGTGGGTCGGTAGCGGCGGCGGCATGCTGCAAGGCACGCACGAGTGCCAGCGCCCGATCGCGTTGTTCGGGCTGGAGATAACGATTGCGGCTACTCATGGCAAGACCATCACGCTCACGCACGGTTGGAGCAGCTTCAATCACCAGTGAACCCCAGCGCCCATTCGCTGCGCGCGCCATCGCGGCCATATCTTCCAAGACGCGCAGCTGTTGAAAGTCTTTCTCGCCAAACACGGCCATTGCCGGCTGTGTGAGGTCGAAGAGTCGCGCTACCACTTGACATACGCCACCAAAGTGCGTGGGGCGACTGGCATCTTCTAAGCGCGGCTGATGAGCAACATCGGGGAGCGGCCACGCAGCGGCTTCGGCGCGCGCTGCATCAAGTCCGAATGGATAAATGGTCTCCGCAGTTGGAGCAAACACAGCGTCCGCACCGCACTCCTCTGCCAGTTTCACATCATCTGCAAGCGTGCGCGGATACTTTGCGAAGTCCTCGCGCGGCGCGAATTGTGTTGGATTGACAAACACTGTTGCCAGTACGGGCATGCCTCGCCCCGACATGCGGCGCATCAGGGCGCCATGTCCAGCGTGAAGGGCGCCCATGGTGGGCACCAAGGCGCATCCAAAGTACGGAGCAAGCTGTTCTGGGGCGTGTAGGACCTGCATCTGCGGTGTCCACCATAGTGTCGGAACTTCCGGTTGGGAATTCCGGACTAGATTTCCGAGAATTCACAGAGATCCGCTCCGGGAAGGCTTTTCAATTGGTTCCTGCCCTCCTAGACTGTCGTTGCGACTGGATCTCAATTGCCGCAGGCCGTGAGGGCGCTGTGCTCGTCTGGATCCCTTGCAAACCACCTATGGCACTCAAACTCCCCATTTATTTCGATCATGCCGCCACCACTCGCTGCGACCCACGCGTGGTGGAAGCCATGCTTCCGTACTTCAGCGATAAATTCGGCAACTCCTCGAGCCGTAACCACAAGTTCGGCTGGGAGTCTGAGGACGGCGTCGAGTTGGCCCGCGAGCAGTCAGCCGCGTTGATTGGCGCCAACCCCAAGGAAATCATCTTCACGTCCGGCGCCACAGAGAGCAACAACCTAGCCATCAAGGGCGCCGCGGAGATTTACGCAAAGGCTCCGGCAGGCCAGACCGGTCGCGGACACATCATCTCGGCGATTCATGAACACAAGGCAGTGCTCGATCCCTGCAAGCGCTTGCAGCGCGAGGGCTTCGAAGTCACCTTCCTAGCGCCAGGTACTGATGGCGTGATCACCGCCGACATGGTCGCCGCGGCCATTCGTCCAGACACCATCTTGGTCAGCATCATGTGGGCCAACAATGAGATCGGCGTGATCAATGAGGTCCCGCAGATCGGCAAGCTGTGCCACGACAAGGAAATCGTCTTCCACACCGATGCCACGCAGTGGGTTGGCAAGATGCCAACGGATGTAGAACGCGATCACATCGACCTTCTCAGTTGGAGTGGTCACAAGATCTACGGACCGAAGGGCGTGGGCGCCTTGTTTGTTCGGCGCCGCAAGCCACGCATTCGCTTGGAGGCGATCATTGACGGCGGCGGACATGAGCGCGGGATGCGCTCTGGCACGCTGAATGTCACTGGAATCGTTGGCTTTGGCAAGGCCTGCGAACTCTGCCAGCACGAGATGGAACATGAACGCGAACGCCTCGTAAAGTTCCGCCGCAAGCTGGAAACTGAACTTTCGCGCCGTATTGAAGTCACTCAGGTGAACGGTCATGCAGAGAAGCGCCTTCCGCACGTGACCAACATTTCCTTCGGATTTGTTGAGGGCGAAAGCCTGATGATGGGCGTGAAGGACATCGCTTGCAGTTCCGGTAGCGCGTGCACCAGCGCCAGTCTCGAGCCGAGCTATGTGCTCAAGGGGCTCGGAGTTGGCGACGAATTGGCACATTCATCATTACGCCTTTCGCTTGGTCGCTGGACCACTGAGGAAGAAGTGGACTTTGCAATTGAGCAGATCGTTGCGGCCGTTGAGCACTTGCGCTTGATGAGCCCGCTGTTTGACCTTCACAAAGAAGGCATCGACATTTCCAAGATTCAGTGGCAAGCGCACTAATCCGCGCAGTCACTTCACCCGAACGCACGTGACTGGCACAACGCCGGCAAATAGGACACACCCATGGCTTACTCAGACAAAGTTGTTGATCACTTCCAGCACCCACGCAACGTCGGCAGTTTCGGCACGAGCACCGATGTTGCCAAGCGCACCGATGTTGGCGTTGGCATCGTCGGCGCCCCAGAGTGCGGCGATGTGATGCAGTTGCATATCAAGGTCAACGAGCAGGGCGTCATTGAAGACGCCAAGTTCAAGTGCTTTGGTTGCGGCAGCGCAATTGCCTCCAGCAGCCTGGCTACTGAATGGCTCAAGGGCAAGTCAGTTGATGAGGCGCTCACCATCAAGAACACCCAGATTGTTGAGGAGCTCAGTCTCCCACCCGTGAAGATTCACTGCAGCGTGCTCGCCGAGGATTCCATCCGGGCGGCCATTGCTGATTACCGCAAGAAGAACGGCATGGTGGCTGATTCTGCTGCCCACGCCGCGACCCACTGATAGTTTCAACGCACCCTACGGAAAGAGTTCATTATGTCCGTCATTATTAGCGATTCAGCAGCCCGCGAAATCAGCAACATCATTCATCAGCAGGGCCTCGACGCAGACAAGATTCGTCTCCGCGTTGGCGTCAAGGGCGGTGGATGCAGTGGCTTTAGTTACATCCTTGATCTGACCGAAGTGCAGAAGGACTCCGATGAACTGTGGGAGTTCACCTACCGCACCGCGGAGGACGGCAAGACCGTGACTCGCGTTGAAGGCGGCAACGGTGGCACCGCGACTGCGGTTGCAGAGGCCGGCACCTTCACGGTTCGCGTGGTGTGTGATCCAAAGAGTTTCCTGTACCTCAACGGCACCACGATCGATTTTAAGGAT
>Ga0209296_1001876_pt1 | contig 15452 bp, 23 predicted proteins | sample S_130206_EF_Meta_FD_187319 | JGI IMG/M metagenome (GOLD analysis project Ga0209296, IMG submission 187319) | Freshwater microbial communities from Lake Simoncouche, Canada to study carbon cycling - S_130206_EF_MetaG (SPAdes) (version 2) | ecosystem: Environmental > Aquatic > Freshwater > Lake ...
GGAAAATGTCGTTAAGCCAGGGCGCGTTGTCCCGCTGAAACCGCGTCGACCGCGCCGAGTGCGGCAGCCGGACGTGCTCCGCTAGCCAGTCCAGAGGGTCGCCCTGGTAGCTGGTCACGATGCCAGCGGCAACGCCTTCCTTAAGTGGATTCATTCAGCTTGGCCTTCACCCTGTCCAATAAAAGGTCAATGCGGGACTGAAGCTTTGGGCGGACCTCCTCTTCGGATTGTCCCGCGATCTGTCCCGTCAAATCGTTTACCAGCGCTTGGCACTCTGCCGACAAGATGGCGCCAATCTGCACCCCAGCCTCCCGCACCTCAGCGCGGTTGATAAGTTCGCCGCGCGCCTGGGCGTTTTGAATCTCAAGCCGCTCCACCTCTAGCATTGTCTTGCGGAGTTTGGCGTCTTCCAAGTCGACTGGAGTTTGTTTCTTTTTAGCTTCGATCCAAGCTTTTGCTTTTTCTGGACAATCCAGAGGCATGCCCTTGTGGGCCTGTTGGGTAATCCATTGCCGGGAGCGCCCTAGTTTTTTGCCCATTTGGGAATGCGACAATGTTGCCAAAGGCGTTTTTTTAAGATTACTCATAAAAAAGAGGAACTAGAGTCGCTATCTGCAGAGAAAAATCCCCCTTAAAAAGATTCCTTATGGGGGGTGCCCTTGATCGCTTCCAGCGCCGCTTTGCTCCAATTTGCAACCGTCGCATGGCTAACGCCCTCGCCCTTGCCGGCGTCGTCCAACGTCTTGTAGCCCGCCAAATCAGGCCGACCAATGGCAAACGCCAACCCAATGGCCTTGGATCTAGCATCCCACAGTTTAGGCAGCGGACTCAGCAACCAGGCTAAAATGCGCCATGCCGCGTCCACCGTGGCGTCAGCCCTGGCCTCAGAAACTAAAGCAGAATGCCAGGCCTCCACGCTCTCTGCATGGCGCTCTGGCACTCCGAGGTCTAACAGCTCGGCAATAAGATCCTCATACATTGCTTAGCTATGCGGCAGATATTACCTACCTGCAAGGCATATTTTTACAGCTTAATATAATGGGACTGAGTCGTAGTTGACTCTATTATTGAGCGCAGCAACCCGGTTACTCCAGATGGTGTGATTAAGCCGGTCGCCACAATTGCAGGTGGCTTGATTGAGCAAGGCCAACGCATCGGCCAGAAACCGCTTTTGCCTCGAGATGACTGCATTTCCGCCGGTGACTGCACTGCATAAGGCGGCAATCTCATTTTTAAGGTGAGTGCATTTACTCACGGCCTCGTCACGCTGTGCGACTGCATCCAGCCCCATTTGAGCGAGCTCTTGGAGTTGAGCGGTTAGCGCATCAACCTCAGCCTCGGCAGCCTGCAATATTTGCTCGTGCAATATTTGTTCAACAATTTTGACGCCTTGAGTCGCTGTCACCCCTGCACCTCCTCCCATTTGTAAACCGTCCTCAGAAACGCCTCTGCGCGTTGGCGGGCGGATGCCAAAGCAAGCTCCCAGGCGTTGTCAAACATGTCTCCCAGCGTGTCAATGTAGTACTCCCGGTCAATTGGACTAAGCCATTTTTCCGCCTCGTGCATGGCGTTGAGGTCGTGCGTGTAGATCCTTGGTAGCATCCAATGTTCATCGCAGTGAGTGATTTTACTGATCGCCTCGTTGATCTGTTTGTCGGTCATTTTGCCTCCTCCTCTTTTTTTGGCTCACATTCAGCGCAATACCATTCCGCGCCGTCTAAATCCATTTCGTGTAGACACGTCTGGCAGATCGGGCCTTCGTCCAAGCCTTCGTCTTCGTCGCTGGGAAATCCGGTGCTTAACATAAGGGCTCCTCGCGCAAAAAAGCTTGGCGCACTATCTTGCTAAGCTGTTCATTTTGCGCTTTGAGTTTTAAAATCTCATCGCAAGCGGCATCGCGCTGGTCAATTAAATTTGCAACCGTCTGGTGCCGCTCCCGGAGAGTCTCAACCAACTCTAACTCCTGCTGCTCCAGCCTGCGCGCCGCCGCAAGCATAAGGCCGTTAACCGTTGGCCCAAGCGGGCCAGCCCGTCTAAGCTCCCGGACGATTTGCTCTGTGGTGGCCTCTTGGCCTCTCTGCCTGCTCTCCGCTGTGGTCATGCTGTCTGCTTCCTGCTCAGCCTGCTCGGCCTTTTTCTGTTCGTCTGTTGGCATATTCTGTTCCTCCTCGTTGTGTTGGTTGTTAGTTTGGTTTTTACTGGCAAAATATTAGTCGGCAGAATCTGGCGCCGAGTTTAGGAAAATTTTCAACATTTTTTTTGTGCCCTCGTAGCTGGCAATTTTGGCTGCCTCCTCCTCGCTCAGTGGCGCGGATGCTGGGGGTGCCTCAAGCACTCCCCCAGCAGGCTCTGCGCCTATCTGTCTTGCATCCTTAATTCTTTTAAGGATGCGTGTAGCGCCTCGGGGGCTTGAGGCCCCGACGCTACACTCTCTGTTATCTGTCTTAGTTAGTGCAGGGTCGTGGTGACCCGCGTAGACGGGTCGTGGTGACCCGCGAGGAGGGTCACTGTGACCCGTCCGTGGATTAGCACATTGCTCATCTTGTGTCGCATCTTGCTCTAAATGCAGCAGGCAAAACCTGTGCGACCGCTGAGCAAAATTGCCCCCTGTTTTTACGTCAATTAGCCCCGCATCTTGCAACACTGGCAGTGCCCTTTTTACCGTTGCAACCGAAACTCCAGCAGCCTCAGCGATTGCTTCCCTGGTTGCCTCAAAACTGAGTTTATCGCGCTTTCTGGCCCGACTTTCCAGGGCGCACAAAGCCGCATAAACTGCAAGATTTGCCGAGCCTAAAGCCGCTGCGCGCTCAAATGCAGCCAAGTCAAACCAGCCCCAGTGCCCTGGTCGAGTGCGCCTAGGAGTCATTTCCGCCTCCATTTCTTGGCAGGTTGCTCCTCCTCCTCGGGCTCTGGTTTTGGGCAGGCTAACCAGACGTTTCCGGTTTCCCGGGCTTTTGGATTGTGGCGGATGTAAACCTCAGCGGCGACTTTTTGATCCCAGCCAATCAATCCAGCTCTAAGCCTACGCTTTGTCGCTGACAGTTTAAACGTCGGACTCTGGCCATCTGGAGTTTCCATGCGCTCAAGGCTTAAAACCTCTCTAGCCCAGTTTGACCATGCTGAGGATCCGTAGGCTCCATAAGCGCCCCCCTTGGCGTCTTTGGTTGGCTTGGGAATGTGATTTATCAGCGCAAAAATAACTCCTGTACGATTGCTGATTTTGTTGAGCCCATTACAAAAATCCGAAACGGTCGCTTGGTCGCTCATGTCTCCGCCCAAAAAGTTCATAATTGGATCGATCCAACAAATATGAGGTTTATGCCGCGTTACAAGATCGGCCACGACTCCTAGAAACTCGGCTCCGGCAGTCTCATTTTCGCGCACGATTTTTAGCCGGTCGGCTAATGCTGCAATGGCTCTCTCGGTCAGCCTAGTTTGCACCGGGGGAAACTTTTGAAGAATGCCCTGCAAGGTCTCTGCCATGTCGCCATCATCATTTTCAGCCTGGATTATCAGCGACCGGATGGGGATTTTGCTTGGAATACCAAACGTCAAAACGTACCGGGTCACGTCGTCGAGATAATCGTGCAGCGCCCAACCGATTGCGAGTTGCAGGTTGAGCGAGGATTTGCCTGCGCCAGTTGACCCCGCGACCATTAGCGAGCCTCCTCGGCAGAGCCAACGATTATCGCCCAAAAGCCAATCCTCATCTTTTTCGCGGTCAAACGCCATAAGGGTTTCAACTGACTGTTCGCGGCTTTTACGCGCACCTCCTTCGGCAAGTCGATCAAGTGCGGCACGCGCCTCGGCTAGCACTAGGCTAGTCGACGTTGAGCCAGCCTGCTCAAATGCTATTTTGAGCACCTCAGTGAGTCTCCGGGTGCGCTCCGCCTCGAGAACTAACCGAGCCCAATGAGAGAGCATTGAGGCGCTGCCAGACTCAAGCCAGAGTTGCGAGAGTTCCGCCTGGGGCCAGCCCTTTGGCTCCATTGTCCGCCCCATTGTAACCCAATCAATGGGCTTGTGCTCTGCCAATCTGGAGGATATTTCGCCAAATAGCGCAGCGTTTCTGGCGACAAAAAAGGCCCCTTTATGGAGCCCTTCAGCGCGGCAGATTGTCAGCGCCTCCTCTGGGTTATTAAGCAGCACACCCAGAATGGCTTGCTCGGCTTGCGGGTCAGAATAATTTTGCAATTTCGGCAAGCCTCAGTTCGCGATCTGTGGGAGCCGCTTCGATTTTGCCTCCAAAAATACGGATTGCATGAGCCAGCAAGGCCGTTTCTTGGGCGTCTGGATCAAGTGGCGCGCTTTTGTGCGCAACCATCAATTCGTCTGCAATTCGATAGGATTCAAGGAGTTCGCTCTGTGTCATTGTTCAAAAAGCGCGTTGCCGAGTCGCGCCCCTCGCCCTAACTAAAAGGGGATTTTGTCGCCTAACAGACTGTCACTTGATGCCGGTAGCCACCGTTTAATTTCGAGATACGGCTTGCCGGTCTTGTCGCTGATGCGGTCACCCTCTCCGAGCTCAACCGTAGCGCGGCGGCCAATTAGCGTTTCTGCCTCAATATTGACGGTGGTGCCCACCGCGGCTTTGATGCCCATTGCCTCAGCAAATGCTGCCACGTTGCGGCTGTTTTTTGCTGTAAATACGACCCAAGTCTTGATCGGCATTTGCCCGACTTTGACAGTGATCGTCAGCATCTCGTTTCCCGCTTGAGAAACTCTATCCTCAGCGTCTGCGATGACGCACCCATGAATTCCGGGTTTAATTTCTACGAAGTCAGAATCTGCGTTTTCTGTTATTTTTAGTTTAGCCATATATTTGGTTTTGTTGGGGTTAGATTCCGAATGCGGCGAAAAACCGCTCTGGGAAAGCTGTAGCGTGCACTGCGATATCTGCGGGAAGATCTCTATAAGTCTCGCCGTCTTTAATCCAGCCGCGCTTCAAGGCGCCTGCTGTGACCTTTTCTTTTTGCGCGCTTGTTTTGCCGCTCAAAAGCCTGTCCATGACGTGGATGTGACCTATTTGTTCAGGGACCTCCTGCGGCGCCGGCAAGGCATCCTGCTTGCGTTCCTCGACAACCTCAGCGGGCACAAACTCAGACACTTCCTCTGGTGCATAGCACCCTGAGAGAACCGCAGGAAACACTCCTCTAACAGCCTCGGAAATGCAGCGTGCCTTTAGCATCTGCCTTGGGAACTTTTTCCATGTTGGGTTACTTATCAGCCCAGCCCGAGTTGCATCTGCCATTGTCCAGGACACTTTAAGGCTGCCTCCCTGGGGATGCGAAAATGTGCCTGACACAGATTCATGGGTGTACTCATGCCATTCAACTCGGCCTCCAGCCTGTTGGAATCTGGCTAGCATTGCCTCTGATTTAAGCGACGGCTTACCGTTGATAATATGGTAATCGCGAACAGCTTCGGCAGGATGGCGGCCTTCAGCTTGGCAGAGAAGCCCAAGGGCAAGAGCCTGGGAGGCATTCATTACTCCAAAAAGTTTAGGCTCAGCAAGGGCTTGAGCCATGCGTGAAATTTCATCAATATTTATAAGCTGCATATTATGTAAGATTTAAGCGTTTTGCGGCCTCAAGAATGAGGAGCGCATCTGCGATTTTTAAGGTAACTTTGAGGTGAGGAAACAGTGACTGACTCTTTTCTTTCAGATGGGCTTTCCAGCGGGCTCCGTGGCTAGCTTTAACTCCAAGCCCAAGGGCTGCCTGCCATTTTTTAGGGGGCAAAGTGACAACCTTGACTCCCAAGGAAGCAAGGATTCCTCTGCATTCGCCGTAGCGGATGCCAAGTTTAATCATCGCCGCTGCATTTGGGCCCGCGTGCAGCGGGATCTCCTCAAGAATACAAGTCCGATTTCCTGCAATTTGAAGCGTCCTCAGTTTGTCGGCCAAATCAACCACCGTCTCCGGCGTCGGATCGCAGCAAGCCCAGCCGTCTGAATAATAAGCGATCCCGCCTGCTGCACCTGGATCAATGGCAATGTAATTTTGGCTCATTTAGAAAAGCGTCGGCTGGTTTTCAGTGTTACGCAGATTAGTTGAGGCGTGGTCTGCGTAGCTTTTTTTGAGTTCAGAGCCAATAAACTTTCTGCCAAGAGTCAGCGCGCCGTAACCTTCGGATCCGATGCCTGTAAATGGCGAGTAAACTAATTCCCCCGGATTGCTCCAAAGCGTGATAGCTCGCTCGATCACGTCAAGTTGTAGCGGGCAAATGTGCTTTTCGTCGGCTTGGTCGCGTGCCACTTCTCCGTTTAAAACTCGTCCTTGATTTACTGTCATCCATACAGGAGATGCCACTTCTTGCCACCAAGAAACTGGAAACTCTGATCCATCCTTCGTCACCGGAACGATTGTTTGTCCTGGTGCGCGGAAAACGAGCAGGTAGTCTGCGCATCCCACTCGGGAACTAGACGAGTCGGTTTTAAGCGTCTTGTGCAGCAGCCCGTGCGCTTTGGTTCGCTGCATTTCTGTCACTGGACTTTTCCAGATACAGATGCGCGAGTGAAACAGGAAATCGTGCTTCCAAAATGCCCGAATGATTTCGCCGCTAAAATCTTGAAACTGAATCGACCCAGTTTTCCATTTTGTGGAAAGCAGATCGACACAATGTACTGCCACTTCTCGGCCTGGCTGCATGATTCGTTTAATCTCTTGAATTAGGAAATCAAAATGAACCATAAAGTCTGCCATTGACTCACAGTTGCCCATGTCTTGTGGGTCATTAGAGTATGTGAATAGATCAGCAAAAGGCGGGCTAAAAACTGAGAAATCAATCGAGCCAGTCGGTATCATCTTTGCAACCCGGACACAGTCGCCGTGGTGCACTGTCCAATTCTTGCCTGAGTAAGTGTCCACTCCGATCTTTGCTTCTATTGTTTCGGACTTCTGAAAAGTCATTTCTGCTGCTGCTAGTTTCATGTTCTCTTGCATTTTCTCATGTTGTTCAATTTTGCGTCTGATTGATTGAAGAATGGCTCCTTCCGTCTTTGCCTGCACGATGTAGGCATTTACTTCCTGGGTTTGGCCAAATCGGTAGCTTCTGCGCAGTGCCTGATAGAAGTCCTCAAATGAATAAGAAAGTCCTACAAATGCCACGTTACGGCAGTGCTGCCAGTTGAGTCCAAACCCGGCAATGCTTGGCTTGGTAATGATGACGCGAGTTTGTCCTTCGCTAAATTTACTCAGCAAAGTTTCCTTGCGCGTTGATGTGTCAGATCCTCGGACTTCAATGGCATCAGGGATTCGTTTCGCCAAGTTGTCTGCCTCGTCGTTTGTGTTGCACCATATAATCCAAGGTTCATGTGATCCATTTACCAAGTTCGCCACCGCATCGGAACGGTCTGCCGATGTCATTCGCATCTCCCTGTGCATGGTTGTCGCAGAGAGTGTAGCAATGCGAAACAAATCCTCTCCGGTGTCTGTGCTTATATCGGCGTCCACCAATATTGTCTGCATATTTAGTGCTGGCAAATCGTACCCAGCGTTTTCAAATCCAATATCAGACGGCTTAGAAACGCACGCGGCCCAACTTGCCAGCCATTTCCAAAACTGGCTCTCAGCGTGCTTTTTGAGCCGCCAGTCGCCAGTGTTAAACGTGTCGTTTACAAAAAACGTTGCAAGCATCTGAGCAGGTGAGCAGATGCCCAGAAAGTCAGCGTGCTGACCCAGTTCAGTGTAGTCGTTGGGAGAAGGCGTTGCAGTGCAGGCTAGCCTGTACGGAGTTTGAGAAAACGCGTCCGTGAGCGCCTTTCTTGTCTTGCCAGTAAACGATTTCAAAATTGAAGATTCGTCAAGAACCACCCCGGCGAAAACTGAGCAGTCAAAATGCTCCAACTTTTCGTAGTTTGTAATCCAAATTCCTGGCTTTGTGATTTCGTCACCGCTGGCAATCTGCTTTGCGTCAATTTTAAACTTTTGCGCCTCCCTCGCGGTCTGTGATGCCACCGCAAGAGGCGTGAGTATCAGCACGCTGCCGCCAGTGTGCCGCATTACTTGGCTAGCCCATTCCAGCTGCTGAGCAGTTTTCCCAAGCCCGCAATCCTCAAACAGGGCGCAGCGGCCTTTTTTGACGGCCCATTTAACAATGTGCGTTTGCCAGTTAAACAATGGCGCAATGATTGGTAGATGTTCAAACCCAGCATCCTTTACCGTCTTCTTTTTTGAGGTAATGTATGAATCGTAATTCATGCTTGTACCATTGGTGACTGAGACTGCTTGCTAGTTATTGCGCCGGCAGGGAGCGATAAGCCAGCTTTTGCCCATAGTTCTTTTGCTTTTTTGGCGCTGAGACTGCCTTGAGCCCGGATAATCTCAATCGGATCCAACTCCGAGGCGTAAGCTGCCAACACGTCGGCGCTTACAAACTCACTGATCCGAGGCTTTTGTAGCCTCCATCCCGGAACGTCAATACCAGACTCCAGTAATCCCCGGGCCTTTGCTTTAGCTGCCTCCTCAAAATCGGCCAGAATTTTGCAGCGGTTGAGGAAATCTCCCAGCCGAGCCGGATCCTCGATCAGTTGCAAAAAGCTGTCGCCGCTCGTGGCAAGAGCCGTCTCCTGAGCTGCCAGCCTAGGGGGGCAGACCATTGATTTCGAGCACCAGCCGCAGTAGTCGTTAATGACTGGTTCCGAGCCAACATTGCCGATGATTTCGGCCACAATAAACGCTGCATCGCTGCGGGAGAATTTGTGCGTGCGAACCTCCTGTTGATCGCAAAATAGCAAATGAGCCGTCCACTCACTGCAGTTGTGAGCCTCCATTAAGCCCAGCGCGTAGGCCGCCATCTGTGCGCGGTAATTGTAAATCTGCCCAGTCTTAAGATCAGCGTGCCATCGTTGCCCGGCACAAATGGCATCGGCTGTGCCGACATGCTCCATGCCTGGGATCTTGATTTTGCAGTTTTTGTCGTCGGTTTCGACCCTGGCTCGATTGCCGCTGAGCAAAATCATTTGGTTGAGTGCCCAATAGACTGCCTTGCGGTCAATCTCGTCCAGGTCGCGGGGAAACTCCCCAGTCTGCCAAGCATCGCGAAAAATGCCGTCTAATTTTGTGCCGCGACTGGCGGCTTCTGAGGTTGTTTTTGTTCCTTCATACTGGCCGCAAAGGGCAAGTTTAGGAAGGGAGGATGGTCGTATGTTCATTGCGTTTTGCCTTCTGTTTTGCTTTCCACTTACGGGTTGCTTCCCGCATTTTTGCTCGTTTTTCTTCGCTGATTTGTCTGCCAACCGGGCGCTGAATTGGATGCGTGCGCAAATATTCTGCTCTTCGTTTTTCAAGGGCTTGGGCCCTTTGGGCTGGAGTCATGCCGTTGCGGCGGAGTCGATTTCGCTCGGCATTTCGGCGTCGAGCTTCTTCGGGAGTCAGCGTAATTCTGGGCTCCCGAATTGTTTTTGGTTTCGGATCGCGCGGAACTTTGATTCTCTTTTCCAAAAGCACCTGAGGCTTTGGATTCCAGCTTACTTCCTCGCGCTTTGGCGTTTTAGCGCGGCGGATGCACATTGACGGCATCCGCTTTGGGCTGGAGTCCCAACGTTTTTGGTCCCAGGCTTTGAGAGCCCGCTTGAGGCTGGCTGAGATATCGCCAGCTAGCCCGCCCTCAGCCTGCGAGGGGTAGGCATCCTGCATCCCGATTGACTTCATGGCGGGTCGCCTCATGGCAGCAACCCCGCTTGTTTTGCGAGCTCTTTTAGCGCCTCAAACCCATACTCTGGCGTGGGACGTTTGTCGCGGTGCTTCTCTAGGATTGTGTTGACCTCGGAAGTCTTGAGCCCCATCTGGCGGGCGATAACTTGGTTGTTTTCGCCTTTCTCTGAGAGCTCGATGATGCGAGCCTGGATCTTTTGAAATGCCGTCGTGATTCTGCTCATTTTTGTGCCTCCAATCCAGCGCACCGAGCGCGCATGGCTTTATCTTTTGCCGCTCTGGCGTTTCTCTCTGCCAGTTTTTCAGCTTTGGTTTGGTCGGGTTTTTTTACCCGGGCTAATAATAACTTGTAACGCCTCGCCGCTGCGTAGCCAGCGTGCAATTGTGATCCCATTATTTTCGCGCCTCCATTGCACAAAAAATCACTAGCACTCCTAACGGCATGGTCAGCACTGCGATCACTAGAGCCTCCCCAGCGCCCTCGGCAAAATATTTCATAGCCAGACCGTCTGCGATCAACAAAAGGACGCCAATGCAGAAAAGAAATTGCGCATTTGTACGCCGAACATTTTTGGGAACTTTGCCCAAAGGAATCCTGATTGTGTTGCTGCCGACGTCGCCCTGTGGAGGGCGGGAATAATGTGATGTGCTCATGGTTTGTATTTTGTTGTTATTTTTTTGGCTAAGGCAAATTTACCCATTTTCCGATACTGAGCGCACGCAGCGCGTGGCGATTTTGCAAAAACACAACCGGCAAAAATCCACTGGTTCAAAGTTGTTTGTGCTTTCAAACGATATTTTTTCACACGCGTCAAAAATCTGCCGTCCTTCCAGATTTCTTTCCCATCCACAGCAAGGCGATACAATCCGGTTCCTGGGCAATGCGTAACTTTTGCAACTACCTTTCCCCCATTTTCTAAAAATGAGCAGAAGTCGCCATTACTAAATCCATAGGTGCGCCACATTTTACGCAACGCGATAACCCGCACGCACGCCGGCCACAATCCGCTCGTCCTGCGCTGGCGTCAGCGTCAGCATGCTTCCTCCCCCGTGCCACGTCTCAACGCTGGCGAGTTCCGTCAGCATCCACCCGGTGGCGACGCGGACCAGCGTGGCCTGAGTGACGCGGACTTTGTATTTGTAGGCGGAGGGCAGCTTTTGCCCGCTGGCAAGCACCACACTAGCACCCTTGCATGCGCTCTTGGGTAATCCCAATTTTGCCAGGGCAAGCTCTGCCAGCGCTGCGCCGGAGATTAACTCGCTGGCCCGAGTAAAAGTGTGGGCCATTGCTTTCCCGTTGACCGCCATCAAGGCGGTTTCGATTGCCGCCTTGTTGGCGGCTGTGATTTTGATCGGTTTCATTTCGTTTTTCGTTTGGTTTTTTTACTCTGACGGCCTCGTCAGTGGCGGCATTACCACCAGACGCCCTGTGGGCGTTTCGGCCTTAGTAGGCCATAGCCCGCTCAATGCGGCGCGTGCCGCGGGTAACTTCGGCCAGCTCGGCCATGTGCGCCGCCGCAGCTGCACGCTGCGAGGCGTATTCCGCATTAATTGCGGCGACTGCGGCGGCCACCTGAGCGTCTGCCTCTGCCGTGAGCGGCAACTTGCCAATTGCCGACACCGCCCATGCTGGCAGGCCTGCTGGGCGGCCGTAGCCGCGGGTAGTGGTGCCGTTGATGACAGCGGACGTCACTGCAATAACTCCGCCGTCCCAGCCTTTTTCGGCGGTGACTGTAATTTCCGCGGTCATTCCGGAAGGGAGGGTCATTGAGATCGTTGTCATGGCGCCTACCTTAGCGAAGCCGCTTGGCTAGCCAAGATAAAAATGAAACTATTTTTCAGCCAGAGGCTAAACCCTTATCCTTGCGCGAGTTAGGACGCAGCTTTTTTGCGTTTTCCCTGCACGCGGCAGCCTTTTTATCCGATTTTACGGCGCCCCCCTTGCGCCCCAGCTTGGCAAAATACTCTTTTAAGTGCATCCCAGCACTTTAGCAAAGCCGCTTAGCTTAAGCAATAGCCTGCGCAAATAGCTGGGCCTCAGCAACTCTCCGATCTCGGAGGCCCTTAGTTTCTGGCCACAGTCGCGTCTGATCGCGGAACAATTTTGGAATCTCACTTAACTTACCATCCGCCAGCGCGTTGCGAATGCCCATCATCTCCGTGCGCCGCTCTCCTGTTAGTTTTGTTCCACGATTAAAAACCAAACTTAACAAAGCACTTGCGGCATCCGGCGGCAGGGATTCGGCTTGCGGGTAGATGCGCAACATCTGGAGGTAAAACCTTGGAACAGTTTGCTCCTCGAATACTTGGCACGCGGCATCCCACGGGATGACAATGTCGTGCAGGCCCACGCAAGCCTGGTTGGCTGCCTCGCCGGTCACGCCGCAGTAACGGCCGAGGCGCTCAAGGTTGCGCGGGAAAATTTGCTTGTCCCAGTCGCGATTAAACTGCGCCAACGTGTTATAGCCGAGGTCGTAGCCGATGCCGATGGTGACGCCAGATGACTCCCCAGGCCAATTAGGGCGTGCCTCCCGCCTTGAATAGTAAGCCTCAGAGGTTGCCTCTTGCGCGATGATGAAATCTAAACCTTTGCGGGAGAGGTTCATTTGCGCTTCCTGATTTCAAGTACAGTTTGCACAATTTTGACAACGGTGTACACCAGCGCGGCAAACATGCTAGCGCACCTAAGCCACGCGTCAAAATCGCTAAGTGACACAGCTAGAGCAGCTAAGTTATAAAAGTTTACCTTCACCATTTCGTCAATATTGCGCTCAAGCATGGCAAAGGAAGGTAAGCGTTGAGGCAGGCGTTGGCAAGCGTCCATGCTCGTCGTAGATGCCGCTGCGCGGAGTAATTGTGTTAGGCCCGAGGCCGTTTCCGTCCTGGGCGGCGGGGGGCAATACGCGGTTTGGTTTTCCGAGGACGACTAACCCGGCGGGCGGTACCTGGTTGAGGTATCTCTGCTGCATTAGCGGGATTTGCGGTACGGGTAACACAGTCATTTTTTAAGCGGGCAAGAAGTTTCGGGCCATAGGCGCCAATCCCGACGCCTAAAGCGCCAGAAGCGAGTACCCAAAGTGTTGGGGCAATCAGAGATAGCAGGTTTAAAAAAAGCGGGATCATGGCGGTTTTACCCGTCATTTTTTATCCCCGGGTTGAAGGTGAGAGGCACCAAAATAGAACGAGACAACCATACCCCAGCTTGTGCCAAGGCTACCGATAAGCATTTGCAGCCCAGCATTATCCCAAGTTTTTAAATCCCCAGTCATTAGGCCGACGAGGATGGCAAAAAAACCCACAGTGACAAATGAGGCCAAAATTGCAGGCGTGCGAGATCCAGTCTGCACCTGCATTTCCCGAGCCGACGCACGATCAGCCTGGGCCAATTTCTCGGCGTCGAGCCCCAGTTCCGCCATCCTCGTCTTGAGTTGGAGATCGGCGGCCTGCAAGGCGGCCATCTGCTCTGCTGTTAGGTTGCCAGCGTTGAGGGCTTTAGTAACCTTTTCGGTCGTTGCATCTGAGAGGCCGAGACATTTGCCCACAGCCTCGACAGCAAGGCCGCCCATTGGGCCGCCAAGTAATGTGCCGACAGTTGGTAAAACTTGGGAGATCCAGCTCATTTAAAATGTTGCAAGAGTTGCTCTCCTCCAAGTGTTTGTAGCGGTGCAGATATAAAGTGCCGTATCGCTGAAGGCCATTTGTCCTGGGCGACCGATGCTTGTAGCCGTACCAGGTACGTTTGCACCACTGGGCGCGCCTGTAACAAACATCGCTGTAACGCACCGCAAAGATCCCGTAATTGTCGTGGATGTAACTGTTTGCGGAACTCCAGAGACTGAATAAGTTCCAGCCCCTCCCGTGCCAGTTCCGGCTCCCACAATTGTTGTTCCGGCGGCAATGCCAGTACCAGTCAACACCATTCCAATTTGAAACTGCCCGTTGCTTGTTGTAGCAAGGGTTAAAGTGTTGCCGGTGATTACTCCAGTGCCAACAGCTCCGGCTGTGACGTATTGTGTGTTCCCATCCCACTCAACTGCATGAGGTAATGGAGTGGTGAGCGTTACCCCAGCTTGGAATTTGCAAGGAACGCTTATTGCTGTACCAGCTCCAAAGGTTTGAGTGCTGTTAACTCCAAAAACATTAGAGCCAGTTACCGCGTTAGCTACACGCGAGGAAGTTGGCACCACAATTACGGTGTCAACTCCAATTGATAGCGGCCCAATCAATCCCGCATTTTGTCCAACAGTGTAAACAAACCCCCCGCCGCTGTTACCTTGTTGGATACCAACAAATAAAGGCTGGCTAAGCGTGCCTTGAAACCATGTTGGCCGACTCAAAGAAAACGAGGTCCCAGAGTTTGAATCAACAACCCACGGTCCGCCGGTTGCTGGAACTCCTTGACTTGCAAGCAAAACGACATCGCCAGCCATTAAAGTTCTTAGTTCAACAACCGGCGCCGTGCCCGTAACCATTGTCAAAACTGTTGAATTGTAAACATTTAAAGTTCCAGCGCCGGAGCTTGTTGCGTTTGCGCTCAAAGTAATTTGTGTCGCAGAATCAACACTTTTTATAACCCAAGCCGAAATCCCGCTCCCATTAAATGACATGCCGGGAACTAATGTAACCGTTGTTGATGTAAAGGTTACAACCGCAGATAGATTAGTCCAAACCGCCGCAGTTATTGTGCCTGCGATAGCTGGAGTTATGTTGGACGTGTAGCGCACTGTCGCCATTTGCATCCCAGTTCCGCTGCCGCCGGCGCCCGATATTGCTGCCGTTGTGAGGGCTGTAACTCGGCCTTTTGCGTCCACGCTAATGACTGGCACCGTGGTACTGTTGCCAACATTACTTTGAGCAGTCGTAACAGCTGCAAGCGTCGTTGCCGGAGAACCCGCTGTGGTTGTTACATCGCCCGTCAAAGCGAGCATTTGCGTTGTAGTTAGGGTGCCACCAGTAAGACTCGCCGCACCGATCCCCGCCGGTGTGATTTGAGCAATCTGGGAGGCCGTCAACGATGGCACCTGAGCCGTGCTGAGGAGCCCTGTCCCATCGAGCCGAGGTACACCTCCAGCCGTGGCTAGCGTAGTAAGCTGGGAGGTTTGGACGTAAGCAGCAAGCTGAGATGTGGTTGCGTAGGTTGTTGCCTGAGCGGTGGTCAGCGATGTGACGCGGCCTTTTGTATCCACCGTCACCACTGGGATCACATTGGCATTTCCTTGTGCGCCAACAGGAAGACCCGCAACAGTGGCAAGCTGAGACGTGCTAAGGGTCCCGCTCGTTATGTTGCTAGCGTTTGTTGTGTCCGTTGTGGCGGATGCTGCAAGCCCTGAAATCTTGCTGGTTGCGATAGCAGCAGAAGCGTCTACGTCTGCGTCAAAAATTAGCGTAGCTGGAGACTTTAGGCTGCCGTTGATAGACTTCCAGAGCCCTGTTCCCCCAACAAGCGGAAGTGAAGTGTGAATGTGACTAGGCGTCGAATCACCAAACTGCGCCGTGACGTTGTGGTTATTTCCCGTCGCGTAGGCCTCGAGCGCAATATAAATGCGGTCCGTTGCCAGAATTGCGGTTTGAGGCACTAAGACAGAAAGCGAGTATTGTGCCGACGTGCCGTTGATGACCTGCGCGCTCGATGGTGAGCCAAGCGCTGTGAGCGTGCCGCCACCGGCAACGCTGTAGATATAAGCCACTGCGCGGATGCTTGTGCCAGCCGACACGTTGGCGTTTCCGTAGCACCAGAAATTTGTATCCCAAAGCCCAGCTGGGATTGCCGTAACTGCTGGGTCCTGCGGCAGCGTC
>Ga0209296_1001878_pt1 | contig 15442 bp, 28 predicted proteins | sample S_130206_EF_Meta_FD_187319 | JGI IMG/M metagenome (GOLD analysis project Ga0209296, IMG submission 187319) | Freshwater microbial communities from Lake Simoncouche, Canada to study carbon cycling - S_130206_EF_MetaG (SPAdes) (version 2) | ecosystem: Environmental > Aquatic > Freshwater > Lake ...
AATTTCTATGATAGATCGGAAGCAAATTTGTTTATGCAATGGTTGTTGAACCGATCAAAAGAAGAAACGCTTCGTGAATCGTTGATTGAGGCCGCTTTGGCTAAATCTGATTTGAGTGAAGCAAATGTAGTTATTAAACACATTATGGAGTTAAAAAGTGAAAACAAAAATAGTAGTAAGTAGTTTGTTATTGATGATGACAGGTTGTACCTCGGTACCCAAACTTTCAGGTTATGAAGGTCCTCAGGCATTGACCACGGCTGATGTAATCAAGTACAATAAAGATTGTACCGGTGCAGGCATGCGACCAAATGTTGAATATGTTGTTAAACGAACCGATTCAGGCAAAGTATTGGTGCCTATTAATGTTCATTGTGAACCCTATTATGAAAAAGGTTTCTTAGGTTTCCCTGAGAAAAGATAATCATGCAATTATTTGATAATTTAGCCGCAGTAGGTTTAACTACCAGTGTATTACAAATCGTTATCATTTCTGCAATTGTAATTTTTATTGTTGGAATGTATTGGCGTTATATTGTAGTTGGTGTGGGTGTAGTATTTTGTGTTGCTGTGTTTGCGATGCCATCTAAAAAGGATGATAAACCTATTGAGGTTGCTGTGGTAACTCCGCCACCATCGAATAACAAAGAAGAACCTAAGTGGGAAGAAATTAAACCACAACCTCCTGTTGCTGAGGTGAAACCTGAACCAAAAGTAAAATCTGACCAAGAGTTGTTTATGGAAGATTGTAAAGTGTATGGCGGTCTTACACAATCTCAATGTAATGCATTGTGGCGTGACCGTGAAAATGATATGGAACCGGTTAAATGGCGTAACAAGTGGAAAAAAGGTCACATGATGAAAGTTAAACATGGAACAATTTGATGACGGCATGTTGAAAATAGTTTCAGATGAAGTGGATTTATTCATATCAGAATCATGTGTTAAATACAAAATGCCTCCATTGTCATTGAGTGCAGTAATTTTGGCAAGATTAATTCATCTGAATAATTCAGTAAAAACTTCAGATGATATGGCCAAATTATTATTAAGTGTAGGTGAAAGTATTTTAAATAAAGAATTAGAAGTACCAGATAGATTACATTAATGAAAATAGCGTTAGCATCCGATATCCATTTAGAATTTGGTGACCTCATTTTGAAGAATGAGGAGAATGCTGACGTTTTAATTTTGAGTGGTGATATTTGTACTGCCAGTCAATTTAAGAAAAAACCAAAAGAAAGAAACAAGGTAAAAAGTTTCTTTAACCGGTGTGCATTTCAATTTCCTCATGTTGTGTATATCATGGGTAATCATGAGCATTATGATTTTGATATTGCTAACACCTATGATAAGTTAAAAGCAGAATTGGCCGATTTACCAAACATTCATGTATTAGAAAAAGAAACATGGGAACACAATGATGTGACCTTTGTTGCTGGTACACTATGGACTGATATGAACAAAGGCGATTCATTAACTTTATGGCATTGTGGTAGAGCGATGAATGATTTTCGTTTAACTAAAAACAGCAATCGTATGGTTCAGCATAAGAAAAATGTTTACCATGATAACACTTTGGTTGTTAAATCTGTGGATCATTATCAATCACCATCTAAATGGTCAGCAGAAGATTCTGTGGAAGACCATAGAAAGATGTTGGACTACATAAAGATTGCTACTGAAGATAAAACAAAACAGTATGTGGTTGTAACACACCATGCACCATCACCAATTAGTATTGCTGAATATTATAAACACGATACATTGATGAATGGTGCATTTCATTCTGATTTGACCGAGTTTATTATGGATCGGCCACAAATCAAATTGTGGACTCATGGTCATATGCATAATGTATCTGACTACATAGTTGGTGATACGAGAGTAGTTTGTAATCCTCGTGGTTATATTGGCCATGAACAAAGAGCAAAAGATTTTAAATTGAGATATTTGGAGATTTAAATGAGTGATTATACACCTGATAAATGGGCTGTAGTGAAGATTACAGCCGATAAAGAACCACTATACAAGGTATTTGCCTGTTGGTATGGTGGATATATTGGTTCTGATTCATGGCAATTCAATAGTGGTATCGTTAATGTTGAATCAACGGATGATTACTATGATTTTCATGGTCACTCTGGATCGGTATATCGTTGTTATAAGAATTCATACGGCACCAATGGTTATGGTGGTAGAGTATTACAAAACTTTATTGATAAGGCAGATTTCAAAATTGAGATGCTGCCTGAGAACACAAATTGGAAAGAGTTAAATTATGCCTGTGAGATATAGCACAAACTGGATGGGAGTGGCCAATATGCAATGGTATAAAGACCGTGGCCTTATCAAAAGAGTTACTAAAACATTAACAGAAGATTCTAAATTAACTGGCAGAAAAGCCGGTGAATCATTTGAGTATGATGAAGTGACCGAAGGTTATTCATGTGGTCGTATTGACTGCCGTGGTGAAGATTTGGGTCAGTTTGGTGATGAGATTGGTGTTGATCCAATGACCACAGAATCGTGGAATAGATTTGGTAAATGGTTAGATACTTTTGAGACCGATTTTATGTGGTCATTGGAAGAATTGGTTGAATTGTATGAAAGAAATAATCCTAAAATTGAATGGTGGGTAGAAAAATGAAAGTTTATATAAGCAATTACAGAAATCATTGGATTTCACCTTACACCATCCTAGAATACATCTTTTTCTGGACTGCTTGGAGTAAATGTGGTCGTAATAAGGGTGTGATTGCAGATGAAGATTATGTGGATCACCCCGCATGGGCTAACAAATGGGCTGGTCGAATTGAACCTATCAGCACTGCCATTCGGGTTGTGCTAGACTTCATTCATCCACCAATCAACCATGTAAAAATTGATAGATGGGATACATGGTCAATGGACCACACACTATCACAAATTATTTTGCCAATGCTTAAACAGTTGAATAAAGAAAAGCATGGCGCACCATATGTTGATGATGATGATGTGCCTGATGAATTAAAATCTATCAATGCTGAACCAAAAGAGAATGAGTGGGACACCGATTCAAACCATTTCAAGCGTTGGGATTATGTAATGAATGAAATGATTTGGGCATTTGAACATCTTGTTGATGATACATGGGAAGAAGAATTCTGGTCTGGTGATAAAAATGATCTAAACGAAGATATTGCCAATATGTTTAAATCGGGTTGGAAATCAAAGAGAGTATGGGATCGTGAAGGCCACGAAAAAGTGGATAATAGAATTAAAAAAGGTTTAATACTATTTGGTAAATACTATCGCAATTTGTGGGACTAATTTATGATACCATATTATTATCTTTGGCAGGCCAAGAAATCATTGGAAGGTGCCAAGAAAACTATTGAGTTGATGGATGATTCTTCCAATTATATGTTAGAGGCACAGAAAGATATGCTTGAATTAGAAGTGGAACATTTCCGTGAAACGTCAAAAAAGTTTACCATCTTTCTATTGACATTGGTGGTGTTTACTGTTACAATGGTTATATTATTTAATAAAGGAATTATTAATGTTTAAAAAATTAAACGAATGGTTATACAATAATAAAACATTATTTTTTGTGGCTATTGTGGTGTTTGGAGTAACATTTTATTATACACCATATTTTATAAACAAACCAGTCAATGGAAACTTTGATGGTGGCATACAAAACAAATTGGTGTGGTCGATTAAAGGTGAATGTTTTTTTGTACGACCACTAAATCAAACTGATACATTATTGGTTCGTGTTAAAGATTGTGATAAACAGGAGATGATTCAAAAGGTAACTAAATGAAAACTAATGGTGATTTTAAACTAAGTAAAGAATCAAAACGAATTCTTGCACTAATGCCTGACAGTAAGCGTGGTCATTGGAAAAGCATGATGATTGAAGCAGAAGTATTAGAAAAACGTGCCAAATTGGCCAAATTGAAAGAAAACAAATCTGAAAAGGGAGAAGCATAATGGCGTTATTTGTTGAAGTTGACTCGGTAGAAAAAAATTGTAAAGTAATCATTAATTTGGATGAAGTAATTGAGATTGCTCCTTTGGCCGCAGGTGGTTGTGCTTTATTCATTGCTGACCAAGCCGCTGTTGGTGGTAGCAAGGCATACAAAGTAAAAGATTCTTATGACCAGTTCAAACAATTTGCTATGCAAACTGTATCAAGTGAAGATATTGCCGCACGTGTAAAATCTTTAAAGAAAAATATTCCAATTGACTTGGATATTCCAAAACTATGAGCAAGTTTACATTTATCTGTGAAGATGAACCAATGCCATTTGCTGATGCAATCGTCACCAAAAAAACATTTGAATTCAATGCTGACCATTTAGATAGTGTTATTGGTGAATTTGAAACCTTTTTACGTGGTTGTGGTTTTCATTTTGAAGGTAATTTGGAATTTGTAGGTGAACCTCTCGGTAAAAAATATTCAAAAGATCCTAATGATTTGGACATGTATACCGAAAGTATATTTGACAAGAAGTGAACGATTTATTTTATAATCTTTTTGATTGGATTCGTGATGATTGGAAAAGTAATAGAATACGTTTTCTGGTTGAACTCGTTGCTTGGGCTATTAGCATTGGTTGCAGTATCACTATGGCTCTCACCGTTCCCAACCCCCCACTTCTTATCTTATACCCTGTTTGGATTGCCGGTTGCGCTATGTATGGTTGGGCTTCCTATACTCGTAAATCATTTGGTATGCTTGCTAACTATGTTCTTCTCACCACAATCGATACAATCGGATTAGTAAGGATGCTATGAATATTTTTTACCTTGATAAAAACCCCCAACGATGTGCTCAAATGCATGTTGATAAACATTGTGTAAAGATGATACTCGAATATGCTCAATTACTTTCTACCGCACACCGTTATCTTGACGGTGTTCTTACTATTGGTCTATCTCAGTCTGGTCGCAAACGGCAGCAATACATTCTCAATGATGAGCGTGAGCAAATGCTTTATTCCGCTACTCATATTAACCATCCTTCTGCTGTGTGGTGTAGACAATCATCTGCTAATTATATGTGGTTGGCTGAACTGTTAGAAGAATGTTGTAAAGAATATACCTACCGTTATGGTAAAATACATAAGGTAGAATCTTCTGGATTAATGCAGATATTGAAGAATGTTTTTCCAATCAATATTACAGATAAACCTTTTACTGAACCCACACCGGCCATGCCTGATGAATGTAAAGTACCTGGTGATTCCATCACATCATATCATAATTATTATTTTACCAATAAAGAACACCTATGGTCATGGAAAGGTAAGATAAATAGTAGAGAACGTCCTCGCTGGATGTCAAAAATGGCGATGGACAAATTACACCAAACCAATGTAGAATTAGGATTGACTTATTAATGCCAACATATGATTTTTTAAATAAACAAACCAATTCAATTGAAGAACACCGTATGTCCTATACGGTATTGGATGAATTCATCACCAATAACCCACACTTAGAACGTCACCATTCAGCCGAGAATCTACCAGTATTTTCGGATGCTGGTCGTATGTCCGTACCCGGCACCAAAACTGCTGACGCCGCCTTTGAAAAAGGTGTCATTGAACGAATCAAAGCCACCGTACCAGGAAATACCTTACACAAATCACACAAAACAAAGTTGCCTAGAGAATGGTAAATGTGAATATTCAATTCCCTGTTCTATTAACTAAACAACGAGGTGTCAATGATAAAATTGCCCCCATAGTAAAAGCTCAAAAAGTATCCAAGTATAATAAAAATAACAGGAGACCTGATGAGCAAAAAAAGAATGATGTCAAAACAACAGCGGCTATACTACGAATCAGCGAACAAGGAAAGAGTAAGGCAAGAATTGGCTGAATATGTTAAACAACTAAGAGAAATAGAACGATTTAGAACCGAATTACATAAACGAATTTTTTAGGATAACAAATGCTATTTGAAATTAAAGGCACCAGATTTGAGGATGGTGATACAAAAATTTTCCATTATGACAACATTGCAAATGTCTTAAAGGATGCAGAAGGTAATATTTTTGAATACCCGGAAGACCAAAGGCAAAACTTTAACTTAAAACCATACAAGCCTTTTGATAAAAATCGTCCGTTGAAAAAAGCCAAATTAATTGGTACTTTAAAAATCCAAATGGGTTTAAGTTGTAATTATTCTTGTGATTATTGTTCTCAAAAATTTGTTGAACGTCAACCAGAAACATCAAAGAAAGACATTGATGATTTCATGAAAAAATTAGAATCTTTACATTTTGATGAAGATGTTGGATTGAGAATTGAATTTTGGGGTGGCGAACCCCTTGTTTATTGGAAAACATTAAAGCCTTTGGCTGAGGCTATTGCTGAAAAATTTGATAGTTGGAAAACTAAACCACGATTCAGTATTATTACAAATGGTTCTATTTTAACAGATGAAATCATTGATTGGTTGATGATGATGGACTTTTCTGTAGCCATATCACATGATGGTCCTGGTCAGTTTGTTCGTGGGCCAGATCCCTTTGATGATCCAGAAAAGAAAGAAACTATCCTTGGTTTTTATAGAATGATGACACGCCTTGGTAAAAGTTTTAGTTTTAATTCAATGCTCAATTCTAAAAACCAAAGTAGAAAAGAAATCTATGATTGGTTTGTAAACTTAACTGGTGATGAGAATGTTAAACTTGGTGAAGGTTCTTTGGTTGATGCCTATGATGAAGAAGGCATTTCAAACTCACTAATTACAAAAAAAGAACATTTTGAATTTAGAAAAAGGGCCTTTGGTGAACTGTACGGTACCGGAGGTAAAATAGGATTTGTTGCTCAATTGGGTAAAATTGACAGTTTGATTCAATCTATTTTAAATCATTCGGAAGCAAAATACTTGGGCCAAAAATGTGGTATGGATGATGAACATACCATTGCAGTAGATTTACGTGGAAATGTAATGACCTGCCAAAACGTCAGTTCTTTAGAAATCTCAAAGAATGGAGAATCACATCATGGTGGTAATTTGAGTGATTATTCAAACGTAGAACTCAAATCAGTTACTCATTGGTCAAATCGTAAAGAGTGTCCTGAGTGTCCTGTACTACACATTTGTAAAGGTGCCTGTATGTTCTTGGATGAAAAGTTTTGGGACATTTCATGTGCCAATGCCTATTCAGATAATGTGGCTTTGTTTGCTTCGGCATTCACCTTAATAACTAATGGTTATGTTCCAACATTGATTAAGAGTGATACACTACCATTGGATAGACAAGACATTTTTGGCACTATTTTCCAACATGAGGAAGAAAAAGACCGTAAAAAAATCATACCTATTAAAGTGGTCAAAGAGATTGTTGGCGTAGTGAATGATATTCCTGTGTACGGCAAATCTCGTTTGGAAGTATAAATAATAAAATAATAACCTTTTAAAAAGTGTGTAAAAATGACATTACCATCTTCAGGACAACCAATTGGCATAGCGGATATTGAAACCGAGATCGGAATTCCTGTAGGAACCGCTGCTGATTTGACTTTTTTGAACAATTACATAAAACCAGGTATAAGACCAGTAACACCAAATTTGGCTGGGTTTTGGGACTTAAAATATTATCTACAAAATGACCAGGGTAACTGCAATGATGGAAATATAAGCAATTGTGCTTGTAGTAATTGTGGTGGTGGAGAGGCAATTCAATGCTATACAACAAATAATTGTACCAACATAGGTGCTGCTAACTGTGATGCACAAGCATGGTTACAAACAGGAAATTGTCAAATCAACCCAACACCAACTTATAATTGTTTAAGTGATCAAAATTGCTTCACATATGATTGTAATTGTAGTAAAATTATTTGTACTAAGTTATTTGAAATTGGCCTTATGAAGCAAAGCATTTTTGAAGCCGACCAAACATTTGGTGAAAGACTAATTAAGACCAATCCAGACATTTACAATGGTTACAGAGCATGGGCTGAAATTGTCGTTGATTGGATGGAAGGTAAAGGTCCAAAAATGATGCCTTGGATGAATGACGAAGAATTTAGTATTGCTGCCAAGAAATGGTCAACATCTTGGGCTTATGATATTGCAACACCTTGGGCTGAAGAAATGGCCTATATGATGGGCGAAAAAGAAACAGGTAGTCTTGCCGGTAAAATGTTAATGGTTTTTGGTATTCCAATTTGTAAAGTTGTGGGTGTATGGCGCCGTTGGTTTGGTCCAAGTAAAAAGAAACCAGGATTCATTAAAGGTGCATCTCTTGTTGTTATTTTTGTCATGTTTAAACTAGTTGCTGAACTTGGCCGAATGATTGAAAAATTGACACCACAAAGGAAAATTGTTTAATGAAAGAATTAAGAAAAACCTTTATAAAGAAAAAACCTAAAGGAAAACTTAAAGCGGTTGAAATAACTGCAGACGATAATGGCCAGTATATACATGACCATGTTTCTTATTTTGCCAATGTCATTAGTTATGAAATTATTAGTTCTTTTTCAAAACAAGATAAAGAAAGATATTTTAAGATGGTAACAGACCATGAAAAAATGATAACTAATTTATATGGAAATTCAATGTTAAATTCTATAGTATTTTTGCCTGTGGCTTTAAGAAAAGGTGTAAATAACGAATTAATTCGAGAATATAAATTATGGCTGGATAAACAATGAAAAATACTTTTACTACATTAGAAACTTTAACAACACATGATGGCAATACAATTATATTCAACCAAATGTGTGTGGGAGAATTTTTTAAAACTATTTTTGAACAAAATTACTTGAAACTTTCACCAGAAGAAAAAGAAGAAGTTTATTTAATTGAACAGAATTATGGGGATATTTTAGATAGAGTATGGAAATCTCCTTTGCAAGTAGCTGTTAAAAGTATTGGTGCCGGATGGGTTTTTCAAGATGAAGAAAGAAATCCTATAGAAGAATATCGATACGCTTTAGACATGGCAAAAGATGCTGACATAACAGAAGAAGCACATCAAGCTAAAATGGAAAGATTAAGACTTCACGCAGAGCTCTTTGCAAAAGAAAATAAGTAGTAATATTTTATTATGAATAGTTTTAAAACAAAAGCTGATAGGGATCGTTATCATTGGTATCAAAATGCACAAAATATGTTTTGGCAAAGCCCAATCTGGGAAGAACAAACCAAATTCGATACATCATTCAATGAAGTTTTATTAGAAGAAATTTATGCCATTGGTAAAAATATTGCCTTAGGTGTAGATAGAGATCCTCATAATAGTATATGGGACTACAGCAGACCCAATTTAGATATACTTAAACAAGAAATTATTGATATTGTAACTAGAAAAATTGTACAGAACATACCACAACTTCGTATGTTAAATATTCGTGGTTGTGAACATTTCATGGGTTGGGTCAATGTACGGGAACCAGGTGAAAGACTTGAAGTACACGGACATACTGAATCAGCAATTGCTGCAACATATTACATCAAAGCCAAAGAAGGTTGTGGTGATTTAGTGGCATTTGATTCTTCTCATGCCATTGATTGGGAGAATAATCGTTTAAGTGGCAGTCCTTTCATGCGTGAACGTAGATATAAACCCGTTGAAGGTAGATTGATTTTCTTCCCGTCTTATGTGTTACATGGTGTTGATGAAAACAAATCAGATGATTTAAGAATTTCATTATCGACCGACCTAAGAAAAGTAGTCGATAAAGACGCATCAAATACTGTTATCTTAAAAAGTTGGGCAGGCAGAATGTCCAAAATCAAAGAGTGGAAACTTGAGTAATGTTTGCCAGATTGGAAAAAACATTTGAAAAACCACTTTATGCAATTACCGATCCGTTAAAATCATTTAAAGGTGATAATGGCAAGGGTATTGATTACAAAAAGATATGGTCACCCGAAGCAGAAAAACTTTATAGTATATTACCAAGAAGGTATTGGCAAGATTTTCACTTGACAATAATGACAATTGACTGTATAATACCTCCTCACACAGACACGGAAATAATTACTTCAATTAATTTTTATTTGCAAACAGAAGGTTGTAAAACTGTATTTTATAAACCAAAAAATAATGATTTAAAAACTATACAGGTTAAAAATCAAACTAATGGTCACATTTATTTTGAAGAAGATTTGATTGAGGTAGATAGTTTTATTGCCAAAGATTTTGAAATTTGGTTACTTGATGTAACTCAAATACACGGCGTACAAGGGAATTTTAATTTAAGAAAAGCACTTACACTAGGAACTTTCATACATAAGTATGAAGATGTCCTTAAAATGTTAAAGGAAACAGGTAATGGCATTTGTTAAATTAAAACACCTCTATGAATATATGCCACACACAATTATACCAAAAGGTCAGGCTGATTCATTTGCAGGAAAATATGGATTAGGAGTAAGACACAATACAATTTGGACACCAGAACCTGAACGTGAAACTTTATATAAAGTTATTCCAGAAAGGTATTGGAAAGATTTTCAAGTAACGAGAATGTCAATTAATAGTTTATTGTTACCTCATGTTGATAATGATTTTATAACAACAATTAATTTTTATTATGAACCAGGAGATTATAAAACTATTTTTTGGAAAGCAAAACCAGGTGCAAATTCTTGGAAAACAGAAGAAGATAGGCACACAGAGGTTACAACTGGCAATATGCAAGCAAAAGATATTAATGTGGAAGATTTAAAAACTAAAGTTAAAGAGTTTGTAGCTGAGAAACAAAATATGCCCACTTGTGAAGAAATTACATATGTTGATGCAGTATATACTTTTGACGATGTGTATGAAATTGGTTCATTTGTCGCTAATAAGAATGAAGCGTATTTGTTAGATGTTAGTGTGGCACATAATGTTGAACCATTGGATGGCACAAAACTTAGAAAAGCTTTTGCTTTAAGAACCAGACACTATAACTATGAACAAGTGTACGAAATGTTAAAAGAAACTGGAAATTTATAAAGGAAATAAAAATGTTTTTTGAAAAATTAGATTATACAGTTGATATTGAAAAATTAAAAAAAGAAGTCCGTGAAAGTGTTTTCATTTTAGGTGACCAAGTTGTTCAAGGTAAAGAATATGAAACACCAAAATATCATGGTTTTGGTGGTTGGAGTTTGTTGAGTAGAAATGCCACATGGACTGATGGCTGGGAAACAATTCAACTAGAACAAGGACAAACATTAGAGTCCTTTTTACCTACACAAGAATTAATTTGGAAAGCATATAAACATTTTAACATTTATCATGGATTAGAACATGACAAACCAACAGAAGCGTATGTTGGTGAAATTAAAAAAGTATTGGATGATTTGCGTGAGCTTGGATTAACTCCGTGTAGAGCGAGAGTTGCTTGTCTAAAAGCACACTCAAAGAGTTTAGTTCATAGAGATGCAAATTCTTCCGAATATATGACCCGCATACACATACCATTGTGGACTAATAAAAAATCTGTTCACATATGCCAAGGTAAAAATCTACACATGCCGGCAGATGGTGGTGTTTGGATTCTTTGGACAAATCTTTGGCACCAAATTAGAAATGATTCTGACGAAGATCGGTACCATATTATTATGGATGCTTACGATACAAAAAAAATTACAAAGAATTTTAAATATGAAGGTGATTTTGAATTGTATCGTAACTATATTCGTGGCCAAATGGAAAAAATTGAAAGTGTTGAATTGACTGAAGAAGATATTGATTTCTTTGAAGCAATCAAAGAAAAATATTTAACTAAAAAATAAATTATGGATGATCGGCATGGTATTATATTCACTGGTATGGAAAGAACTAGGACAATTAGTCGTCCTGCTGGTGCCGCACGCCTAAGAACTTTTTTAGAACAACACAATTACAATATTGAAGTTATAGATTATTTTGGTAATTTTACTGAAAGAGAACTAGAACTACTTTGTGAAAGATATATTGGACCAAAAACTTTGTTTGTTGGTATCAGTATAACATTCATATATGCATTCGATAAAATTAATTATCTATTCAAACACATCAAAGAAAAATATCCAAAAGTACAAACACTAATTGGTGGTAGTGAAACTCCTATTGAAGGTGTTGATTTGACACAAGTGAATAGAATTGTTTGGGGGTATTCTGAAGAAGCCATGTTACACTACATGAAATTTCTTAATAAAAAGCTTTTGAATGATTTGCCGTGGGTGCCTTATCGTGGAACAAAATCAATCAATGCGGAAATGTTATACAAGAATGATTCTAGCGACTTGACAATCAAATGGTTGGAAAGTGATTTGATTAAAAACAATTTTTTACCGATTGAAATTAGTAGAGGTTGTATTTTTAGGTGTAGATTCTGTGCCTTTCCACTTTTAGGTAAAAAGAAGAATGATTATATTCGTCATGTGGATAACCTATCTGCTGAGTTGAGAAGAAATTATGAAATGTTTGGTGTCAATAATTATTGGTTTAATGATGATACCTTTAATGATAATGTAGTTAAATTGGAATATGTTGCTGAAGCAATTGCTAAAAGTGGAGTAAAAATAACATATACAGCATTTCTCAGAGCAGATTTAATTGAGGCTTTTCCTGAAACAATTCCAATGTTGGCCGATACAGGATTAGTCGCTGCAACTTTTGGTTTAGAAACATTTCATCCAGAAGCAAAGAAAGCCATTGGCAAAGGATTAGATAATGAAAGACAGTTTGAGGCAATTAGGCAATTAAAGAAATACAAACCAATCTATACATATACTGGTATGATTTGTGGTTTACCAGGAGAACCAATCTCTAGTGTGATTAAAAGCCAACAAATGTTACTTGACCAAAACTTTGAAGTGTTCGATAATTGGGATTGGTGGCCGTTGTTAATTAGAAAAGGTTCAATAAGTCGCCTAAGTGAATTTGAAAAAGAATATGACAAATGGGGTTATACTGAACTGTTACCAGGAGAATATTCCATACCAAAAGTTGATGATGATATAAAATATGGTACGGATAATAATGGTGTGATGATATGGAAAAACAAATATACGAACTGGCACACGGCCAGAACAATTACTAATCAATTAAATATTGAGACCGAAAAACACAGAATTAAAGCTGGTAAATCGATTTATGGAAATGCCGATAAGGGAGTTAGTATCAACCATGATGTTTATGAATTGGTTGGTATGGGTGTTGATATTAAAGACATTATTGATGGCAATTTTGACAAGTCTTTTTTAAATAAAAAAATACGAGAAGCGGATCAAACCATTTTAGAATATAAAAAATTAAAGTTGGGTATACAATGAAATATCTTTGGACAAAAGAAGAAATACATATTGCGGATGAATTATTATCATTGGTGCCAAACTTACGAAGTGAATTTTTAGCCCACCACAAAGATTTTGACACCACATTTAAGGGAGGTATTCCCTATTCTAAGGCAAATCCATTGGCTATTTTAGATCATGTTCCTGGAAAAGTGGATTGGAAAGTTGAAGGTTTACGATACTTCTTGCCAGAACAAAAAAAAGAGAGTAATATGTTTTTAGATTCAAAGGTGTCAAATGCTTTTCCAACAGCATCAACATTAACACAAAAATATATTAAACATTGTGGTTGTAGTGGTTATAGTATTTTAGAATCTGGTGGAATAATTAGAAAACACGTTGATGTTGAAAATAGGTCACATAATAGTGTTAGAATACACATACCACTAATCATACCCGAAGGAGATTCTGGTTTTGAAGTTAATGGTTTAACAACCAATTGGTCAAATTTGTTTGCGTTTGATAATGGAGAATTACATAGTGCATATAATAGAACAAACAAAAGAAGATTGATTTATATTATAGATATAACAAGAGAATTTTTATTGATACCTAAATTTGAGAAAAAGAATGTTTAATTATTGCACACCAAAAGAACTAAAAGACTTAAAATCTGAAACTTTTCCTGATGGGAAACGATACTACACATTAGAAGATGGTACTAAATTACCATCGGTCACCACAGTTCTTGGTGCACAGAAGAAAGATGCCATTATGGCGTGGCGTAAAAGAGTTGGTGAAGTGGAAGCCAATAGAATATCAAAAGCCGCCACAGGTCGTGGTACCAATGTTCATACATTATGTGAACGATATTTAAACAATGAATCATTAGGTGATATCATGCCTGACGCCAAAGAAATGTTTAAATCAATTAAGCCATTACTCAATCGTATCAATAACATTCATTACCAAGAACAGGCATTGTGGTCTAAACAATTAGGCATGGCAGGTCGTGTAGATTGTATCGGTGAATTTGATGGTGTGTTGTCTGTAATCGATTTTAAAACATCTAAGAAAATAAAATCTAAAGTAGAAATTGAAGATTATTTCTGGCAAACATCAGCATATGCACTCATGTATGAAGAACTGATTGGCGCACCAATAAATAATTTGGTCATCATCATGGCAGTACAAGATGAACAACCTTTATTATTCCAAGAAAAAACAGAACATCATATCGATGGTTTGGTAAAGGCCATACAATTTTATAAGGACCAATATAAATGAAAAAATTATTACTAGTATTGTTAGCAACGCCATTATTAGCATTTGCACAAAAAACACCACAAGGTGTAACCTATGATGCACAAATTGTACGAGTAAACGATGGTGATACCGTTGTAATTTCGGCACCATTTTTACCTGCACCATTGAAGCCTGAATTGGCAGTTCGTGTTTTTGGTGTTGATACACCAGAAAAAGGTCACCGTGCTCAATGTCCAGCGGAAGATGCCAGAGGGAAGGCTGCAACCGAATTTACCAAAAGTATGGTTACCAAAGCCACTCAACGTCAGGTCACACTATACGCATGGGATAAGTTTGGTGGTCGTGTACTAGGTGACATCATATTAAATGGTCAATCCTTGCGTTCCATGCTGATCCAACAAGGTTATGCACGGGAATACTATGGTGAGGCCAAGACAAGTTGGTGCCAATAAAGTGGTAAACATTGGGTCGGCTGGTTGCCTATTATAAGTATAAACACTTATAATAGGAACACTATGAACAAATATTGGAAAAAACTCTGCACACCCGAGCAGAATGAAAGACAGTACGGGGCTTTAAAATTTTTGGCCGGTGGTCTAAGTTTTCTTTTTGTTATTTGGTTACTAGAAAGGATTCTATAATGCCTAACAAAGATTGTGTTAAACAAGTTAAAGTAAGAAGTTTTGCATTTTATACTGGTGCTTGTGCTTTTGCAATACTGGTATTAACTGTATTATATCTTATTAAATAATTCGTAGAAGTTATTAAAACGTTTGGTAAGACGTGGGTGCGAATCCCACCGCCTCCACCAGCAACTACATTAGAACGAACCGAGTTATCGGTAGCAAACAGAGCCAGACTGGTCTAGTGTAGTTCCTAATGGGGGCGAATAGATTCGATTATCAGATTAGTATAATAATGGAGAATCGCCAGAGAAGGCGTAATC
>Ga0209296_1001879_pt1 | contig 15437 bp, 23 predicted proteins | sample S_130206_EF_Meta_FD_187319 | JGI IMG/M metagenome (GOLD analysis project Ga0209296, IMG submission 187319) | Freshwater microbial communities from Lake Simoncouche, Canada to study carbon cycling - S_130206_EF_MetaG (SPAdes) (version 2) | ecosystem: Environmental > Aquatic > Freshwater > Lake ...
AGATTTACGAAAAAGGTGACTTTGTAGTTATTCAACCAAAAACTGAAGAAGCTTCTTGCAAATACGGTTCAAATACAAAGTGGTGTGTTACATCAAAAGGGTCAGGTCATTTTGGTAAATACACTGCAGGTCGTCAAGGATTATATTTCATAATTAACAAAGCCAAGTCCACAAACAAAAATTACTCAAAAGTTGCAATTCATTTTGATGATGGTGGAGAACCAAGATATTGGGATTCTCAAGATTCACCTATGAGTCAAAGAGAAGTTGATGTGTTTGAATATGCATTTTCCGATATGATTGAGTCAATTAAAAATGACTATAAAAAATATGCGGGGTCAATGACTGATAAGTTTTTAACAGAAGCGTTTAATTCTGTAGGTGAAAATTCCGCAGATAAAAGAAACTATTTAAACTCAACTTATACTTTATCAACACTTGTTAGAGGATTTCAAAATTTATCTAATTCAGATTTTGGTCGTACGGAAGGTATTTTAACCATATCTTTAGACTCAGATAATGAGAATAAATTAATTGATGGATATAGAATTTTTGTCACATACAAATCTAAAGATGAGAAAACATTTATCGCAAGTATAGGATTTATGGGTGATGATGATATAAGAGGAGATGACATTCAGGACCTTGGACTTGAGGAGTGGGGAATTGATGTAACATATAATATCCTTAGAACTCCCGCAGAAACCGCTGAAGGTGTTAGAAGACACATCGCACAAAGAGTGTTAGACCATGTTGTAAACAATCAAAAACTCACACAAATAGTTGTTGGGACATCAAAAGTATTTAGACCAACTTATGGATACACTTTCCGTCAGAATAAAGGATGGGTTAAAAAACTTACAAATTTTTTGGATTCCGGTAAAATAGGAACAAAATTGGATTTTTTAATTGACGTTGGATATTTGGAAAAAGTCATACAAGACGGGAAAACAAAATATAAAAAAACAAAAGAGAATTATTTGTATAACCCAAGAGATTTGAGAGGTCAATTTGCATCCTTTTTTGCTGCTGCTAAAAATGCAGGAATTTTAGGTTATAGAAAAGTTGGTAAAGATTTTTTGTTAATCAAAGGACCTAATTTTGATGCTTTCAAATCCGGTGAACTTAAAGCACTTTAATTTTTTGAAGTAATATACTTAAATGAGAATAGAAACTTACACAATTTCAGAAAAGCACAAAGCGTTTGTATGGTTACCCCCTAAATGTGCAACTAATTTTATTTCATGGGTATTGGCCTATTTTGAATTTTCATCCGTTGCAATGGATACAGAAACTAATCAAATTCATAGAATAATGCCAAATAAATCAACTCACTTTGGACATAGTACAATTTTACCACCAAATCATGAAGAACTGTCGTTTATTTGTGCGATAAGAAATCCTTATCATAGAGTACTGTCTATGTATCAAAGTCAGGTAAAGGACCCAAGTGTTGGTGATTTTGAGAAATTCATAGATGAACGAATTGTTATAAACAAATCACTTTTGTTTAAATTCTCATCATCTTTAAACGATAGAAGTCCCAATTATTTAATTAGAACTGAAAATCTATATGAAGACATATTAAAAATACCGTTCATTAGAGATTCTGACTTAAACAGTTCCGGTATTCTAAAAAACTTTTGTGATAAAAAAATAAACCAAAGTTATAACCAACTCAATCCTGAAGAATATCTAACACCACGTATAAAAGAAATTATACATAGCCTCTCTTCAGACCATTTTGATTTATTTGGATATGAAAGATAAATTATTTATCTTTGCGTTCTATGAAAATCATATTTTTAGACATAGATGGTGTATTAGCAACAAATAAAGAATTTGCAACAAACAGAACCAAGTTCAGAGAAAAATATCTGTGGGCTAAGGAGTTGCGTGTTCCTTATGGATGGAATAAGGGATGTGTTGATGTTTTTAACGAAATATTGGATGCTACAAATGCTGAGATTGTTATCAGTTCAGATTGGAGATTTCATTGGGATTTAGATGAGTTGGATAAAATCTTTAAGGTCAATGGTGTTAAAAAATCACCAATATTTGGTACCATAAAGAACAAAAGAAAAATGAGTTCTGATTTGGAAGATGATAGAGTTTATCAAATTAGTGAATGGGTTAACTTTAATAATCCTGAAAAATGGGTGGCTCTTGATGATATGAATTTGAGTAGTTTAGGACCAAATTTTTTTAGAACAAAGGATTCTGAAGGATTAAAACAAACAGGATTGAAAGATAAAATCATAAAAGTATTAAACGATGACCAAGATAACAACAAGGGAGATAATTGAAAATAGATACTTAGGAGTTGCTCCTGAGGGGTTTGTTTTACTCCACGAGAAAACGATTCAAGACTTAGAAAATTTTGAAATTTGGAAAGAGTGGAAAAATAATATTATTGAATTAGATTTAAATAACAGAATTGAGATTGAGGAAAGTAAAAAGTCTTAAGTTTCAAAAACGGTCAAACTGGCGGTAATCGTCTGCAGCGATGAAAGGAAGTGCACTCCGAGGTATAACATCCCGCCAGTCCCTGACCACATTAAAATTATTATGAAAAGATTATACAGACAAAGTAATAACATGATTGGTGGTGTTTGTGGTGGTATTGCCAATTTTGCTGACATCGATAAAACAATCATTAGATTGTTATTCGCAGGGTTAATTTTTACCCCATTCCCAATTATCACAATATACATCCTTGCATGGATTATAACCCCATCAGAAAGAATATGAAAGTAACAAAAAATCCCACCTTATTTGTGGACATAGATGGTACAATTGTAAAGTACCGTAAATTCAATGAATTAGCCACAGCCGTGTTAACACCCATCCAAGATGTAATTGATTATGTCAATGACCATTATAATTCAGGTTCGGTGATAATTATTACTACAGCACGTCCTTCGAGTTATGAGTTGATGACCAAACAAGAACTTGAGAAATTAGGTGTTAAGTATCATCAGATAGTTATGGATTGTGGAAGAGGTACAAGAGTCGTTTTAAACGATATGGACCCTGAGAATCCAATTGAAAGGGCTGTTGGAATAAACTTTGTTAGAGATGGTGGATTTGAACCAATAGGTGGAATCCCCAATATTAAATCATATGAGTTATAAAGTATCACCAAAAAGACATTTAGCTAAAACAGTTAGTTATAGAGTTATTAGCACATTAATCGGATTTTTTGCCATGTGGTGGGTAACAGGAGACATTAGATTTGGAACCGCTTTTGGTTTCATGGAATTAATCTTCAAACCATTTTTATATTATGCACACGAAAGGGTTTGGTACAGATGGTTTAAATTTGGATTAGTCGAAGATAAAAAATCTAAGGTTAAAAAAGTTCAACTAAACGAAGTTCAATCAGAACCAATTATTAAAGAACAGATTCAAACACCGCAACCAACAAAAAAAGTATTAAATTATAGTTCAAATAGATAAACCGAGGTAACTCGGTTTTTTTATTTGAGATTATGGTATTTATGTATAGTATGAATACAGATATTAAAGATATACTCCATTCATTTGATAACATTCTTGGTGAGAATAAAAAATCAATAATGGAAGTAACCGATGTTTACAATAATATTGATTTTAAAGATGGTGTGGTCGGTAATAGTGCCCCGTCTAGAGATAATATTAACACAGCACTATTAGCTGATGTTGAAACTGCTGCAAGAAATGCTGGAGTTAAAGTTGATGTTACAACCGCAATAACTGGACATCACACAGGTAAAACAAGACATACATCAGGTAATGCCGTTGATATCGCAATTATCAATGGAAAATCAGTAAGTACCTCAAATAGAGCAGATGCCGATAAATTGGTAAATCAATTAATTAGTTTAGGATATGTTAAAAATTCGGAAACCTCAAATAATAAAGCGGTTTTAACTTTTGGATTTCCAGGACACGATAACCATGTTCACGTTTCAAATTTAACTGGTGCCGCATCAACAGAACAAACACCAGCAGCATCTACAACAGGAACAACACAAACTGCACCTGCAACAGGAGATACACCAACTCAAAATGCAACACCCGCAAATGATGATGATGATGTGTTTGGTGTAAGTAAAATAGACGATAACGACGTTATGTTTAAAAAAGCAAGAGAAATGGCCGGTCAATTCGGACTTAAAGAAGAAATAATAGAATCGTTCGAATCGATTCTCGAAAGAAAGAAATCATTATTACAAGAAGTGGCATTAGCCGCTCCATTAAATAGCGTAAAAGTAAATTCAGGTTTTGGACCAAGGTGGGGAACATCACATAATGGTGTTGATTTGGCAGCAAATGCTGAAAAAGTGAAAGCACCTGCTGATGGTGTTGTAGAAATAGGTGAAATAAAAAATGATGCCTGTGGTGGTACAATTGTTATTAGTCACGCAGACGGATTCAAAACAGGATTTTGTCACATGCAAAAAATTGATGTTCGTGCTGGCCAACAAGTTAAACAAGGAGATGTTATTGGTACAAGTGGTGGAGGTAAAAATGACCCAGGTCGTGGAAGAAGTGACGGTAGACACCTACACTTCACACTTAGACAAAATGGTAAATTATTAAATCCAGTTGATTATATTAATAAGTCGGGAATTTTTATGAAAGGAGATGCTCCAAAATCATCTACAGATTCCACAACTAAAGATTCAATTTCAGATATGAAACCAGATTCAGTATCGTCTAGTACATTTAAAAAACCGGAAAAAGATGATGATGTGTTTGGCACAAATAAAATAGATTATAACGATATAATGTTTAAAATGGCAAAAGAATTAGCATCAAAATTTGGTCTTAATGAAGAAAAAGTTTACGGAACATTTGGAGACAGATTGTCCGATAGATTTGGTAGCATAATCATACCATCAAGAAGTAACCCTAAAATCAAATCACCAGTGGATGGTGTTATCTACTCAACACATACAGATTCAAATTGTAAGAACCAAGTAGTAATTGAACACGAGATAAACAATACAATAAATTACTTACAATTTTGTAATATCACAGAACCTAACACAAGAGACGGTCAAAAAATATCTAAAGGAACAACCTTAGGTAAAACATCTGATGATGTTAGAGTATCATTATACGATTCAGGATGGGGAAGAAGAAATTTAGTTTCAATGATGGATATAGAAATTAAAACTCCTATCAAATCAAAAGTTAATTCAAAAAAAGAAAAGGATAATGATGACGACAAAGATAAAGACGTAAAAGAACCAACAAAATATTACGACCCTTCGTTACCATTTTTCTTTAAGAAGATAAATGATATGATTCCATCAATAAGTAAAAATAAAAAAGGTGAAGAACCAAAAATTTCAAACTTTTTCAACAAATACAGTCTAAGTAACAAAAAGGTTAATGAAGATATTGAAAGAATTAAAAGATTATTATAATAAAAAACCCATCATTTAGATGGGTTTTTCTTTTTAGACATTAACGAATAATTCGTCTTGTGTTTTTCTTACTTTTTTATAGTTTTGATAGTCATCTGTTTCATCTCTATACCCTAAAGCACAAACAACTACAGAAGTTGTATCAGTTAATCCTAAAATCTCATCATATTGTGTCCTGTCAAATCCTTCCATAGGACAAGTATCAACATCAATTACTGCAGCTGTATTCAACAAGAATCCTAAAGCAATATAAATTTGTTTATCAATCCAAGATGACTTTTGATTTTCATCTAAAGAGTTAATTGTACCTTTCATCATTGCCTCGTACTGTGTCAACATTTCTTTTGGTACACCTCTTGTATTCATAATGTTTTCGATAAAAGAATCAACTTCAGACTCATTAATATCTTTTTTTCTTGTGAAAACAGCAAGTACTGATGAATCAGTTATTTGAGATTGTCCCCAAGATGCGGACTTTAATTTTTCTCTAACTTCAGGGTTTTTTACAAACACAACTTGGAATGGTTGTAATCCGTAAGATGTTGGCGCAAACTGAATAGCTTGTTTTAAGATATCCATTTTACTATCTGAAACATTTAGACCTGAATTAAATTTTTTGGTTGCATATCTCCAACCTAATTTTTCTATGATATTCATATTTTCTTTTTTTTTAAATTTATTAAAAAACCCTCAATATATCAAATATTGAGGGTTAATTTCTTTACAGAAAGTTATATTATTTAACTTCTGCTGGTGCTTCAGCCTTTACAGAATCTACAGATACAACTGTTGAATCTGTCTTAGTTGAATCTACTACAACAGCAGTTGAATCAGATTTTACTTCAGTTGATGTTCCAGTTCCGCAAGATGCTAATGCTACGATTGCAAATAATGCTACGATTTTTTTCATGTTTGTTTTTTTTTTAATTTAATGTTTTGATTAACTTAATAGACTATAAATATATGAGACTATATCGGTTATGTCAATTTTTATATTATTTTTTTTATAAAAATTTTTTGTTTCGCACGAAATTTTTGTTTCGCATGGTGGTGTGACTAGAGAGAATCGAACTCTCACATGAAGCGCCACAAGCTTCCGCCCTACCATTAGGCTATAGCCACCGTGTGTTATCCGAGCTGGATTCGAACCAACCCTAAATGTACCAAAAACATTTGTGCTACCGCTACACCATCGGACAATTTGTGGACCAGATAGGAATCGAACCTATTACCTTCACATTATGAGTGTGCCGCTCTAACCGAGTGAGCTACAAGTCCAAATTCAGGAAAGGAGAAGATGGTTCAGTGGACAACTCCTTTTATGATTGGCATTACTAATGTTGGTTTAAACTCCGATGTGTTCGGCCATACCACCAACAGGCTAACACACATCATTCCCCAATCAACCTTTTGCACGCATGTCAGGACTCGAACCTGAAACTCCTAGTTTTGGAGACTAGTACTCTACCAATTGAGCTACACACGCATTACTTTTTTATAATACCCGCCTTAACAAGAAACTTACGAGCAGATTTCTTATTCTTACAGGCTTTTTTTGTTGCCGTTTTAATGGCTTTGACCATTTTGTCAATTTCTTCTTTTCTCATGAGGTCAGTACAGGATTTGAACCTGTGTAAATAGTTTTGCAGACTATCGCCTAAGCCACTCGGCCAACTGACCTTATTTTAATGGGTTCCATTTGTTAATGAAATCCCATGTCTTATTCCTGTAATAAAATCTTCAATCTCACCCTCAGTCATATTTTTATATTTACTCCCAACTATATTCCCAATTTCATTACCACAATCACTTAAATCACCTTCATAATCCATTGAGCGACTATATTCTATTAAACTGAATGCAATCCAAGACAAATCATCACTATTAAATGTTCTTTCCATAATATCTATTTTTTATTTAACCATATCAAAATTAAGATTATTATCTGACATTAACTCACGAAGTTCATCTCTTATTTCTTGATATGCATCATATTTTTCTTGTGGTAAATCATCAGATGCGTATTTGGTCTTAGCCCTCAAAGATTGGTCTAATTCCCATAACACTGACCAAAATTTCATACCACTATTTGCCAAATCAAAATCTTGTTGGTCATCAGGTAAATTAAATTCAAGTATTGCTTTCATATTATTATTTTTTTTTGTGGTAACGGTCGGAATCGAACCGACGACACCTTGCTCTTCAGGCAAGTGCTCTACCAACTGAGCTACGTCACCTTAATTCACTTCAACATCTTCCAAAGGTACATCTTCTCCTTGAGTATGCCTATAAACTGTGTTGAAATATTCTCCTAACAATTTATAGTCTTCGTCAATCATCTTACAAAAGTCAAAAGCAGGAATTAAACCATTAATTTGACCTTGTACTACCTTATCAAACTTATCATCTGGTTTGTACTCAAACACAGTATGTCCTCTAAAAATATATTTCATAACTTCCAATTTTGTCTTGTTTTTACTTCCGACTTTGGACGGGTTTTACTTCCGACTTTGTCATTTGTACCCCCGACGGGAATCGAACCCGTCTTTCCAGGATGAAAACCTGATGACCTAACCGATAGTCGACAGGGGCATTGTTTTACAAAGATACAACCAATATTTCAAAGAGCCAAAATAAAAAAACCCCGAACTTCATTTCTGTCGTTCAGGGTCTGTATATGAATATACATCAGGATTATTTTAGAATCTTCCGTCTGAACTACAAAGCATAGCCTCGTACCAACAAATTTCTTGCTGATGACTAAAAACTATATGTTGCATTGTTGTGTTCATGTTATTATAAATATATGATATTTCTTTAAAATGTCAATTGTACCCCAAGTCGGACTCGAACCGACACGACTTACGTCACAAGTTCCTAAGACTTGAGTGTCTACCATTTCACCATCGGGGTATGTATCACATCAGACAGGCATTCTACTTCCAGCCTCGAGAAATTGTATCTAATTTAACCCATCTCACCGCTGTGTGGGTACCTGAAGATATGATTTGTAGTCCGTCGTGGAATCGAACCACGAATATCTCATTAGAAGTGAGAAGTTATATCCATTTAACTAACAGACCATCGTACCTCAAGCGGGAATCGAACCCGCACTACCATTACTGGTAACAAGATTTTAAGTCTTGCGCGTCTACCGATTTCGCCACCAAGGTATGTCACAAAGATAATAAAAAAAATCTAATCAGCAAAGCTTTCTTCAAATAAAGTATCTGTGGAGTTTTCTTCTGTATTATAGGTGTGATTAAGTGTTATTGTCATATCGTTGAAATTAAATATGAATTCTCCGTCTGAACCCTCGTTAATTTCCCACCCACCGAAGTTATCTTCAAGTTGTCTATAACACCAGTCTTCTATTGAGGTAGGTAATGCGTCACCATTTTCCTCAAAATTACTTTCGATATATCCTGAGTCACCTGAACCATTATATTTTACAGTTAATATGCCGTCATTAGGGGTCACACGCAGTTCATCAAGAACTCCATCTTTTTCCCATTCCTCAAAAATATCTTTTCCTTCTTCATCATCCCATTCCATAGAATTTCCTTCACCTCTAGCATAAAATGACCACCAATAATTAACTGATATCTCTTGTCTTTTGGTATCAATATCAAAATCAAATCTTGACCAATTCATTTCCTCCTCACTATTATCATCCGGATTAAAAAGACCATTATCTTCAACGTAGTTTGCAATCTTTTTTAAGATAGGTATTAATCCACCTGGAATTTCTGCGGTATAATTATTTGTAAAATGAGTGATATACTGCCAATCAATATCATCATTGAAATTAAAACTCCAAGGAGAGTCAACATCAAGTTCAATACTACCATCTTCCATCCCTAACGAATTGAGATAATTCGATACTTTTCTTAAATATTTTTTGTCTTCAGGACTTAATGCCTGTGTTGTATTAATTTTTCTTTTCATATTAATAAATACTAGTCTTCTATTTTAATTGTTCTGGTCATCCATTGGGGTCTCTGGTTTGTCGTAATATTATTAATCCATTCTTTTGCCGATGGGATATAATTATTACAATCCTCTTTAACATGTTGTTCTCCAACATATCTGGTATAAACTGTTTTTCCATCACTATTTTTAAATTCGGTACCAAAACGTTTTTCCATTTCAAAAATACCTTCACTGTGATGTCTAAACATTCTATGTAAAGAATCTCCAAACCAACCCTTGGTTTCATCTAACCATTCATGTAAATGGATATAATCTTCAGGTTTTCCACCAAATTTTTTGGCGGATGATTTTGCATGTACGTTAGGATGTGCCATCTTTCCAAGAGTTTTTATTGTAATTAAAATATACGAAATCTTCTTCTAAATAAGAATAGACATAATCAGCTAAATCTTGGTCATAATATTCTTTATAATCATACCCTGACGAATAACCGTTTGTTAAAATATTCTTATTTACTATATCAAAAAGTTCATCAGAATTATCTGTAAAAATTGGTATCTTTAGAATATCAGAATATAAGTTTTCAACTTTGATTATTAAATCTGGTGTTTTTGAAATTTTTTTCTTTAAAAAAATCTGATAATTTAAAGTTTGATTAGGATATTTTATCTCTTCCACTAATTTTTCCCTAATCCAATTATTAAAATCATTAGGGATTAAATTAAAATTATTACAAAAAAGATGGTATATTGAAATCATTCTGATATATGGATTTCTTGTGTTTAAAACAAAAAAATAGTCCTCTTTACCTTTTGGAATTTCTAAATCGTGCTGACCATTAATTTCAAATCCAAAATATTTTTGAATTGGAATACAAGACCTTGTAGCCGTTCTGGGTGGAGTCGCCCATAACACTTTATGTTTATCAGAATAATTCATTTAAATATTTTTTATATTCAATTAATCCATTATCAATTTTATATTTTGGTTCCCATCCGTTCATCCATTTGTCTTTATCACTTTTTGTAAAAAATTGGTATCCTTTTGGTATTGTATCTTCTTTGTGATACGTGTAGTCAATGTCTAAAATGTCTAACACATCTTCAAAAGTTCTTGAATCTCCACTACCAACTTCGTACCATTTTGAATTCAATCCATAATAATGGTCTAAAGCATAAAGGTTTGCACTCACAACATCTTTAACGTAAACAAAATCTCTTTGTGGGTTATTGGGAAATATCTTGATTTCATGACCTTCTTTTTGTTTTTCCAACATTTGATATGCCACAGATGACATCTTGCCTTTATGGTCTTCTAATGGACCATAAACGTTGAAATATCTCAAAGCGATTCCACCATTTTTAATAACGTACTGTTCCGCAACATATTTACTCCATCCATATAAATTTGATGGATATAAATTATTAGTTCCGTAATTGGCGGCTGACGATGAGTAAATCATCTTACAATTAAAAACATAACAATAGTCAGACATAATCTTTGTTGACTCATAGTTCCTTGTCATCACGTAATTTACATCCTGTTCCAATGTATCTGAACAGGCACCAATATGAAAAATAACATCAGGAGAAAACTTGTTTAATGTTGTTAGTAAGTTATTTGTCCAATCCTCATTTTCAAAAATATCTTCATTAATTTCGAGAATCTCAATGTCATTTTTAATCTCATCAATTAAGTTTTTACCTATAAATCCTTTTGAACCTGTTATAATTACTTTTCTCATGGCGTTGCAACTCCTCTTTTTGAAACAACAATTGAAGACATTTTATTTGCAAAAATAATTGATTCTTCAACGTTTTTTGTTTGTAGATATTTTAATGTAAATGATGCCGTAAAAGTATCTCCGGCACCACTAACATCAATCGTTTCTTTAGGGTCAGGAGATGGATATATTGTATCAATATATTTTGCGCCTTTAGAACCAAGAGTCACCAATATTTTTTTCAAATGATGAGGATTAACATTACATTTTAAAAATTCAGACTCATTTAGTTTTATAAAATTAAAGCAAGTTATAAGGTTAGACCCCATCTTTCTTTTACTATCAATTATTGAAAATTTAGCGTCCCACGTTATTGTTTCAAGTATTTTATCACTTAAAAATCCTTTATCATAATCACTGATAATAATTGCATCTGCCTCTTTGATTTCATTTATTTTCCATTCATCTAGTTTGAATTCACCAATGGAGTTTTCTCCTTCGTCAACTCTCAAAAACATATGATTACTTTTTTTATCAACATATCTCGTTTTAGTAATCAATTCTTCTTGATGCCAATGAACGATTTCTATATTAGAATCCAAAGCTTCAAGATTTTTAACAACATTACCTGACATTCCCAAATTATCCTTAATTACTTTTGGAATCATTACAGGCACAGGTGCTTCAGGTGACAATCTGTTACAGTCTCCATAAACAAACACATCTTTACAGGATTCACCTATTACTATTATTTTCATAATTTAATATTTTTGTTGTAGAATATTCGGGCAATTTTTCAAAAAAAATTAATTGTTTTGCATGTTCTGAACCATAAACAGGTTGGTCTTTATAGTCATCACCAATAACCATATAATCAGGTTGATATTCTTTAACCAAATCTATTAATTCTTGTCGTGAATCAAAAACAACCACATCTTTAACAAATTTTAAAGACTCTAAAAAATACTTTCTATCTTCTGTAGTATTAAATGGCCTGTCAGGTGATTTAAGTTCCTTAACTCTTTTGTCAGTATCAATACCAACTCTTACTTCACCAAAAGAAGATGCAAATTCCAAAAGTTTTAAATGACCTATGTGAAGAACATCAAATGTTCCATTAACCCATACTTTCATATTTCTTCAATTCTTTTTGATTTATCACAAATAAACAAATCGTAGTCAGGTTTATGGTTCATTTTAAGTGAGGTGTATTTACATCCCCACTCTTTAAGTTGTTTCTCAGTTAATTCTGAATAATCAACTCCTGATGCGGCACCCCTTGCAGTATAATAAATTATCGTATGACCTTCATCATACAATTTATTTATTTTATCTATATGCATTAAAATCGGTTTTGCATCAGAATACGGTCTGATAATACTACAAATAGTACCATCAATATCGACGTATATTATTTTTGACTGTCTCCCTTCCATACTCTATAAGAATCTGAATCAAAATGCTCTGTTGATACTTCAAACACTTCTCCATCGGTTATTGCTTCCAATTGGTGAGGTTGTCCTGGTCTTTGCCTAACAACATCACCGATTTTTAAATATTGTTCCTGAACTTCTGCAGTCTCAGTGTCTATCCACCTATAAATAAATAATCCTTCATTTACATACCACGTTTCATCTTTAATCATGTGGTAATGCATTGAAAATTTTGCACCTTGTTTGAATCTTAATAATTTACCACAGTAAAGTTCGTGATTACAAATAATGATTTCTTCACCCCATCCTTTTGGTATTACGCATGATGGGCATTCTGTTACATTAACAACTTGGGGTTTTTCCATATTATAAAATTTTTTCTTGTCGTCTTCTAGCAATTTCGGCATCTTTGTACCATCTAATCCAAGTTAAAGATACATCAATAGGGGCTAAAACCCATGCCATCATCATGACCATAATAGTATCCAATTCAGGCGAACCTCCTGTTGGGTCATCACTATACCTTTTACTAAGGTTTTTAAATAATTGATACAAACAATAAATTACGCATATAACGTAATAAGCAGCGAAAATATTCATAATTAAAAAATTTTGAGCCTCCTGTCGGAATCGAACCAACGACATCGAAATTACAAATTTCGCGCTCTACCTGCTGAGCTAAGGAGGCCTGTTTCCGTTTTTCTTTCACATTTAGCCCAATCACCAGTGAATCAATGATTGGATTTTGAACTGAGAAGTCTGCAAGGATTTCTCCCATCAAACCGTTACCACGGACAAACTCTATCAGAGCAGATGAGAGGAATCGAACCTCCGTCTCCTACTTGGAAGGAAGGAGTAATAACCATTATACGACATCTGCAGAGTGTAGTGGAAGGTACCTTCCCTGTGGCTACTACACGTTTTATCCACTTTGCGGAAAGTACGGGAATCGAACCCGTCACATTGCCGTGACAAGGCAACATTATACCGATTAACTAACTCTCCATTTTTGCGTCCCCTCAAGGATTCGAACCTTGGACCACTTCGTTAACAGCGAAGTGCTCTACCGCTGAGCTAAGGAGACCCTTACAAATAACCACAAATACCAACCCAATAGTATTGGAGATAAAAATACGAAAAATGTTCCTAAAAACAAAGTCGTAACGCTCCAAAATGGGTATATTTCTTTTTTCATAGTAGGGAAGACAGGGTTCGAACCTGCGACCCCTTGGTCCCAAACCAAGTACGCTACCTACTGCGCTACTTCCCTATGATTCAAACAAAGGTAATAAAAAAACCCCGAACTTTTAAGATTCAGGGTTTTAATATTTGGCTTTGTTTGTTATTATCCAACATCAGTATCTGAATCTAAGCAAAAGGTACCCCCATCACCATTAGGTGTTGTTGGTGTATTCCCTGTATTTAAATTCAAATTTCTCATAGTGTAATAATATTATAAATATACCCAAAGTCAATTAATTTACGCCCTTTATAAAAATGTTACCAGCCCTTGTTAAATTGAATCTCATAGTTGGACTAACAAATGTTGTATAAAGTCTATATCTTCTCTTTGGGAGATTGTTACCTGTATAATCAAGAGTATAGTTATAAATCGTACTATTCAAATTTACAACACTTGTTTTTAATCCTGTACCACCAATTTGAATTCTAGTTTGTTTACGTACATCATTATTCATTGCGGACACAGGAATTAAAATAGTAATCCAAGTTGCGTTATCATTAATAGTCAAGTTATTGATAGACAGAGAATCAATAAGATATGTTGATTGTGAAACATTAACAGTTCTAACCGCTGGTAATTGTCCATTATACCAATACTTCAAATTAATATAATTTAACAAGTCATTCTTATTTGATGGGGTTATCCCAAACCCAAAATTAAACCCTAAGAATGGGATTTGGGCATGAGGAACAGAATCTTTTAAATAATTCACAATCAAAGTTTGCTTGTTCTTTGGTTCAATAAAAACGTAAGCTAAATTTGATGATTCTGATGTTGATGTTCCAACAGATGATGTTGCCAAAGTCGTTGTTGCCTCGGATTTGACATCATTAGGTTGTGGAGTGAATACGTCTTGTTTAGTACAAGAAATCGCTAATAAGGTGATAGCTACCGAAAGGAAAAGTTGTTTAAGTTTCATAGTGTTTGTTTTAAAATATACCACAAAGATAACAAATTATTTGATTTCACAAAATTTTTGTTGATATTTATTATTATGATAGACAGAAATAAACAGTGTCTTTTGGGAACAACGACAACGTATGAGAACGTAGATGTAATGAGAATTAAACAATCTCGAACCATAAACTATTGCTAAATCTGTAGTATATCTAAAGGGGACGAGAATATTCGTCCCCTTTTTTGTTTCTATAAAAAAAATAAACTATATTTGTAAAAATTACTATTAATGAGTAACGTGTTGGTTTTGAATTACGATTATACCCCACTGAATGTAACCAGTATCAGGAGGGGATTTGTACTTGTAGACAAGGGTAAGGCTGAGATTGTAAAATCAGATGAAAATCCTATTTCTGCAGGTTATAAGACATTCGTACGCCCGTTAATCATTAGACTATTAAATTACATCAAACATAAAACAAGGACAATTAGAGCGAGTAGACCAAGAATCTATAAGCGTGACCACTATCAATGTGTATATTGTGGGTCTAATAAAGATTTGACTTTAGACCACGTTATACCTAAATCTAGAGGTGGTGGAAACGAATGGACTAACCTTGTAACGTCTTGTTTTAAGTGTAATTTAAGGAAGGGAAATAGAACTCCTGAAGAAGCAAAATTAACAATGACACAAAAACCTTTTGTTCCAACTTTGGTGGGTGAAAACCCTAAACTACAAACTGTTTGGAATGATTATCAAAAATCCTTTTTTTCGTAAAAAAAATTATTAA
>Ga0209296_1001882_pt1 | contig 15424 bp, 25 predicted proteins | sample S_130206_EF_Meta_FD_187319 | JGI IMG/M metagenome (GOLD analysis project Ga0209296, IMG submission 187319) | Freshwater microbial communities from Lake Simoncouche, Canada to study carbon cycling - S_130206_EF_MetaG (SPAdes) (version 2) | ecosystem: Environmental > Aquatic > Freshwater > Lake ...
GTCGCCTTGTGGCTAAAAAAACGGCCACCTTTAGCGCTGTTACATGATTTGCACATAGACTGTAAATTATCTGGGCTCCACATATCGCCACCCTTAACACGTGGAATGATGTGATCTACTGTGTGTGCTGGCCTGCCACATGATGCACACTGCCAGCCATCACGATCTAATATAGTGATGCGTAGCTTCTTCCACTTACCACTGCCTATTGCTTTGTTACTCAATGCCAGCCTTTGCTTTTAAAATGTTTGAGAGCTGCACATGCATTGATGTAACCCCTGTCATCTAAGCCATAATTCCTATGTGCTGCTATATAGGCTAAGCCCCAGTCTATCTGCTTATATCCATTGACCTTACTTAGATACTCTGACTTGCCCTGGGGTATTCCATACACCTTCTGCTTACCATTTATGTTGCCTACTGCCTTTTCATTCCAAGCACTTTCAGCACCCCAGAGCTGTGTCAAACATTTATATTGTTTTTTATCTTCTATCTTTAATAATGCATACTCTTTAAATGTAATCATTACTGTAGGTTTGTAATTTAAAGCTGATACGGAATTGATCTTTTCAAAGCAAAAGATAACTATGAATAGAGCGATCCCAATTAGCCAGCACCTTGCGAGCTTTCCCTGTCGGGCTCGCCTTGTGGCTTTGTGAGCCACTGCTACACTAGAGCCTACATTATCCATGCAAATCTCCTTACGCTTAATTTAGATTATCGTCTCAATATGTGAGATGTGATATGCAACACACTATGCGTAAATCATCTGTATCAATCCAAGTCTCATCCCAGCCACCAGTCATATTGACATCCAACCTATGTACTGTGAATCAGGATTATCTAGGAGCCACTGCTCACGCAGCTTGTTTTGGTAAGCCCAATTTATATCTGTAGATGCGCTCATCTTTGGCCACCCCATCCACCACCTTTAAATATGAGACCAGGTGCGCTATATAGCCTGCTCATTTGTAAATTACATTTAGGGCAACTCATCGGCCCAACTTCATCATCATAAGATTTATGCACTGATCCATAAGTGCCGCATTCATTACAACTGTATTCATAGGTAGGCATTACTTACTCCTTATCAGCTGACAAGTGTGGCAGTCCACGGCTTTAAACATCCATCCACCACACTTATCGCATCTACATATATCCGAGTCTGGTATATGCAACGCTTCGGCTATATTCTTGACACCGACACATCCACAATCCATACACTGATAAGCCTTGAATCCTTCAGGCATATCCAACTGATCGAGCCATAGAAACTCGGTCTTGCGTTTACAGCCATTGCATTTAAATTGTGGGTGCATCATGGTAATATTTTTATTGCCTACAGTGGCACTGAGTACAAACTAAGAAATTACCAGAATGTATCAGCCTGTCATCATTACAAGCTACACAAACATCACTAGATGGTAGAAACTTTACCTGGTCGTTCTCTATGCGCTCCAGGTAAGGTCCGCCTCTTAGAATTTCTACATATCCCATTTACTCACCTCCCTCGCTATCGCTAGGAAAGAACCAAGATCCTGCAGCTGTAATCTTTGCCCATTTAGCATCACATTGATCGGGCTTTGCTGCACTACAAACATAACCATGATAAGGCTTGCCAGTTTTGGCTGTGCCTTCTTTAAGAATCATCGTGCCATGTTTACATTCTTGTGGTTTCGGATTAACTGGTATTGCTTCTATTGCATCACCAACGCTCCATACAGTTGGCTTGTCCTCTGCGAATGATGCACGTAGCACATCTTCTACAGCTCTAGCCTTTGACCCTGCTGGCGAGTAATTAGTTTGAGTCTTTACAACTTTAACCATCTCTTCTCTACTTGGTCCATTCTTTTCAGTACCGATATTAGCTGCTTTAAAAGCAGTCCCTCGGCACGAAGTCTCACAATTTTCAAGCGCAAAATCACGATTGACCCCACGATCTGATATGACCTCTTTCGCATGACCTGTTGCGAATGGTTTTTCGTCAGCTGAGTCCCTAAATAGTTCACATACCATAATGACTCTAGTGTCTGACTCCGAGATAATCTTTGTTCGTATTGCTCCATTTTTGTACCTTTCCCAAAACATATTAGATCGTTCTTGAACTGTGGTGTAATCATCTAGATTAAATGCCATCTTTCCACACTCCATCTTCATCTTGCATCGCTTCAGTTATTGTTTTAGCGATAGCCATGTATCCAAGCGCATCGGTGTAATTGTCATCGACTCGTGGATCTTCAGCTTGTCTGCTGATTTTGACCAAGCACATACATATCGCAACTTCATTCGGTTGAATTGGATAGCCAAGGTAAGCTGACCAGAGTTCGGCAATTCTTTTATGGTTCCCGATTGGGTGGCCATAATTAGCGCCTCTACTGTGGAGAATTTCGATAACATCTGCAAAGAGCTTCTCAGTTCTTGTCATAGTCAAATACCTCATCTGACTTTGTCTTAGTGTTCATTAGCCTGCGATGTGATTCCCAACCTTGTGCACGGCCTTTCCAATAACCATTCTGGAATGCAGTGTCTTTAATCTCGTAAATGATCCAGGCAACAGCTGTAATAATCACTATTGCATACATCCACAGATAACCTAAATTCTTCAATTCTTCTATCGGATTCATGCGTTCACCAAAGTTTTGCGTAAGTGGCATGGACTAGCATAATTAGTAAGCAAAACCCAATCGCCTGTGTTTTCATCGCTGTGTACAGAGTAATTCTTACCTAATATATTGATAAAACCCTCTGCCAATTTTAAAGCAGCGTAATTGTCGAACCAATATGCAAACTGCCAACTAAACAATGGTGCAGGTTCAAAACGTTCTACCTGCGTCTCCCAATCTTGGCCTTTCCATTCCATTGAGTTGATCCACAGCTGTTCAAAATCAGCTGCTTTTAAATCAATCTGTATTTTCATTTGTAGCCCGTCTACACCACTACTGCGTTTCGTGGCATGGCAATAGTGTTGCACCTGTGTATGACTTTGTGGATGATTTTGGGGCGTATTTGTATAACGATTAGGTAACAATGTTACCCGTAATACCTGCCCAGTGCTGTGAATGAGCCATCCTTATTAACTGGCACCAGGGTCGGTGTCAGGGTCTTTCCAACGGCTTCTAGTATAGCAAAGCCCATCTGCCAATTAGCGCTTCCATAGCGGATATAAGAGGCTTTTTTGCGATCCATAAGATTACCTACCTCAACGCCATAAAGGGTCCTAGAATGGCCGTTAATGCCCTCTGAATAGGCACTCATGCCAAGCCTGTGGCTATGCCCCGCCAAAACTGATTTCCCAAATTTTTTGGCTAAATTTAATGAAGTAACGCCCGCATGCTGGCTCATGCTGCCCTCATCTCCATGACACAAAACCCACCCAGGGTAAAACTCATAGGCTGTTTTATGGTAGGTAATACCCATTTCAGCAAATCCCATAAAGGCTGGGTATTGCAATTCAGGCAGATTGATTAAGCCAGGTACTTTTAATAAAGTGTTATATAAGCGATCAGTATGATTACTGCGGATAACGTGCATCTCTGGACTGTACTCACCGAGATCCCAGAGTATCTGCTTACACAGCTCACGATCTGCATGTAAGTCTTCTGAGTAAGCCAAAGGTGTCTGCTCACTCCATTTACTAATACTCTGAAAATCAATTTCATCTCCAACCACCAATACTGAATCAAACTTCTCTCGCCTTGCCAACTTAATAACATTTTTTACAGCTGCTTCGTGGTGATAAGGCACCTGCAAATCTGAGATAACTAGGTATCTGGATGGCTTAATCTTCATCCTCTTCAAAGTCATCAAGTGGGTTTGTCATGGGATCTTTAGTATCTATGATCCAATCTGGATAACTTGACCTATCCATCGCAAACGCTAGAGCTGTGCCTTCATCCATTCCAGATTTACGGCAGGCCATATAGACCTCATTAGCTGCTATAGCCCAGAAGTCTAACTTTGTAAGTACAGGCTCTTTAGTAGTCCTGCGCTTACGTGCAATCTTCTTCTTAGGTTTGCGTTTAGTTGCCATAATTAAAATTATGACTTACTAATTAAAACAAAGAGATCATCGACACGCTGTTCTAATCGTGAACTTCTTTGGTCAATTCGATCAACGGCATCTTTAATACTGCTACCAGAATTAGGGCGCAACTCATTAAGCCAACCTCTAACTAAGAAACGTAATCCGACCAGCCCGCCTGATAGCACGGCGATAATTCCAGCGCCAAAGCCAGCCCATTCTGTAGGTGTCATGCTTCATCGGCACCGATGCCATAAGCATTATCGGATTTATCTAGAGCCCTAGCCGCTGGGCCTGCTAAAGCTGAGATAACTACAGCTACAACAGGATCTAATCCCAATTCATTACTTGCTAAGAATGTTAAGAATGAAACCAATACGCCACGTGCGTATGACTTCAGTACGGCCTGTTGCTTCTTACTTATCTTCATATCTTGCCCCCTATTAGTGGTATATCAAACGGCGTGCCATTTAGATCGCCTAGTGTTGTAAAACTAATATGTAAATGTCGCTTGTGCGGGTTAATGCCTTTGTACTTACGCCATTTCCAATTTAATATCTTCGAGCATATTCGCCCGTTATAGATGACGTATGATATGCGTTTATCTTGTTTGGCTGCGATTCTGATCTGGTCAGCCAGATAAGGTGCGAGGCTGTCGGATGACTCCAACCTAGCATTAAGATCAAGACCTCGTACCCACCCGAATTGGTCTGGATTATGATCCGATTTTCTGGAGGAGTGGCGACTATCGCCCAGCCATCCTTCTGGACTTTTAGTACACCGATCTGGAAACCACGTATCAACTTGATCTCTTAACTGCACACCAGCTGCACATAGTTTGGGTTGCATTACAAACCTAGAGCGGCTAAATCCTCAACAGTTAAACCAAGTGCTGCCAGTTTAGCTTGTGCAGATGTTTTTGCCTCTGCCTTTGCTGTATTTTGTTCCGCTTTCCAAGCATCAACTTGTGAAAACCCTGCTTCAAACTTTGCTTTGGTTATTGATTCGCAATCTACAAATTCAATGCCCTCATAGTCATCACCAGAAATGATCCAACCACCTTGCGGGATAAGCATTTCCAATACTTCTCTACCAGTGGCCATAATTATGCTCCAATTTCTAATAATGTCATTGTGCTAGTTGAACTTCCGTCTTGAACAAAAACTGAAACAAGATTACCGCCTGCATTTTTTAATTGTGTTTTGTAAGTTGTGCTTGAAGTAGTTGCTGGACTATCTAAATAAGCGATTGAGCAACTTCCAATTTGACTATATAATGCTGAGTTTGTAAATCCAGCAGCACCAGCAAAATCTGTGACTAATGAAGTTGCACCTCTAAGCAAATTTAGTAAAAGATTACTTCCAGCATTTTGTGATGATTTTCCGCAACCATTTTGATGTACCATAACTAAGACTTTTGATGTGCTTAAACTTGGTGTAATGGATGCTGTTAATCCAGTATCAGCCAAAGTGCTTGATGAACTAGAAGTCGTAGTTGAATAATTAGCAGATACAACCTGCAACACTTTGCCACCACCACCACCAGCTGCTACCCAAGCTGATCCACTGTAATATTCAGTGCTGTTTGTATCTTTTAAAAATGAGTAATTACCTTCTTGCGGTGAAGTTACTGCAGCGGTTCTTGCTGCGGCATCAGCAAACACCCAGATACCTTGCATCAAGTAGCCATCTACATCGGCTGCGGTTAATACCTCGCCTGTAACAAAGTCTTTAAATCCTAATCCAGCGGCCATTGTTTCTCCTTAGTAACTAAGCACATTATAGTCTAAAGTGCCGTATATATTGTTATTTAAAATTAGGGCGTCAATTACGGGTTCTAAAGTCGTAAAAAAGACCCTAAAGCTGTTTGGTGTGATTGTGTTAGCCACGCCAAATATCTGAAGTGTTTTATCAAGGGTAGATCCGCCAGGCTGGGTAGTAACCACTCGAATCGGATCAAAGAAATCTAACTCTAAGGCTGCAAGGATGCCTGAGTTGTAATTGCTGGTATATAAGTCCAATTCAATTCCATCGCATCTCACGCTTGTTTCCGCACGGCTGGCGACATAACTACGGGCATAATCTAGGGCTACAGCATCGGTCTGCATTAAAAGATCCTGCAGGTTATAGCTGTGGATGAAATACTTGTCAATAGATGCCTGGTTGATGGCTGTCTGTGGTGAACCACCTGTACGGCTGATTTGGGCTGAGTTAAAAATTAAGTCATCATCTAACTTCCAGTTGGCATTAGCGTATGGGATGCCTGTGCCATTATCATTAAATGTAGTTACAGTGCCACCGATTGATCCTGCTGTTACTGCTCTATCTTGAAATACAAACTCTCCGTCTGCGTTTACATAGAGCGCCCCATATTCGGATGTGCTAACTGTGGTCATCGCATCTAGTGAAGTACGTGCCGTGCCAGGATCAGCCTGCATTGTGGTTAATCCTGCATCAACATCCCGCATAGTTGCTGGCCAGTCAATTTGATCTAATATCTGATTGATTCGTGTGCCTGATAAATTACCAGCGGTAGCACCTGTTACTGTAGATATTTGTGCATTCTGAGCAAGTCTAAACGCATCTACAGCTTGTATGGTTGTATAGGCAACTTCTGTAGCATCTTTAGGTTGAGTGTTTACATAGCTTGTAATAAAGCCAGAAAATAAAGAATAAGTATTTGCACCATAGGTCGCTGAAATTTGTACCTTCTTCATAGGTGTTAAATACGTGTAGTATGGTCCGCTTGGGTTAGTCGGGTTAAAATCGCCATTTTGATCTACTATACGTAAAGTAAGTTGGCCAGTTTGAAATTGATCTACTAAAGGATTGCGGCCTCGGCTAGTTTGTATGTAGTTAATTTGATCTGATACATCTACAATAACAGCTGCAGAATCTGCCAATATGTTTACGCCTAATGTACCAGTGCCTAATATCATTGCCTGAGCAAAACTTGGACCAGTGCTAAAGTTAATTATTGCATTGATTGTTGGTACGGCCATTAGTTTGTAAGAGATCCAGCTGGTAGTAATTTCTGACCTGACTTTAATAACTGTAATACATTTTTTTGGATAACAGCTTCTAATTGCTGATCGGTAACTATTGTGCCAGCGTTTACAACTACTGTGGCTGTAGTTTGGGCAGTTGCAGCAGCAACGGCTTGTTGATTAGTTGCATATTGTGGCAGTCTGGCATACTCATCTGGTGCAATTTGATTACGGCCTCTAGCGGTCATTTCACCTAAAGCGTTAAACAAAGCAGGGCCAAAACTTGTAAGGGAGTTAGCGGCTATACCTGCAGCTGTGGCTAAACGATCAATAGAAGTTTTAGCGTTTAACTCAGCATTTAATTTTCTAGCCATAGCCTCGTTATTGTCTAGAATTGCTAATTGTGCTTTTAAACGTAATCTAGTTTCTTCATCGGTAGCCTCGTTTAATGCTTTCATCAAGCCTATGCGCTCTAAATCAAATTTATCTTTAAGTTTATCTACTTCTGATTTAGCCTTTAACTTTGCCAACTCATCTGCTCTAGCCTTGTTGCTTTCTTTAATAATTTTATTTTCTAAGCGTAATTGCTGTCCATAAACACGGCTAGATGATCTAGCTTCTAAATTTGGTTTAGTACCTGCTTTGCTTTTTGCATCTTCTTCTGCCAGTTTGCCTAACAAACCAAATATGTTGGTGCCAAATAAAACATCGGTTACTCTCTTTGATCCAGGTATTTTTTGTAACTCAGCAATTAAAACTCCTACACCAGTAATAGCATCGCCAGTGGCTTTGCCAAAATTCTCCATCTTAGCTGTAGTGTCTTCAATGCTGGTGTCTTTGCCCAGTGCGTCTAATGCACCTAATATGCCTTTACCTATTTCTTCTTTAACATTTTCGGATGCTACTTTTAATAAATCCATTTTGCCAGCGTAAGTAGTCAATCTAGCTGCTGCTTGGCCTGCAAACTTCTGTTGCAATTCGGCCATAATCTTTTCCATGTTGCCAGTTGCTAATGTTGCCTTACTTAATCCAGTTCCTAGTCTGCCTAGTGCTGTAGTTTGACCAGCGTAGGCTTTGGCTAAGCTACTGCTAATTTGTTCAACTGATCCATACCCAGCTGCGCTCAAATCTAGTGCCAGTGCTAAAGCATCTTGGCTTTGAGTAATAGATTTAGTAACTGTTAATAATCTTTGAAATGATGGGCGTAATTCATCATCAAGCACGCCTGTAGTTTTCTGTAATTTACCAATGTAATCTTCAACTGCTGGCGAGCTAAAAGCATATCCAGTATTTTTAAGCTGTAACTCTAAAGACTTGGCTGCCTTCTCATCTGCCATAAATGCACTAATGGCTTTTTTGCTGTAGTTAAGTATTGCTGCAGCGCCAAAAACTCCTGCAAATGTTTTGCCTAATTTGTTTACTTGTTTATCAAAAGCACCAATTTCTTTTTGGCCTTTTTTAAGTCCTTTGTTATCAAAGGTGCTGACTGCACTGACAATTAAATTGGCCACTATGCTGCCTTACGTAATTGTGTTTTAATGTTAAAGTCTGTGGCTATTGTGTTTATTGCAGATACAACAGCTGGAATAACCTTGCTAGATTCTTCAAACCAAGCTCTGTAAATTAAGCGGCCTTTTTGTTTGTTCTCGCCTTTCATTTGGCTGATAGATTCGGCAGATTCTATAAACTGTATGCCAGCATTAGGATTTAGGCTTTCTGAATTAGATGCCCCTCTGCGATTCTTTCGGCCAGCAGTTTCAAAAATTGCGCCAGGTGCTGATATGTTTGCTACGTAGAATGCAGCTCTGTAACCTGCTCGATTACGACTGTTTGTGCCAGCGTTGTATTTGATAAGACTTTTAGCTAGAGAATAATCATAGGCTGGGAATGCCCTGTATTTGATTGTGTCACCTGATGCAGTGCCTTTACCCCAGCCACTTAGGACTTCGTTTTGTTGTGGTAAATAACCACGTGCTTTATCTCGGACAATAAGCATCGCAGTTTTAATATTTTTAGACATCTGTTTATTAAGGTTAGGTTCAACTTCTCGCATAGCCTTCTGGAGTTGCTTAACGCCTGTTACGTTTACTGGCATTTTTGATCTCCTTAGCTCTGTCTGTCAATACCTGGATTATTGCTAGATACATTTCGGTATCCATATCAATAAATTCTCTGGGCGGTATTCCAGTCTCTACTGCTAATTGAGCAATAGTGTAAACAATAGAATTCCGCTCAGTTATTTTTTTTCTTCGTCTAATACCTCAACAGTTTCTAAGCTGTCAATAAACTCAATTCCCCATATTGGTATTTGAGCGCCAGCCCTACGTAAACATTCATAAGCAAGGTAGAATATTTCAGTCTGACGCTCGTGTTCCCTCAAAATCTTGCTAATTCCTGAGCCATATTTCTGCTCAAAGTTATATTCAATTCCTGGCGTTATCTTGTGCTCTGAAACTTCGCCATTAGCCCTTGTAATCTTTAACTTTGCCATTATTACTCCTTAGTTAGAACGCCACCGATGGTGACACTGTTACTGCGGAGTTTACTGTAAAGGACAGACTTGATGTTGCAACCTCAGCCACGCCACCTTGCCCAATTGGGGTCAGGTTATTTACCAGGATTGAGAATTGGTAAGTTGGGTTTGTAGCTGATACGGCAGTGCCTTTAACAGTGATTACTGATACTGCTAGGGTCTTGCCAAATGCTGCGCTAAGTGTCTCATTAACTTGAGATGCTGCCCAGTCATTGATAAAGTCCACGCTAAATGTTGCTGATTGTAGACCTGCAACAAACTTGTGAGCAGTGTCGCCCATTGCTGTTACTTCTAACTCATCTACGATTTGGTTAATTACGGCATTAGTTACGTATGAGCTAATGTCGATTGAAGGTACTGTAGGTGCAGCGTTGGTAGCCAACTTGACACCTACGTTATTGTTAAGATATATGGCCAAGGTTTATTCCTCATCTTTCTTAGTTTGTGCAGTTGGTTTTGGTGCGCTTGCTATTTGGCCTGTCTTTTTCAAGAAGGCTAAATCTTCTTCGTGTGTACTCATTTTAACTCCAGCTCGTTAGGATTGATACAGTTATTTCTGATGTTAATAAATCTCCACTAGCTGCATTAGTTATAGCTGGAGCGGAGACACTTGATATGTTGTAAACCAGGGTCGATGCCGCTAGTTTAGTTACTACTGCCACAATAAAGTTTTCCATACCTAGCAAGTTGCCTTGGTTATCAAATGCAGGTGTAGTTATTAAAATCTTAAAATTAGCCAAAGGTGAGATGCCTGTCTGACTGTTATTGTTCGGAATTATGTAGGGATCCGATGGGGTGACTACCACGCTGTTTGCGAGCAAAGTTGCTGGCGGGAATGCAAAGGTAGACCACACGCCTGCATTAGCAAGTGCGGTTGCTAGCGTGCCACGTAAGGTGCTTATTGCGGCCATTAGCCCACCAGTGATGCTGGACTTGAATACGGCTGGATGAGACCACGCACTCGGTTAATCAGCTGATAACCCATCCGATAAGGGCTGGCAGAGATCCCATCCATACCGACCCCACCAGTCTGGCTAACTTGTCTTGCTTGCCAGATGTCTACAGCAACGATCATCGCTGCCTCACGTATTGCTGGGGTTGTCGCATAAGATTGAGTTTTATGATCTGAGCCAGTAACTAATCCATAAGGTACTACCTTGTGAAATGTTTGGTTTGCAGCTGTCTTGTTGTATTGCACAAATGAATAACCATTAGGGTAATTGACTTGGCCATAGTTATACATAAATACTGGGATCAGGCTAGTAGTGCCAGATGTAGGTGGAATTGTGCCAGTGATTGTGTGCGTGCCATTAAATGTGGCACCGCAAGCACTTACCACTATTGATTGTGTCGCAGCAAATGCGTTTGGATTAGCAAGCATAAGTGTTGCCACGTTATCTTGTAATGATGTAGCTACTACTGGGGCAGTGTTAAACCATAAATACTGGTTAATTAAATCTTCTGCCGATTGCGCACATTCTTCAACAGTGCTGTCTGAATACAACGAGCCTATTCCTAAATTGGCTCTTAGCTCTGCAACAGTTACATACGTGGCGGCCATTGTATTCCTCTCTTAAAAAACTCCCCCAGGGCTAGGGCTACTAAACCCCAGGGGATTACTTATTGATTAACGGGTCTTATCAGGTCTTCTTGTACTTCAAGATTCCGTTAGGCATCTTGGCGATTGTTGCCATATATCCGTAGATAGCAACCTGTACTTGTAGATTTGATACTACATTTACGCTCATAAAGTTTTGTGCTGAGCGATATACAGTGAAGGCCTCTGGTGCAAGGATAATCGCTGAATCATCATCGAATGTAGTTGCAGTAAAGTTCTTGTCTACATATAGATCAAGTCCTAGCACGTTACCACGAATAGATGATGGTGTAACTTGTCCAGCTGCGTTCATTGGTTGCAAAGCATTAAATACAGGTCTCTTAGTGGTGTCTTGAGCTCCGATTAACGCACCCCATTGTGCTGGGTTAGCAATGTAATTCTGTGCGAAGTAGCCAGTGTTTGTGTAGATAGTACGTGCTGCTTCTGTTGAGAATGCAACGATACCATCAAGGTCTGCAGTTGTGTTTGTACCATTAGCACCTGCTTGAATCAAAGCTGCTAATACAGTCTGATCTAAGCGCTTTAAGTATGCGTACTCAAGTTGCTTTGTTAGCTCTGCATAAAAGTTAGGATCTGAACGCTCTAGTAATTCAACTGAGAGTGTGTTCATACCAGCATACTTAGATACTGTGCCAGTTAGGTACTGAGTTTCCATACCTGTGTTTTGTACTGCGCCAGCTTCTGCTTCTACAGTTACTTCTGGTGCAACACCTGATCCGCCACCAACGCTAGTGACAAGTGAAGGTACACTAATACTCATTCCCGAATTCGGCAAGGTACCTTGACTGCACGCATCGATTGCAGGAGTTCCAAAGCGTGTGTTAGTTACAAACTCGCTTAGGTATTGAGTTGGAGAAAATGCAGGGTTAGTTGCAAATGAATCATCCGCAGCTGTTACGTATAATTTTGAATCTTCGTTACCAAGTGCAGCCTTAATCTTATGCTCTGTATAAGCAGCCATAGATGTAATAGGTGTGCGAATTGATGTTTGGATAACTGGTGTTGTAATTACTGGGCGTGCGGCTTCTACTGTAGGAGTAGCAGCCTCTGCCTTTGCTTCTTGTGGCGCTGTTGCTAAATCTTCCACAGGAGCCTCGCTTTCTTTAGTTTCGATTGGTGTCTCTGCTTCGCTTTCGCTAGCAGCAACTTTAGTTACTTGCGCTGCACTAAATGCAGGTGATTCCACTAGGCTAACTTCTTTTAGAATTGCGCTAGTCACGTATAAATAATCTTTTTTCTGAATTGATTTGTTTACATCTACACCAACTGACAAACCATCAATTAACTGCTCACCTGCAAGGATTAAAGCATCTTGGCCTTGCATTGATGCGCTAATTTTAAATGATGCGTAAATGCCATCTTCTGCCTGGTTAAATTTTTGCATTCTTCCGATAGGGCGCTCGGCGCTGTGCTGCATAAGCATCTTAACCTTGCCTGGGTCGCCTATTTCGATTGAGCCTTTAGCAAAAACCACTTTACCTACAGAAGTATTACCTACTTCTTCAAATGGCACGATCTTGCCAGCAATAACTCTGCGCTCTGTATCGGCAGCTTCTACTTGGCTACTGAATGTAAGTATCATCTTCTGTTTCTCTTCCGTTAGGTGTTAGGCTTTCCATCTCTTTGGCATCTTCTACATCTATCAAGCCAAGTGCCAACATTTTTTCTATTGCCTCTAAGCGCTTCATTGTGTCAGCACGTAAGAATGATTCTTCAATAGCAAATTTAACTACGTGGCCACGTGGGGTTATATCATCCATAGATAGTCGATCTTCGATGGCACAGATAAATGGCTGCAGTGAGTAAGCAACAAATTCTTTACGGCCATCAATAATGTTCTGGTAAGTCATTGAGTTATTCATATCTGCTGAAATATAATAAGCAGGTACGTTCATAGCTCTAGCAATTTGAGTTGCCAAGTATTGTTGCGCTTCGTTATACATCATATCTTTTGGACTAAATCCAGTAGTCTCATAAGATAATGTGCTAGTTAAATATGCTGTTGATCTATTTTGTCTGCTTTGCTTCCATTGAGCTAGTAATCCTGATACCTGCGCTTCTGGTAAATCTGCGCCAGTGTTTTTAATGTATCCACTTGGCATTGGAGTTTGTGCAGATACAGCTGCTGCTTTTTCAATATCTAATGCGCTTTGTATTGTGCGTGATGCAGTTTGCAATACACCTTGTGTTAATCCCTGGAATGTAACTAGTGATCCAATACCAGACATAGGTGCATCAACGCCATCAACATAATAAGCGCTAACTTCTGTGCCAAACTTATTTGTTGTAAATGTAACTCGATTGTTAGCAATCCACTCAAATCGTGATGGTCTTAAATCATCTGCATATAATTCTGTAACACGCCAATATGCAACACCATAAAATAAAAGACTATCGACAGTCCAGGAAAGTGTGACGGATCTTGGTTGTCGATAGTCTGGTTGCTCTAACCACAGAGGGCTCCCCAGCTCCTCACCACTTGACTTTTTGTAAAGTTTAAGTGGCAAGTAAGATACTACTCCAGCTACAAGGTTTCTGCACCTGGACACCGCTGGTACTTGCATCGCCAAGTTGCGATCTAATCCACCAGGAAAATTACCGACACCAGTTGTAAATGAACCATAGCCATAAGCTGTGTCCATAATGGCAGGGGCGTATTGCGCTTGGACAGATTCCGTTTTTTTGTTTATACCCAAAGCAGACAATAGACCCATATAGGTACTTTATACCATAAAACGGACATATGGTGCAAGTTAGACAAAGATTTGCGCAGTTTGTTGAGGTTTTGTTAATTGACTTACAACCATAGCCAGGGAGATTGCAGCTGTAACTTCGCCTGCGGATTTTCTGCGGATGATTCTAAAACCAAAATCACTGGTCTTGGCTGCACAGTTATTTAGATGCTGTACTAAGTCTGGTTGCCCACTATGAACCATTGTGCCTTGCGCCAGGGCGTTTGCAAGATCCGAGCAAGCCTGATAGAAGCTCTGGCCTGAGATATCTTGAATTCGCCAACCCGATAATTCCAATTTAGTCGCAACTGTTTGCGTGGCGTACTTGTCAAAACAGATTGTGGTCGGATGATATTTGTGCGCCCACTCATTTATATCGCTTGCCATCTTCATCTCGTCTATTGCTATATCGCTATACCAAAGCTGTGCAAGTCCGACTGCTATTTTGCCGTCTTTCATCTGGCCGATTACTAAAGCACCTGATCTTCTAGTAGGTGCAATATCGAATGCCATAATTGTTTGAGGCCCAACAGGTATTTCTAGGGTGCTATCGCTACAGGCTTCAATAGATCCATACACCCACGGGCTGACAGTAGAATCGATCCACTGACATAACATTTCAGTACGTGTAGCTTCTATTGTGTTTGTGGCTACAGATTCTTCTAGTGTTTCCTCTGTTATTAAATACCCAAGTGCAGGATTAGCCATAGCCCAGGCTTTTCTATCGTGGATCTTGCAATGTTGCGGTGCTGACCATTCATAATAACCTAAAGTGTCAGGCGGGTACGATAATGCACGTTCTCTTAAATCATTTAATACAGTGCTAAATCCATCGCCTGCGTTACTTGTCATAAAGGTCATCGCATTAGGTCTTGCACGTGTTACTGGTAATGCAGCTGTAAAAGCTTCCTCTGTCCATTCACGGATTTCATCAAGATATAAAAATCCAGCCGACTTGCCTCTGGGCGCATCCCTAGTCGCTGCTGCAATTTCATAGCGAGCGCCATTTAATAATGTAATAGATTCTTGGCCGTTGGCTAATCGGATCTGTCTTACTTGGTCTTTTAAGAATTGATTATCTTCGATCATATAAGCCACTTGCCTAAAAGTATCTAGTGCCATATTTCGATTAGAAGACATACCTAAAACGTTTTTAGTATCCCACAAGAATAGATGCGCCAAAATCAGCATACGTGCTAGGTGAGTTTTTCCATTCTGCCTTGAAATTAACGCTATTCCTAGCTTCTTCTGGAAATTGCCCGCATCGTCGATGGTTAAAAGGTCATCAAGCAGCCAGCGTTGCCAGGGAATCAAAGGCAGGTTAATTTTTTCAGCTAGATCCGCAACTTCTTGTGCTTTGGATTTACCTTTGAGTAAAGGCGTGTGGATTCTAGGCTCAGTGCTGCCAATTAGCCCGACCCCTCGTGAGGCCTGTTTTACTTCCGCATCATTCTGCATCGAAGTTAAGCGTATCAGGCTTATTAAATGGTGAGTCTGGCACTGTTCGGACTGTCTCAGGGAGAGAAGAGTCAGG
>Ga0209296_1001884_pt1 | contig 15417 bp, 8 predicted proteins | sample S_130206_EF_Meta_FD_187319 | JGI IMG/M metagenome (GOLD analysis project Ga0209296, IMG submission 187319) | Freshwater microbial communities from Lake Simoncouche, Canada to study carbon cycling - S_130206_EF_MetaG (SPAdes) (version 2) | ecosystem: Environmental > Aquatic > Freshwater > Lake ...
CCACGAAATGCTAGTGATAGGTTCAGGCTTCAAGTTTTTTTCAGAAGCTGTAATGCCCTCGTAAATTCGCTGAGTAAGTTCCACCCGCGCTTCAGGGGAACCATTGTTGTACTTGCCAGCAGAAATGTTGCCCGATGCGCCTGTAAAGTAAATATGGGTACAGTCTGGGTCTTCTTTTTGCTTTTGCTTTCTCGCCAAACCTACGAAGTCGCTGCTTACATTTCCCTGCCCATAATGGCTCATGGGATGGGTGGCATAGTAATGGCACGCCAAAATTCTTTTCTCGCCATCATAGAACGCAACGGTTTTTAACATCGGATCGATCAAGCCTTCAGGCAATGCGATCAATTCCGGATCTTTGCATGCGCTGCCTCGCATCTTGGTTATTTTTCCATTAGGGCCAATCGCAACCCTTCTGTTGGATGCTACTTTTTCAACTTTACTTTCGCCCTGCGCAATATGAGTAAGAAGCCTCGCCCTGGGTATAGCTTCTTTAATAGCCTGGGTCGCTTTGTTGAGGCATGCATTGAAAAAATCCATCTGCACGATAATAAGTGCATCGTTTTGTTTTGCGACTAATTTTTCTGCATCGATGCAAACAAAAGGAGCATCATGCTGGTGCACACACTGTACAGCAACCCGATCGGGGGTCGTTCCCGCGGCCTGCGCCAATGCTGTGCGCCATGCAACATGGGCGCTGTTAAGAATTCCCGTCCAATCCACTGCGCAAATTACCACGGGTTTATCGAAGCCTAAGATTACATAGCCAATTGCTTCAAGATTATCGCTTACAGATTTAACAGGAGTAATCCATCCGCCACATAAAGGGTGCCCCGTTGGCGGGGTGACATCAAATCGGAAAGGTGCGATTTTTAAAGTAGGTTGGTTCGGTGCTTGATTAGATGCGAATGATTGTTGCGCCAAAGCTGAACCAGCATATGCAGTTGCAATTGCAGATTTTTTAATAAATGATCTTCGTGTGTTAGTGTGATTACTCATGTCTTTACCTCGAAAAAAGAAGAAAATACTTGGTTAAAAGACACTGTTTAAAAAAGAAGGCATCCAAAAACGCTGAGGAATTTGAATGCCTTTATTGGTTGAACACTTCCTTTAATAATTAGGGAAGTTGCTTGATATGCATGTTGCGGAAATGGATTTCAGATCCTTCCGATTGAAATCCAATTGGTCCGCTGGTTAAAACTGTCTCACCTTCGCTGATAAGCTTACCGTTGACTTTAACAACGATTTTCCCATCGCCTGAGCAAGTTATTTCGGTTTTGCTCCACTGTCCCATGGGCTTGAGAACCGACTTCAAAGTCGCTTCATCGAATTTGTTGTTTTTGACATCGTCTTTGCCAAGGCCCATCATGAACAATTTTCCATGATCGTAATAACGACCTTGGGGTTCGATGCATTTAGGCCAGATTTTAAGAGGTTCTTGAATATGAACCAAGCAGCCCGAGTTACTTTTTTCGGCACTACCTTCAGGATAACGCCATTCGTAGGTGATGACATAATTCTTGTAAGACTTTTCGGTATAGAAAAAGGCCTGAGGTTTTCCAGTGCAGATGATGGCAGCATCTTTGACTATCCAAGTCTTCGCGGGGTCAGAATCTTTAGGGGCTTTGGGGTCGAAGAAAAACTTGAAGCCTTCCATGTTCTTGCCGTTGAACAAAGGTGTAAAGCCATCTGTGTCTGCTGCAGCAAGTGAACTTACAAGCACAAGGCCCAGAGCAAGCGCAAAGAAGCGCATTGCGATCGATTTTTGAAACATGATAAAAATGTTCCTTTCATAAAGGTGGGAGGATGAACCAAGACGAATTGTAATGGTTGTTAAAAGTCATGCAAACAATATTTAGGTGATTTGCTAAAGCTTTCGAATTTTCAATATTGAAGGTTATGTAAAGCTTTGATGCAGAAAAGCGGCGTGACCAAGCAAGGTCGTTTGCGCTAATGTCTTTCAGAGCCGGATGCGTAAGCAACGGTTGGCTTTCTGGTTTGCTTTCTGAGTCGGATGCGAAGACGCAAAGAGCGCAAAGGAAGACAATCAATCTGGACTTATCTGGTTCTTCTTAGCGTACTTAGCGTCTTGGCGGTAAAATTCTTGGCTTATGGATTTTTTAGAGAAGACTAATTACTGAGGATGGGATGAGTGCAACCGTCGCTCACGCATCCGGCTCTGAAAGATATGTCTTCCTTCCGTGTCTTTTCCGTGTTAATCCGTGGCAAATTCTTTTTGCTTCTTCCTTTTTGCCTCTTCGCGGTCTTAGCGTCTTCGCGGTAAAAATGCTTTGCTTCTTTTAAAACCTTCACCGCTAAGACGCAAAGTACGCTAAGGAAGACAAGTCAAGAAAAGATGCCTCCCCCTTTATTTTCCTCCCCTCGCGCCTTCGTCACCTTCGCGTATGCGGAGGTCCAGTCTTTCTTCTGCCTGCGCATTTTGATTCCGTGTCTTTTCCGTGTCATTCCGTGGCAAATTCTTCTGCTTATTCTTGTTCTTCTTTCCGTGGCTAATTCTTTTTTATTGCAACTTAAGGCCAAATATGGATATTTCAGAAATACTATAACCCTATGAAGGCGGATTAGTTGCAACCCTTGCATTTGTTAACATTGGGGTATTTAAATAAAATATAATATTAATTTTTATTGTAAGTTATTTTAATTATCGTAATACTTGCATTATAGCTTAATTAAATTCACTTTGTATTAATCGACTCACATCCGATTACTGCCACCTAGATTTAGACTTTTGCTGCCCCTCCGATGCACAGCGCTCGGCGATTTGCTTGTCTTTGTGGCTTTGGCATAAGGAATTTCTCCATGCTTTTAAATTCTTTCCGTAAACTCTTTAGCAACTCACCAAATAGAAAAGCACGAAGATCCTGCCCCCCCCCAACTTCTCCAACTTGAAGGTAGAATTGTTCCTGCTCCCATCACGGTTCTAAATACCAATAACGCCGGAGTGGGTTCCCTGCGGCAAGCCATCATTGATGCCAACACGGCCGCCGGCGCAGATACCATTGTTTTCGCTGCCAGCCTAACGGCGGGTGGTGCTGCAACCATCAACCTATCCTCTTCTAGCGATAACACCTCAGGGGCAAGTGCCTTTGGAATCACTTCAGCAATTACCATCACCGGGCCGACAGGCGCCAATGGCATTACCCTGAATAATACTTTAGTTAATCAGCGTCTATTTTATGTAAGTTCGGCCGGCGGTAACCTAACGCTTGATTCGTTAACACTTACCGGTGGGGCGGCAATTGGCGGCGACGGCGATTTTAGCTCAGGTGGCGGCGGCGGCGGCGGCGGCGGCGGCGGAGCGGGCCTAGGCGGTGCTGTCTTCAACCAAGGCATTCTTAATCTTGTTAATTCTACTCTGTCGGGCAACCAAGCGATTGGTGGCATGGGCGGCTATAGCCCCCTCAACGGCCCTACCCCCAACGGCGGTGGTGGCGGCGGCGGACCCAATGGCGGTAGCGGTAGTAGTAGCACCTCCGGCGGAAACGGCAGCGACGGTGGCTTCGGCGGTGGTGGTGGTGGTGGTGGTGGGGCCGGCTTTACCAACTCCGGTCAAACCGGCCACGGCGGCAGCATCAACGGTGGTCAGGGTGGTTTTAGCGTCATCGGAGGCCAACCTATCTATGGTGGGAATGGCGGCTTCGGCGGCGGCGGCGGCGGCGGCGGCGCTGGCTTTGGGGGCGGCGGTGGCGCTGGCTTTGGCGGGGCGGTATTCAATTATGCTGGAACTGTAACCATCGCCAACTCAACCTTTACGGGGAATACGGCTCAGGCCGGCGGAGGCGCTGGCCCCAACGGTTCCGGTTTCGACGGTGGCGGAGCCATCTTCTCCCTCAATGGCTCTGTTACCTTGACCAATAGCACCATCAGCGGCAACACCTCAATCCAGAAAGGAGGGGGAGTTTTTATTCTGGGCGATGGCGCAACCGCAATTGCAGTAATTAATAACACGATTATAGGGAACAATACCACAAACAATTCGCAATTTATCGCTGAAGGAATTAACTCTGGCACTGTAACTTCCAGCGGCCTGGCCAACTTGATTGGGTCTGCCAACAATTTCAGCGGCACCTCCAGCCCTGCTAATCCTTTGCTTGGGCCCCTACAAAACAATGGCGGCCCTACCTTTACTATGGTCCTATTGACTGGCAGCCCTGCCATTGGCACTGGCAATTTGTCCATAAGCAATGCCCCCCCTATTATCGGCTTGGATCAGCGTGGAATCGCCCGCTCCGCCACCGCACCCAGCATCGGCGCGTTTGAGGGTATCGCAATTAGGAGTATTTCACCCACTACCGGTTCTACTGCTGGTGGTACTAGCATTACCATCACTGGTGCCAACTTTACTGGGGCAATTGCTGTCACCATCGGTGGCGTTGCTGCTACCAGTTTTACTGTGGTTGATGATAGTACCATTACTGCAACCACACCTGCAGGCACTGCAGGCACTGCAAGTGTTTTAGTTACCACCACACTAGGCGGCACCAATGCTGCAAACTCTTTGTTCACTTATGCTGCTACTGCGGGTGCTCCTACCAATGTAACCGGAACTGCTGGTAACGGTCAGGTAGCTCTGACCTGGACCGCCCCTTCCAGCAACGGTGGTGCTTCCATCACCGATTACAAAGTTGAATTTGCAGTTGCTGGTGCGACCCCTACTTTCTCAACCTTCAGCCATACACCATCTACTGCGGCTTCCATCACCGTAACAGGACTTACGAACGGCACCGCTTATATATTCAGGGTCTCTGCCATCAACTCTGTAGGCACAGGCAACTTCTCCTCAAACTCGAGTTCCGTAACACCACTGGCACCACCAACACCTAACCCAACACCTAACCCAACACCTAACCCAACACCTAACCCAACACCACCTGCACCCACGCCAACGCCAACGCCAACGCCAACACCAACAGCACCGTTGGTGGTAGGAACGCCACCTCCAACTTCTTCAGGTGGATCTAGCACGGTTACTCTTTACGACCCCGTTACCGGTGCAGAAACAGGTAACGCAGTTCCATTCCCAGGATTTAACGGCCCAGTTAAAGTTGTCTCAGGCGACTTCGATGGCGATGGCGTTGCAGAACTCATTGCAGGCGCAGGCTTTGGCGGCGGCCCCGCTATCGCAATCCTTAACTCCCAAACCGGCGAAGTCATAGAATCTTTCTTCGCTTTCGATCCTGCCTTCAACGGTGGTGTGTTCGTCGCAGTTCAAGATGTAAACAACGATGGAATCTTAGATATCATCGCATCCGCTGGCCCAGGCGGTGGCCCAGAAGTTCGTATCTTCAATGGTGCAAACCTTAATGTTCTTCGTTCCTTCTTCGCCTATGCAGAAGATTTTAGGGGCGGTGTTAGCGTTGCATCCATCGACTTCAACGGTGATGGTATCCTTGATCTAGTTACTGGCGCAGGCCCCGGCGGCGCACCTCATGTTAAAGTCTTCGATGGCGCAACAAACGCAATCATCAGCCAATGGTATGCCTACCCTGCTTCCTTCACCGGCGGCGTATTCGTCGCAGCAGGCGATATCGGTAACGATGGTAACTTCGAAGTCGTCACCGGCGCAGGCCCAAGTGGCGCACCCGTCGTTGCAGTCTGGGATCCCTTCACCGGGGCACTACTTGCCCAGTTCATGGCCTACGCAGAAGACTTTACCGGTGGCGTTCGTGTCGGCATCAATGATGGCAACACCGATGGCATTGCAGACATCCTCACCGGCGCAGGCCCAGGCGGCGGCCCTCATGTTAAAGCCTTCAGCTTCCCAGCTTTGGATTTGCTATTCTCCTTCTACAGCGGCGAAGCAACTAACCCCGGCGGCGTCTTCGTGAGCTAACAGGCAAGTGATAATTCCAAGCCCGCCTTTTCTTACGTTTTGAGTTCTTAAACCCCGAAGGGGTGAATTCTAATAGCCCGGGGTGGAGCGGAGCGCAACCCCGGGTAATAAATCCCCTATCAAATAAGCCCTGAAAGGGCGCGATAATCACTCAACAACGCCTCTCGCCCTTTCAGGGCTGGGGGTTTTATTGGGACATTTGCCCTGGGCGTTGCCCTGGGCTATCTCATTTTGCCCCTTCAGGGCAATTATTGAACGGTCTCTGATAACCACGCATTTACATCACCGCCATTCGTAAGCATAAAAACATTCTCACCCCAAAGACGCAAAGAGCGCAAAGGAAGACAAGTCAAGAAAAGATGCTTCCCCCTTTATTTGCCTCTCCTTGGCTGCCTGTATTTCTGGATTCCCCGCTTTCGCGTGGAATGACGGAAACGAGGAGGTATCCCCCGCACCATCGTCAACTTTACCCCGGGCCATCGTCAACTTTATCCCGCGCCTTGGTCACCTTCGCGTAGGCGGAGGTCCAGTCTTTCTTCTGCCTGCGCATTTTGATTCCGTGTTCGTCCGTGGCAAATGCTTCTGCTTGATTTTCTGTCTTTTCTTCTTTCCGTGGCAATGCTTATTCTTCCTTCCGTGTTTTTCCGTGTCATTCCGTGGCTATGCTTCTGCTTCTGCTTATTCTTCCTTCCGTGGCAAATGCCTCTGCTTCTGCATTCCAGCACCAGCGGATTAACATCCGCCGCTCGATAGGAATAAAAGAAACCATCCATGACGCATCCGGCTCAGAAAGAAATTTATGCATCTAGATGGGTATATCCAGCGAATCGACGCTTGTACTTTTTTAGTGCATCAGGATTTAATCAGTGCGATCATCAATTCTTGCCTTGTGCATTCGTAATAACACAGTGCTGAATTAATTGAATCGAGGCTTTCTCATGTTTATTAAGTCCTTTTTATTGTTGGCAGTCATCATGGCCTTACCGTTTAATGGTTTTGCTGCTGATACTAAAACTCCGACTCAGGTGATTCGCCCATTCGATCAAAAAGACCTTAAAGGGTTTTCTACCTGGCTGAAGAAAACCCAAACAGCAGATCCTCAAAATGTTTTTACTCTAAAAGATGGCGTGCTAAGGTGTGGCGATGAAGATATGGGTTATCTTGCCACCAAGGATGCTTACAAAGATTATCACCTTAAAATTGAATATCGTTGGGGGAGAAGAAATCCCACTGATAAAAATGTGCGTAACTCGGGTGTGCTGCTTCATGGTATAGGTCCGGACGGTTCGCAAAACGGTGTTTGGAAAACATCAATTGAATGCCAGCTTGCGCAAGGATGCGAGGGCGATCTGATTCTGATCAAGGGGAAAAAGGTTGATGGTGAAAGCTATCCGGGTTCCATCTCTAGTAGCACTGTGGTTGGCGAAGATGGCAAAAACCGCTGGCAGGCTGATGGTAAAAAGACTATTTATTCGGGCAAGCAATTCTGGTGGTCCAAACACCAAGCGTTCTTTAAAGAATTAATCGATACTCGAGGAACCAATGATGTTGCCAGTCCTTTGGGCGAATGGACTCAGGTTGAATGCGTTTGCAAAGGCGCAAAAATTACGATCAAGATTAATGGCGTAACGGTAAATGAATGCTTTGATGCCAACCCAGCAGAGGGGCAAATACTTTTGCAATCGGAAGGGCACGAGGTGTTTTTTAGAAACATGGAAATTTGCCCTCTTAAGTAGTGCGCCAATAGATGGCGCATCAAAGTAAATCGTGGTTGGTTTTATCTCTCATTTTTTTTGTATGCCATCAACTAGGTGAATTGCCATGAGTTTTAAGGTTTTACAATTTGATCTCAATCGTCGCAGTTTTCTTGCGTCTTCCCTTGCAGGATTTACAGCGACTGCATTGGGTACCACCCCATCGTACGGTTTCGATGCAAAGGCCATCGAACGCAAACCCACCGAATTTCAACACGCATGCATGACACTTCCTTACAGTGGTTTTCCTTTGGATCGAGCTTTGCAGGGAATAAAGATTGCGGGGTTTAAATTTGTTGCATGGGGGGTAAAGCACCTCGAGGAAAATGGGAAACAGGTTCCGGTGATTGCAGAAGATGCCCCAGCAGAAACTGCAAAAGCATTAGCAAAGCGATGTCGTGATATGGGGTTGGATCCCATCATGATGTTTTCAACCATTTATCCAGAAAATCCCCGCGGGTTGGAAGTGTTGACTCAGCGAATTAAGCAGGCATCTTCTGCAGGAATTGGCCAAGTTTTAACTTTTGGTCACACTGTGGGTGGGAATAAAAAAATATGGATTGAGCGCCTGAAAATTCTTGGGCCCATTGCGCAAGACCATGGCGTGATGATTGTTGTCAAACAGCATGGTGGAACTACTGGGACGGGTGAAGCTTGTGCTGAAATTATTCGTGAGGTAAATGACACAGGTGTGTTTGTGAATTATGATGCGGGGAATGTGATGGATTATCTGAATCTTGACCCAATTCCTGATATTAAGAAGTGTGCTAATACGGTGAGAAGTTTTTGTATCAAGGATCATAGGAACTGGCCCAAGGATCAAGATTGCGGGCCGGGGTTTGGCGAGATAGATCACTATAAGCTTTTGGACCCGGTTGCTTTTACCGGGCTGAAGATCCCACTCGCCTACGAGAACATATTTGCGCCCTTGGTGCCAAGGCCAACAAAGGCAGAAGAGATTGATGCATTGGCCAAACGGGCCCGCGAATTTATGGAAACAGTTATCGCCGGTTTACAACATCCAAGCAGTGCTAAGTAGTTAGATTAAATATTAAGGATGGTGTTTTTAATGCAAATGATTTGGTTTAGGTTTATCATGAACCTTCCATTGCTGATTTGTCCCACCATAATTGAGGGCTTTTAAAATGCATGAATCTGCTAAAAATTCAATCTCCAGCACTAGGCGTAAGTTTCTTCAAAATACTACGGTTGCTTCTGCGGGATGTGTTGCTGCTGTAAATGCTAGTTTTTCTCCATCTGTTTTTGCTGCGGGCGATGATACTATCCGGGTTGGCTTGATCGGGTGCGGCGGTAGGGGTACAGGCGCTGCTTCCCAAGCTCTTGCTTCTGAAAGCAGAGTCAAGCTTGTTTCTATGGGTGATGTGTTCGAAGATCGGCTGCAATCAAGTTTGAAAAGCCTTAAATCTATAGAGGGTATGGAGCATAAGGTTGATGTGCCAATTGACAAGCAATATGTTGGTTTTGATGCATATAAGAAAGTGTTGGCAAGTGGAGTTGATGTTGTGTTGCTGACAACGCCTCCGCATTTTCGCCCCATGCATATGCAGGCTGCAGTTGAAGCGGGCAAGCATGTGTTTGCTGAAAAACCTTGTGCGGTTGATGCGCCAGGCGTTCACTCAGTGCTTCGAACTTGCGAAGAGGCTAAGAAGAAGGGACTTGCAGTCGTTTCAGGCCTTTGCTTGCGTTATCATGCGCCTTACCGTGAAGCCGTCCGGAAAATTCATGATGGAGCCATTGGCGGAGTTCGCACTTTTTTAGCGAATGATTATCGTGGCCCCATTTGGATAAAGCCCCGCCAGCCCGATTGGACCGATATGCATTGGCAGATGCAAAACTGGTATTACTTCACATGGCTTTCGGGGGATTTTAATGTCGAGCAGCATGTGCACAATTTAGATGTTTGCGCCTGGGCCATGAAGGATAAGTATCCTGTTAAAGCAATTGGTATGGGCGGTCGTGAAGTTCGGAAAGGCCCGGAATACGGCAATATTTTTGATCATCATTCAGTCGTTTATGAGTATGAAAATGGTGCCCGCCTTGTTAGCAATACCCGCCAGATGAAAGGTTGCAAAAGTGATATTAGTGTTAATATTTTGGGAGACAAAGGTTCTGCAATATTAACCGAGCGGAAGAACGGGGTTCGTATCTCTGGTGCTAATGAATGGTCGTTTGCAGGTGAGGCGAAAAACCTCTATCAAGTAGAGCACGACGAACTTTTCGCAAGCATTAGGGCGGGTAAGCCAATTAACAATGGCGAGTACATGGCAAAAAGCACTTTGCTTGCCATCATGGGTCGCATGGCCACTTACACGGGCCAAGAAATTACCTGGGATATGGCGTGGAACTCCAAAGAAAAACTAGGCCCTGCAAAATATGAATGGGGTCCTATCCCAGTTCCACAAATTGCGGTTCCAGGCGTGACTAAGTTCGTTTGATTTAAACTTTGGATGTCGCTTGATGATAACCGTAGTAATGAAAGTGGCCTAATGGTTGATATTGATCTTGGAAAAAGTACACTGAAAAAAGTTGCATGGAGGCTTATCCCTTTCATATGTCTGCTTTACCTCATGAATATTATAGATCGTGCAAATGTCGGATTTGCACGATTGCAAATGCAGAACGATTTACATCTGAGCGATTATACATTTAATGTGGGCTATGGCATGTTCTATGTCGGGTACCTATTGTTTGAGGTGCCTAGTAATCTGTTGATGAAAAGAGTTGGCGCAAGGCTGTGGATCGCACGCATCATGATTAGTTGGGGCCTGATTTCTTCCTTAAGTATGTTCGCTTGGGATCAGTGGAGCTTTTATGGCTTGCGCATTTGCCTTGGTATTGCGGAAGCTGGATTCTTTCCAGGCATCATTCTTTACCTTAGTTATTGGTTCCCCGAACGCCAGCGGGCCAAGATGACCGCGTTTTTCATGATGGCTATCGGTCTGGCTTTTGTGTTTGGAAATCCACTCTCCGGCTTCATCATGCAATACCTTGATTCCTATGCAGGCTTGCATGGCTGGCAATGGTTATTTCTTCTTGAAGGTATCCCTTCAGTTATTCTAGGCGTTGCTGTTTTTTATTATTTGACTGATTACCCCCGTGATGCATCTTGGCTTTCTTCTGAACAAAAAGATTGGCTTGTTTCGGAGATGGAAAAAGAAGAGCAACAGCGGAAGCAGCGCTTTAATGCTGATCGTTTGTCTGCTGTTTTGCAATGGCGTGTCTGGTTGCTTATCGCAATATATTCCACTTTGGCAGTAGGCACTAATGCGAGTGGCGCCTATTTTCCAAAGCTTATCAAACAGCAATTTGATTACCTCGATACCTTTCAGATCGGATTGCTTAGCGCATTGCCCCACATCTGTGCGATTGTTGGAATGATTGTTTTTAGTATTAGTTCAGATCGCATGAACGAAAGGCGCGGACATTTAATTGTAGCAGCACTGCTAGCTGTTATAGGATGGAGCTTGGCAGCAGCCAATTTTTCTCCAGTGATTGCTTTGGTAGGTTTGTGTATCGCTCAAACAGGAATGATGAGCATGATTCCTGTGTTCTGGACTTTACCAACTGCCTTTTTAACTGGTGCAGCTCTTGCAGGCGGAATAGCCATGATTAATTCTGTGGCAAACATTGGGGGGATTTATGCTGCTACCATTTTGGGTACTTATGGTTTATGGTCTATGGCACTGATACATTTAGCGGGTGCAGCTTTATTAATTATTGTTCAAGAGAATTCTGCTAAAGAGAGAACTTCATGACGATGGATAATCCTACTTTCTCTGGAAACCTGTTTGATTTAACCGGGAAAGTTGCGGTTATTTCCGGTGCAGCTCAAGGCTTGGGTAAAGCTGCCTCACTCGCAGTTGCTCAGGCAGGAGCCAATGTTGTTTTGGTCGATCGCAATATTTCCGGGCTAGAAACTACTGCAGATTTGATTAGAAAAATGGGGCGTAAAGCTCTCGTTAGTGTGACCAATGTTTCAGATCCCGATGCTATAGCAGAGCTATTCAAACAGATTGATGTGGAGTTTGGTAGGGTAGACTTTTTAGGAAACATTGCAGGCGATGGTCATCTCGCAAAACCTGAAGATTTGACGATTGCAGATTTGCATGCTGTTTTGCAGAACTTGGTAGTGGGCCGCTTTGCCATGTGTCAGCAGGCTGGGCTACGGATGCTTGCCCAAGGGCGTGGTTCGATCATGAATATAGGCTCGCTTGCAAGTTCCACTGCGCTTGGCCGTGGGCATATTGCTTACAGTATGGCAATGGGCGCGGTTGTGCAAATGACGCGGGAGCTTAGTACGGAATGGAGCCATCGTGGCGTTCGTGTGAATTGTGTCACCCCAGCCCAGATAGTCAACCCTGGCCTTACCGCTCGCATGAGCGAAGATCCAACCTTGGAAGATCGATTTCTACATGGGATTCCCGCCCATCGGCTTGGCCAACCCAATGATATTATGGGCCTAGCCGTGCTTCTTGCATCGGATTCTTCTAGTTGGATAACAGGTGCAATTATTCCCTTAGATGGTGGGAACATGGCGATGAACGCTGGGGGTACTCCGGGCCATGAGCAGAGAAGTATCCAAAATTTTCATGCTAAAACAAAATGATAAAGGATCAGCATCTAATGGTTCATAAAGAACTTCTTTCGTTGTTTCGTACCATGCTAATCATCCGACATACGGAAGAGGAGCTTGCTCGCTGCCATCAGCGTGGGCTTATTTTTGGCGCCTGCCATACTTATGTTGGTCAAGAAGCAATATCCACAGGCGTTTGTGCTCATTTAACCAAGGATGATTCTGTTTTTAGTACGCATCGTGGGCATGGGCATGCGCTCTCTAAAGGGATGCACCCGCGAGAATTGATGGCAGAATTGTTTGGGCGGGCGACAGGTTGTTCGCGTGGCAGAGGAGGATCGATGCATCTTTTCTCGCCTGAAATCGGCATGATGGGAACAAGTGGTATCGTGGGAGCTTGTATTCTGCAGGCTTGCGGCGGCGGGTATAGTTCCAAGTTGATGAAGTCTGGAAGCGTCGCTGTTGCATTCTTTGGCGATGGCGCTGTAAACAACGGGGCATTTCATGAGGGCCTTAACATGGCCAGCATTTGGAAGCTTCCTGTACTCTTCATTTGCGAAAACAATCAGTTTGCAACTGAAGTTCCTTTTTCTTATTCGAGTGGGATTCCCGATGTTGGCCGTCGCGCTGCTAGCTACGGACTTCCGGGTTTCGAAGTTGATGGCAATGATGTGCTTGCAGTAGCAGAAGTTGCTCGCGAGGCAATTGTTCGTGCGCGTTCAGGTGGGGGCGCTACCCTTATTGAATGTAAAACCTATCGTACTCGCCCTCATGCAGAGGGCATGGGTGATTTCATGTATCGCACCCGTGAACAAGTTGAAGAGTGGAAGCGCAAGTGTCCTATTGCTTCCTTAAGGGGAAGGTTGTTAAACGAGTTTGGCGTGGATGAACCAACTCTTCAGGGTATTGAATCTGAAATTCAGTCTCTTGTTGCGGAATCTAGGGCTTTTGCTGAAAGCAGCCCTTTGCCTGATCCTTCTACTGCTGCGATGAATGTATATGCACCAGCTAGAAAAGTTGCCCCTTGTACGAGATTGATCGAAGGGAAAGATCCATCCCGAAATATCACATTCACTCAGGCAACACACGAAGCACTTGCGGAAGAAATGGCTGTTAATCCCAGTATTTTTGTTATGGGTGAAGGGATTGGGGTTCGTGGGGGCAACTTCAAGACTACCGCAGGCCTTTACGATTTATATGGCTCGGTAAGACTTTGCGACACTCCTATTTCCGAACGCGGTTTTGTTGGGCTTGCAGGTGGTGCAGCGATGACTGGCACCCGTCCAGTTGTCGATTTTATGTTCGCTGACTTTATTCTTGATTCGATTGGCGAGATTATCAATCAGATCGCCAAGATGCAGTATATGTCGAGTGGGCGCTTGAAAATGCCGGTGCTATTGCGGGGGTGTATAGGCATTGGTCATTCCGCTGCAACGCATCACTCCGGCAGTTATTATGCCATGTATGCACAGGTTCCTGGGTTGAGAGTAGTAGTGCCTTCAAACGCTTATGATGCTAAGGGATTGATGAAGCATGCGCTTCGTTGCGATGATCCGGTTATGTTTCTTGAGCATCGGGAAATTCTAACTATTAAGTGTCATGTTCCTGCGGAAGATTATGAAATCGAATTTGGTCATGCTGCGATTGTAAGGGCGGGAAAGACTGTTACGGTTGTGGCGTTAGCTCGAATGGTTCATCTTACCATGTCGGTTTGCGAACAACTTGAGCAAGAGGGGATTTCAGTTGAGTTGATAGATCCACGAACGGTCTCGCCACTTGATACAGAAACGATATTGCAATCAGTTGCCAAGACTGGTCGCCTATTGATTGTTGATGAAACACCTGCCCCTTGTGGATTTGCGGCTGAAATTGCAGCCCAGGTTGCAGATGCGGGTTTCAACGATCTTGATGCGCCCATTCGCCGTTTGACTGGTGTTTTTACACCTACCCCTTATAGTCCGCCTTTAGAAGCTGTTGTTGTGCCAACAGCGTTGGAAATCGCAAATGCAATTCGTGCGTTGGTGAAGGAGTAATCATGGCACAAGAAATTATTATACCCCGCTTGGGTTGGTCGATGGAGGAAGGGACATTTGTCGCTTGGTTGAAAAGCGAGGGCGATTTCGTTAAGCGTGGCGATGCACTGTTTGAATTGGAAGGCGAAAAAGCCACACAAGAAATCGAAGCAGTTGATGAAGGTGTATTGCGGATTCCTCTTACAGGGCCAAAACCAGGAAGCGTGCATAAAGTTGGAGCCGTCATCGGATATCTTGTTGTGGCAAACGACTCCATCCCTGCGCTTGCTAATCCTTCACAGCAAACTAATATTGAAGTTGTTAATGAAGCAGATTCGATTGTTGCTTCACCCTCGGTCAGGCAGTTGGCAAGAAAGGTTGGAGTTCAATTATCTCAAGTCAAGGCGACCGGGCCAAGGGGCCGAATTCTCCAAGAAGATGTTCACCAAGCGAAATCAATTCTTTCAGAAAATGCTCAAGAGTCGGTAATTTCTCATGTTTCGAAAATGTCAAGCCAACAGGTTGCTAGTCCTAGGGCTAGGCGACTTGCTTCAAGCCTAGGTATTGATTGGAAGCTTTTGATTGGCTCGGGTGCTGGTGGTCGAGTTAGAGAATGCGATGTAAAAGCTGCTTCCACTAACTTACCCTTAGCCATCATTGCTGCTGGGAAAGCGCAGCGAATCCCGATTTCTAAAAAACGAAGGCTTATTGCCCAGCGATTGATTGCCAGCCGCCAGTTAACAGTCCCGGTTACACTCACCACCAAGGCTGATGCAACGAATCTGGTCAACCTCCGAAATCAGTTTAAATCAACCAATGGCACACATCCCATTCCAAGTTTTCAAGACATCATTACTAAGCTGGTTGCAGAAGTTCTAAAGGAGCATATGTTTCTTGCAGGCAGATGGGATGAAGATGCCATTGTTTTGCCTGCGCATCATGAACTGCATATTGGAATGGCTGTTGATACTGAAGATGGTTTATTGGTGCCTGTGATTCGAAATGTGGCGGGATTAAATCTTCGTGATATAGCAGCGCAATCAAAAAGCTTGGTGCAGCAGGCGCGTGAAGGAAAGATCACCGCAGCACAAATGCAGGGGGGCATTTTTACAATCACCAATCTAGGGGCGTTTGGAATCGATTCTTTTACCCCCGTGATTAATTATCCCGAGGCTGCAATTCTTGGCTTGGGTGCGATTCGCA
>Ga0209296_1001886_pt1 | contig 15404 bp, 17 predicted proteins | sample S_130206_EF_Meta_FD_187319 | JGI IMG/M metagenome (GOLD analysis project Ga0209296, IMG submission 187319) | Freshwater microbial communities from Lake Simoncouche, Canada to study carbon cycling - S_130206_EF_MetaG (SPAdes) (version 2) | ecosystem: Environmental > Aquatic > Freshwater > Lake ...
TATAGGCGATTTGGATGGGGGAGTCAGCTTGGAAGGGTTTTTCACCGGTAAGCATTTCAAAAGCCACAATGCCAACGGCATAGACATCACTTCTTGAATCTGCAACACCGCGTTGTACCTGTTCAGGCGAGAGATATGAAACAGAACCCAAGATGACACTGGATTCAGCTGTCATAGTTGAACCAATAAGTTCACCGCGAGCTAAACCAAAGTCCGCAATCTTCACCCGGCCTTCTTTAGAAATCAAAATATTTTCAGGTTTCATATCACGGTGGACAATTCCTAAATCATGGGCAGCGGCTAGAGCGCTAAGAATCGGAGTGAGGTAGTTAATCGCATCTTTGATTTCAAATCTGCCGCGCTCATTTAAGTATTCACGAAGTGTGTGACCTTCAATCAACTCCATAACAATAAAGACGGCAGGAACTCCGTTTTGATTCCACCCTTGGTCCTGCACAGCAACGATATTGGGATGTGAAAGTGCGGCAGCAGCTTTAGCTTCTCTGATGAAGCGGTTAACAAATGCTTCATCTTGGGCTAAATGGGGATGCATAATCTTTACTGCAACTTTTCGATCTAAACGGGTGTCGATAGCCTCATAGACACTAGCCATTCCACCATTGGCAACCTGGCGGGTGAGTTGATAACGCCCATCAATGAGTTCACCCGATAGATCTGACATATGGCCGATTTTAGGGCTTTAATCCTTATGAGCTTTGAATGTGTTCCGCGTTTTCGCGTGTCTTATCTCGCATGAAATGAATCTCTTGCGCAATCTGCCACTGCTTCATCTGCGATGCAATCTGATTGCCATCTCGATTCAATACCCGTTGTATTCCAACGTCAGCATCGATATCTAGCCAATAGAGGGTTGCACCAGCATCACGCACTACTTTTTGTCCGGCCCCTACGCCTTCTAAAATCAAGATATCAACAGGATTTATCATCGCCGTTGAATCAAAGGACATTGATTGCCAGCTGAAGATATCTATTTCAAGGCCAGTTTTGTTGTGATGGGCATTCACAATTGCTTCCAGAGTTTTAGTTAATCGCTCATTTAATGCGTTTTCCCAGCCGTCATAGAGGTCATCCATATGAATGACCTCAACGCTTTTATCTACTGATAGCTCTTCAAAGAAGCGGGCAGCTAGCGTCGTTTTACCAGCACCAGCTCTGCCATCAATTGCTATTAAGGACATACCAACGTTTCCAGCCAACGATTGCTACAAGAGTGAAGAGTGCATATAAAACTGCAGTGAACCAATAACCAAAGTAGGCGTATTGAATTGTTCCAGCGGCATCAATAATGAGCCAGAGCACCCAGGATTCAACTTTTTCATAGACCATGAGAATCTGAGCAACAAGTGAACCAACAAGTAAAAATGCATCAGACCATGTCGCAGCAGCACCTGCGCGCGAAAGGAGCGGGGAAAGTACAGAGACTGCAATCAAGGTTCCTGCTCCGATGAATAAGCGGTAACGATTATTCAATAGTCCAGGTGCTGCACCTGTTGGTGCCCAATCGCGCCAACCCCAAATTGCAGCAATGATGAAAACAATCTGTAGAGCTGCACTTGCGAAGAGATCAACTTGATAGAAGAAGACCATATAGAGCGCACTACTTAACGCCCACCATGGCCAAGTGATGCGCTTACCGGTTGTGCCAAGCCAAACTCCAGTAAATGATGTAATTGCGGCGATGAATTCAAGCGCTGAGACCTCGTAGCCCCAGGCTGTAAAAATGGTGAATGACATAGTTTCCTTTCCACGTCCGCATTACCGGACGGGTCAATCGGTCGGTTTGAATTTCAAACCCTCTCAGCCGCATGCGGCTCCCGTACTTCGTAGAGTAGCGTTATCTCGTGCAAAAGTATGGATATCTAGCAATGATTGTTTTCACCGTCATTGGCTCATTTTGGTTAGAAGTCTTTTTAAAGGTCGGGGTTCTCAAGCAGTTTAAGCGAGTGGCTCTAGCCATAGCCCCCGTAGCTTTTCTCTTTATCGCATGGGATAAATATGCAATAGCCAATGGCCACTGGTTCTTTGACAGGGATCAGATCCTGGGAATTTATGGTCCTTTTTGCATTCCACTAGAAGAGTATTTGTTCTTCATCGTTGTTCCTATTGCAGCGCTAATGACTATAGAGGCAGTTCGTACAACCAAGAAGCATTGGAAGGTGTACGAATGACGTATACGCAGATTGCTATCTTTGCCGTGCTCTTTGCTATCTCCTTTGATCTCTATCTCTTTAATACACAGCTGCTCAAGCGCAAAGTCTTTTGGACTTCATACGCAATTATCGTTGGTTTCCAACTACTGACTAATTGGTGGCTGACTTCAAGAAATATTGTGATGTATAGCCCAGATGCCATTATTGGCCTGCGCATCGCATCGGCTCCAGTGGAGGATCTGCTCTTTGGCTTTGCTTTAGTTCTTGGCGTACTAACTAATTGGATACGGCTAGGCGCTTCAGATAAGCGGTAATAAAGACACGTAATCTGCGGGCCGTAGATGTTTTGGCACGCTTGTTAAAAATGTCATAACCAATCTTTTCAACTTCATCAACAATGCCACAATACAACTCACTAGCAGCTTCAATACATGGACGGCTAGAGGCTGCAAGCATTTGAATTCCTGGGGTTGCTTCGGCTTGCAGTTGGCGCACGCGGGCAATTTGAAACTTAAGTGCGCTAATAATCTGGGGGGTAAGAACTCGCTCTTCCAGCATCTCACGTGTGACGCCATGCTCAGCAAGCTCAGCAATGGGTAGATAAATACGGCCGCGATCTAAATCTTCTCCCACATCGCGGATGAAGTTAGCTAATTGGAAGGCGATACCTAGCTTCTTTGCACACTCATAGGCACCTTCTTCAAGAACGCCTAACACTGGCACCATTTCAAGGCCAATTACTGCAGCGGAGCCGTAGACGTACTCCACAAGATCTTCATAGGTTTGATACTCCTGCACAGATAAATCCATAGTCATTGAATGCAGGAATGCTTCAAAGTGCTCATAAGGGATTGCAAAGGTGTTAACGGTATCAATGAGTGCCCGGCCGATTGCATCATCACTCTTGCCAGTTTTTAGGTCCTGCAGAATATTCTTACCCCACACGCCTAAAGCATCTGCCTTTTCCTGCACAGTAAGAGTGGATGCAAGATCATCAACGATTTCATCTGCATAGCGGGCAAAGCCATAAAGTGCATGAACATACTTACGTTTAGCTTTAGGTAGCAGGAGTGTGGCTAAGTAATATGTTTTGCCGTGCAGAGAGTTTAATCTTTTGCATTCGGCATAGGATGCCTCCAGCTCATTCATTTACTTAACTGGTCCCACAATTCGCTCTGCAGCAAGGCGACCTGAAATCAATACCATTGGAACGCCAACGCCTGGTTGTGTTCCAGAACCAGCAAAGACAACGTTTTCAATTCCTTGAGCCATGTTGCGGGGTCTGAAGGGACCAGTTTGGAAAAATGTATGTGCACTGGCAAATGGTGCGCCCATCTCCATTCCCTGATTCTTCCAATCAAGTGGAGTAGTCATCACTTCGGTTTCAATGGAATCGCCAAAGCCGCTGTATCCGCGCTCTTCAATCGTTTTAATCATTTGATCGCGGTATGGGCCAGCTTGTTTGTTCCAATCGATATCGCTATCTAAGTTAGGCGTCGGGAACAAAATGTAATAGGAGTGCTTTCCAGCAGGAGCCAAATTAGGATCATCATGAGTCGGCACGGTGACCAAGATGCTGGGATCACTCATTAACTGCTTCTTCTTGATAAGTTCGTCAAAGACGCCATCCCAAGAGTGGCCAAAGTGAATATTGTGATGGGCAGCAAAACCATATTTCTTATTTGAGCCAACGAGAAGAGTCACACACGATGGTGAGTACTTCAATCGCTTAATTGTTACAGGGCTTTTGCCCAGTAATTCGCGATAGGCAACCGGTAGATCTGGATTTAAAATAACTGCATCGCACTCATAGCGCTCACCTGATTCGGTGATAACAGCTTTTGCACGGCCATTGCTTACTTCAACATTTGTGACCGTAGTGTTGTATTTAAATACTACGCCGTGCTTTTCGGCAGCTGCCGCTAGAGCACGCGGAACTGCATGCATTCCACCCTTAGGGAAAAAAACTCCATTAACTGAGTCCATGTATGCGATTACTGCATAGATAGCTAGAGCCTGTTGTGGGCTCACACCTGCATACATAGCTTGGAATGAATAAACTTTTTGCAGACGGGGGTCTTTCATAAATTGATTTACTTTAGGAGAGAGTCTGCGGAATCCTCCAAGTGCGATTAAGCGGGCAAGGTTAGGTGTGAGCAAGTTCAGTGGACTATCGATATTTCTATCGATGAAGTCATTCATCTCATACTTATAGAGTTTTGTAACAAAATCTACGTATCTGCGATAGCCAGCAGCTTCGCTGCTACTTATATGTTTAGCAATCTCTGCTTCCATCTCATTAGTATCTGCGTGCACATCTAGCTGTGAGCCATCGGCATAGAAAGCGCGATAGAGGGGTGTTAGTGGAGATAACTCCAACCAATCTTTCATATCTTCGCCCACGCAGTTGAATGCATCATTGATCAGTGATGGCATTGTTAGAACTGATGGACCTGTATCAAAGGAGTATCCGTCTTTTTTGAGTAAACCATTGCGACCACCAGGAACACTTTCGCGCTCCAATACGGTTACTTTGCGGCCAGCACCTGCAAGGCGTAGTGCAGCGCTTAATCCAGCAAGGCCTGCGCCAACGATTACGACGTGATCCGTTGGGCCTTTTACACGGGCAACCATTTACATACTCCGCTTCGTTGCAATCAGGGCTAGCTCATTGAGTAAATCGCGTCCGGCGTTATTGATTACTGGATTTTCAATAGCTTTCAATGCCTTTGAGGTTAATCCCTCAATCATAGATTCAAGTTGTGCCTTTGCGCCTGTTGAAACAATCATCTCCTGCAAGATTGCCACACCTTTTTCATCGAGATCGTTCTTACCAAAGTATTTACGGCTCTCGGCCTTCATGGCATCTGTGCTTTTGGCATCGGTCATGGCGATAAGGGCTGTGCGCTTTCCTTCACGCAGGTCATCACCGGCAGGTTTTCCGGTCACAGATGGATCGCCAAAGACACCGAGTAGGTCATCGCGGAATTGGAAAGCTTCACCAAGAGGTAGTCCGTATTCAGAGAGAGCCGTGAGCAATGCCGGGGATGCTTGCCCAGCCAAGACTGCTCCCATGTGTAGTGGTCGTTCAATTGTGTATTTACCTGATTTGTATCGAGCAATCTTGACTGATCTAGCAAGATCTGTGTTCTTCTGTGTTTGCTCGTGAATATCTAAGAACTGTCCAGCCATTAACTCAACCCGCATCTCATCAAAGATTGGCATCACACGGCGAAGTTCATCAGTTGAAATTCCTGAAGTGTTAAGAAGTTGGTTAGACCAAACAAGTGCTAAGTCACCGAGTAAAACTGCAGAGGCTAATCCATAGGCCGGAGCAAAACCTGCTAACTCATCTTGCACATGGATAGATTCAAAATGGCGATGAATAGATGGTTTACCGCGACGTGTGTCAGAACCATCCATCAGATCATCATGAATCAGAGCGCATGCTTGGAGAAGTTCAAGTGAGGAGATTGCTTTAGTTGCTGCTGGAGTTAAAGATCCGCCTGCGCTTTTGATTCCAGCATAGGCAAATAGAGGCCGCAAACGCTTACCGCTATCTAGTAGAAATGATGAGAGAGCCGAAGACACTGGTTGTAGTTCAGGTGAGATTGAAAGCAGATATGAGCTTTGTTCACGCATGAATTGAGTGAGTTCAATCTCTACGCCATCGCGTGTCTCTTGTAACTCTGACTTAGTCGCTGAACTCACAGCGTAAAGGTACTCTCACCGAGTTCTCTTTGCCATTCTGGCCACTCTTGTGAGCCTGCACTTCTATACTATGAATACTGCACTGCTAGAAACAGGAAGAGAGAAAATGCTCAGCAAGCAAGAGTTCACCGCTACCTGGAGTTCGTTACATAACGATGCCCCTGTTACCGGTGTTGTTGCATGGTGGCTCAATATCTCCTATCGCTGTGGTCTAGTGGCAACATTGCTGCGCATTTCACCAAATGTTTTAACGATGTTAGGTCTTGTTGCAGCAGCTGCCACAGCGCTAACTGCCACATCGTGGTGGGCAGTTCTCTTTCTAGTCTTCTCACTTTTCTGTGATGGTATTGATGGCAGTGTTGCAATATTTCAAAAGCGCCAAAGTGCGTGGGGTGCAACCCTTGATTCTGTAGTTGATCGTGTGAGTGAAGCTCTATGGCTCTATGCCCTCTATGTCATCGGTGTTCCAGCTTGGTTAGTAATAACGCTATGGAGCGTTGCATCTTTTCAAGAATATGCACGAGCCAAGTTAGTCTCACTCGGTGTTGCAGATATTGGTGTTGTCACACCAGCAGAACGCCCAGTGCGTGCATCGTTCCTGTTCGTTGTTTTGATTATGTGGCAGTTAAATCTGCCAGGAATATTTATACTTTCACTTGCCTTCTTGATACTTCAGATCAGTGGCTTTTTAATGGTTGTCCGCTTTGCGCGCTCCCAATTGCGTTAGCAACCATTTCTGCACTTAATCCCACTAAAGGTAATCCGCCACCAGGATGAGCCGATCCACCAACACAGTACAAAGCCTTAATAGGTGAGCGGTTCTTTGCCCGCATAAAGGCTGCTCGTGCACCATTACTTGAAGTTCCATAGATGGAGCCACCAGGTGCTCGCACAGCGTTTTCTAAATCAGCAGGAGTTCTAATCGTCATTGATTCAAGGCGAGAGCGAACTTGAACTCCACGCGCTTCTATCTGATCAATAATGGTGTTGGCGTAGTTTCGTGCAAACTCAGCATCATTCCAATCAAAGCTCTCTGCGCCGTGGGCGGGTGCATTAACTAGAACGAACCAACCTTCAAGAAGTTCATCTTTCGACATTGACTCATCACGCGGTGCGCAGATGTAAATAGTGGGCTCTGCAACAGGCTGCTTATAGCTAAATATCGCATCGAACTCTGCGTCATAATCTTTAGGAAAGAGAACAGTGTGGTGATTAAGAGGCTCTGATCCATCTTTTCGCATGCCAAGAAGTAATGAAAATCCAGCTAAAGAGGCATCAGCCTTAGCAATGTTTTTTCTGACCTTTTTAATCTTTCGCAATTTTCCCTTAATAAGAACGTTGTAGATGAGTGAGGCATCGGCATTTGCAATAACTGCATCAGCTTCAATGACTTCACCGCTATCTAAAGTAATTCCCTTAGCTTTGCCCTTTTTTACATTAATTGATGCAACAGGGGAGTTGAGGTGAAAAGTAACTCCGACCTTCTCTGCTCGCTCATGCACCAGCGTTGCTAATGTTCCAAGGCCACCTTTGATATGCCAAGCACCGAATGATTCTTCAACGTAGGCAATGGTGGAGAGAACTGCAGGGGCTTTGCGTGGATCAGAGCCGCTATAGGTGGCATAGCGATCAAGGATGTATCGAAGGTGTTGATCGGAAAGTTCTTGCGTAGCAATATCTCTTAAAGTTTTCCAAGGGGCAATGACTTTAAGATCTCTGATGAGTGAAAAGCGCTTGAGTAGAGAAAAGGGAGAGCGAAGTTCATTTTCAATAAATGGTTCGCGCGAAACATCCCACATCTTTTCAGCACGGCGCATGAGCTGATCCCATTGCCTTGCTACAGGTTCACCATAGGCAGCACGTAGATTGTTGAGCGTGTGATACCTAGATAGATTGGCAAACTTAACGCTTGTGCCATCAGCAAAGTGATAATCAAACGATGGATCAACAGCCTGTATTTCACATAACAGACCTAGATGTTTGCCCGTGCGTGCAAAGAAATCTTTATAGACAGCAGGCAGAGTCAAAAGAGATGGACCCGTATCAAAGGCAACTTTGCCAATCCATTCAGTGTGTAGTTTTCCGCCCACACGATCGGATGCTTCATAGAGTGAAACTTGATGTCCGGCTTTAGCCAAACGTGCCGCCGACATCATGCCGCCCATACCTGCGCCAATAACAACTATCTTCATAAGGTGCGGCCTTTCCACTGCACCTGACCACGCATCATCCAAGAGTAAATGATTAAGTAGATAAGCACAGCTGATGAGAGGGGATGCAGAAATGCATCCAGCCCACTCTTGCCCACCTTTATTGCACTCATTGCCCGCGTAAGAGTGACCGCGGCAAATGCATACCAACCAAGAGAAGAACCCGTGATGCCTGCAATAAGAGGGGCAATGCCAGTTAAAAATAGGAATGCGATTGCGATTGCTGAACCAAGAACTGAACCAAATGCTGCGTGTAGAGATTTGCCGTAGCCAGCTTGGATTTCTGCCCAGGATGAATACATGCGAGTTGAAGCTATTGCTGCTCCATTTGCAACGCAGCCGTGCGAACCATTTTTAACAAGGAATCGGGCAAGTTCAACATCATCTAAAACTTTATTTCGCACGCTGGCATAGCCACTCACTTGATCCAGCGCTGCTTTCCTGACAACAAAGAACTGTCCGTTGGCCACAACCGTTGATGCAAGTGAGCTTTTCTCAGCAACTCGCAAGATTACTGTGGACATCCACGACCACTGTAAAAGCGGCTGAATTAACTTTTCAGACCAGCTCAATGCCAGTTGTTTTGGGTAGGGGGAGAGGAAATCTAACTGCGCATTCTTTAGCAGAGTCACTGCCTTGCTTATTGCATCTGGAGCTAATCGCACATCAGCATCAACGGAGACAATGATTTCGCCAGTAGATCTTTCCAAGAGTTGTTGTAATGCCCACGTCTTACCAATCCAGCCTTGTGGCAGCGTAGTTCCGTTCAGTACGTGAAAGTTTGATAGGCCTGAAACGTGTTGCTGCAGTAAGGCTGAGGTGTCATCTTCAGAATTATCATCTAGAAGTAGAAACTCAACCTGGGTGAGATTTTCTTGATCTCTTAGCGAGGCAACAAGTTCGCCAACATTATTAGCTTCATTGCGCAGGGGAACTATGACGGAGATTGATTCTTGAACTTGTGAACTCTTATCAGGGGTGCGGATAGTAAGGAAGTTGATCAGAGAGATGAAGAGAATAAAACTGGAGGGAATTGTTAAGAGGTAGTCCATAGAATCTAAGGGCGTCCTAACCAGCGGTTGAAGAAGTAAGGAGCTAGGACAATGCTAAAGATGCCTCCAGCGAAGAGGGCAATGCCTGGGCGGCTAAAGAAGAATAAGTTGCTGATAATTCCTGAGAATAATGTCCATAAAAGGAATATGTCGGTAGTGCGGAATGTGGCACCACCCTTTCGCTTTTCGCGTGGAGTAATCAGATGTAACACACCAATTAAAAACATTCCACTGAGTAACCAACCAAAGGTATTGGATAAAGGAATCTCAGGTTGAAAGGGAACATGAGCGCCAGTAACAACCCATGTCCAACGGCCCTCTGCCACCATCATGGGATCGAGAAATAAGTCCCAAGCTGCAAGTGCTATACCGCCATAAAGAAATACCCAATTACCTGCAATGCGACGAGCGGCAGTTAAGACTGGGTGCGCCATCATAATCCATGCAAAAGGAACAACGAGTGGAACTTCAAATATCTTTAAACCTAAATCACCAGAGTATGAATAGTTACCAAAAGGCCACTGCGTCATCACTCCAATATGCTCGATGGTGAGGGCAAAAAAGAATGTGAAGAAAAGATATGTAATTGCGTAACGAGTTCCATATGCTAGTAATGCATGCAGCAACATCGCTCCTGCGCCCCAGTAGACAACATTGATAGTCAGCAATCTCAAAAATTCACCATCAACTAACGGATAGATGAGTTGAAGCAGGATTGCTATGGCAACTACAGAGTTCAATAAGCCGTTCACGCGAGGCGATAACTGCCCATGGCGACGCCGTCTTGGATTGTAATGACGAATCGACATGGCTTAAGTCTGCCCTATAAGCCTTCTTAACTATTAATCGAACCGCGAATATCTTTGAGCGCAAAGCGTGCAAAGAGCTCTTCTGAATACCAGTTAAAGGTACTTGTGTCTGCAATCGCCTTTTGGTGGGCTGCGCCTTTGTATGCAAAATTCTTAATAGCCTCACCAGACTCCCAGATTGAAAAAGTTCCCTGCAAACCAATAGGAGCTTCACCAATTCCAATAGCGTCAATCAATCCAGGTGCTGATTTCAAAGACATTGTCACAGGTGGTACAGAGCTCCAAAAGCGAAAGTTTTGGTGCCACTTAATGCGCGCTCGTGTAATGGCAGCAACAGGGCCAGTCCAATCCTTTATTGATGCAACAAAGGGTTCTTGTTTAGCCCATTGACCATGGGAAGAGATTGGTTCAAGCATTGCACGAAACTCACTCACGCTATTTTTGCGCCACTGCTTCACAACAAAAGATTGATCAAAGGTGTCAATGTCTTGAACTTGTGCAATCAAACCCCAGCGAAGAGCGTTGGCATCGGCAGGTGTGAAAGTCTCACCCTTGCCAGTACCTAGTGATTTAAAGAATCCCACGTTTTTAGATGAACGCAGAACAAAACGATCCATAGCCATTGCAACTATCGCAAATGGAATACGGCTAGGAGTGATGGTCCAGAAGTAGGCAACGATCATTTAGAACCACCGAATCATTCCAATAACACCAGCTGCTGCATAGAAGAACTGCAGGAAAAGAATTCCACGGTGCTTTCCTATGTATGCCCAGATTCCAATCAGGGCAGAGGATGTTAAAAGCAAGGTGAAGCCAATGAACTCAGCTCCAATATTTGCAGCAACTAGAAGTGAGTAAACAATGGCAGTTGCAACACCAAGCCACTCAAAGATCCTTGCTTTAGTGACATTTCTATTTTTGTTCAATTAGATCCCACTTATTTCCATATTTGTCTTTGAAAACCACAACCTGACCGTATTCCTCTTGGCGCGGAGTTTCAATGAACTCAATACCTTTAGATTTATAGCCCGCGTAAGTTTCATTAAAGTTAGTTGTATACATAAAGAATCCGACTCGGCCACCGGTTGAATTACCTATCGCTGCTACCTGCGCCTCATTGGCAGCCTTTGCAAGCAAAATCTGAGCGCCTTGTGAACTAGGTGCAACTATTATCCAGCGCTTTTCAGGCGACAGAACCGTGTCTTCAATAAGAGTAAAGCCAAGATCATGAACGTAGTGAGAAATTGCAGAGTCATAATCATCAATAACAATAGTAATCATGCCTAAAGTGTTCATGGTTAGTCGCCAACAACCATAGGTGTGGCACCTGTTACTCGCGCTAGCTCTTCAAAAGATGTTGGATAAACAGAGTGCGGGTGCCCGGCTGCAGCCCAGGCAACGCCGTAGTCATTGAGTGCTTGATCAATCAAAATGATTTCTGGCTTGTTCACCCAGCCAACAGGTGAGACGCCGCCAATTGAAAAACCTGAAGCATTCTTAACAAAGTCAGCATCTGCGCGGTGCAGTTTCTCAACACCTAAGTTCTTTGCAACAAGTTCTGTGTCCACACGATGGCGCCCACTTGTAATAACAAGTAATGGATTGCCGCTGGGTAGTTTAAAGACAATGGAGGATGCAACCTGTCCTACTTCAATGCCTAAAGCATTTGCTGCATCGAGTGCGGTGCGAGCAGAGTCAGAGAGAATCGTTACTTCACCAGAACATCCCAGCTCTTTGAGCAGGGCAGTCACGCGGATAACTGAAGGGTTGTTAAGAATTTCTTCCACTATCTATGCAACACGGCTTTCTAATTTAAGGGCTGACATAAATGCATCGACAACCTCTTGCTTGCTCCAAGGCTTTGGAGCTTGAGTAATAAAGAAGTCCTTGAGTGCGATTTCAGCTAATTCATCGATGTCACCTTCAACAAAACCAAGGGATGAAAGCACAGGAAATTGCAGCTCTGCCAGAATCTTTCTCACAGCGTTAACGCAGCGAGATCCATCCTTAGTACCATCCTGTGGCACGCCCATCGCATCTGCAACGCGCTCCAACTTTTGCGGAACGATCTTTGCTTCACGAGTAAGGGTTTCAACTAGAACTAAACCAATTGTTAGACCGTGTGGAACATGCTTTAAGCCACCGATTGCTTGACCTAATGAGTGTTCTGCTGTGCAGTCTGAGATATTCATTGTTAGACCGGCCATCATGCTCCCTGATGCCATTCCAGCGCGAGCAACTTTGTCATTGCCATCCTTAAAGGCAGCAACTAAAGCTGGGGTCATCATGCGCACGGCTTCATAACCAATGGCATCTCCAATAGGAGTTGAGCACTTTGCAATGATCCCTGCGATTGCTTGAGCCAGCGCATCGATACCAGTGTTAGCTGTCATAGACGGTGGCATTGAATATGTAAGAACTGGATCAACGAGTGCAACTTGCGCGCGAAGGTTTCCATTTGCAATTCCTGCTTTGCGACCAGCCTCTGGATCAGAGATAACAGAACCACCAGATACTTCAGAGCCAGTTCCAGCAGATGTTGGCAGAGCAACAAGTGGAAGCGTTGGTGCTGGATAAACAGGTGGCTTTGATTGGAATTCACGGAATGTGCAGTTGAGTTGGGCGCAAAGACGCGCAGCCTTGGCTGTGTCAATAATTGAGCCACCACCAAGTGCAACAACAACATCAGAGCCTGCAGCTTTGAGGGCTGCAATTGAATCATCAACCATTTGAATAGTTGGTTCACCTGCAGGCTTTTCAAAGACAGTCACAGTGATGCCATGGGCTGCCTTCATCAGATCAATGAGCTTTGCTGCTGCGGGATTGAACTTCTCAATATCTTTATCCACCATCAAAAAGACTTTACTTGCACCAAGTTCTGCAACAACTGCTGGCAACGTTTGCGCAACACCTTCTCCAAAGCGGACCTTGACTGGAAGGTGATTATTAAAGGCAGTTATGTTGTCCACGGAGAGCTCCTTGTTGAGTTGGTATGGGTTTGATTCTATATCGCCCAAGGCTTTCTAGAGTTGGAAGTACCTGAGGGATAGAGGGCAGTGCAAGCAGACTAATAGGGCATTCTCAGTTACGGTTAGCACCTTATGAGCACTGATTTATTAGCTATTGCAACGCGTGCGCGTACAGGGCTTTTGGCAACCTTTTTCTTTATGGGTGTTGTCTCTATGGCCTGGGTTGCTCGCATCCCAGAGATTCGTGATGCTAATGGTTTGAATAACGGGCAGCTGGGATTAATTCTTATTTCCAGCACAGCCGGAGCAATCCTGGGAGCGCAGTTAGCTGGTCGTTTAGTGCATTCCTACGGCACCAAAGCAGTCATTCGTGTTGCAATCATCATTATGCCTATTGGTTTAATTTTGATGGGGTTTTCAACCTCGCCAATTACTTTAATTTTTGGTCTATTCATCATGGGCCTTGGATATTCCAGTATGGATATCGCATCTAATACCCAAGCTGTTGTCATTGAAAAACTCTTGGGGCGCAGAGTGATGTCTTCATTTCATGCGCTCTGGTCATCAGGTGCTTTTGCAACAACTGTTTTAGGTGGATCAATTGCCAAGCATGTTTCTCCTCGAGATAACTTAGTTGGAGTCGGCATTGTCTGCTTCTTCTTATTTATACCTGCCGTGCGCATGCTGCTTTCAGCAGAACTAGATGAACATAACGGCGGGGAAGAAGAGACCGAAGCCAAGATTCCTTTCTTTGGAAAATCAGTTCTTCCCTTGTGGGGGATGGGAATTGGCTTACTAGGCGGGCTCATCGCTGAAGGTGCTGCCAGTGATTGGGGCGCGATCTTGCTGCGCGATGACATGGGCTTTGGAATAGGTGTGAACGCATCGGCTTTTGCCGTCTTTTCCCTTGCCATGATTACAGCTCGCTTTATGGGCGATAGGGCCCTGGATCACTTCGGTCCTAGAAAGACAGTGCTCTACGGTGGTTATTTAGGTGGTATCGGTTTAGGTGCTGGAATTGCTATTGGTGTTCCACTCTCTGACTCACATCCCATTCTGGCGCTAATCATCGTCAACATTGGCTTTGCTTGTGCTGGAGTGGGAATTGGTCCGATGTTTCCTGCTTATATTTTGGCAGCCTCTGAGGTTCCTGGGATTGCTTCATCTATCGCCATTGCACGTGTGGGAGTAATTGGTATTGCCGGTTATTTTATTGGGCCATCTGTGACCGGCGCTCTTGCACAGTTTCTTACTCTTCCAGTTGCAATGATGTATCCAGTGCTCATGCTTTTACTTGCTGGGTATCAATCACATGTCATGAAGAAATAATCCAGGTTTGGACCAAAGTAAAGGCTGATATTACAAAGAGAAGATAAGCAAAGGCCCGCTTGAGTATTAATGGATTAACACTCGATGCCTTTATTGCTGCAAGGCGTGCGATAACAACGGCTGAAAGAGCCATGATTATCGGAAGCTTCCAATTTACTTGGTCCCAAATTGCATAGTGGGCAAGAAAAGCGATGATGGAGTTAAGCACGATAATTAAAAGTGATGTGCCAGCAGCTTTTACTGCAGAAGTTTTGAAGAAAAGAACAAGGATCGGAATCGCAAGGAAACCACCACCAATACCAAACAGGCCAGTCATTGTGCCAATTACTAAAGAGATCAGTAACAACCACAGCAGCGGAACCTTTTTCTCACTTCCAACGACTGGCTTTATGAGCATTGAAGTTGCTGCGATAATGAGTACCAGGGCAAAGCCAGATTTTATAAATTCATCGCTAAAACTCTCGATATTGATGGAAAAGCCAACATTTGCAACTGTGCTAATTGCGCTGATAATGATTGCTTCCTTTACCAGCACATCTTTGCTCTTAAACTTTGGAATCAATCCTGAAGTTGCTGCCGCAATAACGATGGCAAGGGCTGCAGTTGTTGCGTTAGGGGCAGTGAAATTAAAGAGATAGATAAGGATTGGAACTGAGAGCATCGCACCACCAGCACCAACAAATCCAAGAACTGAGCCGATGAAGACGCCACTCAGAAGGGCTCCTAATATTTCCATAAGGCAAATAATGGCGTAAAAAACCCCCGCAGCTATTAACTGCGGGGGCTGTTTGTTTTAATTCTTAGAGATTAAAGAATGCACCTGTGATGCTTGGACCAAAATCTGTACCAGAACCAACAAGTACGAAGATGATCAGCGCTGCGCCAGCAAGTGAGAGATCTTTAAAGAATCCAATAGTTTCATTTTGCTTTGCAGTTGCATCAGTTTCTTTCCAGAATGCATGCATCATGAATGCTGCTGGGATTAAGAACAGTGCGATAAGTAGTGCGCCAAGATCTGCGTACACGCCAAATGCGATGTAGAGGCCGCCAACAAGAATCATCAGACCTGAAACGATCACGCTGAGCTTTGCAGCTGGAACTTTCTTGTATTGGGCATAGCCAGTCATTGCATCAAGCTTGGTGAGGTGGCTGA
>Ga0209296_1001887_pt1 | contig 15399 bp, 25 predicted proteins | sample S_130206_EF_Meta_FD_187319 | JGI IMG/M metagenome (GOLD analysis project Ga0209296, IMG submission 187319) | Freshwater microbial communities from Lake Simoncouche, Canada to study carbon cycling - S_130206_EF_MetaG (SPAdes) (version 2) | ecosystem: Environmental > Aquatic > Freshwater > Lake ...
ACTGGTCGCATTGTGACTTTTGAGGAGACTGGCACAGCGTCAATTGGCAAAGTGCAGTTTGCAAAAGGAAGCATTGAGGCAGTACCAGTGTTGCTTAATTTAGAACACGATCGCACACGTCGTATCGGCAAGACTTTGTCAATTGAGGCAAATGAGCAAGGTATTGACGCTACTTTTAAGATAGCAAATACAACAGCTGGTACAGACGCTTTAGTCGAAGCAAGCGAGGGTCTGCGTGACGGTTTTAGTGTTGAGGTTTATTTTGACGAATACGAAACACTTAAAGACGGCACAGTGCGCATTATTAAGGGCGAAATGACTGGCGTTGCATTGACGTCAGAGCCAGCAATTAGATCAGCTCGCGTCGAGCAGGTCGCAGCAACAGAGGGCGACCCAGAGGTTTCTGACTCAACAGTTGAGCCAGAGGAAACACCAACAACAGAAGGAGACGAAGTGGACAACACCGTCACAAACGCGGAAACCGTCGAGACGGTAGAAGCTGCTCAGTCAATCACAGCAAATGCAAAGCCAGCCGTAGGCGGTTGGACAACAAAGCCACGCCTAGAGTTTACAGCTGCTAAGTATTTGGAAAACACAATCCGCGCATCACTTGGCGAGGAGTCAGCACGTCAGTATGTCGCAGCGGCAGATGACACAACAGACAACGCAGGTCTTGTTCCTACACGTCAGTTGACAGAAGTTATCAACGGTCTTGCTAACACAACACGTTCAGCAATTGACGCAATCAGCCGTGGCGTATTGCCTGATGCTGGTATGTCATTCGAAATTCCAAAGATCACAACAATGCCAACAGTTGCTGAAACAGCAGAAGCAGGCTCACCAAGCGAAACAGATCAGGCTTCAAGTTTCTTGTCAGTTACAGTCAAGAAGTATGCTGGACAGCAAAAATTCAGCGTTGAACTACTAGATCGCACATCACCACTATTCTTTAACGAGCTACTATCAAACATGGCAGCAGCTTACGCAAAGGCAACCGACCTAGCTGTTTACACAGCACTAGCAGCTGGCGCATCAGCTGATGCAACAACACTTACAACATACCCAACAGCCGCAGAGTTGCTTGGTTTTGTTTCACGTGGTGCTGCATCCGTGTACTCAAACACACAAGGTTTTGCTAAGAACATTTTGGCTAACACATCACAATGGGCAAACCTTATGACACTTAACGACTCAGGTCGTCCAATTTACAACGCTGCACAGCCAAGCAATGCAGGCGGCGTGGTGCGTCCAGACTCAATACGCGGCAACGTCGCTGGTCTTGATCTATACGTAACAGCCAACGTACCTACTGACAACAACACTGACAAAGATGACTCAATGCTTATCATCAACCCAAGTGCTTACACATGGTACGAGTCACCTACATACCGTTTGCGTGCAGACGTAATCGCTTCAGGTGAAATCTCAGTATCCGTTTACGGTTACGGCGCAATTGCAACCAAGATCGGTGCAGGCGCGTTTGGTATCAACAAAACCTGATAACAACCCACTAATCATGCGGCGATTTCTCCCGAGGTCGCCGCAGCAGTCGAAAGGAAACGGACATGCCTAGCATTGTTACAGCAAGTCAATTGCGCACGGTGCTTGGCGTGTCCGTTTCACTTTACAGCGACGCTTATTTAGACGAGATCATTAACACCAGCGAGGACGTCATTTTGCCAATGCTGGTCGCAAACGTCTCAGGCGTCGAGGCTTACAAACTCAAAGATAACGTAGCGACATTTTTTACAATTCGTGAGCATTACTTTGTAACTGGTCAGTCAATTGTCGTCACAGGATTACCTTCACCATTTAGCGCAACCTTTACAGTTGTTGACAGCGCGCCGTATTATTTTACGGCAGCACTTACAAATGCAGACGTAACTATGCGACCAATTGTGCCAAACGGCAAAGCAACATTGTCAGGTTACTCAGCTGCGCAGTTGTATGCCAGCACACCAGCAATTGAGTCAGCAATCCTGGCTGTGAGCGTTGAGGTATTTCAATCACGCGTTGCAGCTGGTGGACAGATCGAAGGCGTCGACTTTACAAGCTCGCCGTACCGTATGGGTCGCAGCTTGACTAATCGCGTAAGCACATTGCTTATGCCTTACCTGGACGCTGAGACAGTGTGCCAATAAATGCCAGCCAATTCAATTGCCGAAACACGTTCAGCCTTAGCCACAGCCTTTAGCGCGCTATCTGCCAACGTTTATCCAAGTGTGCCAGAGTCACCAATACCACCAGCAATTGTAGTTGTGCCAGACTCGCCTTACATGGAAGTTGTCCTAATCGGCAATTCAAAAACACAGGTCAAACTTAATTTTGCAATTACAGCAATTGTCGCGAGCAACAGCAATGCAGGTTCGCTTGACAATTTAGAAAAACTCATCATAGGAATTCTTGCGGCAATGCCCGCAGGATACGTTGTTGGCGTCATTGAAAAGCCGACAGTATTGGAAGTAGGACAATCTCCAATGCTGGTTGCTGACATAAACGTTTCGACGTACTATACACAAACAAACTAAGGAGATAACGTGCCAACAACGATCATCACGGGTCGCGATTTAGTGTTGACGATCGCGACCGTTAACTACGACGCTCAGGCGATAAGCGCGACACTAACTAACTCGCCAACAATTGAAACTTATCAAACACTTGACGGCAAGGCATACAAGCGCATTGACGATCAATGGACATTTGACGTGGAAATGCTTGCAGACTGGGGTGCAACATCATCATTATGTGAGGCACTATGGGCAGCAGCAGAGTCAGCACCAAACACAGCTTTGGCTGTATCCTTGACCGCAGTAACAGGTGCAGTTTTTGCCTTTACTGTTATGCCAATTTATCCAAGCGTAGGCGGCGCAGCACCTGACGCACAAATGGTTTCTATGTCATTCGTTGTTGTTAACGCAGTGACTGAGACATTCAGTTAAAAACTACTAATCGGGAGACAAAATGAAACTACCAATCACAATCGAATACAACAACGGCGACCAAATTACCTATACGGCAGCACCGCCAGAATGGGTCAAATGGGAAAAAATGTCAGGCAATACAATTAGCCAGGCACAAGAAAAGATTGGAATTTCTGATCTTGTTTTTCTTGCTTATCACGCCATGAAACGAGAAGCTGCTGGTAAGCCAGTCAAGCCAATTGAAGCATGGACTGAGACAATCGCTGAGGTTGTAGTCGGTGAGGCAAACCCAAAAGTTACGCAGTCGGAAGCCTTAGCAGAATAGTTTGGGAGGTAGCCTTGGCAACAGGGTTACCCCCAGACGTTTTTGAGACAGCAGAGGACATTTTAACCGTAATCGAGATTTTGGAAAGGCGCGCAAATGGCTAAAGAAGCAATTAGTTATGACAAGGCTGAGCTGCGCGCAATTATTAAATCTTTCAAGGCAATGGACGAGGAAGCACTTGCACAAGCCAAAGAAGCTACAAGCGAATTGGCAGAATACGTTAAAGGTCAGATCGTCGCAGCTGCTGCGTCGCGCACACGCAATCGGTTAGATAACAGAGTTGCAGAAGGTGCAAAGGTTTCTAAGTCGTCAAAGATCGGTGAGATTAGTTTTGGTTTTGCTGGACAGAAGGTAAGCGGCGGCGGCACAACACAGCAGCTATGGGGCGGCGTTGAGTTTGGGTCAAATAAGTATAAGCAATTCCCAGTGTGGTCAGGTCGTGAGGGTCGAGGTTCACGCGGTTGGTTTATTTACCCAACACTGCGTGCAGCACAACCTGAGATCATCAAAAAGTGGGAACAAAGTTTCTCAAAGATAGTTAGGAAGTATGACTAATGGCTGGCAGTCGTACACTTAAACTTTCGATACTTGGCGACGTTGACAATCTCAACAAATCGCTCAAAACAGCTACAAATGACGTTGACTCGTTTGGTGACAGGGTTGGCAAAGCTGGCGTAGCAATTGGAAAAGCATTTGCTGCTGCCGCTGCCGCTGCTGGTGCAGCCGCGATCGCTATTGGTATCGAAAGTGTCAAGGCTGCAATAGCTGATGAAAAGGCACAAACACAATTAGCACTTGCGTTGGAAAACGCGACAGGTGCAACAAAAGGTCAGATTGCTGCCACTGAACAGGCAATCTTGCAAATGTCTTTGGCAACAGGTGTTGCAGATGATGAGCTTCGTCCTGCATTAAGTCGCTTGGTCAGATCAACAGGCGACACAGCAAAGGCACAAGATTTACTTGCTACAGCTTTGGACATTGCCGCAGCTACAGGCAAACCTGTTGAAGCGGTAGCAAACAGTCTCGCAAAAGCCTATGACGGCAACACAACGGCACTTGGCAAATTAGGTGTTGGACTATCTGCTGCTGAATTAAAAACAATGTCATTTGAGCAAGTACAAGGCAGATTAACAGACTTGTTTGGTGGTGCGGCAGCTGCAAACGCTGGCACATACGCTGGTCAGATCGCACGCGTGCAGGTTGCATTTAATGAAGCAAAAGAAGCAATAGGAACAGCATTGTTGCCAATCTTGGGCAAGCTATTAGATTTTATAAACACAGCTGCATTGCCAGCAATCAACGCATTAAGCGGCTCTTTTAGCCTTACAAGTGGCGACGGCTTTGGCAAAATTATTAGCGACGTTGCTGGTGTAATTAAAGACTTAGTAACACCAATTTTTAACGCAATGAAGTCAACCTTTGATAAAGTCAAAGCAACGCTTATTGAAAACAAAGATGAGTTTCAAGCCTTTTTTGACGTGGTCAAATTTGCTGCACCCATTATCGGCAAAGTCATTGGCACAGCTTTTGGCTTGATCGGTGACATTGCAAACGTTGTCCTAAACATTATGGCAAACGTCGTAGGTGCATTAAAGGGTCTAATTAACACTGCCATTGACTTAATTAACATTGCAATCAAGGGTTTCAATTTAATCAAGCCAGGTGCAGACATTGCACCAATTGGCAAGATAGGCGCTGGTTCAACCTCAACAGCTGCGCTTGGCAATTTCAGCATGTCGACAGGTTCAATCTCATCAACACCAACGGTAACTGTCCCAACAGGTATTACAGGTGGCGTTACAGGCGGCGGTACGACTGGTGGAGGTATTGCCACAGCAGCTGCCGTTGCTGCCAGCGCAGCAGGCACTGTTTTGTCAGGCTCATTTAACGCTGGTCGTTTTCGTCAGGGCGAGGCAGCAAGCATGGGCACAACAATAAACCTTAACGTCACAGGTGCGTTTGACAAAGAAGGCACAGCACGCACAATTGTTGATACATTAAATAACAGTTTCTATCGCGGCACAGGCGGCGCATCTAACCTGCAAATCGCATGACGCAGTGGTCGCCAGTTTGGCTTGTTGAGATTGACGGCGTTGCTTACACAAACGCTGTTTTGGCTAATTTAACAATTAGATCAGGTCGCACAAACATTTATGAGCAAGCACAAGCTGGGTACGTCAATTTAGAATTGTTAGACGTCAATCAAGCTATTGTGCCTGTAAAGATTAATAGCACCATTGGCGTGTCAATCAAAGACTCAACTAATACGTTCGTGCCAATTTTTGGTGGCAATGTTGTTGACATTGGTTTAGAGGTGCGCGACGTAGGCAGCACCATGTTTACCCAAACTTATAGCATCACAGCACTAGGTGCGTTGTCTCGTTTGCCAAAATTTATTTATACTGACGCGCTTCCACGCGATTTTGACGGTGATCAAGTTTTTGAGGTTTTGTCACAAATTTTGTATCAGACTTGGGCGCAAGTACCTGGTGCGTTAACTTGGGCAACCTACGACCCAACCGTAACGTGGGCAAACGCTGGCAACACTGGACTTGGAGAAATTGACCGTCCAGGTAACTATGACCTTGCAGCTCGTAGTGGTTCATCTGACCCAATTGACGCTTACAGCCTTGTATCCGCATTGGCAACATCTGGTCTAGGTTACATTTACGAGGACGCACAAGGACGCATTGGCTATGCCTCCAGCTCGCACCGTACCACTTATTTAGCAGCAAACGGTTACGTTGATCTTGACGCCAATCAAGCAAGGGCAGCAGGTTTGCGTATTGACACACGCGTTGGCGACGTACGCAATTCGATAACTATCAAATACGGTGCAAACTCAACAAGTGACGTGTCAGCTAGTGATGCAACTTCAATTGCTACATACGGCAACCTTGCCCAGATCATTACAACAACCTTGCATGACTCAGCAGACGCAAACTCACAAGCTGCCTTTTACTTAGAATTGCGCGCTAATCCTGAGCCTATTTTTAGCTCAATTACTTTTGACCTGACTAACCCAGAGATCGACAACTCAGATCGCGACAACCTCATTGGCGTGTTTATGGGCGAGGCAATAGCACTTAACAACCTGCCGCTTAACATGAGTAGTGGCGCGTTTCAAGGCTTTGTCGAGGGTTGGTCGTTTCAAGCCTCGTACAATCGTTTGTCAATAACATTGCTGTTGTCACCATTGGCGTACAGCTTGCAGGCAATGCGCTGGAGTGACGTACCTATAACTGAAACATACAACAGCGTGTCGCCGACCCTACAATGGCAGTATGCGACAATAGTCGCTTAGACAAGGAGACAAAGTGGCAAATCCAACAACGAACTATGGTTTTGTTTTACCGACCAGCAGTGACCTAGTCACGGACTTACCAGCTGATTTTGACGTTGCGCTGCAAGGCGTTGACACACGTCTAAAAGCACTCAATCCTGAAACAACTTTGGGTGATCTTAGTTATGCTTCAGCAACTGCAAACACAAATACAAGACTTGCCATTGGTTCAACAGGCAACGTTTTAACAGTCGCTGGTGGTGTGCCAACTTGGGCAGCACCAAGCGCGGGTGGGTTAACCTTATTATCAACAACATCATTAACTGGATCAAGCGTGACAGTTAGCTCAATTTCACAGAGTTACAAGAATTTGTTTATTTATGTTAAAAATGTTACATCAGCAGCAGTAGGAACAGTTACTCTAAGGCTCAATGGAATTACCACAAGCAGCTATACAGACCACCGTATTTATTACGCTGCAGCTGGAGTGCAGGCAGATTTTACAACTGGCACAAGTCTTTTTGTCAACAACTCAAATTCAAACACCGCTGCGAGTGGTAAGTTTGCAGCTCTAATGACAATTCCTCGATACACAGACACATCACTTATTGACGTCGACATTCGCTCATCTGGTAGAGATGCAACCGCAGGTATTCTTGTCTCATTTAACTTAGGCAGATTTGAGGCAGCAGCTGCAATTACCTCAGTTACTCTAGATCACACAAGCACTTTTTCAACTGGCACTATGTACATCTACGGGGAGAGCTAATGACTACACCAAAAATCAAACTCGTTAATGCTGAGACAGGCGAGGAAGTAATCCGCGACATGAATGAAGCGGAATTAGCGCAACTTGAAATTGACAAATTAGCTAATGAAGCCAAACAACAAGCGGCTGCAACAAAGGCAACCGAAAAGGCTGCCGTGCTTGCAAAATTAGGTTTGACCGCCAAAGAAGTGTCGGCGTTGTTGTCGTGAGTTACCCTAACGGAACAAACGCCCGCTTAATTGAGGTTGCAGCAGCTGAGGTTGGCACAATTGAGGAAGGCGACAACCTCACAAAGTACGGCAAATTTACTGGCTTTGACGGTCAACCGTGGTGTGGTTCATTTGTCAATTGGTGTGCAGATCAAGCTGGCGTCAAAATGCACAGTGTTGTTGGCACAGCTGTTGGTGCGCATAAATTTAAGGAAACTAGCCGCTGGTCGAATTTGCCGAGTCTTGGCTCTTTAGCTTTTATGGATTTTCCACATGACGGTATTGACCGTATAAGTCACGTAGGCATTGTTATTGCTTTTGAGCATGGCAGTGACGTTGTGACTTGCATTGAGGGCAACACATCTGGGACAGGTGACCAACGCAATGGCGGCATGGTGATGATTAAACAACGATCATTGAAGCGCGACATTGTAGGTTTTGGTGTACCAAAATTTGTACCATACAAAGGCGACTACCCAGTCATTGCTACAAAAGTAGTAGAGACAAAAAAGGAGAAAAAATGGACAAAGCCAAAGTCAAAGAAGCTGCCGCCAGTTATGCTCGATCGTTCATAGCGGCAATGCTTGCCCTATACATGGCAGGTATTACTGACCCAAAGGTTTTGCTGCATGCAGGTATCGCAGCTGTGGCACCAGTCGTTTTGCGTGCGATAAATCCTAAAGACAAAAGTTTTGGGGTCACTGGGGAATGACCACTAACGAGTGGGCAGCAGTAGCAGGCGTAATCATCTCGCTTGCTGCTGCTGTCTACGGTGCGGTGCGCGTTATGGTAAGTGCAATAATGCGCGAGTTTTCTCCCAATGGTGGGTCAAGCCTTAAAGATCAGGTAAACAGAATTGAAGACAGACTTGAGTGGCTAGTCCAGAAAATGATTGACTAGCCTTTAGACTTATGCTATGGCAGCCAAACGTCAAACACGCAAGCGCGTAGTTACCGTCAAAGAGGATAACTATTCTGCGCTTGAAATGTATGCCATTGCACTCAATGAGTATTACAAAGCATTGCGTAAGGCTGGTTTTAGCGTAGAGCTTGCACTTGGCATTTTAAGTGACAAAGACGCTTACCCTGGCTGGCTTTTGCCAGAGCCAGTCGACCCTAACAAAATTGGGTCGATCGACTATGACGACGAGGACGACGACTAATGCGCAAGATCGTCGTCGTTAGTGACTTACAAGTACCGTACGAGGACGTTAGAGCGACAAAGAATTTAGCAGCATTTATCAAGCGTTTTAAGCCTGATGAAGTAATCACAATTGGCGACGAGATAGATTTCAATACGATCAGCAAATGGTCGCGTGGTTTGTCCGAGGAACACGAGCCGACTATTGGCAAAGATCGTGACCGCTGCGTAGAGTTGCTATGGGAATTAACCAGGTACGTGCCAAAAGCAACCATGGTCAGGTCAAATCACACAGACCGATTGTTTAACAGCATTGCCAGCCGCTTGCCTGCATTACTAGGTGCGCCTGAGCTGCGCTATGAGAATTTTATGAAACTCGACGAGCTAGGCATTGACTTTTACCGCAAGCCGTATGCGATCGAGGGTACTAACTGGATAGCCATTCACGGCGACGAGCAGGGCACTACACCCAATGCTGGCGCATCTGCCTTACGTGCAGCTAGGTTGCATGGCAAATCGGTTGTACAGGGTCACACACACCGTTTAGGCATAAGCACCTTTACAGAGTCAAGCGGTTACAAAATGGGCAGGACATTGTGGGGCATGGAGGTTGGCAACCTAATGCGGTTTTCAGCTGCAAAATACACAAAAGGCACAGCCAATTGGACACAAGGGTTTGGCATTTTACGCATTGAGGGCGCAAAGGTAAGTCCACAGATCGTGCCTATTGAGCGCGACGGTTCATTCATTGTGGACGGCAAGGTTTACGGATAGCAAAGGTTATGGACGATTTGCACATCGACGTTCGCCGCACAATTGACGACTCAGTAGATGAGGCAGAATTGTTGTCATTTTGCTACGACACGCCGCACAACACGCGCAATACTTGATTTTGTCAGACTCATGCCTCACCCTGTATTTAGGTGGTAGCCGTTACCAACCTAGATCGGGAGAAAAAAATGGTCTTAGACCTAACAGAGCTTGAGTCATGGTGGCGTTTATTCTTTTTAAGCGTCTGGACAATTACAACAATTGCACTTGGTTATTCAATTGGCTTCAAGGAAGGTCGCCGTGAGGGGGTCGTTCGAGGCAAAGCAATTGGTCGTCACGCAGCTAATGCGGTGCGCAAATGACTGAGTTAGCAAATTTAATCAAGATAGCAATGACAACATCACGTGGCTGCTGCCACGAGCCACAAGGTCAAACATGCGCTGATTGCATGTCACAACACATTGCCGACGTAGTAGTTCACGACAGGGAGAAAAACTAATGGCGTTTTTAGATAACTACGAAGGCAACAAAGAGCGAACAGATCGCTGGATTGCAACCTACCCAGAAGGTCGTTTGCAGGCACACATTGTTGAGTTCAACGCTGATAAGGGTTACATTCTTGTTGCGGCTAGGGCATGGCGTAATCAAAAAGAGATCGAGCCAGCAGGCATTGACTATGCCTACGGCTATCTAGCTGCGTACAACCCAAACATGAAGCGTTGGTATGTTGAGGACACAGTGACTTCAGCTTTAATGCGCGTTATGGCGTTAGTTATGGGAGGCACAGAGAAGGCAACTCGGGAGACAATGGAACAGGTAGAAAAGTTAACAACAAAAGTCGCAACAGCTGACGTCAAGGTTGATTACGACTATTGGACAACAAAGCATGGCGACGTGCCTAGTTACGCCACAGCACCAGAAGCAGAACAAGCTGGTGTCGCATCATTTGGCTCGTCAATTAACGAGATTGCAGAGCAGCTTGGCGGTCAACTAATTGAGGAAAAGCCGCGCTGTCCACATGGCACACGAGTTTGGAAAACAGGCGAGTCAGCCAAAACTGGCAAAGCGTGGGGCGGTTTCTTTTGCAATGAGAAGGCGAAGGCAGATCAGTGTGAGCCAACCTGGTATCAGTTAGGCAGCACAGGTCAATGGGTTGTGCGTCTTGGGTGAGTATGTAGAGCTGATAAACCCAAGCACAATGACCTGCCGTTTACTTAAAAACGGTGTTGTTGTAGCTATCTACAAAATGAACCAATGTGACAAATGCTCAATGCTGTCAAAGCATGATGACTTTGGTTACCAAAAAGGTTATGACAACCGCGACAACATTATTTGGTTTTGCGGTGGTTGCAGATGAAAATGAAGTTAACAACAAATGAACTATGCCTGTGCATGGTTGCAGCTGTAAAGATTACAAGCGACAAGGGTCAATTGCCGCTTGTCTACCATGTGCAGTCATTTCATCTGTATCTAGCCGAGATCGCTGAGTCGATCGGTGCAGAGTGGGTTGTTGCAAAATACTTTGGTTTGCCATTTGACCCATTTGTGGATAAGGGCAAGCACACAGCTGACGTAGGCAAAGGCATTGAGGTCAAGTGGACTAAGTACGATCAAGGTCAGCTCATTGTCTATGAGTACGACAGAGTGACAGACGTTGCCGTGCTAGTTACTGGTGAAGCACCAAACTATGTCATTAAAGGCTGGATACCTATTGCAATGGCTCAAAAGCCACGTTACCGACACAGCAAGCAACCAACTTGGTGGGTCACGCAGATCAACTTGCAACCAATAGAAAACTTAAGGAAGTCACACCATGAACAAAGTGCAATTTGAGTGTCGAGTATGCAAAAAAATTACATTGCAGCTAGTCCACAAGGTCACCGATAATTTGCCACCTGGTGTTGAGGTTATCCAATGCACAAAATGTGAGGTTATGGGTGTTGCACAGATAGGTGGCACAGATGCCGATCTATGAATTCAAGTGCATTGTGTGCCACATAACTATTGAGATCGAGAAGTCAATCCACGAGGAAAGCCAGCCAATGTGTTGTGGTGCAAACATGAGTCGCACCTACTCAACCTTTGGCATTACATTTAAGGGAAAAGGGTGGGGTCACCAATGATAAATCCTAAAGACATTTACAAAGCAACAGACGGCAAGATTTATAGTTTCAGCGGATTTGGTGGGTTTATGAATTGCACTAGCTGCGACAACGACACAATGGTTAACGAGTATGACCGTGAGGACGGCTTAGTTGTGTGGTTTTGCAAGCCTTGTGAAGATCGTTTGCATCTATGAAGTTATGCACAGACGTTATCCACAGGCTGTGCGCAACGCCCAAGAGCGCGCTCAATAACCTGTTAACCTTGACAGACGCGGTACGCTGGTTTCGCTTGAAGCGAGCCGCTGACGCGTGTAGCTCGCAAGGGCGCAATCGGCTAATGGGCAAGGTCTATGCTCTTACGGCATTGCTTTCAATAACAGCAATTACAAATGCAACAGCTACAAGTTACTCAATAGATTATCTAAAGCTGTATGCACATAGTCGAATTATTGACTATAAAGAATTTCAATGCTTTAACAAAATCATTACCCAAGAAAGCCGTTGGTCATACACAGCACGCAATGGCAGTCATTACGGTCTAGGACAAATGCGATCAACGCATTACCGTGACCTTGACCCATTTAGACAAATAGATGCAAGTCTTAAGTATGTAACAATACGTTATCAAACGCCATGCAAGGCTTGGACGTTTCACATGAAACATGGGTATTACTGATGAGTAGCGCATTACAAGGTAATGGCAGCACAACCAAGTGGCGCAAGATCAGACAACGCATTTTGCAACGGGACAATTACGTTTGTCAGATGTGTGGTGTTGAGGAAGCCAACAGCGTTGACCACATAGTGCCACGACTAGCTGGTGGCGGTGATGATGATTGGAACCTACAGACATTGTGCGCAAGTTGTAATTCAAGCAAGGGGGGTAGGTTTTTTAGCGTGCCTAAGACACCTCTGACCCTTCCTGTTTCAATTTATACCAAAAACGACTCGAAATCACACGAGAATGACTGAGAAGCCTCTAGAAGCCTCCAGCAGGGTCGTAGACGGTAGCAATCGGGTCGAACAGGGAAAAGATAGGGACACAGACCTTCCAATACCGCTATTAGGCGTACAAACGCCCAGAATTCACACGCCGCTGAATGATTTACCCTCCAGAGGCGGTGACTTGATCGACTTAGCAGCTAGTTTGGGCGTCGATCTTATGGAATGGCAGAAGTTTGCCCTTATTCACACACACAAGTACAAGCCAGACGGTCGGTGGGCGTCGCCTACAAATTGCATTGTCGTAGCACGGCAAAATGGTAAAAGTTTTTTGCAGCAGATCAGAATTCTAGGCGGTTTGTTTTTGTGGGACGAGCCGTTGCAGATCGGACAAGCTCACACACTTAACACCTCGCTAGAGCAATTTAGGCAAATGATGTGGACAATCGAGGCAAATGACTCGTTAGCAAAGCAAGTCAAAAAGGTACGCCTTAATCATGGCGCGGAGGAAATCGAGACAAAAATGGGTACGCGGTTTATGGTGCGTGCTGGTGGCTCAGCTGCTCGTGGTATTAGCCGACCGTCGACAATACACCTTGACGAATTGTTGCGTATGAACAACATGGACTCGTATGCCTCATTGCGCTATACCCTTATGGCTGCGCCCAACCCAATGCTTATGGGGTACACAAATGCTGGTGATAATACGTCAGTCGTCTTAAATTCTTTTAGAGATAGGGCAATGGCAAGTATTGGCGGCGTTGTTGACGACATTGCCTATTTTGAGTGGTCGTCGCCAACGGACGAGATCACACTAGAAAACGCAAGGCACGCAAACCCTGCAATGGGCGTGACAATTCATGAGGACAACATACGAAGCGTTTTGAATGACCCACCTAACGTTGTTATGTCCGAGGTATTGTGCAGGTGGGTTGTGGCAATCCAAAACATTGTTGATGCAGCTGCGTGGAATAATTGCTTAGACAAGACAGTTGATTTAGACCCTGAGAAAACAACCTGGTTGGCAATCGACTTATCACCAGACAGAAAACACGCAAGTCTTGTTGGCGGACAGAAAATCGGCGGTGAGCAGTTTGTTGTCAAGCTGCTGCATAGTTGGTCGAATGACTTACAGCTAGATGATCGTGAAATTGCCAACGAATTGGCGGATTATGCACGCAAGTATCCAACTGAGTATGTGCTTTACAGTCGCAAATCGGCTGGCGCAGTTGCATCACGGCTTGCACCAGCTGGCATACCTGTATTTGACATGGACGGCTCGTATCCGCAGAGCTGCGACGAGATGCTTTCCGCAATTAACTCAAATCGCTTGAAACACCGTGGGCAAAGCCAATTAACGGAGGAGATACTAGCTGCGGTGCAATTGCGTCGTGGTGACGGCGGTTGGGTGATCGGTCGGCGTGCAAGCAACGCAGTTGTGTGTGGCGCAGTGGCAGTTGCACTCGTAACACACTTTGCGACACGCCCAGACAATGATCTTGACATTATGGTTGGGTGATCGTATAAGCCTGCAAGAATTGGTGCATGGGTTTATTTGATTTATTTTCGCCAAAGGTTGCAGCTGCCGTTCCAGCTGCGCCTTTGGACGTAGACGCAAGTCTTGCGCCTTACTTTACAGAAAACAACAATTTTTACTTTTACGGCATAGCGCAAGCAAATCGCGCAGAAGCCATGAGCGTGCCAACGGTGGCGCGAGCTTTGAGCATTATCCAAACAATTGCATCTTTGCCATTGCACACTCGCAATGAAGCAACAGGTGAAAAGGTCACACAACCTCGTGTAATTAACCAACCTGACCCACGCATACCAGGGTCTACATTTTACGGCTGGCTTATTAGCGATCTATTCTTTCACAACGCAGCTTATGCAATGGTCATGGAAAGATACGCAGACACGGGCAAAATTCGTGCAATGGAACGCGTCGCACCAGAGCGCGTGTCAATAACAACAAATTTTGATAATACAGAAATTACGGCTTACGAAATCGACGGCAAGCCAATTGACCCGACAAACCTTGTCGTGTTTCCAAATACGCAAGAAGGTTTGTTGGCTCGTGCAGGTCGTACAATTAAAGCAGCTGCCGCGCTAGAAAAGGCGTCGCTCAATTTCGCCAACGAGCCAACACCTCTTATGGTCTTAAAGTCAAACGGCACATCATTGCCAGCAGATCGCGTTGCAAAGATTTTGCAGGCATGGCGTACAGCTAGAGCTAATAAGTCGACAGCGTTTCTTAATGCTGACGTTACTATGGAGGCAGTCGGCTTTGACCCTAAGAATTTGCAGCTTAACGAGGCACGCAATTACGTCAGCCTTGAATTGTCACGAGCTTGTGGCATACCTGCGTATTTTACTGACAGCCAGCAGTCGAGCTTTACCTACGCCAACGCCTTAGATAAGCGTCGCGACCTCGTTGATTTTGCTTTTAGAAATTACATGTCAATTTTGGAACAACGCCTATCTTTTGCAGACTTTACGCCAGCAGGCAACAAAGTAATGTTTGATCTAGACAATTTCTTGCGTGGTAATCCATTTGAGCGTGCGCAAGTTTATGAAATCTTAAATCGTATTGGCGCAATGTCGATCGAGGAAATACGTGCCGAGGAGGACATGTTGCTATGAAAAAACTAATCACACCTATTGCTATCACGGCGGCTGACTCAAACAGCCGTACAATCACTGGTCGCATTGTGACTTTTGAGGAGACTGGCACAGCGTCAATTGGCAAAGTGCAGTTTGCAAAAGGAAGCATTGAGGCAGTACCAGTGTTGCTTAATTTAGAACACGATCGCACACGTCGTATTGGCAAGACTTTGTCAATCGAAGCAAACGAGCAAGGTATTGACGCTACTTTTAAGATCGCAAACACAACAGCTGGTACAGACGCATTAGTCGAAGCAAGCGAAGGTCTGCGAG
>Ga0209296_1001890_pt1 | contig 15376 bp, 15 predicted proteins | sample S_130206_EF_Meta_FD_187319 | JGI IMG/M metagenome (GOLD analysis project Ga0209296, IMG submission 187319) | Freshwater microbial communities from Lake Simoncouche, Canada to study carbon cycling - S_130206_EF_MetaG (SPAdes) (version 2) | ecosystem: Environmental > Aquatic > Freshwater > Lake ...
TGTTTAAAAACAATCCAAACTGACTTAAATCAAAATCTAAATTCTGTACATTATAATGTCCACGTAAACGAAAGATATTTGGATCATATGTTCTGTCACGATTTTCCAAGAATAACAGGTCTTGTATATTAGTTGGATTTAATACATCGTATTCAGGTTGGGTAGCATCAATGGATGGACCTTGATTTGTTGGACCCATATACTTATGTACATACAAATCCGTGGAACCTGCGGTGAACTGTTCTGATATTATCTTATCAAAAAAGTTATAATCATTAGTTTTATTGGGACGCCAAAGCGAGAGTCTAGGCATAGTTAATTCACTTTATTACTTATTTATCGTAAATACAGACGACGGCGTATTACCAAAAACTTGACATTAAATGGTTATTGTGTTATACTACATATTCAATTGAAACTTTGGAGTAATTCATGGCTACACGTAAGCATTCAGACGATCATTTTGTAAAAGCACTAAACCCCCGGGACGCTGATACAAAATATATGGGCGAAGAACCCTTCTTCCCAATTCAGCCCGATCCAGAATCAAGATTTTCAGCACTTGCCCGCAGTTTCACTTGGTATACTAGATTCTATACTAAAAAAGACGCAAAAGAACTATTGTGTCAATATCTGGATTACAATAAACGAACTGACGAGGCTAAACAAATTCGTAAGGTCCATGAAAGCGAATTCATTATTACATTGTGCTGGATAGCACGTATGACAATGCGCGGTTTGGAATTGACTGAGCATGAAGAACTTACATTACAAAATGATATTGGACGACTAGTCAAATCATTGACAGAAACAGAGGTAAAAACTAGTGCAACTAGTATTGTAAAAGAAGAAGTAGTTGCTACCCGCCCTAACATTCAGGAAATTCTGAAAGAAAAAGCAAGAGAAGCCGCTGGTGAAATGGAAGGGATGATTGACGATTTTGTTACTAGTGGTAAGGCGTCAGAAAAGACAGTTGATATTGTTGCAAAATACAATGTCATGCCGCAACATATCCCAATCATTGTTGATATCTGGAAACGTAAGCAAGATGAATTCCAACGTCTAAGTGATGGTGACGAGTCATTGAAAGAGGGATATGCGTTCCTAGGTAAAATTCAGATTCGTAACATTCTGAAATTCATTGAGGGTGTGCTAGGTGACTTGAACAGTTACATTAGCATTAAGAAAGCAAGCAAGGCTCCACGTAAGCGTAAAGCGGTTCCTGTTGAGAAGATTGTTGCTAAACTGAAATACTTGAAGTTGTTCAAGGACGTTGCTACTAAACTTGATTTAGTTAGTGTACATCCTACAAAACTTCACGGAGCAAGTGAAGCATGGGTTTACGATACAGGCAAGCGCAAGTTGCATCATTACATTGCTGACGATTATAGCAAAGTGTTTAGTGTTAAAGGTAACACATTGCTAGGGTTTGATGCGAATACTAGTGAAATGAAAACACTACGTAAGCCCGGTGAGCAAATCAAAGAAGTAATGGGGAGCAAGCCCGCGGCACGTAAGTATTTTAAAGATATTAAAGCGGTGGGGGCAGTCCCGAATGGTAGATTCAACGAATCTATGATTATATTGAAAGCGTTTTAAAATGAACAGACAAGAGGTACAACAACGAATGACGGAGATCATGGTTATGATTGACCAGTCAATAGCAATGACCGATGACAGAAATGAAATATTGATGTTAGCCTGTGCTATGATGCAGAGGTCTAAAGAGATATTGGAAGCTGAATTGGGTGTAGCAGGAAGAAAAGAAATGTTTAAAGATTACGTATAATGTATGAATTCGTAAAAACATTCGAAGATTCATGGGAAAAGATATACCAAGAATATCTTGGTATAAAGAATAACATGAAAGATTGGCCCGAGTATAATATATATAATGACGGCTGGGAAGTACACGGGATATTCAATTGGCCCGGCGGGGAAGAAAAGAAAAATCATAATTGTCCTTTCACTGCTAATCTAATAAACGAAGTTTTTCCCAATGGACACGGTACTGCGGGATTTAGTAGATTAAAACCTAACACTATCATATATCCTCATTTTGGTCATAAGGGTAATTTTTTAAGAGCACATTTGGGCTTAGAAGTTCCCGAAGGTGATTGTGCTTTAGAAGTTGAGGATAGGACTATTATTTGGGAAGTTGGTAAAATGGTAATTTTTGACGATAGAAAATTACACAATGCATGGAACCGTACCGACAAAGAGCGAGTTGTACTCTTGTTGGATTTTTATGAATAAAGGAGTTAGTATGACAGATAAATTTTTTATATGGTTTGATCGTAACCGTAAAACGATTGGATATACCGTTGCTGGCCTCAATATTTTAGGCGGGTTAAGTTTACTTTCCGGTGGACAACTAACAAATGGCTGGCTACAGATTTTTCTAGGGGGTGTCATTGCAATTGACACCGCAACAACACCATGAAAATTGATTTAAACAAATATCAAGAGTTTGTAGAGGCTGTGACAAGTCAAGCAAGTAATGACTTAACTACATTCCATGATACGATAGATCGGTTAGATGCTAACTATGAACTAGACTTAGCAGACAATCAGATGAAGCATGGACCTGATGTTAATATTCCACTATTAATTACAGCATGTTTTGGGTTAGCGGCTGAAAGTGGTGAATTTATTGAAGTGCCCAAGAAGATCATTTTTCAGGGTAAACCATTGACTGACGAGAATGTATTTCATATGAAACGTGAACTCGGTGACATTATGTGGTACTGGGTCAATGCATGTCGTGCGTTGAATCTAGACCCCAATGATGTGATTGCTGAGAATATACGCAAGTTAGAGTCACGCTATCCCGGTGGAAAGTTTGACGCATTTTACAGCGAAAATCGTAAAGACGGAGACTTGTAATACACGAACCATAGTGTTACCTGATAAATAGTATTATTAGGTAACACTTATGTCAACATATCCAACCGCTTCTGTTCTTTCAACCCCGACCGGGTTAACTTTATCAGAGTTAAAAGAGGCACTATTCAGTAATCTTAGATATCGTCTCGGTGACGGGATGATTGATATTGAATTGGATCCTCAACATTACGAAGCAGCGTACAATTACGCTATTAAGGTCTATCGTCAACGGGCGCAAGCCGCTACGGAAGAATCTTATATTCTAATGACCATTGAAAAGAATGTAGATACCTACACTCTTCCTGCTGAGTTTATCAATGTGCGTAGTATTTTCCGCAGAACAATTGGTTTAGAAACCGGACCATCAAGCAGCAGTTTTGACCCGTTCTCTAGTGCGATTCTAAACACATACTTATTGAACTATAACTATGCAGGTGGTATGGCAACATATGACTTTTATGCAGGTTATGTTGAGTTAGCAGCAAGAATGTTCGGTGGTTATGTAACATACACATTCAACCCAGTGTCCAAGATATTGCGTATTGTTCGTGATCCAAAAGGATCTGGTGAGCGTGTATTAATATGGGCTGATGTACAAAAGACAGAAGAAATATTACTTCAAGATCCAGGCGCTGGAGTATGGATTGGTGACTTTATTTTAGCTAATCTTAAAGTTATGATTGGTGAAGCCCGTGAGAAGTTTGGCACTATTGCTGGACCGGGTGGTGGTACAACATTGAACGGTACTGCTATGAAAGCAGAAGGTAAAGCTGGAATGGAATTGTTAATTGAAGAATTGAAGAAATATGTAGATTATTCTCAGCCATTGACATGGGTACAGGGATAACCTAAACAGTTTATTTTGTGTTGCTCCTGTAGTATAATAAGTACTTCAGGAGCATTTTCATATATGATTATCGGAATCACCGGACTAATCGGATCAGGCAAAGACACAATTGCCGACTATCTTACTACACATCACGGATTTAAGCGAATCAGTTTTGCATCCAGCCTTAAAGATGCGATAGCAGTAATCTTTGGATGGAACCGTGAATACCTAGAAGGCACAACAAAAGCTAGCCGAGTATGGCGTGAACAAAAAGATAAATGGTGGAGCAATCGTTTGGGCATGGACATTACCCCAAGATGGATACTACAATATTGGGGAACTGATGTATGTCGTAATCATTTTCACAATGATATCTGGGTAGCAAGCGTAGAACACAAGCTATTAAACTCTAATGAAGATATTGTAATTACTGATTGTAGATTTGCCAATGAAATAAGTGCTATTAGAAACATAGGTGGTATAGCAATTAGAGTAAAACGAGGTCCTGATCCTGAATGGTATGATTCAGCAGTAGCATATAACAGAGGTCCAAATGGTAATTCAACGTGGGCTATAAGTAAGAGGAAGTTAGACAAACTACATATTCATGCCAGCGAATACAGTAGTGTAGGGTTAGACTATGACCATATGGTAGATAACAACGGAACCATTGATGAGTTACACAACACCGTGTATAGTATCATTAATAGTCAATCTGTAGATCACCACGCCGCCAAGTAACTTCTTTCTTTTTGACAACTTCTACGCAGTTTAAACAAATACTGCGTAGATTAGTTTGTTCAATATGTTCTAAGTTTCCATCAACATGAAACACAGTTATTTGTGTTGTGAATAGACTTTTAAAGCCACATAAATCGCATGTGGCTTTTTTCTTGTATCCACTTTTAGTCCAGTTAGCAGTTCTGGCTTTCAGTTTATTTTTCTTCCTGCCACACTCATCACATGTACTTCTATAATGTGTAACCCCATTGCGCTTATAGTTTATAGCGGTATGATTTTTATTACATTTTGTACAGATAGGGCGTTGATTGAGCATATATTATTTAGTAGCAGAACCTTCGAAGGTACGGTAATACCGACTTTTTTCAATTTATTAATAAATAATAGTATGCAATCAGGTTGTAAACCTCAAAATTTTACTAAAGGAAAAATAAAATGGCATTAACATCACCAGGCGTAGAAGTAACGATCATTGACCAGAGTCAATATTTACCAGCCCCAGGCGGCACTGTTCCGCTTGTAATTTTCGCAACAGCACAGAATAAAGCAAATCCATCTGGTACAGGCGTTGCTGCCGGTACTACTGCGGCTAATGCAGGTAAACTATATCAAATCACAAGTCAAAAAGACTTGGCAGATTTCTATGGTGTGCCATTCTTCTATACAACAACTGCTGGAACACCAATCCAGGGTTATGAATTGAATGAATATGGACTATTAGCAGCTTACTCATTATTGGGTTCTACTAATCGTTGCTATACTTTACGTGCTGACATTGATTTATCAAGTTTAGTTGGTTCAGTTGGACGTCCTTCAAGTGCTCCAGATGATGGATCATATTGGTTAGATACCACTAATTCTACTTGGGGTATCTTTGAATGGAACGCTACTACCGGTAAATTTACAAGCAAAACTCCTATAGTTATAACTGATGCTGATACTTATATTAGTGGTGGCAGACCAGTTGCTAGTTTGGGTAATATTGGTGATTATGCGATAAACGCTACTATTGAATATCCAACTACAAATAATCAATATTTTTACAAAACTCCATCTAATGTTTGGAGAACAATTGGTGGAACTGCATGGTCACAAGCATGGCCTGCCGCGCAAGGAACTAATTCTAATCCTTCTTTAACAGCAGCTAATACATTTACTATTTCATTACTTGGATCAACTACAACAATTACTGTTCCCGCAGGTCCTAATAATACTGTAGCAGGAGTTGCCGCTGCTATTAATGCTAAGGGATGGACACATTTGACAGCTGGTGTAACATCAGGCAAGTTATGCATATATTCATCACAGCCTAATCTATTGACTGCTGATGCTGACGCAATGATAACGATTGGTGCTGGAACTGGAACAGTGTTAGCTGATTTAGGAATAACTGCGGGTGATTATTATCAACCGGCAGTAGCACTTGGTACTTCTTCAGAAATGCCATTGTGGAGTTCAAGTCAAACAATGCCTCACCCAACTGGCTCAGTCTGGGTTAAAGTTGGTGCATCTGGATTAGGTGCTAACCCTATAGTATCTAAATATAGCGCAACAACAGGATCATGGAGAGCACAAAATGTTACATTGGCTCCAAATGATTGGAGTAATACTTCCATGTTAGATGCTACTGGTGGACAAGCTATACCGGCCGGAACTATATACGGTCAATATTCAAGCAGCGGTGTTGCTGGTTATCCATTGGCAGTTATGTATTCTACATTTTTGTTTGAAAGAGCAGTAACTGGTCCTACTGTAGCAACTGGTACAACAACTGATTTTGCTATTAATTTAAACTTTACTTTGTCATCAGCAATTTTGTATGTTCAAACAAGTATCCCAAATAGTGAATCACTATCAAGTACATTTGAAGTTACTATCCCTGATAATTGCACACCAACACAGTTTGTAACTGCTTGGTCAGCAGCAAATATCACATATACAACTGCTTTAGTAACAACTGACGGTGCTGTACAATTAATACATACTGAAGGCGGCGAAATAGTAATGAATGATTTGATTCAAACTTCTGGTGCGAATCAAGGATTTTCAGCTGGCATACTATCAGCAGCAGGGTTTATTGCTAATGAAACAACTTATTGCAAGTCAGGAGACGGTGTATATTCTTATTTTAATGTTGCTGCAAGTAGCACCTCAGGTAGTGGTATAAGTGCTGTACTAAATATAGCAATTGAAAATGGTATCTATATACCGGACGGAGCAGCTACACCTGGCACTGGTTATGTTGTAGGAGATACTATAACGGTTAACGGTGCTACTTTAGGAGGAAGTACTCCTGGTAATAACTTAGTAGTAAGAGTAACTTCAATAGATGGCTCAGGTGGCGTAACTAATTATGTTTTTGTATCCGGCGGTCCAACCCTTACAAATTGGCTTGGTGTACAAATCAGTAACTGGGTTCCATTACTGTTTACTGCTAACGAAGGTGCTCCAGTAGGAATGCCTGCTAATGGTCAAAACTGGTTCTGGAGCGTAGTAGATCAAGCTGATATTATGGTTCAATCCGGTGGTCAATGGAATGGTTATGCTAACATTGGTTATGATACTAATGGTTTCCCTTCTCCATCAGCAACTCCAGGACTAACAGATCCAAATGGTCCTATCATTGCTGCGTCTGAACCAACTACGCAAAGTGATGGCACAACAGCATTAGCGTATGGTGATTTGTGGATCAATACAAGTGATTTAGAAAACTATCCAGTATTAAATCGTTGGCAAAGTGTGTCTGGTGTGGATCAATGGGTATTGTTAGACAATGCTGACCAAACAAGTTCAAGTGGCGTAGTATTTGCTGATGCTCGTTGGGCGACAAACGGAGATACAAATCCAGTAAATGATCCTATCCCAACAATCGTAAGTTTGTTGTCAAGTGATTATTTAGATTTAGACGCACCTACTGCGACACTATACCCAACAGGCATGTTGTTATTCAACACACGCCGTTCAGGTTATAATGTTAAGGCATATCAATCTAACTACTTCACAAGTACTAAGTATCCAGATGATACATTACCAACAGTAACATCTACTTGGTTAAGTGAAAGTGGATTGAAATCAAATGGTAGTCCATATATGGGTCGTCAAGCACAACGTAACATGGTTGTTAAATCATTACGTTCAGTTGTTGACACTAACTATGACATTCGTGATGAAGATAACTTCTTCAACTTAATGGCTACTCCAGGTTATCCTGAACTACAACCTAACATGGTTGTATTGAATGCTGATCGCGGCGAAACAGGTTACATCATAGGTGACACACCAATGAGATTGCCAGCAGATGCTACAGCAATTCAAGCATGGGCAACTAATGCCGCAGGCGCAACTGCTACAGGCGAAGATGGTTTAGTAACACGTAATACATACTTAGGATTGTTCTATCCAAGTGGTATCACAAGTGACCTAAGCGGTAACTTAGTTGCTGTTCCACCAAGTCACATGATGTTACGTACATTTATCAGAAATGATACTATTGCTTATCCTTGGTTAGCGGCAGCAGGTACACGTAGAGGTACTATTGACAATGCTACAAACATTGGTTATATTGATAACGCTACAGGTGAATTTGTAACTACTAAGACACGTATTGGTATTCGTGATGTATTGTATATCAACTTTATCAACCCATTAGTATTCTTTACTGGTATTGGATTACTAAATTACGGTAACAAGACAAGTTTCAATAGTTCTAGCGCATTAGATAGAGTTAACGTAGCACGATTAATTGCGTATGTACGTAGACAATTAACATTAGCAGCAAGACCGTTTGTATTTGAACCTAACGATGCGTTGACACGTAATCAAATCGCAGGTGTTATTCAAACATTGATGGTAGATTTAGTTGCTAAACGCGGTATCTATGACTACTTGGTAATTTGTGACGAAAGTAACAATACACCAGCTAGAATAGACAGAAATGAACTTTGGGTTGATGTTGCGCTTGAACCAGTTAAGGCAGCTGAATTCATTTACGTCCCGGTTCGTGTTCTAAACACAGGTGAGATAGCATCATTATAATAAGCTAAGATAACCCCGAAAGGGGTTATCAGTTTATTTAAGATAAATAAGATTAACAGGAGAAACGAAAAATGGCAACAGCCTCACAATCATTGTTCAACATGACAGTAGCATCTGATAATGCCGGTGGCAATCAGGGCTTACTAATGCCAAAACTACAATTTAGATTTAGAGTAAACTTTTTGAATTTTGGAGCAGATACAAGCACAGTAGAATTAACTAAACAAGTTATTGACTGCTCACGTCCGCAAGTACAATTCCAAGAAATTACAGTACCAATTTACAACTCAACAATGTATTTGGCAGGTAAGGCAACATGGCAAACAATGTCAATCAACATTCGTGATGATGCTTCAAACAGTGTATCTAAGTTAGTTGGTCAACAACTACAGAAGCAAATGGACTTTGTTGAGCAAGCAAGTGCTGCTTCAGGACAAGATTATAAGTTCCAAACAAATATCGAAATTCTAGACGGCGGTAACGGTGCTAATGCTCCTATCGTTTTAGAAACTTGGGAATTGTATGGATGCTTTGTTCAAACAGCTAATTACAATACATTGAATTATGGTACTAACGAAGCAGTAACAATCTCAATGACATTACGCTTTGATAACGCAATTCAAGCTCCAATTGGATCTGGTGTTGGTGCTACAGTTGGAAGAACTCTAGGTTCTATTGCTACTGGTATCGGTGGTTCACTATAATACGAACCACATTTAACGAAATCTAAGCTATGGCTGGATTTTTTCAAGACCAACTACAAAACGCTGCCGGAACATTTTTCGGCAGCGATTTCCTACGTGATTACACCCATGCTAGTAAGACATTTAGACCTAACTCATATCAAAATGCGCCTAAGTTTAAATTCTTATTCCATGTATATTTTGATGTCAATCCGGCAGCAGGCGCTCCATCAGCAAACTACGGTCTACTAGTAAAAACAGTAAAACTTCCTAGCTTCAACTTTGAAGTAGCAACAATGAATCAATACAATCGTAAGAGATTGATTCAATCAAAAATAAAATATGAGCCAGTTGATATTACTTTCCATGATGATAATGGTAGTGCTATTGGTACCCCAACAGCAGTGGGTAGTGTAAGAAATTTATGGAAAGCATATTATAATTACTATTATGCAGACGGCACAAAACCACAAGTTGTGTTTGCAGGTAATAGAGGTGCTAATACAGGTAAACAAGTAGCAGGTGGCGGAGCAATAAGTTCACCCACTGAAGCAACATATAACAGTCGTAATCAATATAAACCATCTATAACTGGTAATGATGATTGGGGTTATATAGGTGACACAACAAACCCCGCTGGTGAAAAAATACCTTTCTTTAAGAATATAACTATATTTGGTTTTAGTCAACATAACTTTGCGGCATATACTTTAATCAATCCAGTCATAACAAGATTTAGCCATGATACATATGATTATAATCAAGGTACTGGTACTATGGAAATGCAAATGGGCATTGACTATGAAACTGTAGTCTATAATGAAGGTGCTATGGACGGAGCAAAGCCAAGCGATATTGTTACTGGATTTGGCGATCAAGCTAACTATGATAGAACATTAAGCCCTATTGCAAGACCAGGATCTCAATCAAAAATATTAGGTACAGGTGGATTAGTAGACGGCGTTGGTGGTGCGATAAATTCGTTTGCCAATGGTGATATTTTGGGCGGTATTAAAGCGGCAGGCACAACATATAATACATTTAAAAATACTAATTTATCAAAACTTGCGGCCGCTGAGGTTACTAATGCCGCAATAAATTATGTAGCACAAACTCCAAATAGAAACTTAACCGTATCTACTCCTATATACGGAGGTTCAGGTGGGTCAGGATATAGCGCACAAGGTTCTAGTGTTCCTAACGCCGGTCAACCTTCTCCTGCTGCTGTAGGTACTAGCCCTTATCCGGGACATCAACTTCCAAACGGACAATCTGGTCCCCGTGGAAGATAAAGAAAGTTAATTATGCCACAAATTTTAGATAATCGCAATTCATTGGATCAAACAGTTAGAATCTTTGATTCTTTCTATTCATTCAATACAATAATTAATGCTGCTGACTATGATATAGTTCATGGGTATTTTGTATCAATATGCGCTACTAAAAATATCGCAGATAATTTTACCGCTGTGTTTTTTAGAGTAGCGCAAGAAACAGGTATATCACCGTTAGATTTGTTGGATCAAATTAAAGGTAAGAAAAAGATGGAGATGAATCAAACTCTTGCTTACTATCTTAATAGTTTTAAAAGTAAAACGACATTGTACGGTATATCTATTATACCAAAGTCAAATCAAACGGTAGCACGTAATATCGTTCAATAATTATGGCTAATTGGGCACAAGGTATATATACTCCTAAAAACCCGCAAAAGTATGTAGGTAAACATAAGCCAAAATATAGATCGGGTTGGGAATTAACATTCATGACCTTCTGTGATACACATAATAATGTAACACATTGGGCTAGCGAATCAATGGCAATCCCATATCGTAGTCCCTTAGATGGCAGGGTTCACAATTATATCCCTGACTTCTTTGTTGTTTATCAAAACAAATATGGTAAAGCAATTGCTGAAGTTGTAGAGATTAAACCAAAAAAACAAAGTTTAATAGAAAGTCGTGCAGCAAGCGCAAGAGATAGAGCAGTGGTAGCAGTTAATCACGCCAAATGGGCAGCTGCCACAGCATATTGCAAAGCACATGGATTTGCTTTTAGAGTCATAACTGAAGATCAACTTTTTAGAAATGGGTCACGAAAGTAACTAAATACTTTTATGACAAAAAAGCTAGAAGAACTCTTTGAACTTCCCCAAAATGAAATAGACACTTTGGCTAAACCGACGCCAGAGAACGCACAAGAAATCACCACTGAAGCATTAGATAGTCTATCAAAAATAGAACAAGCATTACCTCAAGTACGTGGTTTAGAAGCCGCAGATGATGAGATGGATAGTCTTGCTACACTAGCACAAGATAGCTATAAAGACTTGATGGATTTAGGTATGCAAGTTGATAGTAGATATGCTAGTGAGATATTCAATGTTGCTGGAACTATGCTTGGCCATGCTATTACTGCAAAGACTGCTAAACTAAATAAGAAGTTAAAGATGATTGATTTACAGTTGAAAAAAGCACAATTGGATCAAAAAGAAGCAAGTAGAGACAAAGAGATTGAGGCTACCCCATTGGGTGAGGGCAGAGAACTTGATAGAAACGACCTGCTTAAGATGTTGGCAGCAAAATCCGACTAAAAAGATAAATAATATATACAGGAATAAAAACATGCGAAGCCTTAAACATTTTATTGTTGAAAGTATACATACTTACAAGTATACTATCAAAATTGCCGGCACCATTGACAAGAATTTTTTAGATATGTTTAAGTACAATCTAAACAAGTTTGACCCAGTGGAAATCAGTGAACCAAAAAGCACGCCAATACAAAAATCACCATATGGATTTCCTAATTTAGAGAACGAAAGTGTCACATTGATTAAAGTTGAGTTTAGATACCCAGCTACAGAGCCAATGGTACAACAACTTGCTCAACTATGTGGTTACAATGTTAACATGGTCAGAATGATAGCAACTCATTTTGATGATAGCATTGATAGTGAAATGGCTGGATATGAGAATGAAATGAAAAATAGTCCATTGCTTGATAAAGAAAAAATGGGTGAGCAACCCGGTGCTAAAGAAGCAAGCAAAGCATATGGTGATTCATATCTAACATCAATCAAAGATCAAGCCAAAGAGTCTAAGATTGATATTCCATACGCAGGAACAAGAACACCAGATGCGTTTGATCCGTTCAAGCCATATTTAGATGATAAGAAGTTGGGTGATAAAAGCCCAATGAGTACTATAAAAATGCCACCAAAGCCAAAGACTGGCGCAGCATATAACCGTTAAGGAAAAGAAAATGGATATCAGAGATATATTAAAATCATTCGACAGCCTATCAGAAGCAACAACTACTACTGATAAAGGCACAGTTCATAAAGCAGGCCCAGGTGGATATGGTAATAGACATGGATCAGAAGATGTCACCGATCAGTATGGTAAACCAATTGGTCGTGCTAGTTTATCTAAAATGAACACCGCACCACCAGTAAAGCGTGGTAAAGGTCGTCCACCAAAGAATGCTGATTCATCCGGTGAAGTTAAAACATATGATAGTTCAGCATTAAGCAAAGCAATGGGTATTGGTAAAGCACCTAAAGCAACTGGCAAGCCAAGTGTTAAGCATAGTCTTAAAGAATACTTTGACCAAATGGATGAAGCATTGAATGAAGCAGGGTTAGCAGTACAACCAATGCCAGCTACACCACAACAAAAGCAACAACAAGCAGTAGCGACAAAGCCATCTTTTATGATTAAAGATCCTGCTAATCCTAGTGCTCCGGCAATCACTACTCAAGATCCAGCAGTAGTTCAAGCTGCTAAAAATGGTACAATGTCAATGCAGAAGCCGGGTTCAACTCCTACTGCTCCAGGTGCTACACCGGCAGCGGGCGCAGGTTCACAAGTTAAGCCAATGGAAGAAGATGGTGAAAATTGGATTAAAGGTGCTATCAAGCATCCAGGTGCATTCACTAAGAAAGCATCATCACATGGCATGACTCCAAAAGAATTTGCTAATAAAGTATTAGCACACAAGAAAGATTATCCTGCTAAGACAGAAAAGCAAGCACAACTTGCTAAGACATTAAGCAAGATGCACGAATCTTACGGTATGATGGAAGCTGGTTCTGGTGCTTTAAATTGGAAGTCAATGATTACTCCTAACGCAAGTGTTGGTGAATTAAGAGATATGTTTGAAAAATATGATCTCCCTCGCTCTATTGCTGATTTTCTTGAATATGCCAAAGATGCACGAAACTTAGGTCAGGCCATGCAATATTTTGACAAAAAAAGTTTAGAAGATGAGGACTATGGCCGTCGTGTAGATAGAGAGTATGGCGGAAATGTATCTAGTGGTTATTATCAATTGCAAGATTTAATGTCAGAACAAATGGAAGAGGCAGAAGCACCACAACACTTTGCTCAATCAAGCCCACTAAGCACTGCTAATCGCGGTGTATTAGAAAGCAAGAAGGGTGTTAATCCTTTTGCTAAGAAAGATACTAAGAAAAAGCCAGATGAAAATAACAACAACATCCCTGACTATGCTGAAGATGGTAAAGGTAAAAACGATACAAAGAAGAAAGGTGCAGCACCTAAGAAAGGTGTAAATCCTTTTGCTAAAAAAGATGAGAAAAAGAAAGACAAAATTGATGAAGGTGTGATGGACAAACTCAAAGGTATATTGGTACCTAAACTAATGAAATTATTAGGACCAGATGCAGAAAAAATTGCCAGTGCAGTTAAACAAGCAGCTGGTGGCGACCTTACTCCTAGCAAGGAAAATGCCATGAAGGTAGTACAATCCCTAGGACTTGATAAAGCAGCACAGCAAGGACAGTCACCGCAAATGGCCGAAGGTATTGCTGGCAACTGGCAAGGCAAATTGCAGCAGGCATTATATACTTTGGGTCTACTAGGTTCTGCAGGCGCTGCTGCATCAATGTGGGGCACATGGGGCGGCAACAATATGGCAGTTATTGGCTTTCTACTGTTGATGTTTGCAAACACATTCTTTGGTGATGCACCTGGACAACTTGGAGCCTATGGCAAATTTGGTAACAAAGGAACTAGTGCTCAAAACGGCTTAGACGATAACGGTCAGCCTATCAGGAACATGAATGTAGATGAATCATCTAAGAAAAAGAAAGTAAAAGAAGGTATGGAACATCATTTACAAGCAGCAAGACTTGAAGGCAAGAGTCATGCATTAAGAAAAATGCCATATAACTGCACACATGATAATATGGAAGAAGCACGTTGCTACCATGATGGCTTCAAAGAAGGCTTAGATGAGTGCTATGGTCAAATGCCTATACTAGGTCGCACAAGCGTTGGTGAAAGTTCTACAGACAATTTAGACTGGAAGTCAATGATTACCCCTACTGCAAGTATTCGTGAATTACGAGACATGTTTGAAGAATATAATCTTCCACGTGATATTGCTGATTTTCTTGAATATGCCAAAGATGCACGAAATTTAGGTCAGGCTATGGCGTATTTTGACAAAAAGAGTTTAGAAGATGAGGATTATGGTAATCGGGTAGATGACCAGTACGGCGCAGATATAACTGGTGGATACTACCACTTGCAAGATTTGATGGATCAAGGTGCATCACTTGATGAAACTGAAGTAGGTACAATGGCTAGCTATGGTGCTGATAAATTAGGTGAAATGGATAAGACTTCTTACATGAAGCAGCAAGCAATTAAAACACCAGGTAACACTTTCAAAGCGTTTGGTCAGACAATGAGTGATAAAAATGTGATAGATGAATTTGCTTTTGAAGCATTAGACAAACAATTAAATGCTATACTTGAAGGTAAAGAAGTATCTGAAGGTATGACCGTTTCAATTAGTAAAGGTCAGCAAGGTTCTCCTGATTCAGTAAGTGTATCAGCACAAGACGGTGAAGCAGATCAATTGTTATCTATCATCAAATCAGCAGGCATGGGCTTGTTTGGCGGTGATGAACAAAATGGTTATGGCGCACCACAAGGTGGAACAGGTGCTCATGGTGGTATTAGTGTAGTTGATGACCATGACGGTATGATGGCATTGATGAGAAAGTTATCAGGTGGTGGTGATATGCCAAGCGGTGGTGATTACGAAAGTGAAGAAGGTCACGGCGACGAAGGACATATGCACGGTGACGAAGAAACTTGCAATGAATGTGGTGGCATGATGGAAGAGAACCATCAGTGTGGTTCTGGTCAACAAGTTGTTGATGAAGTAG
>Ga0209296_1001891_pt1 | contig 15371 bp, 26 predicted proteins | sample S_130206_EF_Meta_FD_187319 | JGI IMG/M metagenome (GOLD analysis project Ga0209296, IMG submission 187319) | Freshwater microbial communities from Lake Simoncouche, Canada to study carbon cycling - S_130206_EF_MetaG (SPAdes) (version 2) | ecosystem: Environmental > Aquatic > Freshwater > Lake ...
CCAGAACGTTCTCTCTCCGAGACGGTCCGGGTCATTCCAGAATCGCCCTTTATCAGACCAGAATCGATCCAAGTCAATGCAGAATGATGCAGAAGTGATCCCGATTAAACGAGGGGTCGGGCTAATTGGTAGTACTGAGCCAAGAATCCACACGCCATTATTAAAGGGTCCATCTAAATCACAAGAAGTTGCAGATCTAGCTGAGAAGATTGGTTTACCGCTTATCCCATGGCAACGCTGGGTGCTAGATGATCTACTAGCTGTAGATGATGAGCAGAATTGGCGTAAGAAGACAGCTTTAGTATTGGTTGCCCGGCAAAATGGCAAGACCCACCTGGCTCGCATGTTAATCCTTAGCCATCTCTTCTTATGGGGTAGCAAGAATGTATTAGGTATGTCTTCTAATCGAAATATGGCATTAGATACATTTAGGCAAGTTGCTTACACGATTGAAGATAATCCATTCTTAAAATCGCAGGTAAGACAGATCCGCCTGGCTAATGGACAAGAATCAATAACATTACTCAATGGCGCACGTTATGAGATTGCAGCAGCGACCAGAGATGCACCACGTGGTAAGACTGCCGACTTCTTATACATAGATGAGTTACGCGAATGGACAGAAGAGGCTTATACAGCTGCATTACCAGTAACACGTGCAAGACCTAACGCTATGACTTTAATGACAAGTAATGCGGGCGATGGATTTAGTAGCGTGTTAAATGATTTGAGAGAACGTTGCCTGTCATATCCGCCTGACAATTTAGGTTATTACGAATACAGCGCACCACAACACTGCAAGATTACTGACCGTAAAGCCTGGGCTATGGCAAACCCGGCATTAGGTCATTTGATTACAGAGCAGACTCTAGAAGAGAGCGTAAACACAAACAGCATAGAAGCTACAAAAACAGAGATGCTTTGTATGTGGGTTAGCAGCACAGTCAGCCCCTGGGTGTTTGGATCTATTGAGGCTTGCAGTGATAACACTTTAGAAATCCCTGTTGGACCACAAACAATTATTGCATTTGATATTGCACCTACAAGAAGATCAGGTGCGTTAGTTGCCGGTCAAATGAAAGATGGAAAGATTGCAGTAGGGCTTATGCAGCTGTGGTCCAGTGAGATTGCTATTGATGAAGTGAAGATGGCTAGTGATATAAATGAATGGGCTCGCAAATACCATCCAATAATGATTTGTTATGACAAGTACGCCACGCAGTCGATTGCAACTAAATTAGAACAAAGCGGATGGATGCTAACCGATGTAAGCGGCCAGGCCTTCTACCAGGCTTGCTCTGATCTTTCTGATGGATTGGCTAATAACCGAGTAGTCCATTCTGGCCAAGAAGATTTAGTGCAACATCTAAATAATTGTGCCGCTAAGACTAACGATGCTGGATGGCGCATAATTAGACGTAAATCAGCCGGTGATGTTACAGCTGCTATTAGCCTTGCCATGGTTGTAAGCCAATTAAGCAAACCGCAACGCACCGCGCAAATATTTGCCTAATTTGCACCGTTAGTCCGTTTTATGGTATAAAATACCTATATGGGTCTATTGTCTGCTTTGGGTATAACTAATAATAATAAAACCGTACAAGCGCAATACGCCCCTGCCGTTATGAATGATGGCTATTCATTAGGTGGTATTGGCAACGGATTTAATTATGGTCCAATGGATCGCACCTTGGCTATGCAAGTACCAGCTGTAGCAAGATGCCGCAATTTAATTGCCGGAGTAATTAGTTATTTACCTTTAGAACTTTATAATAAATCTACCGGAGAAGAACTGGGATCTCCTGTATGGTTAGAGCAGCCAGATATCCGTCAGCCAAGATCCGTCACACTAAGTGCCACCGTGGACTCATTAATTTTCTACGGTGTCGCTTATTGGCGTGTTACAGAAGTTTATGCAGATGATCTGCGACCATCACGATTTGAATGGGTTGCTAACACTAGAGTTAATGCACAATTAAATCCTAAAGGTACAGAAGTTATGTATTATACAATCGATGGCTCAGAAGTACCTATGAGTGGTCCTGGATCTTTAATTACATTCCAAGGTTTAATTCAAGGCGTATTGCAAACAGCAGGTCGCACAATTCAAGCAGCTTTAGATATTGAAAAAGCAGCAGCAGTAGCTCTTTCAACTCCTATGGCTACCGGATACTTAAAAAATACTGGAGCAGATTTACCAGAAGATCACGTACAAGGATTATTAGCAACATGGAAAGCAAGCAGAGCATCAAGATCTACAGCTTATTTAACTTCTACTCTTAGTTATGAAACTGTTGGATTTTCACCTAAGGACATGGCTTATGCGGAAGCGTCTCAGTATTTAAGTACCCAATGCGCACGTGCCATGAATATTCCGGCCTACATGATTAGTGCAGACATGAACAATTCAATGACTTACCAAAATATTATTGATGGCCGTAAAGAGTTTGTATCTTACTCATTACAACCTTACATTTGTGCGATTGAGGATAGACTGAGTTTAGATGACGTAACAAGTAGAGGAAATATTGTAAAATTTAATATTGAAGAATCATTTTTACGTGCTGACACAATGAAGCGGTTAGAAGCAATAGAGAAGATGTTGGCTTTAGGTCTAATAGACGTAGAGCAAGCTAAAGAAATGGAAGACATGTCACCTAACGGAAATGAGAGTTACAATGTTTCTTGAGTTTAGTAGTTCGATTGAAAGCTCTGATACTGAGCGTAGAGTTATTGCCGGTAAAATTGTGCCCTACGAAAAAGTAGGATTTACATCAGCCGGACCAGTTGTATTTGCCAAAGATTCTATTGATATTGGCGATCCTGGAAAGATTAAGATGCTTATGCAACATAAGAACGATAAGCCTATTGGCCGTATGCAAAAGTTTAATAAGGCCGAAGATGGCATTTACGCATCATTCAAAATCAGTGCATCAATGCAAGGATCTGATGCGCTTATTCTTGCCGGTGAGCAGTTAATTGATGGCCTATCTGTAGGCGTTGAAGTAAGTGGATCTAAGCAAATGAAAGATTATTTATATGTAACCAAAGCAAACTTAAAAGAAGTAAGTCTTGTTGAGACACCAGCATTTGCAGAAGCGAATGTAACTAAAGTTGCTGCAAGCGAAAGCGAAGCAGATGCAACACCAACTACTACGGAAAGTGAGGCTATCTTGGATACAACTCCAGAGCCAACTGTTACACCGGCAGAGGTTGCTCCAGTAGAAGCCGCACGCCCTACAATTAGTGCTGCTATCTATGCTGAGCCACGTTCGCCAATCAATTCACAAGCTAAGTACCTGCAATATGCAGTAAAGGCACAATTAGGAGATCACGAAGCTGGTCTATGGGTACGTGGAGAAGATGCAAAGGCACAGAAGATTACTGCTGCTGATGATTCATTTACAACTAACCCAGCATTCTCACCAGTATCTTATGCAACAACTGTAATTGATACTCTTATTGGCACACGTCCAACAATTGAGGCATGTGGTGGAGCTAAAGTAATTCCTTCTTCTGGAATGACTATCTCGCATCCAAAAATTACTACATCAGGTACTGTTGCACTAACAGCTGAAGGTGCCGGACCATCTGAGACAGGTATCGTATCTTCATACGTAGATGCAACTGTTAAGAAATATGCTGGACTACAACGTTACTCAGTAGAATTATTAGAGCGTTCATCTGATAATCCTGCATTCTTCCAGGCGATGCTTGACAACATGACACGTGCCTACAACAAGGCAACAGATGCAGCAGTAATTGCTGAAATTGTATCTGGTGGAACTCTTGCAACATCACAAGCTACTACCTACCTAGGTATTCAAGCATTTATCGCACAAGCTGGCCCAGCTGCATACGCAGCAACAGGTGACCTAGCAACTGCATATATTGCTGGTACTTCACAATGGTCACTATTGATCGGTGCTAAGGACTCAACAGACCGCCCAATCTTTACTTCACAAAACCCAATGAATGCTGGCGGTACTTCATCACCAACATCACTACGTGGAAACGTACTTGGCTTAGATCTATATGTTGATGCCAACATGGTATCTACAACTATTGATGATTCAGCATTTATTATTGTGCCATCAGCAATCGCAATCTATGAGAGCCCTGTACTAAGACTTTCAACTAACGTGCCAACATCAGGCGAGATTGAACTGATGCTGTACGGATACTTGGCAACTAAGACACTTGTGTCTGGTGGCCTACAACGCTACAACATGACAGCGTAATAAAAGCAACACATTAAGAATCCCTAGGGTTTAGTAGCCCTAGCCCTAGGGAGCTATTAGCAGAGGAGTAGAGATGGCCGCTAGTTACGTAACCGTAGCCCAACTAAGAGCAAATCTTGGTATTGGGTCTCTCTACTCTGATGCCGATTTAGAATCTATCTGTCAAACAAGTGAAGACCTTCTCAATTCATATCTTTGGTTTAACAATGCACCAGTAGTCGGTGCAAGCATAAGCAATAACGTTGCAAGCGTTTTACTTGCTAATCCTGGCATATTTGTTGTTGGACAAAGCATAACAATTACAGCTGCTGGATCTCCCTACAATGGCACATACACTCTTATAGGTTCATATCCTGGCAGTACAACACCTGCATCAATAGGTACAGCATTCTGGAGTACATACGCATTTAGTAACTATCCAACCGGTTACTCAGTTATTCAATTTGCTAAAGTAAATGCAGACGATCCATTTCATCGCATTTTGCCATACGGTCTTGCAACTGGACCTGGCTATAAGACATTAAATTATTCTGCTACACCAGCTGTAAATCAGGCTGCCATGATTATTGCGGTTGATTGTTTTCAATCACGTCAAGTGTCTCAGAACGGGGGCAACGGTATGGATGGCATGAGCCCTAACCGTTATGCCATGGGCTACCAGCTTATAAATAGAGTGAGAGGTCTCATCGCGCCTTACTCTAGCCCTAACACCATGGTCGGCTAATGACAGCTGCAATCACTACACTTAGATCAACACTAGCCACAGACCTTACAAATACTGGGGTCTGGTCAATTTTCAGTTTTCCGCCAGCAACCTTAATTCCTAACAGCGTGGTAATCACTGTAAGTGATCCCTACCTTGTACCATCAAACAATGATAAGACAAGTATTTCACCGCTTGCTAATTTTAAAATAATGATTTGCGTACCAGCCCTGGACAACCAAGGCAACCTGGCAGGCATAGAGGATTTTATAGTGGCAGTAGTTAATAAACTCAACGCATCATCGTTGCAGTTAAACATATCAAGTGTCTCCGCTCCAGCTATCGCTAGTGTGGCAAGTGGAGATTTATTAACGTCAGAAATCACAGTATCAATTCTAACGAGCTGGAGTTAAAATGAGCACAGACGCAGAAAACTTAGCCTTCTTAAAAAAGATAGGCCAGATCAAAGAAGCACCAAAACCTGCAACTACTAAAGAAAAAGACGAGGAGTAACAATGGCAATTTTCTTAAATAACACCGCATCAGTAACATTTAACAGCGTTGATCTATCAGCGTATGTTACATCTGTTACCATCAATCAATCATTCGATGAATTAGAAGTAACCGCTATGGGCGATACCGCACATAAGTTTGCTAAGGGCCTAGAGGCAAGCACTATTACTCTAGACTTCCTAAATGATAACGCTGCTGCAACAGTTATTCCTACACTACGTGCTGCTTATGGCACTACTGTAACTGTGGTAATTAAGCAATCATCTGGAGCAGTATCAGCTACAAACCCTTCATACACAGCATCTGTATTGGTAAATAACCTACAGAATGTAAATGGAGCAGTAGGCGATATATCTTCACAAAGCATCACATTTACCTGCAACAGCACAGTAGTTGTAGCAGTAGCCTAAGGAGAAATAATGGCAAAGCTAAAGATAACAAGGGCTAACGGAGAAGTATCTGAACATAAGATTACTCCGGGTGTCGAGTACGCTTTCGAGTTAATGTGGAAAAATGGTATTAGCAAAATGCTACGTGAGCATGAGCAACAAACCCATATATTTTGGCTTGCTTGGGAGTGCTTACGTAGAGCTAATATTACAGTGCCTGTCTTTGGCACAGAGTTTATCGATTCTCTAGACACTGTCGAGGTATTAGAAGACGAAAAAAAATAGTTCAGCGTGATTCCATGATCTACGCTATTGCAAGTCTTAGCGTAGAGACAGGGATTGCGCCGCAGTATTTTATAGATTTAGATCCAGAAATGTTTAGGGCAGTAGTCCAAGTATTATCTGATCGAGCTAAGGAGATCAAAAATGCCAGTAAACGTAACAGGCATTAAAGAGATGAAGAAAGCCCTTGGCGAAGTAGATAAAGATCTATTAAAAGACGTGCAAGCTGAAGTTAGAGCAGCCATGATACCTATTAGAGACAAGGCTAGGGGCTATGCTCCGGCAGATTCTAATGTGTTATCAGGCTGGACTAAAGCTGCTGGAATTGTCGGTCCTATGAAGTATCGTACTTTTCCTAAATATAACCATGAGCAAGTAGTCCAGGGTATTAAATACAGTGCCGGTAGAAATAAGCGTAATCAAAAAGGCTGGGCTGCATCTAACTACGTATCTAACATAAGCGCACCTGGTGCTATCTATGAGACTGCTGGCCGTAAATCAGGTCCAGGTGGCGCACCTTGGATTGGCAGAGATGTCAGCGAGACAGATAAGAACATATCCCATTCTAATAATCCCAGAGCAGGCGCACAGTTTATTGCAGCTGCTGGTCCATTAGTTAATGCTAGACCACAAGGCATGGTTGGTAACAATAAAGGTTACAAGCAAAAAGGAAGATTAATATACAGAGCGGCTGCCGAAGAGCAAGGCAAAGCCATGTCTCATATATTAAAAGCATTAGACAATACAGCTGCTAAGTTTGTTAAGCGCACCGAGATTAGAAAGGCAGTAAATGGCTAATTTAATTTTCTCGATTCTATCTGAGTACAACGGCAAGGGACTTGCTAAAGGCAAAAAAGATGTAGTTACATTTGAGAAGAGCCTTAAAAGTTTAGGTAAGACTTTAGGCGTTACCCTTGGTGCTGCTGCATTAGTTAATTTTGGAAAGAAGGCTGTAGCCGCTTTCGCTGCTGACGAGAAGGCTGCTAAATCATTAGAGATTCAATTAAAGAATACTGGCTATCAATTCTCAGCACCAGACGTTGAATACTACATAGCCAACCTTCAGAAAATGACTGGCGTATTAGATGATCATTTAAGACCAGCATTCCAGACTTTATTGACTGCCAATGGTTCATTGATTCAAAGCCAAAAAGCATTACAAGTTGCTTTAGACACAAGTGCGGCAACAGGCATGAGCCTAGAAGAAGTGAGCAGTGCTTTAGCTGCTGGCTATAGAGGACAAACTAAATCCCTAAAGAGTTTAGGCGTTACGTTATCTAAGTCGGCATTAGCAGCAGGCAACATGTCAGTTGCTCTAGAAGAAATTGGTAGGGCTTATTCGGGCCAAGCTGCTGCAAGACTTGATACCTATGCAGGCAAGATGGACAAATTAAAGGTAGTTACAGCTGATGCCACTGAGATTATTGGCAAAGGTTTAGTAGATGCTTTGACAACCTTAGGCAAGGATAAATCATTAGATAAGTTTGCAACAGAATTAAACAGCACTGCTACAGCCATATCCTATTTAGTAGGTGGAGTTGCAAGGCTTATTGTTGAGATCAATAAATTAGGTAATATTAAAATAGGTAGCGGTGGTCTATTAGACGTACTTCTTAGAAACCTACCAGTTATCAGTGCATACTATAATGCCGGTAAGAATGCCAGTGAAGCAGCCAATGCCCCTACATCTAACTTTACCTATAGCCTTGGATCAGGCGCAGCTACAGAGATTGCACGTTTACAAGAATTAAAGATACGTAAGCAATTAAATGCTCAATTAGCCAAAGAAGTAGAATTAAAGAAACTAAGAGATAAGTACGACATAGAGCGTATTGGTTTAATGGCTGCTCTTAACCAGGCTACTGATGAAGAAACAAGACTACGCCTAGCAGAGAAGTTAGCAATATTAGATGGCAATACTTCTATGGTAGATGATTATTTAGCCTTATCAGAATCTGTAAAAAAATTAGAAAATAGTACCTATGTTGCAACAGAAGCATTTAATAGTTTAGCAAAGGCTACTCAGAATCTAATACTTTCTTTTGGCATAAGTCCTTCACAAGTAGGGTCAGGTGGATCAATAATTGCTAGCAGTCCAGCCAGCGTTGGCTCTTCTATAAGTAATGCCGGTGGCATCGCTAGTGTTGCAATTAACCAAGGCATGTTAGGCACAAGTAAAGAAGCCATAGATCTGAGCATATCTTTAGGATTTACAAACACTTCAAACATAACAGATGCTTTAACTAGAGCTGTAGCAGAATCCTTAATAATTAACAATAAGAACGGATTACCAACCACACCTGCCGGATTCTTATAATGGCAATACCAGTAATCAATGCGGTAATTAACTTCAGCACCGGGCCTAGTTTTGCACAAACTCTAATACTTAATTCTGGCAATTTAGATGTAAATGTATTAGGAGATGCCACAGTTGTAATTGTGGATGTATCTGACCTAGTTAATTTAATTCAAACTAACAGAGGCCGTAACGCGGTAGCAGATGAATTTCAGACTGGTCAATTAACCTTACGCATAGTAGATCAGAATGGCGACTTTAATCCACAAAATCCAGCCAGCCCTTACTATGAATTATTAACGCCTATGAAAAAAGTGCAAATAACTGCAACCTACTCAGGAGTAACATATCCAATATTCTCAGGCTTTATTACATCATATTTAAATACACAGCCCAAAGATGCAACAGAGGTTGCCTACACCACCATACAAGCCGTAGATGCCTACAGGCTGGCTCAGAATGCCCAAATCTCTACAGTTACTGGTGCTACAGCTGGTGATCTGTCAGGCACAAGAATTAACCAAATATTAGATCAGATCTCATGGCCATCATCAATGCGTGATGTAGATGCAGGCTTAACTACAATGCAGGCAGATCCTGGCACTAATAGAACTTCTTTAGCTGCATTACAAACTGTAGCCAATAGCGAGTATGGAGCAATTTATGTTGATGCAGCAGGAGCATTTGTTTTCCAAGACAGATCAGTAACTGCATCATCAATAGGTGGCACACCAACAATCTTTGCAGATGATGGGACAGGCATTCAATATGCCAATGCAATATGGAAGTTAGACGATACCCTGGTATTCAATTCAGCCACTGTTACTAGGACTGGCGGCACTGCTCAGGTAGCAACCAATGCAGCTTCTATCACTAAATACTTTGTCCATTCTTACTTCTTAAATAACCTATTGATGCAGACTGATGTTGTGGCCTTGGACTATGCCCAGGCTTATGTGGCTTCTAGGGCTGAGACCAGCATCCGATGTGATGCAGTTGAACTAGACCTATACACACCAGATTACAACACAGGCATAATTGCAGCCCTAACCCTAGACTTCTTTGATCCAATCACAGTTATTACTACTCAGCCAGGCGGATCTACCTTAAATAAGACCTTACAGATTTTCGGAGTGGGTTTTAATATCACCCCGAATAGTTGGAGAACAGTCTTTACAACATTAGAGCCCATAATTGACGCCCTAATTTTGAACAACAATATATACGGCACGTTAGACTATAATGTGCTCAGTTACTAAGGAGAAAAATGGCTAAACAAACTTTCACGACTGGGCAGGTACTAACAGCTGCTCAGATGACTTCATTACAACAAACCGCCATGGCTGGTGGAGCTGCATCTGCTAAGACTGCAAGTTATACATTAGTCGCTGCTGATGCTGGTTCTGCTATATCTATGAGTAATGCAAGTGCTACAACCATTACAGTTAATACTGCATTATTTGCGGCAGGCGATACGGTTTACATAACTAATTTAGGTGCTGGAGTTTGCACAATTACAGCTGGTACGGCAACAGTTAATACATCTGCTTCTTTAGCATTAGCACAATACGAAAGCGGATATTTAGATTTTACTAGCACATCTGCTGCTATTTTTGTTAAAGGTGCCGGTGCGGCTGCAGCAAGCGGTGGCATGACTTTATTGTCAACAACATCTTTATCAGGCACAGCCACAACGATCTCTAGCATTAGCGGTTCATATAAAAATCTGCAGGTAATTGTCAGAAATTTAAGTTTTACAAGTGGTAGCACATTAAATATTTCATCAAACATAACAAATAGCACTTGGATTAGAACAAATAATGCAGTAACTTATTCAAGAAGCCAAACAAGTATCGCCTTAAATGATGGTGCTACAGGTCAAGGTAATAATACAACAAGTGCATTTTCTATGAATATTTATGATTATGCTGTTACTTCTGCTCATAAAACTTTTGATATACGATTAGGTTACAATACTGATCGGTTTGTAATGGCTAGTGGTTTTTGGCAATCTAATAGCGCATTAACATCTTTAACATTTACTGGTGATGGCGTTGATACTTTTAATGGTGGATCAGTCCTAATTTACGGAGTAAACTAATATGACAAAACCAATAATAAGAATACATAATCAAGAAACTAATGAGGTCATTGACCGAGAAATGAACGATGTTGAGTTTGCTCAATATCAATCAAATCAAGCAGCGCAAGCAATTGCTAAAGCCGAAGCCGAAGCAAAGGCAAAGGCTAAGGCTGATTTATTAGCAAAACTTGGCATTACAACTGAGGAAGCTGCTTTACTTCTTTCATAATGAAGCCTTGGTTATGTGCAGCAGGAGTAGAGCTTAGAGATGCCGTTACTACCTGGTATCCAGATAGGCGCACTACCAGTGATGGGTGGGTTGGTGATGCTCGTCATGCTGCCAGAAAATCGGATCATAATCCAGACCAGACCGGATGCGTGCGAGCCATTGATATTGATTCTCGCCTGGATACATCCGAAGGGCTCTCGGTATATCTGGCTGACCAGATCAGAATCTGTGCGAAAACCGATAAGCGCATATCTTACGTAATCCATAATGGCATGATCGCTAGCAGAATACTTAACTTTAAATGGCGTAAGTATTCAGGATTTAATAAACATACAAAACATGTACACGTCAGCTTTACAAAGGCTGGCGACAAAAATGGCAGGCCGTTCGATATACCACTACTAGGGGGCAAGATATGAAAATCAGTAAGAAGCAAAAAGCAATACTAAAATCCTACGCACGTGGGGTATTAGTATCCTTCTTAACATTCTTAGCAAGTAATGAATTAGGTTTAGATCCTGCTATCTCTGTGATTGTTGCAGCTTTAGCCGGTCCAGCAGCTAGGGCTCTAGATAAATCCGATAGTGCTTATGGCATCGGTGCAGATGAAGCATGACACCGGGCGAATGGGCTGGCTTTGGGGCTGGCGTTATCGCAGTGCTGTCAGGCGTGCTAGTCGGATTACGTTTTATAGTTAGAGGCTGGCTTAATGAGTTACGTCCTAATGGTGGCTCTAGTATGAAAGATCAACTAACACGATTAGAAAAGCGTGTCGATGATCTCTTTATCTTAATTAGTAAGTCATAATTTTAATATGGCTAACACACGTAAACGAAAGAAGATAAATCGGCGTGTAGTACGTAAATCACCCGATCCTTTATCTAAGCTAGAAGTGTTTTATATTGCCAAGCATGAGATGTTTAAGGCTGCACGTAAGGCTGGATTTAGTGAGCCTATTGCCTTGGCGTTAATGGATAGTCCATCGTCTATGCCCGATTGGGTAGTAGGCGACAACGGAATTATCCCTTCTATTCCTACTCCAGAAGAGGATGAAGATTAAGCGATACTTAGTAATAAGTGATCTGCAAATACCATTTCATCACGAAGCAGCTGTAAAGAATGTAATTAAGTTAGCACGTAAGGAGAAGTTTGATTCTGTATTGGTGGTCGGGGATGAAATTGATTTTAATACAATTAGCAAGTGGGCCGAGGGAACACCTATGGCTTATAAGCAGACCATTCACCAGGATCGTGAGCTTACTAAAGAGATTCTTTGGGATCTAAGTGAGTATTCTAAAGAATGCCACATCATCCGAAGCAACCACACAGACAGGCTTTACAACACTTTATTAAAAGTACCTGGCTTAATTAGCTTGCCAGAGTTACAGTACCCAAAGTTTATGGGCTTTGCAGAGATGGGCATGAACTATCACAAAGAAGCTTACGAGTTTGAACCGGGCTGGATGCTGGCCCATGGCGATGAAGGCAACATGTCTCAGCACGCTGGTATTACCGCCCTTAATTTGGCTAAGAAGTGGGGTAAATCAGTATTGTGTGGCCACACCCACAGACTAGGCATGAGTGCCTATTCAGAGGGCGTAGGAGGCCATTACAGAGCCTTATATGGGGTAGAGGTAGGTAATCTAATGGATAGAAAGAAAGCGTCTTATTTACGCTATGGAAGCGCGAATTGGCAGATGGGTATTGCTATACTAGAGGCAGTAGGAAAGACACTGACACCCACGTTAGTGCCGATCAATAAGGATGGCTCATTTACCGCACTGGGCAGGTATTACGGGTAACATCGTTACCTAATCGTTATACAAACTACGCCCTAAACTATCCACAAAGTCATACACAAGTGCAACACTACAGCTGTGCCGCAAAATATGCAGGCATAGTTAGGGCTATATGACAGCACAAGAAATACTGCTACACACACATGAGGTGATTCGCAAGAACACTCTCAGAGGTGAAACGATTGACACGTTAGATGATGCAATACAACTACTGTCTGATCTAGGCCGTACAAATCTAGCAGATCAAATCCATGAAGTCTTATTACAAGTAGATGAGTTCATGGTTAAGAATCAAGACACTAATACAGCTGTGGTACTTGAACTGTTTGCGGCTAGATTGCAGCCAAGCGCATGACACTTAAAGAAGCAGGCTTGCTATGGGTAGCATCAATGGTTGGCATTATCTATGCTTACGGTTTAATTCAAAATGCAAAGACAACGCATTACTGGCGTGGCCGTAAAGACGGCTGGGATATGCACCGCAGAATGATAGAAAACAAAATCCATGCCGACGACAACTGAAAAGTTATTTGGTGAAACAATTGAAATACTGCACAGCAGAGGTACGCAGTATGGTCACCCAATTAGTAACCACAAGCGTATTGCCGAACTATGGTCGGCTTACTTGGGTTATCCAATACAACCAAACGAGGTTGCAATTTGTATGTGCCTGGTCAAAATCAGCCGACAAGCTGAGGATCCAGGAGTCGTTGATAATTACAAAGACGCACTTGGCTACATTGCAATTGCCAAAACAATAACCGATGCTATGCAGGACGAAAATGGAGCGTGGGAGTAATGGCCTTTGATCTAAGTCAATATGAAACAGTCGATGAAAGATTACACAAGTGGTGGGGGTTATATCCAGATGGAAGAGTGGAAACAGATATTGTCGAAGCAACGCAAACTAGATTCATTGTTATTTGCAGGCTATACAAAACAGAAGCGGATCTCAAGCCATGTGCTACTGGGCTTGCGAGTGAGACTGTTAGTGATCGTGGCGTTAATGCGAATTTTGCTTTACCTAACTGCGAAACAAGCGCAATTGGTAGAGCAATTTCAAACTCGGGTCTTTCGCCTAAAGGAAAACGTCCAAGCCGAGAAGAAATGGCATCTGTAAATGAAAAGCAATTTACACCTAAATATGGCCAGCCAGGATCTAAATCAGCTGCAATGGAATATGCGCTTCATATTGTGGACACACAACCTAAAGATACTGGTAATGAGCCTGTGCCTGTTGTGTGGGCTGTTGGTGAAAGCGTTACTCAAATTGGTGAAGTGGTCGATGTTAGTTATATTTGCAGCCATGGTGATATGGTAAAAAAAGAAGGCCTATCGAAAACAAATAACAAACCATTTGCAGGGTATGTATGCACAGCACCAAAAGGTGAACAATGTGCGCCTAAGTGGGCAAAACTTACAGCTGCAGGCACATGGTATTGGCCAGATGATTCCGAGCCAGGCAAAGGGGGTGAATGATGGGATATGTTGAAATATTAAGAGGTGGACCTTACCTGGAAAGAATAGAAACCGACCAGGTAAAGTTCATACCTTCAAATGACTTATGTATAGCTTGTAATGACGACAGGTTAATACATAGTGGTAATTACTTGATTTGTACTCAATGCCATACCAGGCAATAAGGATATTATCATAATGCACCCACAATTCAAATGTAATGGCTGTAAGGCTAAGACAGAGTTCTTGTGGCTAGAGCAATTAGATACGCCTGAAGGATTTAAGGCTTATCAGTGCATGTCCTGCGGATGCGTGGGTATTAAGAATATAGCTGAGGCTTTGCATATTCCTGACAGTGATATATGCAGATGTGATAAGTGTGGTGGATGGAAGTTCGACACCGTGGCCTGCCACACTTGCCAATTGATTGGAGCCAAGTAATGCCTACCTATGAATACAGCTGTAATGATTGTGGCACTTATGGATCTGTGCAAAAATCATACGATGATGATGTTACCGGTATGCATTGCCCTAAATGTAATTTGCAGATGTCTCGCATTTACTCAGCACCGGGGTTGATCTTCAAAGGTGGTGGATGGGGTAGTAAACCATGAGTGAGGCTGGTTACGATTATAATTGGATTGATCAATACAACATTGTGCCATTCTTCGACACGCCTTGTGACCTGCGTTTATGCTAATGGATTTGTCAATGTATTTGACACGTATGGTACGCTCACGATCGCATCGGCTATCAAAGCCGAAACGCGAGCCCCTGCAGGGACAGCTCGCGAGGTGCACGCTAGTTGCCACCCTTGTATTCATTGAGATCTTATGCTTTGAAAAGACTAATTCCGTAGCTGTGGATAACAGCATTATGAACTTAAAGTTATATGCTTATAATAAGTTTAAAACATACGATCAGTTTGATTGTTATAACTACATAATCATTAGAGAATCAAGATGGGATTATAAGGCTCGTAATGGTAGTCATTATGGTCTAGGCCAGATGCGTAACAAGATGGTATTTAAACTAACACCTAGACAACAGATTGATCTACACTATAAATACATAGCACATAGATATGGGCTTGTAAATGGTGAGGCTAATGCATGCCTTGCAGCTGAGCATTTAGATAAGAAGGGTTGGCATTGAATAAGAAGGCTGAGATAGGTAGCAAGAAGTGGAAAGACTTACGCTTACAAGTACTAGCACGTGATGGCTACGTGTGTTACGTGTGTGGTGGTGAGGCAGATCAAGTTGATCATCTATTTCCACGTGCTAAAGGCGGAGACACCTTCGACCAATTTAATTGCTCGGCCATTTGTAGAAAATGTAACCTATCTAAAGGCGCTCGTTTTTTTAGCCACAAGGCGAC